>RCUK01000448.1_pt1 | contig 37544 bp, 36 predicted proteins | sample 2166381 | NCBI WGS metagenome assembly RCUK01 (sample SAMN09932809, study PRJNA488358) | compost metagenome | isolation source: compost soil in an enriched community | place: Germany: Experimental Botanical Garden | reverse complement strand
GCTCCGTTAGCGGTTGCTGGACATGAATTGTTTGCAGCGCGCCGAAAGCGGGTTTTCGAACACCTGCTGTGGCGATCCTTGCTCTTCTACCAGGCCCTGGTGGAGGAACACCACTTCGCTGGAGACCTGACGGGCGAAGCCCATTTCGTGGGTCACGAGCAGCATGGTGCGGCCTTCTTCGGCCAGCGCGCGGATGACATTAAGTACTTCCTGGACCATTTCCGGGTCAAGCGCCGAGGTGGGCTCGTCGAACAGGATGACCTTGGGCTGCATGGCCAGGGTGCGGGCGATGGCCGCGCGTTGTTGCTGGCCGCCGGACAATTGCGCCGGGTAGGCGTGGCGCTTGTCGGCGATGCCGACCTTGGCCAGCAGGGCTTCGGCCACTTCGATGGCTTCGGCCTTGCTCTGGCCGAGCACGCGGCGCGGGGCTTCGATGATGTTGTCGAGCACGCTCATGTGCGGCCACAGATTAAAGTTTTGAAACACAAAACCGATTTCGCTGCGCAGGCGATTGATCTGCTTGCCGTCGGCGGCCACCAGCTCGCCGTTCTTCGCAGCCTTGAGCTTGAGTTCTTCGCCGGCCACCAGGATCTGGCCCTGGTGCGGGTTTTCCAGCAGGTTGATGCAGCGCAGGAACGTGGACTTGCCGGAGCCGGAGGAACCCAGGATCGAGATCACATCGCCGTCGCGGGCGGTCAGCGAGATGCCTTTGAGCACCTCCAGCGAACCGTAGCGTTTATGCAAGTTGCGGATTTCAAGCGCGGGCGTGGCCTCAGCCATGTGCGTTCCTCATATATGTTGCGCTCCTGCTGTTGGATGGCCTTCCTGGCGAGGCGGCCAAGCTAGCATAGCGTTTCAATGGCAGCCAACAGCGCTACGAGCGGTTAACGGGTGGCATGTGGCAGGTTGTCGCATCGGCACAGCAGACTGTCGCCCCATCAACAACCGAACGGGTGTTTGATCGTGCAAACCCGTGGGTGTCGCGTAAAAAAAGGCGCGATGTTGCCAGCTTTGGCGGGGTGTTGGAAGCGCTATCCGGCCGAACGTTCCTGAATCGCCCTTTTATTGTGCATCCCACACTTTTTCAGTGTGTTTCTGGTGCGCTGTTTCGTTTGAAAAGTGAGTCGCAGGGTAACGCTCTGGCGGATTGCCATTAAATCCAAGGACTTGCGATGACTGTCCGGTCGCGCGCAAAGCCGCGGCAGAGAAGAGTTTGAAACATTTTGGCGCAAAACTTGCGTGCAGAATAAGGAACGCCCCGTTGGTTTCTTTTTACGAGAAAGAAAATGCCAGACGGGCCGGACGCAATCGCTTTCCTTGCAAAGGTAGTTTCGATGAGCAGTACCCCAAGCTCCAATGGCCTCGAACAGGGGCTCAAACCGCGTCATGTGACCATGTTGTCGATCGCCGGTGTAATCGGCGCCGGTCTGTTCGTTGGCTCCGGCCACGCCATCGCTGCCGCCGGCCCTGCCGTGCTGCTGGCCTACGCCGCCGCCGGTACCCTGGTGGTTTTAGTGATGCGCATGCTCGGCGAAATGGCCGTTGCCTCGCCGGACACTGGCTCCTTCTCGACATACGCCGACCGTGCCATCGGGCACTGGGCCGGTTTCACCATCGGCTGGCTGTACTGGTGGTTCTGGGTCTTGGTGATTCCACTGGAAGCCAACGCCGCCGCAACCATTCTCCATGCATGGTTCCCTGATGTCGGCATCTGGGCGTTCGCGCTGGTCATCACCTTGTTGTTGACCGTCACCAACCTGTTCAGCGTAAAGAATTACGGCGAGTTCGAATTCTGGTTCGCACTGATCAAAGTGCTGGCAATCATCGGCTTCATCATCCTCGGCCTTGCGGCGATCTTCGGCTTTCTGCCGAACAGCCAGGTCAGCGGCGTTTCGCATCTGTTCGACAGCGGCGGCTTCCTGCCCAACGGCATGGGCGCGGTACTCGGTGCGATCCTGACCACCATGTTCTCCTTCATGGGTACCGAGATCGTGACCATCGCGGCCGCGGAATCGAAGAACCCGGGCAAGCAAATCTCCAAGGCCACCAACTCGGTGATCTGGCGGATCGGCCTGTTCTACCTCGTGTCGATCTTCATCGTTGTGGCTTTGGTGCCGTGGAACGATCCTACGCTGGCCAACCTCGGTTCCTACCAGACCGTGCTTGAGCGCATGGGCATCCCGAACGCGAAAATGATCGTCGACATCGTGGTGCTGGTCGCGGTGACCAGCTGCCTGAACTCGGCGCTGTATACCTCGTCGCGCATGCTCTTCTCCCTCGGCAAGCGTGGCGATGCACCGGCCATGGCGACTCGGGTGAACAAAAGCGGCACACCTTACTGGGCGGTCATGCTGTCCACCGGCGCTGCGTTCCTGTGCACCTTCGCCAACTACGTGGCCCCGGCGGCGGTGTTCGAATTCCTGCTGGCCAGCTCCGGCGCGATCGCACTGCTGGTGTACCTGGTGATCGCTTTCTCGCAACTGCGTATGCGTAAACAACGCATGGCGCGCGGCGAGAAAATCGTCTTCAGCATGTGGCTGTTCCCGGGCCTGACCTACGCGGTGATCATCTTCATCGTCGCGGCCCTGACCATCATGTTGTTCCAGGAAGCGCACCGCGTGGAGATCCTCGCGACTGGTCTGCTGAGCCTGATGGTGGTGGCTGCCGGTTTGCTGGTGGCACGCCGTCGCAAACTGGAAAAACGTGGTGCGGTGGTGTTGAACTGATCCGTTACGCGTAACGCAAAACGGCCGCTGTCAGTGATGACTAGCGGCCGTTTTTGTTTCTGCTAACGGTTTCGAAATATTCTGCGCTTCAGATCCGAATCAGCTTTGCTCTCGCGAGAGCATGAAGTCTGAGCTGCATTTCTCTCCGTCGAACCATTCATCCCAAGTTGGTTGTTTGAGAGATTTAACAGGGTCGCTCTCGAGGTTCGCTGCTGAGTCTTCTGCTTTCGGGATTTGCCCGTCCTCGCGTGAGTCTGCTGTCTTCATCTGACTTCCTTTTCCTGATCGTGCGTGGACGTGAAGCGGAAAAAATTACTCGGCCTTGGGTTCGGTGTCTTCAACCGACTTGCCATAAGCATCCAGCGCAATCCCGAAATCGGTGATGAACTGCGGTTCGCTCAGCCAGGCTTGGGCCTCTTCGATCGTTACGCCTTCAGCCCACATGCGGTAGTCGATCAGCATGTCGGCGGCCAGGTGGGTGGCGGCCATGCCTTCGTCGTCGGCGTTTTCCATGTCCAGCAGTTCTGGATGGTCGATGATGATAAAGGCCAGGTTCGTCAGCAGCACCGAGAGCATTTCGCTGCGGCTGACGGCTTCCGCGTCGCGCATTTTGCTGAACATCGCCAGGGTGTATTCCGGGATCGGCTCGGCGAGGTGGTCGAGGTCTTCGTCCTGTTCCAGCGGCTTGCGGCCGACCATACGGATTTGCTTGGCTTTGGCCTTGGCGCGTTTGGCGCGTTTCTGTTGCTTGTTCAGGGATGCCATGGGAACTCAGTTCTTCTGTTGGGTTTGCGCGGCGATCGCGTCGGACGCCGCCACATAGTCGGCCTGGAAGGCCGGGGATTCGATCCACGCCAGCGCGCCGGCCTCGTCGGTTTCCTGCGACCACTGGCGATACTCGATCAGCGCGGCGAGGATGAAATCCATCGCGCCTTCTTCGCCTTCCTGCTCGTAGACCAGTTCCAGCAGCGGGTCTTCGAGGAACGCGGTGCACAGCGCTTGCTGGCTGATCTTCTCGGCGTCGATCATTTTCTTGAACAGCTCGGTCAGGTCCACCGATTCGAAGTCGATGCGATCATCGTTCGGGTCCAGCTCGACCGGCGCTTCGGCGCGTTTGGTGCGGTTCTGTTTGGCCTTGGCTTTGGCCCGGGTGGCGCGTTTTTGCTGCTTGTTGGCGGAGGCCATGATGTGTTCCGTCGTGCGTTGAGAGGGGCTCAGCTGCGCGGCACTTGCCGCCCGGGAGTATCGGGGGCCAGTTCTCCGGTTTGCAGCCAGGTCAGAGCGATGGGCCATAGTGTGGCTTGGTATGCGCTGCGAAAAAAGGCGAAATGTCCGACTTGTTGTTCGTTGATGTCCTGCGGTTCGATGCGCAAGTGGGTTTTTGCAGCGTTGCTGAAGTAATCGAGCAGGCGTTCGATGGCGGGAAGGGTGCCGTAGGGATCGTCGCTGATGCTGATCGCCAGTGTCTGTGCGCGGACGTTGGCGAAGGGCAGGGCGCCGCTCTTTTTCATCAACGCGCGACCACTGGCGCGCTGTTCGTAACGCGCTGCAGGTGTGCTCCAGTCGCGCACTACACCGGCCGGCGTATCTTCCAGCCAGCCAAGACGTTTGCCCGGGAAGTAACCGCAGACCAGCGTCAGCAGTGGCATCAACACATGCCATTTGCCGAACATGCGCCAGCGCTGTTCGGGGACGTAATCGCGCCAGTAGGCGAACTGGGCACCGACGGTGACCAGCCGTCGGATAACCTTTCCCGACTCACCGAGGCCAGCGGCGCAGCCACCAAAACTGTGGCCGACCACATCGATCGGCTGACCGGGAAATTGCCGTTGTGCGCGTTTGAGCATCGCCTCGAAATCCAGCGCGCCCCAGTCTGTCCACGAGGCCTCAAGGCCTTTCATTGAGTCGGGTCGAGATTCGCCGATGCCACGGTAGTCGAAGATGATCACGTCGAAACCATTGGCGAACAGATAGGCCGCGAAACGCGAGTAATGGCGACAGCGCACGGACGTGGCGGCGTTGATGATCACCACCGGGCGCTGAAGGTCGGGCAGGGCATGGCGCCAGGTGAAACCGCCAAGGACAAAACCGTCGTCGGCTGTTTCCTTGAAGGCTTCATTTTGCAGCTCGGCAGCCAATAGCGGCTTGCGCTGCACAGCTGGCAATGGAGGCGTGTCCTGAAAACTCATGGCGCTCGACCTTCGCGGGTAGCTGGCAACAATAGTCTCAGTGCATCCAGCGGACAATCCGCAGCGCTTATTCAGTGGACTCGGTGAGTAAGCGTTCCTCGATCAATGCTTGCTCTCTTTGCAGCTCCGCTCGCAGTTCTTCCACACTTGGCAGCACCGTTTTATAGCTGCTGGCAAACAGTTGCTCACTGCCTTTGAGTATTGAGTAGCGCGCGACGGCCTCGTTGTCCTGTGAACACAGAATGATCCCGACAGTGGGTTTGTCGCCTTCACTGCGCTTGAGTTCGTCGTACATGCGCACGTACATGTCCATCTGTCCGACATCACGCGCACTGAGCTGGCCGCGTTTGAGATCAATGATCACGAAGCATTTGAGCAAGTAGTTGTAAAACACCAGATCGATGTACAGATCCGAGCCACCGGCGCTGATGCGTTGTTGTCGAGCGACAAAGGAAAACCCTTTGCCCAGTTCAAGCAGGAAGCTCTGCAGGTGATCAATGAGCGCTTGTTCAAGCCCCGTTTCGTTAACCTTGCCCGGCGATGGCAGGCCGAGAAACTCGAGAATGACGGGGTCGCGAATGAACTCGCGTGGATTGCAGTTCAGGGCGGCAATGTTGGTTGTGGCTTCCTCGATCACACCGGCCTTGTCCCGGCTCATCAGCAGGCGTTCGTAGTAGAGCGTATTGATCTGGCGATCCAGAGCGCGGCTTGACCAGTTGAGGGTGGCGCATTCGTCCATATACCACTGGCGGGCCTTTTCACTGTCGACCCTGAGTAGCCGGCGATAGTGCGTCCAGCTCAATTCGTGACGCAGTGCGTCACGAATTGGAAATGCTTGATAGAACAGACGCATGTAACGAAGGTTCGAGGCGTCAAAGCCTTTTCCAAACTGCGCCGTCAACTCTTTCGCCAGTGTCGCCAGTAATCGTTGGCCATACCCGGCCCGCCGGGCGCCTTCCTGTTCAAACTCAACAATATGCCGGCCAATCTGCCAACAGGTCTGAACCTGAATCGTATCGACCACACGCAGCACTTTTTGCCGTGCCTGACGGATCAGTTCACCAAGATCGCCCAGCAATGAATCGATTTTCGGGTCTTGCAGGTCAGCAGGTTTCAGCTGGCTCATCGAATTTTCCGCATCATTGAAAACAGAAGCGTCAGCATGCCGAGAACCGCTTGCGAAGGATGTCGGCCGAGCCTGCGAAGCCAGCAGGAAGACGGGATGGGTGTTGCAGGAAGTTGCTGGCGAAGAGCGCTTTTGGTGGTTTCGGTCTGTAGTCCATTTCGCACAGGCCCCGAGCGATTAATCACGGGTGCCAGGCGCGGAGGTCGCGGTTGATTGTGCGTACAATCGCGGCCCTCACGCTTTATGGTCAGAAGGATGTTGGAATTGAAAGGGATTTTGCGTTTTGGCTCCGTGGCGAGCCTTGTTGCGCTGTTGGCCGGTTGTGGAACGATGACGGGGCGCTTGAGTGGCGCCTCGCCAGAGCCTTACTACAAGGGTGTCGACGGCAATTTACGCCTGCTCGGCGTGAGGGATGACGACGGCAAGCCAACAGCGGTGATCTGTTATGTCACGATCGTTTGCCCTTTGATAACTGTCGTATCGCTACCGGTAGATGCCGCCGTGGATACCGTTCTGTTGCCCATCGACTACGTCAATACGCTCTGAAACCGCTCACCTGATTATCGTCGTATGCGCTTGCCTTTGGGCTTCTCCGCCGGCTCCTGCACTTTGCGATAAATCCATAGGCCGAACACCCCGGCAGCCAGCAGAAACACGGTTCCTAGGCTTTGCGAGACAAACTCGATCCAGAACCGTCGTGGTTGCACAGCTAGGTAATAGGTGTGCTTGGGGCCACGGTTGGTGGTGGTGATGGCGCCGCTGATCCAGCTGTCGATCAGTATGTAGATCGATGCACAGAGGGCGAAGGCAATCAGTACGCCGACGAGCACGGTCAGCCAGAAGGTTGTCCGGCTCTGGCGATACGGCGGCGGATGGGGCAGGGGAATGCGGGTTCTTTTCTGATTCATGAAGTGTTACTGCAAACGTCCTTTTGCGCTCAGGAAACGGCTGGTTCTTGATGTTGCTCAGTCAGGTTTTTCCGTCCGTCAGAGGGTCGCCCGGCGAGGTGTGCGCTTTCGGCAATCACCTTGAGGATCTCGATCACTCCCGGAGTCAGCGCAGTGCCAAGGCAAATGCGCACACCCGTGGTTGCATGCCCGTCGGCGAAGAAGATGCCGTTGCCGGCCACGTGGCAGCCGCGTTCGCTGGCTAAATCCTGCAATGCCGACATGTCGGTGTGTAGCGGCAGTTCAATCCAATGGATGAACCCTCCACGTGGCGGCACGTACACGGTGCCCGCAGGGAAATCCGTGCGCACCAGCGCTTCGACAAAACTGGCCAGCGACGACAGTTGCGAGCGGAGTCTGGCGCAGTGCTCTTCCATGTAGCCGCGCCCGATAAATTCGTTGAGGACATTTTGCGCAAGGCTGGAAACCGCCAGATTGCGCGAAAACATCTGCGCCAGAATGGCATTGCGGTACTTGCCAGCCAGACACCAGCCGACGCGATAACCCGGCGCGATGGTCTTGGAGAACGACGAGCAGTAAATCGTCTGCCCGCTGGTGTCGTAGCTCTTGATGGCGCGGGGGCGATCGCCTTCCGGCACCAGGTCGAAGAAGATGTCGTCCTCGATAATCGGCACGTCCGCTTCGCGTGCGATCTGTGACAGCCGTGCGCGAGTCTCGTCGGGCATGATGAAACCTCGCGGGTTCTGCAGGGTTGGGTTGAGAAAGATCACCGCGACCTTTTTCAGCTTCAACGCTTCTTCGAGGTGATCGACATCGAGACCGAGTTTACCGTGCGTGCGGATGGGCAAGGCACGCATGCCCAGGCGTTCGATGGTCTGCAGGATGCCGTAATAAGTCGGCGTTTCGATAGCGACCGTAGCGCCTTTCGAGGCGACGGCTTCGAGGGCCAGTTCCAAGGCAATGGTGTCGCCCGACGTCACCAGAATATCGTCCGGCCCGCAGACCACGCCACGGGTCAGCATCAGCCCGGCGATGCGTCGTCGCAGTGCCGGCAGACCGGGCGGTGCGACCAGTCCGGTGAGCGAGTTGTCAGCTTTGCCAGCCAATACCGACAGGCACTTGTTGAGCAGCACGTTGGGTGTGAGGTCGCTGTGCAACACCGCTGAATTCAATGACGCGGTGGTACGCGAGGCTGCTTGGGAGAGCATCGCGACCACCGCATGATTGACGTTGACGGTGACACTGGAGAAGTCAAAACTCCTGGTGGGTTTTGCTTGTCCGGAGGCTGAGACGAAGTAGCCGATGCGCGGTTTGGTCGAAACGTAAGCATCGGCTTCCAGATCCGCCAACGCGCGCTGAACGGTGGTGATGCTGGTTTCAAACATTCGCGCCAGCGTACGGATCGAGGGCAGTTTCGCTTCGGCTGCCCATTCACCGCTGTCGATCTGACGAATAATCCAGTCCTTGACTATCCGCCAGCGCTTGTCCGGTAGATCAAACCTGTCCATAAGTTCTCTGTGATGTCTCGAAACAATTCAGAGAAAGTAGAGCAAAACGATCCCCGTTGCAGCAACTATGACGATGTTGAGCGCAACCAGACCGAAGGCGAATCGGATCAGGTTGTTTTCTTCATGCCGATTGGCGCCCGCCAACCCGGTGATCAGCGACAGGATCGACAGCGACCCCAGCGCGCCATGCCCGGCGGCACTGTTGACCATCGCGGCCAGCCATGCACCGTGTTCGCTGCTCAGCGCAGCAATGGACGGCATGACGAGGGTGTTGCCGCCGACGTTGGAACCGGTGACGTAACCGGCAAGCCCCGCCAGCACTGCGATGGTTGGCGCCAGGGAGATCCCCGACAACGATTGCAGCGTGCGCTGCGCTTCGACCAGGAAACCGGCGTTGACCATCACCTGCGACAGCAGCAGGAACAGGAAAATTGTCGTGACCGGAAACTTCGCCCGGTTGAACAGCGCTCGCCACGGGAAACCTGCGGCAGCGCGTTGCCTGATTGCCATCAACAGCGTAACGATCAGCAGCGCCAGCCCCGGGGAGGCCAATGGCTTCCACGAAACATGCTCGCCTTTGATGATCCACAGCGCATCCCAGCCCGACAGGACGAACAGCCCGCGCGACGCAACGATTACCCCCAGCAAGGCCAGATAAGGCCAGGCTGCGTTCGGCCAGCGCACCAGTTTTTTCCGTTGTGTGTAAGAGATCCCCAAGCCGACGCAAGCTACCGCCAGACCGGCTAGCACACCGGAGACTTCCGGGCCGATCCACAGGTTGATTGCAAACAGCACCGCGACGAACAGCGCCGTCACCACGATCAGTCCAAGCCACGGCGATACCTTGCGGATGCCACCCTGCCACAGAGCAATCGCCGCCAGGCAGAAGAACACTGGCGCACTGATCAGCGCCGAATGGCTGCCAAGGGTTTGCGCCGGCAAGTGCGCCAACAGCGCGCCGATCACGGTGGCCAGACCCAGTGTGCCCCACGGCATGATGACCATCCCGGCGAGGGCGATTTTCATCCCCGACTGGCGGGTGAACAGCCCCATCAGCAATGGCACAGTTGCGATCAGCGAAACGCCGAAACCCGTCATCGCTTCAAGCAGCGGTGCGAGGCCCAGCACGATGAAGATGACTTGCGCCGGCGGTGTCCAGCCGAGCTCCTTGACCCAGGCGCCGATGGCCTGCGGCGCACCACCGCGCTCGACCAGGATGACGAAGGCCAGCCCCGGAATGATCACGCACGCCGTGCTGAGAAACAGGATGGTGGTGTCCTGAAAGATGGCCGTGCTGATTGCCGCTGATACAGGCCCGGCTGCGCCCAAGGCCCACAGCACGAGCACCAGCACTACACCGGCCAGTGCGGCTTGCACCGGCGGCCGGCGGACAATCAGGATCAACGCGATCACCAGCGCGATCGGTGACATTTGCAACAAGAGAGAGCTCATACCCGGTTTTCCTTAACTTAATCGTGAGTCTGCCCGCTGTACTCGGTCGCCCGCATGGACGCCCGCTCACAAAAAGTCTGATACCACTCGGTCAGGCGTGCTTGAGCGGAAAAGTCCGAGAGTTGGCGAAAGGCGATCCAGTCGAGCGCGGTCGCCAGGGCAATGTGGCCAAGGGTAATCGGGCCATTGAGGTCGACGTGTTCCTCGATAAAGCGGTAAGCCTCCTTGAGTTTGAACGCCTGACCGTCGGCGTAGGCCGGATAGCGCAAGGCCTCGGGGCGGCGCTCGACTTCCCAGCGCAGCTTGATGCCGACATCGCACATGCCCTGCGCCAACGCTTGCAGGCGCAGCGCCTTGTAGCGCTCAGGGCCGGTTGCCGGGATGAGTTTCGGCCCGTCGCTCAGGTCGTCGAGGTATTCACAGATCACGATGGAATCGAACAGCGCCGTGGCGTCAGGCAGGATCAGCACCGGCACTTTGCCCAACGGGTTGGCCTTGTAGATGGTCTCGTTTGGCGATGTCGGGCTGGTCTCGTGGTGGATCACTTCCAGGCTCGACGCGATGCCGAGTTCGTGAGCCAGCACCAGCACCTTGCGGGCGTAGGGTGAATGCGTCTGGTAGAAAAGCTTCATGCTGAAGTCCCTGTCTCAAGGATGGCAGTGGCTGCTCGATGGGCGTCCATGAACAGCCGCGAAGGCGCGCCCGCCGAGGTGACGTAGTGGTTGTAGTAGCAAGAACCTTCGGCGAGCGGGCCGAGTACCCAAATGTTGCGCACCGGTTCACCTGTACTCGACTTGGGGTGGCACGCGGCATCGACGTCGATGCCGTCAATGCCTGGCTCATCGGTTCGCGGGCGGATAAGGCCCAGCTGCGCCAGATCACGCACCGGCGCGCAGTCGCTGTTGCTCACGCCGCTGCTCTGGACATAACCGGCGACACGTTTGAAGTCGTTGATCGCAGGGCGCGAGCCGGGCTTGAGGAATGTCAGCAGGCCGGCGTCACACAGGGCGAGCAGGTCGGCGTGGCGCTCTTTTTGCGGGCCCGCAACGAGGCGGTTGATCGCCTTGTGCCAACGGCCATAGAACTGCCGATGCGACGCGTCGGTCAGCCCGTCGAAATCGACGGCCTCACGCAGGCGATCACGCAGATCGCGCCAGACTTCGATAGCGGCTTTGATCGCCGATTCTCCGCGCCCCAGTCGCGACTCGTGCAAATCGGCTTCGAGGGTGTCGTAGATCCAGGCGTGATAGTTGTAAGGCAATACTTCGTCGGGCAGTGCGTGGCAGATCAGCGCCTGTGGGTCGATCACACTGCCAGTCGCTTCGTAATCGCGCAGCAACGCTTCACAGGCGGCAACACCGGGTTCGCCAGCAACGCTGACGGCCCTGAGTCGCTCCAGTACCTGCTCTGGCGCTGATGGGCTATGCACGACGGCGATGGCCGCCGCACGCATCTCCAGCAGCATCAGCGGCAGGATGTCCTGTTCGAAGTCCAACTGTCGGTTGTGGCTGCTGGCCCGCAGGGATTCGATGCGCGCACTCGTCAGCAGTACGGCGCGATGGCGCGGGCATTCAATCAGGCCGTTGGGTCGGGTGCGAAACGGCAGCCCGTCCCGTGACTGGATAAAGATCACCGGCTCCTGGCCCGAAGGCTGATAGGCGTGACTGCCGTCGGCCATGCGCTTGTAGCGACCGCCCCTGCCGGAGGTCAGCGCCGCCAGGGTATCCATCGCACCCAGCCCGAGCCCTTCGACCAGCACGGTTTCGCCGGGCTCGATGGTGGCGAGGCTGCCGGGCAGCGGATAGACATCGTCAACGCGGTTGCGATCCGCCGAGCGCAGGCGACCGGTATGGCCGACCGTCAGAATCAACCGATCCACGGTGACCGCAGCCCCCGCAGCGGTCTGCAGCAGGAATTGCTGACCTGCGTTGCTCTCGACCGCGGTGACCGCCTGTTGATGCAGATTCACGCTCACCCAGTGCGGCGCCGTCGCGAGGATTTGCGCGAAGGCGTCGGCCAGATAGGCGCCGAGCAAATGGCGCGGCAGGAAGTCCTGCGGCTCGACGTCACGGCCGTCGGCGGCGAGCAGTCCGCTGTCCGCGTCGACCTTGATGCGCTGCTCGTGGCACCACGTCAGGAAATCCGCGCCCGGCCGTTCCCGTGCATCCGTCAGATTTCCGAATGCCGCTGCGTCGGGGAAAACACCGAGCTGGCCAGCGACGGTGTTGAGCAGCAGATAGTCCGGTTGATCCGGCCAATGCGCGCCGCTTCCGAGCACGTTCGGATCGAAAATATCGATGACGACTGGCTGCTCCGGGCGCGTTTCAGCAAGGCTCAGCAGGCGTTCGAAAATCGACAGCCCGCGCGAGCCGCAGCCCACCAGACCGATGTGCAGAGGCGCGCTCACCATCTGCGCTCCTCCCCGAAGAAGGAGGGGATGGCGACCGCCGAACCGTCCTTGACCGCGATGTCGTGGATCATCCGGCCAATCGCCAGGTCGAGGATGCCCATGCCGAACGGCGAATAGATCAGCGGCTTGTCCGTGGCGATGTGCAGGTCGCCGCGAATCAATTGCCCGACGGTGCCGGTAACGAAATCACGATGACCGTACTTTTGCTCGGCCAGATGCGGCGAGGTATTGGCTTTCAGGCAATGGGTCACGTCGTCGAAGTAGTTGTAACTTTCTTCGATGATCTCTGCGCCGATATCCCGCAGCGAGATGTTCAGCACGATCTGCCCCGGGCGAAACGTGCCTTTGCCCTTGACGTAAGGTTCGCCGGCGCTGGTGGCGAACACCACGATGTCGGCGCTCAGCGCCTCTTCCAGCGACAACAGCTGTACATCCGGCACCCCGAGTTGCTTGCCGAACGCCGACAGCGCTTGTGCTGATTCTGCATTGAGGTCGTGAATGCCCACGCTGTCGAACGACCAGTCGTCGGCGATGAACGTCTCAAGGATGTTCCGCGAAATCACCCCGCCGCCAATGATCGAGAGTGTTGCCGCGCTTTTGCTTTGGCCATTCAGCCACCAGGCACCGAGCACCGCCGACGCTGCGGTGCGCACGGCACTGATCAGCGCGCCTTCAAGCAGTGCGTAGGGGTAGCCGGTGTCCGGATCGTTGAGGATCAGCACCGCCGAAGCACGTGGGATGCCCGACTTGATGTTGTCGGGATAGCTGGCAATCCACTTGATCCCGGAGACGGACTGATCGCCCTCGCTGTCGACGATCGCCGCCGGCAAGGCAATGATCCGGTTCGCCGGTTGCGCCGGAAAACGCAGGAAGTAGCTATCCGGGTTAACGGTTTCGCCGCGCTCGTGGGTCAGGTAGGTCTGGGCGACCATGTCGATGGTTTCGTGACGCAGGCCGTTGAGGATGTCCTTGACGACAGCGCCAGGGATGACATGGAACGGTTGAATCGGGTTCTGTGTGGTCATGGGGATTACGCCGAGAGTGCCAGAGCGATTTCTGGGAAGAGGGGGTGCAAAGCGTTTGCGCCGATCCGCTGGGTGACCCAGTCGTCGGAGTAGATGGTTTCGAGGTAGCGCTCACCCATGTCGGGGGAGATCGCCACGACGACATCGTCGGGACGGATGTGCGGCGCCCATTGCTGGATGCCCGCCAGGACCGTGCCGGTGGAGCCACCGAAAAGCAGGCCGTAGCGTTGCGCCAGCCAGCGGCAGACCTTGATCGTCTGTTCCTCGGCGATCGATACGAAGTCGTGAATCCCCGACGGCTCGAAGATCTCCGGCAGACGGCTGGTACCCAGCCCCGGGATATGCCGCGTACCCCCCGGCAGACCGAAGGTCACCGAGCCGAGCGTATCGACGGCAATCACTTTGGTGTGCGGATGGTGTTCGGCGAAGTAGTTCTTGCAGCCCATCAAAGTACCGGTGGTACCGGCGCCGACGAACAAGTAGTCCACGTGTGGAAACTTATGGGCGATGGACTTCGCGGTCGCTTGATAGTGAGCGAGGGGGTTGGTCGGGTTTTTGTATTGATTGAGCCAGATGTAGTCGGAGTTCTCTGCGACCAGTTGCTCGATCAAACGGATACGCGAATTCAGGTAGCCGCCGTTTTCGTCACGCTGATCGACCATGATCATTTCGGCACCCAGTGCCTGCATGAGTTTTCTGTTCGGCGCAGAAATGTTCGGGTCGATCACACAGACAAACCTGTAACCCTTGGCGGCGCAGACCATGGCCAGCGCGACCCCCAGATTCCCCGAGGAAGACTCGACCAGGCGAGTCTTATGGTGAATCCGGCCTTGGTTTTCCAGGTCCGTGATCAGGGCGTGTGCGGTCTTGAGCTTGATTGATCCGGCAGGATTCAGTCCTTCGATTTTCAACTGGATCGTTGCGCTGCACAGATCGCCAATCTGCACATAACTGTCTTCATTGATAAGTTGCTTGATCATACGTAGTCCGTTTCGCTCTTTTGCCGGGCGCACAGGGGCGCCAGCATTCATCCTGGAATGTTTGAAAAGCAGTAAATGCAGTTCGCCTGTTAGGTTTGTTTTTAGATTTTTTAGCTGGACAGGAAGTGACCTTGCGGTGGACGCCGATCTATTCAAAAAATCAGGTTTTGCGCTCTGAGGGCTTGAGGAGCCCAGAGTGTTGCGGGGCGTAAAGTAGAGCCAGTCATTGGCTCGCCAAGGCTTGGAGGAATACTGGCGAATTTTCCTACACGGGGAGAGATACAGATTTCGGGAATTTTTCAGTACAGGCGGGTATGAGGTGTATCGAGAGGAGGGCGTTGCGGGGCGGAGAGAGAGGCGTGATCAAATCGCAGGCATAAAAAAACCCTGAATCTTGCGATTCAGGGTTTTCGGTATTTGGTGCCCAGAGACGGAATCGAACCGCCGACACGGGGATTTTCAATCCCCTGCTCTACCGACTGAGCTATCTGGGCAACGGGGCGCATTAAAAGGGTTTTTCGGATTTACGTCAACGACTTTTTTAAAATTTCTTAAATTAATTCCGTCGCTTACGAAATCGAGGGGTTATTCCGACGGCGGCACGTAGCCTTCGGCCTTGGCGTATTCCTCGCCGGAAAAGAACTTGTCCATCTCGCCCTGAAGATATTTGCGATCTTCGGCGTTCATCATGTTCAGGCGTTTTTCGTTGATCAGCAGGGTCTGGTGCTTTTGCCAATCTGCCCAGGCCTTGGCCGAGACGTGGTCAAAAATGTCCTGGCCTTTGGCGCCCGGGAAGGGAGCGCGCTCCAGGCCTGGCAATTCTTCTTTGTACTTGCGGCACATGATGGTGCGGGTCATGACGACTCTCCTGCGTTCAATACGGCGGCCGCGCGTTCGAGCAAGGTTTTGACCGGGGCGGCAAGGCCCAGGCGCGGCGGGGTGGCGAGGTTATACCAGAGCCAGTCGGCCTCGGCCACGTGATGGGCGGCCTCCTGCACCTGAACCAGCCAGGGTTCGATGGACAGCTGGAAATGGCTGAACGTGTGGACGAGGCTTGGCAGCGCCTGCTGCTCGCCCATGGTCAGCGAGTGCTGATCGGCGAGATGTTGCAGGTCGTCGAGGTCGTCGAGTTCCGGCAGGCTCCACAAACCGCCCCACAAACCGCTCGAGGGACGACGGTAAAGCAGAATCGCACCATCGCCGTTCGCCAGCATTGGCATCAGCGTGCGCTTCTGCGGGATGGCTTTGCGCGGCTTGGGAATCGGGTAGCGGGTTTCCAGGCCGAGCATGTGCGCCTCGCAGCCACGCTCCAGCGGACACAGCAGGCAGCTCGGCTTGCTGCGCGTGCAGAGTGTTGCGCCAAGGTCCATCATCGCCTGGGTGTAGGCGTTGACCCGATCGTGCGGCGTAAAGCGCTCAGCGTTGGCCCAGAGCTGTTTGGCGACCTTCGGCTCGCCGGGGTAGCCCTCTTGCGCAGTAAAACGCGCCAGCACGCGTTTGACGTTACCGTCGAGAATCGGCGCGCGCAGGCCCATGCTGATACTGGCGATGGCGCCAGCGGTGGACAGGCCAATGCCCGGCAGATCGGTGAGCTTTTCAACGTCCCGCGGAAATTCGCCGCCGTACTGGCTGACGACGATCTTCGCGGTCTTCTGCAAATTGCGCGCGCGGGTGTAGTAACCCAGCCCCGTCCACAGGTGCAGCACTTCGTCTTCTGGCGCCTCGGCCAGCGCTTCGACCGTCGGCAACGCGGCCATGAAACGGTCGAAGTAATTGAGCACGGTGCTGACCTGGGTTTGCTGCAACATGATCTCCGACACCCACACCCGATACGGGTTGATGTCCTGCTGCCAAGGCAGATCGTGGCGGCCGTGGCGGTCGAACCAATCCAGCACCGCCGTGGAAAATTGCTCCGTTCTCATCGCTTGAACAGCCCCTTCAATGCGTTTTTCAGTTCCGGGCTGACCTTGTCTCCGAGTTTCTCGTCGATCTTCTCACTGAGCTTGTCGCCGGCCAGTTTGGTCGCGACCTGACCGAGGCGATCGTTGTCGACGCGGCAGGCCTTGGCGCCCAGTTCCAGAGGGCCGCGGCAGCGCAGCGGCCATTCGACACCGACGAATTTTTCGCCGACCTGACACGCCGGATCCGGCATGGCGCTGGTGTCGCCCTCGACGATGATGCCGACGCGATAGTCCATGCCGAGCACACGCAGGTCGATATCGCCGTCACCGTTGACGGTCATGCCGGGGATGCGCACCTTCAGATCCGGGTTGCTGGCGACGCCGTTGCGGAAGGTCAGGTTGCCCTTGAGTTCCTGGAACGGTGTGTCCTTGCCCCGTGGCTCGCCGCTGAGGGTTTTGCGGTTGAGCGTGGCGATGCCTTTGCACAATTGCTGTTCAAGGTTGGCGTTGAGCAGCACGCCGTTGTTGATCACGAAACTGGCGTTGCCGTTAAGCGTATCGATCAGCGCCTGCTGGCTGTTGCCGCTGCCGGTGACATTGCTGGTGAGGGTTACCAGGCCTTTGACCGGCGGGTTCTTGCCTTGGCTTTCGAGGATTTTTTCTACCGGCACGCGATTGAGCCTGGTCTGCAGGTTCAGCACAGGCGCGCTCGGGCGAACATCGAGGGTGCCATTGGCGGTGAAACCGCCGTTGTACAACTCGCCGCTGAGGTTGGTCAGGGTCAGCAGGCCGCCCTGGCCGGTGGCTTTCAGTGCGGCGTTCTGGATCGGCAGTTTGTCGAGGGTCAGTTGGCCAAAGGTCAGATCGGCATCGACGTCGAGTTTGGCCAGGCGTTCAACCGGCAACAGGCGCTCGGTACTCCAGGCGGTTTTGCTTGGTTTGTCCGGCAGTGGCGTGGAGCCAGCGCCGGCCATGGCATCGGCTTCAGTGCTGGCAACTTCGGCCTGGCGCGTTTGCGTGGCGCTGTTGGCTTGTGCCGATTTCGGCGGCAGGTAGCGGTCAGCGTTGAACGTATCGGCCTTGAGAATTGCCCGCAGCGATTGTTTGGCGAAGTCTTCGACGGCGATGCGGCCGCTGAAGCTGCTGTCGTCGAGTTTCAGATTGATATTGTCGAAGGCAATGCTGGTTGGCGTGGCGGCCACGCGGCTGACCAGTTCGACTTTGCTCAGGCTGCCTTCGGCCATGGCCGGGAGTTTCTGGCCGATGCTGTCGACGAATTTCGCCAGATCGAACTGGGCGATGGAGAGGCCGCCAGAGATCTGCGGAGTCTTGTCGAGGTCGTTGGCTTTCAGTTCACCCAGCGCGCGCAACTGGTTGGCGGAGATCTTGATGCCGGTCCACTCGGCGACGTTCGCCGCTTTGTCCAGCGATAACTGGCCCTGAGCTGCGAAGGTCATGGTCTTGCCTTGCAACGGATCGCCGGCCAATTCACCGGAAAGCTTCATATCTTCGAACCTGTAGCGCTGCAGCGCGCGCTCGATGCGCAGCTCGCCAGTGAGCTCGGTACGCACGCGCAGGACCGGCTGGTTGGTGCCGAGGAATGCCGTGGCTTTCACCGGAATATTCGTCGAATCGTGTACCGGGCCGGTGCTCAACTGGATGCTCTCGGCGCTGAATTGCTTGCCGGTCAGCTCGTCGTTGTATTCAACGCGGGCGTTGTTGACGGTCAGGCTGTCGATGTCGAGGCGGATCGGCTGTGGCGGTTTTTCCGGTTGGGCAGGCGCTTCTGCAGTGGCTGCGCTGGCAGGTGCCGGGCTGCCGGCAGGTGCGGCGGCTGTCGGCACCTTGCCGATGTCTTCCCAGTTGCCGTGGCCGTTTTTGTCGCGTTTCAGGCGCAGGTTCAGTCCTTCAACGCGGACATCGCTCATTTGCACTTCGCGGCGCAACAGCGGTAGCACGCGCACGGACAGGCCGAGCATCTGCAAATCGGCATACGGTTCAGTCGGATTGATCAGGGTGGCAACGCTGGCCTCGTGCAGTTCCAGGCCGAGCCACGGGAACAGGCTCCAGCCGATGTCGCCATTGAGCGTCAGCTCGATGTGGGCCTTGTCGCGGGCTATCTGGCGAATCTCGTCTTTGTAATCGTTGGGATCGAAGAGGTGGGTCAGGGCAAAACCTGCCGCCACAATGATCAGCAACAATCCGAGAAGTACCAGACCCAGGATTTTGCCGAACGCTTTCATGGGCGAGTCCTTGTAATTAGTCGAATTCGTAATTTAGCCGGGGAGTATAGCGCTGCAATTGCCCGGTTCGGTGTGGCGTCATGTTGCCAGTACCTCCAGCGGGAGGTGTAACTTCGCTGCAATTGCCAAGGCTTCAGGATGGCCGGCAGGCGCCAGCAGACGCAGTTCAGCCCCCGCTTGCGACGCCATTTTCTGCGCTTGGTTCACCAGCCGTTCAGCAACCCCACGGCGACGGGTAACTTTTCGTACGCATAAATGGGACAAGTACCAAACGTCGTGGTGCCTCTGCAGGCGCGCGGCACCGAGCAAGCGGTCGTTGAAACGCCCGGCAATAAAACTTCCCTCGGCGAGAGTGCGGTCGATCAGATTGTTTTCACCGGAAAACGGCGCAAACAGCCAGTCCGGCGCGTCGCGATAAATCTTCCGCAAATCCTCCTGGTCCTGATAATTGGCGGCGTTCAGCGCTTGTACGACGATTGGCATGGCGTTTTCCTGAGTGATACGAGATCAGACGACAGAAAAAAGGTGATATCAGTTTGGTTTTTCTGTCACGTGCAAATGGTAACCTTCGCCCGTTCGTCCGTCCTTCTGCGACTTAACGTCGCGCCTTCAAGGAGCTTCACCCAAAAAACGGTCATGCCTGCGTGCATAAAGGCCGGGGGTGAACAGTGGCTGGCGAACCATACTAATAATTGGGGGATACACAATGAGCACGAGCATCACGGCGGACGGCCTCAAAGCCGATCAGCCCGCGTTCCTATCCAAGGAACGCATCATCGCCAAGCCCGGTTTCAACCGTTGGCTAGTCCCACCGGCCGCTCTGGCCATCCACCTGTGCATCGGCATGGCCTACGGCTTCTCGGTGTTCTGGTTGCCGCTGTCCAAGGCGCTGGGCGTGACTGCTCCGGTGGCTTGCGCACCGGACATGAGCTTCATCGCACAAGTGTTCTCGTCGCAATGTGATTGGCCGATCTCGATGCTCGGCTGGATCTACACGCTGTTCTTCATCTTCCTCGGCTGCTCGGCAGCGATCTGGGGTGGCTGGCTGGAGCACGCAGGTCCGCGCAAGGCCGGTGTGGTATCGGCACTGTGCTGGTGCGGCGGTCTGCTGATCTCCGCGTTGGGTATTTATACCCACCAGATCTGGCTGATGTGGCTCGGCTCTGGCGTGATCGGCGGTATCGGTCTGGGCCTTGGCTATATCTCGCCAGTCTCGACCCTGATCAAGTGGTTCCCGGATAAGCGCGGCATGGCTACCGGCATGGCAATCATGGGCTTCGGTGGCGGCGCGATGGTCGGTGCACCGCTGGCAACCGCGCTGATGAGCCACTTCGCTTCGCCAACCGGTGTCGGCGTCTGGCAGAGCTTCGTCGCCATGGCCGCGATCTACTTCGTGTTCATGATCGGTGGTGCTCTGGCTTACCGTGTCCCGCCAACCGGCTGGAAACCTGAAGGCTGGACCGCTCCGGCGAAGAAAGCCTCGAACTCGATGATCACCCACCGTCACGTGCACGTGAATGTGGCGTGGAAAACCCCGCAATTCCGTCTGGTCTGGCTGGTGCTGTGCCTGAACGTGTCTGCCGGCATCGGCATCCTCGGCATGGCTTCGCCACTGCTGCAGGAAGTGTTCGGCGGCAAACTGCTGGGTGTCGATGTGCCGTTTGGTCAGCTCGACGCCGGGCAACTGGCCTCGATCGCTGCGATTGCTGCCGGTTTCACCGGTCTGCTCAGCCTGTTCAACATCGGTGGCCGCTTCTTCTGGGCTTCGTTCTCGGACTACCTGGGCCGCAAAAACACCTACTTCGTGTTCTTCGCCCTGGGTTTTGCCCTGTACGCGCTGATCCCGAACATGGGCCATTTGGGCAACGTTGCGCTGTTCGTGGCGGCGTTCTGCATCATTTTGTCGATGTACGGCGGCGGTTTTGCCACGGTGCCGGCGTATCTGGCCGACCTGTTCGGTACGCAGATGGTCGGTGCGATCCACGGTCGTTTGCTGACCGCTTGGGCTGCGGCCGGCGTGCTCGGTCCGGTGCTGGTGAACTACCTGCGTGAGTATCAGTTGAGCATCGGCGTTGAGCGCGCTGCCGCTTACGACATCACCCTGTACATCCTCGCAGGCCTGCTGGTGCTGGGCTTCCTGTGCAACCTGCTGGTGCGTCCAGTGGCTGACAAATACTTCATGACCGACGCTGAGCTGGCTGCCGAACAGGCGCTGGGCCACGACAAAGGTGCTGATGCCAGCACGGTTCTGGAGTGGAAAGCCGCCCCGGGCAGCAAGCCGCTGGCGATCGCTGCGTGGCTGGTGGTGGGTATTCCGTTGGCGTGGGGGGTGTGGGTGACCCTGCAGAAGACGGCGGTACTGTTTCACTAAGTTCGTTTCTACCTGATCGTTCCCACGCTCTGCGTGGGAATGCCTCCCGTGGCGCTCTGCGTCACATTCGAAGCGGACGCAGAGCGTCCGGGGCTGCACTCCCACGCAGAGCGTGGGAGCGATCATTGCCCTTTATGGCTTGTATGGACATGTCTACCCGCGACAGCCGGGCATTCTATCCGTCAGCCATCTCACCTCTCGTGTTTCTGTTTGCGCCTCGCGTGCCTATAATGGCTGCCTTTTTCGCCCAATGATTTTGCGGAGCTGGTGATGGCCGAACGTAAGGCGTCTGTCGAGCGCGACACTCTGGAAACCCAGATCAAAGCCTCGATCAACCTTGATGGCACCGGAAAGGCCCGATTCGATATCGGTGTTCCTTTTCTTGAGCACATGCTGGACCAGATCGCCCGTCACGGGCTGATCGACCTGGATATTGTCAGCAAGGGCGACCTGCATATCGATGACCACCACACGGTGGAAGACGTCGGTATCACCCTCGGCCAGGCGTTTGCCAAAGCCATCGGCGACAAGAAAGGCATCCGTCGCTACGGCCACGCCTACGTGCCGCTCGATGAAGCGCTGTCGCGCGTGGTGATCGACTTCTCCGGCCGTCCAGGCCTGCAGATGCACGTGCCGTACACTCGCGCCACCGTCGGCGGCTTCGACGTTGACCTGTTCCAGGAATTCTTCCAGGGCTTCGTCAACCACGCGCTGGTCAGTCTGCACATCGACAACCTGCGTGGCACCAACACCCACCACCAGATCGAAACCGTGTTCAAGGCTTTCGGCCGCGCCCTGCGCATGGCCGTTGAGCTCGATGACCGCATGGCCGGGCAAATGCCGTCGACCAAGGGCGTTCTGTAATGCAGACAGTCGCGGTTATCGATTACGGCATGGGCAACCTGCACTCGGTGGCCAAGGCCCTCGAGCACGTCGGTGCCGGCAAGGTGCTGATCACCAGTGATGCCAACGTGATTCGCGAAGCCGACCGGGTGGTTTTCCCCGGCGTCGGCGCGATTCGCGATTGCATGGCGGAGATCCGTCGCCTCGGCTTCGATTCGCTGGTGCGTGAAGTCAGCCAGGACCGTCCGTTCCTCGGCATCTGCGTCGGCATGCAAGCCTTGCTCGACACCAGCGAAGAGAACGACGGTGTCGACTGCATCGGCCTGTTCCCGGGCGCGGTGAAGTTCTTCGGCAAAGACCTGCATGAAGACGGCGAACACCTGAAAGTCCCGCACATGGGCTGGAACGAAGTGAAGCAGAAGGTCAGTCACCCGCTGTGGCACGACATTCCGGACCTGGCGCGGTTCTACTTCGTGCACAGCTACTACATCGCTGCCGCCAACGCGCGGCAGGTGGTGGGTGGCGGTCACTACGGTGTCGATTTCGCCGCGGCGCTGGCCGAAGGCTCGCGTTTCGCCGTGCAGTTCCACCCGGAGAAAAGCCATACCCATGGCCTGCAATTGCTGCAGAACTTCGCTGCGTGGGACGGTCGCTGGTAAATGGCCGTCAAGAAGAAGCCGCCGATCCTGACCCTCACTCCCGAGCAGGAGAGCGAGGCCAATCGCAAGATCAAGCGTTTCATGGAAGACCGCTTCGAACTCGACCTCGGCTCGTTCGAGGCGGCGGAGATTCTTGAGCTGTTTACCCGTGAAATTGCTCCGCACTATTACAACAGGGCGATTTTCGATGTGCAGGCGCACCTCAAAGAGAGGTTCGAAAGCATCGAAAGCGACCTGTGGGCGCTCGAGAAAAACTGATTTCCGAGCCAAGCTGAACATTCAAATTTGAAGGTTTGCCAGATGCTGATTATTCCCGCTATCGATCTTAAAGACGGTGCCTGTGTTCGTCTGCGCCAGGGCCGCATGGAAGATTCCACAGTGTTCTCCGATGACCCGGTGAGCATGGCTGCCAAGTGGGTGGAGGGCGGTTGCCGCCGTCTGCATCTGGTCGATCTGAATGGCGCGTTCGAAGGCCAGCCAGTCAACGGCGAAGTGGTGACTGCGATTGCCAAGCGCTATCCGACATTGCCGATCCAGATCGGTGGCGGCATTCGTTCGCTGGAAACCATCGAACACTACGTCAAGGCTGGCGTCAGCTACGTGATCATCGGTACCAAAGCCGTTAAAGATCCGGCCTTCGTCGCTGAGGCCTGCCGCGCGTTCCCGGGCAAGATCATCGTCGGTCTGGATGCCAAAGACGGTTTCGTCGCCACCGATGGCTGGGCTGAAATCAGCACCGTGCAGGTCATCGATCTGGCCAAGCAGTTTGAAGCCGACGGCGTCTCCTCGATCGTTTATACCGACATCGCCAAAGACGGCATGATGCAGGGTTGCAACGTGCCGTTCACCGCTGCGCTGGCCGCTGCTACCAAGATCCCGGTGATCGCTTCCGGCGGCATCCACAATCTGGGTGACATCAAGTCGCTGCTCGACGCCAAAGCACCAGGCATCATCGGCGCCATCACCGGCCGGGCGATTTACGAAGGCACCCTCGACGTCGCCGAAGCGCAAGCTTTCTGCGATTCGTACCAAGGCTGAGGACTGACCATGGCGCTGGCCAAACGCATCATCCCTTGCCTGGACGTGGACAACGGCCGGGTGGTCAAGGGTGTGAAATTCGAAAACATCCGCGACGCCGGTGACCCGGTGGAAATCGCCCGTCGCTACGACGAGCAGGGTGCCGACGAGATTACCTTTCTCGACATCACCGCCAGCGTCGATGGTCGCGACACCACGCTGCATACTGTCGAGCGCATGGCCAGCCAGGTGTTTATCCCGCTGACCGTCGGCGGTGGCGTGCGTACCGTGCAGGACATCCGTAATCTGCTGAATGCCGGCGCGGACAAGGTGTCGATCAACACCGCTGCCGTGTTCAACCCGGAGTTCGTCGGTGAAGCGGCGCAGCATTTCGGCTCGCAGTGCATCGTTGTCGCCATCGACGCGAAGAAAGTCTCCGGCCCGGGCGAAACCCCGCGCTGGGAAATCTTCACCCACGGCGGGCGCAAGCCAACCGGCCTCGACGCGGTCGAGTGGGCGAAGAAAATGGAAGGCCTCGGTGCCGGTGAGATCCTGCTGACCAGCATGGATCAGGACGGCATGAAAAACGGTTTCGACCTCGGCGTGACCCGCGCGATCAGCGATGCGCTGGGCATCCCGGTGATCGCTTCCGGCGGCGTCGGCAATCTGCAGCACTTGGCTGACGGCATTCTCGAGGGCCATGCCAGCGCCGTATTGGCAGCGAGTATTTTCCACTTCGGCGAATACACCGTGCAGGAAGCCAAGGCCTATATGGCGCATCGCGGGATCGTGATGCGTTAGATGGCCATCGGTGCTGTGGCGGACTTCGCGTCGAGCGAGACCCGCCACATGGCTCATTCTGCTATCCGGGATTGCGTAGGGTAAAGCTGATCAGTCCGAACCTCTGAAACACTCAGGTTTCGATCCATCGTGTAACTGCATAGCGTCAATGGCAGCGCCTGAACGGGGGTGTAAAACCCGTCGTCGACTTTGCTGTAGTGCTCAGGATTGATCTCGGAGCAATTGGTTTCTTCTGTCGGGCCCGTGTATATCCGGGTCCAGAGATTGCGATCCGCCTCTTCGCGGTACTTTATAAAAAGATAATCGCCGTCTGGCTCAATGGTGAGTGTCGGCGCGGGTAATTGCATCGGAACGGGAGTTACGACTCTTGCTGCCAGGATTTGGGCGTTTCCAAGAAGTCGGCTATCGGCTTGTTGATCGATTGAGTTCACGCCAATCAAACATAAATAATGCAGTCCGGGTTCTCGGCCAATTTCTGATTGCACTTTTGCGTTGGTTGTACTGATTCGGTCGCTGTAGTGGTCAGGTGAATAACAAGCCTGTGCATCACGAACAGTCTTGAAGCGATAGAACTCGGTACTCATGGAAAAATTGATATCCCATTTTGGCGCTGACTGGTTAGTGTTGTTGGGTGTTTTGTGCAGTCCGATGTCTGTAATGGCTCTTGAGTTTAATCTGAACTGAAAGTTTGAGTTGGGAGTGAGTGCGCAGTTTTCTGTGTCGAGACGGAATGTTCCATTAACGAAACAAGCAGTCAGATAGTCGACAGGAAAACTTTGGCTAGCCTGATGCGGCAATAGAGATTGTGTATTTTTATCTCCACACAGACCATGCCAGAAACACAAGTCATCCGAAGGAATACCGTAAGTAGTGCCGGATAATATGCCGGTCACTTGTCCCGTTTCAGCATCGATCACCGGAGCGCCCGATGAGCCAGGCTCAATTCCTTTGCAGTTCTGCTTTTGGTAGTCGGTGTGAATGTTCAAATACTTGATCAGGGTTGTGTGGGTCGGCTCTTGTGTGCAGGTGGAAAGCCTCAAGCCGGCTGCAGTGGCTGGCGCGCTTACCAGGTTCACCTGACTGACGTTGCGTGGTGCTGCCGCCGCGAGCTTGAGTGGGGTTATTCCGTCTTTCAGCAGGCTGTCCAGTGAGGTGCCTAACTGCAATATAGCGATATCAGTACTGGCGAAACTGGCCCAATTGACCTTGTCGATGTCATAACGCTTGGCGTCCGCGAGTGTGTCATGGAAAAAATTGAACTGTATCTGACCTTGATAAGCAATGTCAGCGATTGTGCCGACTCTGATGGAAGTGCAGTGCGCATTGGTCATTACGTAAGCTGGCCCGTTTGCTTCTTTGCCTGTTTCGCGAGTGTCTAGCAGGAATGCGCTGCAATAAGGTCTATCGTCTTTGAAAATTTTGCCAATGCCGTTCCAGTGATTAAAGTCGCCACCCGCGTTACTTAGCAGAATTGCTTCCGGCGCTTCGGCTGTGGTGCCTGCACAGGAGATCAATGGAAGTGTGAGTGCTATTGCTGAGCACGCAAAAAATATTCGGGCTTTATTAGTCATGATCAATCCTTGACCGTATTTCAGGAATTAATGGAGTAACTGTATTTCGCTGGTGAGTGTAATTCGTTGTGCTGTTCGGTATGTGCTGGCTAATGTGACTAGTTGTGAGTGCTGTTGTCTGCAAGTCAAACATGTGAGGTCGGTGAAGGTCGCAGAAATCTCTGATTCGGCTGAGAACTGTTCTTTCGCATGCTGTTTTTTTGATACGTCAGCACGTGCTGATGCTTTTTAATCGGGTCAGGATCGAAAACCATACAGGCCAGTGGACAGCATGGCGCACCCAAGGCACTCTTGGGCACGCCATGGATTCCGGTAGCCCGACATGATCAAACGCCTGCTTCTTGTTCTCGCCAGTGCATCGATGTTGCTCATCAACACTGCCCGCGCCGAAAACAGTCCCGACACCGATCTGGTGCTCCTTACCGAAAATTTCCCGCCGTATAACATGGCGAAAAACGGCAAGAACTTCGCCCAAGGCGAGAACATCAATGGCATCGCCACCGACATCGTGCGCGAAGTGTTCCAGCGTGCCGGCATCACTTACAGCCTGACCCTGCGCTTTCCTTGGGAGCGCGTCTACAAACTGGCTCTGGAAAATCCCGGTTATGGCGCCTTCGTGATGGCGCGTCTGCCGGACCGCGAAAAGCTCTTCAAATGGGTCGGCCCGATCGGTCCGGATGACTGGATCATGCTGGCCAAGGCTGACAGCAAGATCACCCTCGAAACCCTCAATGATGCGCGTCAGTACAAGATCGGTGCCTACAAGGGTGATGCGATTGCCGAGACACTGACCAAACAAGGTCTGAAGCCGATAGTAGTGCTGCGCGATCAGGACAACGCGAAGAAACTGGTCAATGGTCAGATCGACCTGTGGGCCACCGGTGATCCTGCCGGGCGTTATCTGGCGCGGCAGGACGGTGTCACCGGTCTTAAGACCGTGCTGCGTTTCAACAGTGCAGAACTGTATCTGGCGCTGAACAAGGACGTCTCCGACGAAGTGGTCGCCAAGCTTCAGGCTGCGCTGGATCAGTTGCGCAAAGAAGGCGTGGTGGACGAAATCATGGGGCGGTATCTATAACGACATCCGGGCCCGATGATGGCTGCTCTTTAGCGTTGGCGCCATCGGTGCCAGATATTGTCGGGGTGTCTGTCGTCAGCGGCGGACACGCGCTGGCGCGCTCGACGGACTCCGGCGGATATTGCGTCAGCAGAACGCTTGAATCATCGGTATAACCAAAGTCGACCGCCACTTGAGTACCGTCTTCCCGTACCAACTCGTAATGGCTTTGCATCTGATAAACCGCGACGGATGTTTGCTTCGGCGCCATGGCAATCACCACTTGAGGTCGTAGCTCGTTCCAACCGTTGGAAGACGTTTCAGTGCGGGTCAAACTTTTTGGCAGGCAGGCCGAGAATTTTGTCATGCGGATATCGCTGAGAGGCACGGTCGGCCAGGCTTTGACGATTTCCATGGCGGTAAAACTATGGAACATACGCATTGTCACCGCGTTCTGCAGACGTGGTGCTGTCCATTTAACGGCCCGATACTTGTCCGATTCATTGCGCTCGTGGCCAATGAGCACATATTCGTCAGTTCTCTTCAGTTCGTAGTAAGGCGAATTGCGAAACTGTTCGCCGGGATGAGCATGATCTCGCACTGCGAACCAAGGCAGGTGGGCAATCTGGGTGACGGTGGCGGGTTCGTTCACTACGGGCTTCGTGTATCCGGTGAGGGTCGGAATTTGCGGCGATGCGCTGACTTGCAGCGGGATTTGCATGCGCAAGCCATACGCCGTCGAAGGTGCTGCAGGCTTGCTGTAGCCCTGGATGCCCACGAAGGTGCCGGGCGCAAAATGGATGTCGCCTGCGGCGGCAGTCGAAGGTTCGATGCCAAAAGCGCTGAAACTGAGCTTGGCGCCGCTGCCCTTGTCATTCCAGATCAGATCACCGACGTTCGCCGCTATGACCAGGTCGAGCCTGACGCAGCGCACCGAGTTCAACGAAGGTTTGCAGTGATCGTTGGAGCACACGAGCCCCAGAGCGACGTAACCGACGGGTGCCAGAGGTCGCCAGATCGACATGCGAGTGACACTGGGCGCTCCGGTTTCTTTCCAGACCAGTTCAAAATCGGCAGGGCGGGCCAGTGCCTTTCCTTTAGTGCTTAAGGACCCTTCCATATCTTTCTCGCAGACTACTGCTGCGACCATTTCGCCATTGATATTGGCGTCGCCGGGAAAGAGCACGTCGCCCAGCGGAAAGTAGCCCGGCAATGCATCCGGAGCAGGGGTGGGGCGCCAGAATGTGGCGGGTTTGGCTTTTGAGCCGTTAGTGCTCCAGACCCGGTGAAACTCCGTGGTGAAGTTGATCAGCAGATTGTCCTGCATGATCGGTTCCATGGGTATGGGATGCGCTGCGGTGTTGTCTTCAATAGTCATGATGATTCCTGATAGTTGAAAGCGACGCGAGGGCGTCGCGACCTGTTGCAGGTCGCACTATCGGGAATGGGGACGGTTTCCGGGTGGTAACTATGTATGTGCTAGCGTCACAGGGTATTACCGATAAACCCCGTCTTTACCATGACTGGCCATGGCGCGATTGCTGCGCACGCTGATCATCTGTTTGATATCGATCCAGTCGATTCCCTGGCTCTTCAACTTCGGCAGTTCGCGCTCCAGCACTGCCAGTGTCTGCGGATAGGGATGGCCGATCATCACCGCCGAACCCTGCTTGCGCGCCAGGCTGATCGCGGTCTGCAACTGCGTGTAGATCGCTGCCTCAGTGCGCTCGTCATCAAGAAACACGTCCCGCGAGACACTGGCCAGATCGATCTTCTGCGCCTGCTGCGCCGCCACGGTCTGGGCGCTGGTGCGGCTGTCGACGAAGAACTTGTGCCGACGCTGCAGTTCGCCCATCAACCAGGCCATCGCCACCGGTTGCGCAGTCATGCGGCTGCCCATGTGGTTATTGATGCCGGCAGTGTAGGGGACCATTTTGAACGCGGCGTTGAGGCGTTTTTCCAGCTCTTCGATGGGCAGTTCAGGGTGCCATGCATAGGGACCGGTGGCTGGGTCCATGGGCATGTGCAGGATAACGATCTTGCCGGCGCGATGGGCTTCGCGGGCAAACTCGGTGGCGTGCGGGGTGTCCGGCATGATCGCCGTGGTCACCGGGCCGGGCAGGGCCAGCACGCGGCGATCCCGGGGCAGGTTCTGCCCCAGGTCATCGATGATCAGGGTCAGGTAGGCTTTTTGCGGGGTGGTCGGGGCGGGTGTTGCGTGAACAACACCCGCCAGACAGCAAAGCAGACCGAGAATGTACCGCAGGCGCATCCTCAACGGCCGGACGTGATGCTCAGCCCTTTGAGCAGGCTCAGGGCCTGGGCCAATTGGTAATCATCGTCCTGTGGCATAGGTTTGGCCTTGCCGCTGGTGCCGGTCGGTTTGTCGGCGCCGCCGTTGCCATTGCCCAGGTGACCCTGCAAGTCAGCTTCCTTGAAGTAATCGCTGTCCTGCTCGCTGGTGATCTTGGCCTTGCGTACTTCGATGTCCGGCACGATGCCCTGGGCCTGGATGGAGCGGCCGTTCGGCGTGTAATACAGCGCCGTGGTGATCTTCAATGCGCGGTCATTGTTCAGCGGCAGCACGGTTTGCACCGAGCCCTTGCCGAAACTGGTGGTGCCCATCAGCACGGCGCGTTTCTGGTCCTGCAGGGCGCCGGCGACAATTTCCGAAGCCGAGGCGCTGCCGCCGTTGATCAGCACGACCATTGGCACGGCTTCGCTTTCGTCCTTGCCGGTGGCAGAGAAACGCAGCTCGGAGTTGGCGATGCGGCCCTTGGTGTAGACGATCAGGCCCTTGGTGATGAAGTGGTCGACCACTTCCACCGCCGCCTGCAACACGCCGCCCGGGTTGTTGCGCAGGTCGAGGATGATGCCGTTGAGCTTCTTGCCGTTGTCCTTGCGCAGCTTGGCCAGGGCCTTGGAAACCTCTTCACCGGTCTTGACCTGGAACTGGGTGATGCGGATGTAGCCGTAGCCCGATTCCAGCAACTGGCTCTTCACGCTCTTCACTTGAATGACGGCGCGGGTCAGGGTCACGTCGAACGGCGTGCCACCGTCGCGCACCAGGGTCAGGGTGATTTTCTGGCCGATCTTGCCGCGCATCTTGTCGACGGCTTCTGTCATGGTCTGGCCGCGCGTTGGCTGGCCGTTGATCTTGACGATGAAGTCGCCGGCCTGAATGCCGGCCTTCGACGCCGGGGTGTCATCGATTGGCGAGACGACTTTGATGAAACCGTCTTCGGCGCCGACTTCGATGCCCAGACCACCGAACTCACCGCTGGTGCTTTCCTGCAGTTCGGTGAAATCTTCGGGGCCGAGGTACGCCGAGTGCGGATCAAGGTTGCTGAGCATGCCCTTGATCGCGTTTTCCAGCAGGGTCTTGTCGTCCACCGGCTCGACGTAAGCGGCTTTGATCCGGTCCATGACCTCGGCAAAGGTGCGCAATTCTTCCAGCGGCAACGGAGCCTTGGAAGTCGCGGCAGTGCCTGCCGGAGCGACGGCCGGGGCCGGTTGAGCGGCGAACGCCAGAGGCGCGCCGATCACCAGGGCGATCGTCAGGGCCAGCGAGGTAAGGCGGGACAAATGCAGCATGTCGAACGAACTCCTGAATTAGGCAGCGCGCTTATCCTTGCGCGCGACACCATTGTGCCGGATCACTCGGGTGACCCTGCTGACGAATCGCGAAATACAATGCCGGTGTATCTTGTCCGCCACTGCTACCCACAGTGGAGATGGACTCACCGGCTTTTACCACGTCACCCGCAGACTTGAGCAGCGTCTGGTTGTGACCATAAAGACTCAAAAAACCGTTGCCGTGGTCGAGGATCACCAGCAACCCGGCGCCTCGCAGCCAGTCGGCAAACACTACGCGACCACCATGCACCGCATGCACGGTGCTGCCGGCAGATGCGCCGATCATCACGCCATCCCACTTGGTCCGGGCATCGTCGCCACGGCTTTCACCGTAGCGCGCCAGCAGTCGACCATCGACAGGCCAGGGAAGTTTGCCGCGGGTTGACGCAAACGGGCCGCCAAAGGTCTCGCCGGAACTGGAAACCAGTGCGCCAGGTGTCGACCTGACCGGTTTGCGTGGGGCGTCGTCGCTGGCATCTGCCTGCGCCTGGGCCTCACGTAAACGCTTTTTTTCGGCTTCCTGCTGGGCAATCAGCGCTTTTTGTCGCGCTTCTTCTGCCTCACGGGCCTGGCGTGCCAGAGTTTCTTCAATGGTTTTAAGGACTTTAGACAGGTCTGCCTGATCCTGCTCGCGCGCCGCCAGTTTCTGATCGCGAGCCTTTACGTCGTCATTGAGCTTGGCCAGGACTTGCTGGCGCTCCTTGCGGACTTTCTCGAGCTCATCACGCTGGGTGTCGAGGCTGCTTTGCTGCACCAGCAGTTGCGCCTGCTGCATGGCGATGTCTTTCTCGACATTGGACAGTTGGCGCAGGGTTTCGTTGAAATTCTTCAACTGCTCCAGGCGAGCCTGGCTCAGGTAGTCGTAATAGGTGAGGGTACGGGCAAATCTTTCAGGATTCTGCTGGTTGAGCAGCAGCTTGAGGTATTCCTGGCGACCGTTCTGGTAGGCCGCCCGGGCCTGAATGGCGATCAGTCGTTGCTGTTCAATGCGCGCGCTCTGGAGTTTTTTTTTCTCTGCATCGAGTCGCTGCAGCTCGGCTTCGCTTTTCTTCAGCTCTTTTTGCAGGGCTTCGACCTGCTTCTCGAGCTTGCCCATTTCGGTTTCGGTGCCCTTGAGCTCTTTCTGCACACCGGACTTTTCTTCCTGCAGCTTGCCCAGCAGCTTCTTCAGCTCGGCAATGTCCTGACGCGTGGCGTCCAACTGTTGTTGGGTATCTGCGCGCTCGTCAGCGAAAGCCGGTTGGAGCAGGCAGGTCAGGGCTAGGGCAGTCAGGATGCGGAGCATAGGGGCGGGCGGCACCAGGGAAAGGGACGGCCTAGTATGCCCGCCATGGGCGGCAAAAAAAATGCCCATTTCTGACTGTGTGATGACTGGAGCAAGCGACAGACTGAATTCCATTTCGAAAACTCCATAAACCACTGTGGGAGCGAGCTTGCTCGCGATGGCGTCCGATCATTCAACATAGATGTTGGCTGTCAGATTGCTATCGCGAGCAAGCTCGCTCCCACAGGGTATTGGGGTGTTTGATCGGTCGGGTTACACCAGAATCGAAGTCCCGGTCATTTCCGCCGGTTGCTCAAGGCCCAGCAGCTTCAGCATGGTCGGCGCCACGTCCGCCAGCACGCCGCCTTCGCGGACCTTCAGGTCGCGCTTGCCGACATAGATGAACGGTACCGGCTCGGTGGTGTGCGCGGTGTGCGCCTGGCCGGTGGTTTCATCGGACATTTGCTCGACGTTGCCATGGTCAGCGGTGATCAAGGCTTCGCCGCCGACTTTTTCCAGGGCATCGACGATGCGACCCACGCACAGGTCCAGGCATTCAACGGCCTTGACCGCCGCTTCGAACACGCCGCTGTGGCCGACCATGTCGCCGTTGGCGTAGTTGACCACGATCACGTCGTAGCGCTGGTTTTCGATGGCTTCGACGATGCGGTCGGTGACTTCCGGCGCGCTCATTTCCGGCTGCAAGTCATAAGTGGCGACTTTCGGCGACGGGATCAGGATGCGCTCTTCGCCCGGGAACGGTTCTTCACGACCGCCGGAGAAGAAGAAGGTCACGTGGGCGTATTTTTCGGTTTCAGCGATGCGCAGCTGGGTTTTGCCGTTTTTCGCCAGATAGTCGCCAAGGACGTTTTCCAGGCTGCCCGGGGCGAACGCCGAGGGTGCAGGGATGCTCGCTGCGTATTGGGTCAACATCACAAAACCGGCCAGTTTCGGCTGGCGCGCGCGTTCGAAATCCTTGAAGTCGTCTTCGACGAACACGCGAGTCAGCTCGCGGGCGCGGTCGGCGCGGAAGTTCATGAACACCACGGCGTCGCCGTCTTCGACTTTCACCGGCTCACCGATGGTCGTGGCTTTGACGAATTCGTCGCTCTCGCCGCGAGCGTAAGCAGCCTCCAGACCTTCCTGCGCAGTGGCGGCGTGGAATTCGCTGTTGCCGTCGACGATCAGGTTGTAGGCCTGAGCCACACGGTCCCAGCGGTTGTCACGGTCCATGGCGAAGTAGCGGCCGATGATGCTGGCGATACGGCCCTTGCCCAGTGCCTGGAAGGTCGCATCGAGTAGTTCGATGGACGACGCAGCGCTTTTCGGTGGGGTGTCGCGGCCGTCAAGGAAAGCGTGCAGGTAGATTTTTTCGGCGCCGCGCTTGAAGGCCAGTTCGGCCATGGCGATCAGGTGATCCTGGTGGCTGTGCACGCCGCCATCGGAGAGCAGGCCCATGAAGTGCACGGCTTTGCCGGCGGCCACGGCTTTGTCCACAGCGGCGCAGATGGTCGGGTTCTCGAAGAACTCGCCGTCGCGGATCGCTTTGGTCACGCGGGTAAAGTCCTGATACACCACGCGGCCGGCGCCAAGGTTCATGTGGCCGACTTCGGAGTTGCCCATCTGGCCGTCCGGCAGGCCGACGTCCATGCCGCTGCCCGAGATCAGGCCGTTCGGCACGGTGGCCCACAGGCGATCCAGTACAGGCTTCTTCGCCGCGAAAATGGCGTTGGATTCGGGGCTGTCACTGTGACCGAAGCCGTCGAGAATCATCAGGACCAAAGGTTTAGGCGTGGTAGTCATGGAATCCACTCGTGGCTGAGGTAAAAGGGGTAATGGAAAAAGGGAGTCGCAGTTTAAAGCGAAGTTCCGGCCACGTCACCGCCGGACGGGGTTTGGCCCACCATAGTGGCTGTGTATACTGGCCGACATTTTAACGCCCTGGAACCTCCTTCGATGGTTGCTCACCTGATTGAATTTGCCACTAACCACTACATTCTCGTCGGTATCTTCGTCGTACTGCTGGCGTTGCTGATTGCCTATCAAATGCAGGGCGGCGGCCGTAGCCTGAGCACCGGCGAACTGACCGGGCTGGTCAACAAGGACGCAGGCGTAGTGATCGACATTCGTCCGACCAAGGATTTCGCCGCCGGTCACATTGTCGGCGCGCTGAACATTCCTCAGGACAAACTGACCGCCCGCGTTGGCGAGCTGGAAAAGCACAAGGCCAAGACCATCATCCTGGTCGACGCCATGGGCCAGACCGCCGGCACCCACGCCCGCGAATTGATGAAATCCGGCTTCACCGCCGCCAAGCTGTCCGGCGGTATCTCCAGCTGGAAAGCCGACAATCTGCCGCTGGTGAAGTGATATGAGTAGCGTCGTCGTCTATTCCAGCGATTACTGCCCTTACTGCTCGCGAGCCAAGTACCTGCTCGAGAACAAAGGCGTGGCCTTCGAAGAGATCAAGGTCGATGGCAAGCCGCAGGTGCGCGCTGCGATGGCCCAGAAGGCCGGGCGTACGTCCGTGCCGCAAATCTGGATCGGCAGCACCCACGTGGGCGGTTGTGATGATTTGTTCGCCCTGGAGCGCGCCGGCAAGCTCGACGCGCTGCTCAGGGCCTGACGGCAATACCCCAAACAAGCAAACCTAAAAGAACCCTGGATCAAGAAGGATCTGCGATGACTGACCAACAGAACACTGCTGCGAACGAAGAAGAAACTGCACCGCAATTCTCCTTGCAGCGCATTTATGTGCGTGACCTGTCCTTCGAAGCTCCGAAAAGCCCGGCGATCTTCCGCCAGCAGTGGGAGCCGAGCGTCGGTCTGGATCTGAACACCCGTCAGAAGACGCTGGAAGCCGACTTCCACGAAGTCGTGCTGACCCTGTCGGTTACCGTGAAAAACGGTGACGAAGTGGCATTCATCGCTGAAGTGCAACAGGCCGGGATCTTCCTGATCAAGAACCTGGACGACGCTTCGATGAGCCACACCCTGGGTGCGTTCTGCCCGAACATCCTGTTCCCGTACGCGCGCGAAACCTTGGACAGCCTGGTGACCCGTGGTTCGTTCCCGGCCCTGATGCTGGCCCCGGTGAACTTCGATGCTCTGTACGCGCAAGAGCTGCAGCGCATGCAGGAAAGCGGCGAGACGCCAACCGTTCAGTAAGACGGTCTGGGCTACAAAGAAAAAAGCGCCGTAACAGGCGCTTTTTTCTTGGCTGATCGTTCCTACGCTCCGCGTGGGAATGCCTCTGGGGACGCTCCGCGTCCAGTGACGCGGAGCGTCACGGGCTGCATTCCCACGCAGAGCGTGGGAACGATCAGGTGTGGTGTTACTTGAAGTCGTTCTGGCGCCAGGCTTCGTACACGGCCACCGCCACGGTGTTGGACAGGTTCAGGCTGCGGCAGCCTTCGCGCATCGGCAGGCGCAGGCGCTGTTCCGGCGGCAGCGCGTCGAGCACTTCCGGCGGCAGGCCACGGCTTTCCGGGCCGAAGATGAACGCATCGCCAGGAACAAACGCGGCATCATGAAACGGTCGCGAACCCTTGGTGGTGAACGCAAACAGTCTTGGGTTGCCCAGGCTTTCCAGGCAACTGGCCAGGTCCGCGTGACGTTGCAGCGTGGCATATTCGTGGTAATCGAGACCGGCACGGCGCAGGCGCTTGTCGTCCATCTCGAAGCCCAGCGGTTCGATCAAATGCAGGTGGCAGCCACTGTTGGCGCACAGCCTGATAACGTTGCCGGTATTCGGCGGAATTTCTGGTTGGAAAAGGATGACGTGAAACATGCACGGCTCCGAAGGTAAAGATGAGCGGCATTCTACGCCGCCTGTGGACAACCGTTCGAAACTATTGCCGCGAGTCATCGGTTCGCTGGCAATTGTCGGCTTGATGATCGGCTTGATGATCGGCCGCCTGACCACGCCGGATCCGACGGTGTTGCAGCAGGTCGAGGTGACGGATCAAGGGTTGGTGGTGTGGTTCAACAACGAGCCCAAGCTGCACGGCGAAATCATCGATGGCACGGTGGCGCTGCTGTTTCAGGCTGAGGGCCCGGCGCAGAAGGGCCAGCTCAAGCTCAATGGCAAAGATGTGAACTGGCGGACGCGAGCGAGTGACGGAGGGTTGTTGCTGACGGTGCTGGCGGCGCGGCCGCTGCAGGGCGATTGGGTCGGCAGTGAGGTCGATGACCGCTGGCGGCTGGAAATCCATCTCCGCGAGTAATAAAAGCGGGAATCCCTGACCTGCCTGTATCAGGGTTCCCAAAAGGATGGACTTCGCTGCTAGCGTCGGTCCGGTGTAAAGAGGGAACCCCCGGCCTGCCTGTACCAAGGATCCCAAAAGGGTGGGCTCGTCGCGTTGCGGTATGAGCCCGGTGTAAAGAGGGGAATCCCCGGCCTGCCTGTACCAAGGTCCCCGAAACGGGTGGTGAATCGAATCACCTGTAAGAGGTATTGCAGGGGGCGTGCCAGGTTTTCATTTGCTGAAACAAAAAAGCTGATCAGAAATACGAAAGCCCCGGAACTCGGGGCTTTTGTGTACTTGGATAATGGTTTTGTCGGTGTTTTCAGAATGAAGGATGCAGATGCGGCTGTGCGCGATCGCGGGTCATTGTGCATTGATGCGGTGCACGGCTGCCCCTCACCCTAGCCCTCTCCCAGAGGGAGAGGGGACTTAGCGAGTTGCCCGGTCAAAATAAACCGACCTGAAATACCGAGCCGAACTCAGATTTTGAACATCACATAAATCGGCTCCCTTCCCCCTCTACCCCTTGGGGGAGAGGGCTGGGGTGAGGGGGATGGATCCTGAGCACACAACAATTCTCAAGCGTTAACCCTCATCCCCCTCATCATCATCCCCGCCATCGACCTTCATCCCCAATTCCTTGATCTTGCGCGTCAGGGTATTGCGCCCCCAACCCAGCAAAACGGCGGCATCGCGACGACGCCCGGCGGTGTGCTTCAAAGCCGTCTCGATCATGATCCGCTCGAACGCCGGTACCGCGCTGTCGAGCAGGCTCGACTGGCCACGCGCCAAGGCCTGATCGGCCCACTGACGCAGTGCTTGCTCCCAATTGGTCACTGGCGCCGAGTCCTGCGGCAGGTTCAGCAGTTCTGGCGGCAGGTCGCTGATGTGCACTTCGCGCCCGGACGCCATCACCGTGATCCAGCGGCACGTATTCTCCAGCTGACGTACGTTGCCGCCCCACGGCAGGTTCTTCAGGTATTCCTCGGTCTCGCTCTTCAGCAGCTTCGGTTCCACCGCCAGCTCTTGCGCCGCGCGGCTGAGGAAGTGCTTGGCCAGGGTCGGGATGTCCTCACGACGATCGGAGAGGCGCGGGATGTGGATACGGATTACGTTGAGGCGGTGGAACAAGTCCTCGCGGAACTTGCCGGCGTGCACCAGGGTTTCCAGATTCTGGTGCGTCGCGGCGATGATTCGCACATCGACTTTGACCGGCACGTGGCCGCCCACACGATAGAACTCGCCATCGGCCAGAACCCGTAGCAAACGGGTTTGGGTGTCGGCCGGCATATCACCGATTTCATCGAGGAACAGCGTGCCGCCGTCAGCCTGTTCAAAGCGGCCGCGACGCAGGTTTGCCGCGCCGGTGAACGCACCTTTCTCATGGCCGAACAGCTCGGATTCCATCAGATCCTTGGGGATCGCCGCCATGTTCAGCGCAATGAATGGCGAGGCCGCGCGCGGACTGTGGCGGTGCAGGGCGTGGGCCACCAGTTCTTTACCGGTACCGGATTCGCCGTTGATCAACACGGTGATGTTGGAGTGGCTCAAGCGGCCGATGGCGCGAAACACTTCCTGCATCGCCGGCGCTTCGCCGATGATTTCCGGGG
>RCUK01000443.1_pt1 | contig 37985 bp, 2 predicted proteins | sample 2166381 | NCBI WGS metagenome assembly RCUK01 (sample SAMN09932809, study PRJNA488358) | compost metagenome | isolation source: compost soil in an enriched community | place: Germany: Experimental Botanical Garden | reverse complement strand
ACGAACTTCTCCGCGGTCAGCGCTGGCTGATTGTAGTAGCCCCTGGCCAGACCGTCGCCTGCAATGCACAGCTCGCCTGGGATACCGATCGGTACCGGCCGCAGCTGTTTGTCCACGACATACGCTTGTGTATTCGCGATCGGCCTTCCGATCGGCGTGTGCCGGCTTGTTATGATTTCTTGGGTACAGCTGAACCAAGTCGCATAAATTGAAGTTTCTGTCGGTCCATAAATATTTTCCACACGACTTTGTTTGAAGAAATCTACTGCCTTTTTCACAAGCTCCTTGGGGAACGCCTCTCCCGCAACCATCAAATATTTAACGGAGTTTTGTTCACCAAAGGTTTTATGCTCGGCCACGTAAGTCAAAAACGCATTCAGCATAGCCGGGACGAAATTGAGATGGGTAACCCGGTGCTTTTCGATTGCTCTGGCCATGAGTTCCGGTGACTTCTCTGCGCCCGGAGGGAGAATTACCAGACGTCCATCCCCGATAAACCAGCCGAATAATTCGGATATCGATACATCGAAGATATAGTTGGTTTTTAACAAGTAAGCATCTTCTTCTAATACGGGATATTGGGCTTCGAGGAAATGCAGCGTATTCATGATGCTTCGATGCTCAATCATAACGCCCTTCGGTCTTCCTGTACTGCCCGACGTATAGAGCACATACGCCAAGTGATGGGGCCTAACTTCGCACTTCAACTGCACGCCTTGCCCGGCTGCTTCTGCGATTTCTCCCCACTCTTGATCCAAAGACAGCGCATTAGCGTCTTCCTTCATTAGAGCGTTCAATCGTTTCTTGAACTTGGACTGCGTCAGCACGATGGCAACTCCGCTGTCCTCCAACATGTACTTGAGCCGCTCCTCCGGATAGTTAGGATCCAGAGCCACGTAGGCCCCGCCCGCTTTCAGAATACCCAAGACCCCGATGAGCATCTCCATGGAACGTTCGACGTACAGGCCTACCAGACTTTCCGGGCCTACTCCGCATTCCTGAAGATATTTAGCCAAAAGCGTGGTTTTCTCATCCAACTGCCGGTAGGTGAGCGCCTCTTCCTCCATAATGACGGCAACAGCATCCGGGTGCCGACGAACTTTTTCTGCAAAGCACTCATGAATACAGAGATCTTTCGGATAATCCGCCTGTGTGTCGTTCCAGTCCACGACCACCTTGATCTGCTCAGTTGAGGAAAGCAGCGAATAACCGGCTAGAGGCAGGGCCGGGTCCTCCATACATTCTTGTGCCAGTTGGATATAATGCCTCATCATTCGCTCAATCGTAGCGACCTCAAAACAATCCGGATCGTACTTGAAGCTCAAAGCGATTCCATCACGCTGTTCATATACCTCTAAAGCCAGCTCGAATTCTCCCTCTTGACGGACCTCTTCCATCAATATCAAATGAAGGGACGGGCAAACGGCTAGTATATCTTCCAATCCGGCAGTTTGGACAAAATTTTGATACATAAAGGCGGTTTGAAACAGGGGTGAGTTCGCCCGGGATCGCTCGACCTTTAATTCCTTAACTAGACGGGGGAATGGATAGGCAGCATGATCCAAACCGTCGGCTACCGTCATTTGCAAGTCATGAACAAGGTCGGAGAATGCATGCGTCCCGGTAAGCTGACTTCTGACTGCAATCATATTGATGAAGTACCCGATGATCGTCTCAAACCGATCTTCCGGTCTTCCTATCGTCGGCATACCGACAATGATGTCCTCTTGCTGGGTGTAGCGATGCAGCAGCAATTTAAAAATACTCAAATAAACGATAGACAGGTTTGTACCAAAAGAATGGGAGAACGCTCTGATTTGTTCAGCCAGTTGGCCTGGCAGCATCCGGGTATACGTGCGTCCTTTGAACGATTGAGCGGAAGTTCGCGGATGGTCAGACGGGATCTCGAGAACAGGCAGAGTACCCGACAACTGCCGTTTCCAGTAAGCCAAGTGCTCCGCACCTTTCTTCCCGTCAAGCATCTCCTGCTCCCACTCGACAAAATCGCGGTAGCTTGCCGCAGGGGCAGACAGCCTCGGCTGCCTGCCATCAACAAGCTCCTGATAGGCACCCAAAAGTGCCTTCAGGAACGACAGCATCGAAATACCGTCAAAAATGAGATGATGGAACGTAATCAGGACGATTGTTTCTCGGTTAGGCAAGCTAAACAAATGTGTGCGCATTAATGGGCCTTGCTCCAACTGAAAGGGCTCAAAGGCTTTAGCCCTGACGAACGATATGATTTCGGAAGGTTCCATTTCCGGGAGATCCGACTGTGACCAAGAGAGCGGCTGCGATGGCTGCACGACCGCATACGGTACCCCTTTATCATCTTCTTCCACTAAGCTGGACAAAATAGGGAACTGGGCTTGAACTACTTGCAGCGCTTCGCGAAATTTTGCAGCATCCAGTGAATTGAGCACCCGAAAGCAAACCGGAAGATTATACGCGCTCATTCCGGGAGACATTTTGTGAAGTGCCCATAACCCCTTCTGGCCCTCGGAGAGAGGGCTCCGGAGTGACGCCTGTTTCAATTGACGCAGTTGTTCTTCGAAATCTGTGATAGACAGCTTGCCAGATTTATAAGCATCCAAAAGCTCTGCAGGCTTCATCTCTTCAGGCTCCCTTCCAATATCTGATGAATTTCCTCAAATTCCCCTATACCCTGCATAAATTGTTCCATCTTCTCGATGATTTGCCTGTCGCTATAGTCAGCGGCTGCTCCCGATATGGCAGGTTCCGCTTCTCCCCTTTCGTTACTGTCGTTAGCTTTCTCGGCCAAATGAGCCGCCAAAGCCTCAATTGTCTGATACTCCAGCAGTTCTCGCCCGGTAACCTCGATTGAAAAAGCATTTTCGAGATGCCGCATCAGCTTTCTTCCCACGATTGAATCCATCCCGTAATCTAAAAGCTTTGTAGTCGTCTTTAATTGGTTCATCGCAAGGTTCAGCTCCTCGGATATAAAGCGATAGATCGCTTCCCGAATAGTTTCCCGGATCGTCATGTGCGCCGCTTGGCCGTTGTCCCTTCCGGGTGCCGACAGGTTTAGCTCGCTTTCCGGAATCGCCGGTGATCTATCGCTGATGGAGGGGCTGTCTTCAAACCAGTAGCGTTCTCCGGCAAAAGGATAACCCGGCAGAGTTATTCTGCGCGCACTCCCGGATTCATGAAGATGTTCCCACGATACATGGCCGCCTTCTACCCAATAGTGAGCAACGCGGTCATAATCCCTCTCCGAGACCCAGATTGGCAGGAGATGTTCTTCAGAAGGACCCGAGCTTTCTGCGTCCCCCGCATAGATACGGCCGGATGCCGCTAACTTTCCGCTGTTTTTGTTGGCATGGAGGTACGCTCTCAGCATATCGGCGAGCTGCCGTCGGTCGTTCACGACTAACGCCAAGCGGTAATCCATCGCTTCCCGTCCGACCTGCAGCGTATAGGCAAGATTTTGCATGGAAAAATCGGAACGGGATTCGGCATATTCCAGCAGCTGCGAGCACGCTGCCCGGAGACGATCCTCATTTTTCGCTGAAAGAACTACAATTTGCGTGATAGACTCAGACGGCTCCGTCGCTGGATGATCCGTTTCTTTATGGTCTGAAACGTATTCCTCGACAACGATGTGCGCATTGGTTCCGCTGATTCCCGTTGCACTGACAGTGCCTACCCGAGGGCGGTTGTCTTTCGATGACCATACTTGATTAGAGCTGCTCAGGACAAATGGGCTATCGCCAGACACAATGGAGGCATGATGTGCCCCGTTGTCACGGGTTCCCGGGATGATTCGGTCTCTCATCGCCATCAGCATGCCAATCAGCCCTACAATGCCCGAAGCGGCAAAGGTATGCCCGATCAACGGCTTGATCGAGCCGATCGTGCAGAACTGCTTCTGATCCGTAAATTTGCTGAAAGCGCTCGTCAACGCCTGAATCTCCAGGGGGTCCCCGAGCTTCGACCCTGTGCTATGTGACATCACATATTGAATATCCAGCGGATCAATCTGATGCTTGTGATAAATTGCCTCCACAAGCTCCGCCTGGCTAAATGGACTAGGTGAGGTAATTCCATTCGTTCTGCCGTCATAATTGACGCCGCTCGCCTTGATGCATCCGTAGATTACGTCTTGATCCGCAATGGCTTTCGACAGCGGCTTCAACAAGACGGCCGCCACGGCTTCGCCGGGAACCATCCCGTTGGCATCTTGGGCAAATACACGGCACTCTCCGTCCGGCGAAAGCATCTCCGCTTTGCTCAGAGCGGCATATGACATCGGGGAAATATTCAAGTTGATACCGCCGACCAGCGCCATCTCGCAATCTCCCTGACGAAGCGCTTGGCATGCTTGATGGATGGCAACAAGTCCTGAGGAACAAGCGGCCGTGATGGCCATATTTGGCCCTTTCAAATCCAGCATATAAGCGATTCGTGCAGGCAGTGTCGCATTTTGATTGCCGTTGATATATTGCGAATCTTTGACCAAAAAGGCGTATTCCCCTTCTTCCACACCCACGTAAACGCCGCACGACTTGCCTTTAATCCGCTCGTTCATATACCCTGCATCTTCAAATGTTCGCCAAGCCTCCTCCAGAAACAGGCGGTGCCTTGGATCCATTTCGGCCGACTCCTTCGGCGAGATTTTGAAGAACAGCGGATCGAAGCGATCGACGTTGTTCAGAAAAGCCCCCCACTTGGAAGCACTCTTCCCTTCTTCAAGGTGAGGATTTCCCTCATATGCCCGCCAGTCCCAGCGGTCTGCGGGGATTTCCGTGATGCACCGGGTTCCGTCCTTCAGATGCTGCCAGAACTCTTCGACATGATCCGCCTGAGGGAAGCGGCCGCTCATGCCAATGACCGCAATCGGCTCAGGCAACTCGGCGTCGGTCATTACGCGCTTCACCGATGCTTTGTAGGTCAACTTCCTGTACCCGGCTGCAGCTTTCTCAACCGGAGAACCGGCCTGCTGGAGCGCTTCAGGTTCCGCTTGGCCTTCCTGGTAATACTCCTCTATGCAGATTGAATGTTCCTTGAGAAAGTAACGGATCAACTGCTCCAGATTCGTATAGCTGAAGAACAAGGAAGGCGCAAATTCCACTTGATAGCGATCCGATAAGTAACTAGCAAACTCCGCCAACAGCACGGAGTCAAATCCGTAGTCCATCCATTGAATATTGAGCTTCAGCTTATGAAGCGGATGCTTAAGCATCTCGCTAATCCAATTCTTGAGATCCGCTTCCAGGCATTGTTCGGTACTCCACCCAAGCATGTGCGACTGCCTTCCTTTGCCATGAGGACGAGCAGCTGGCTGATCTTTCTGCCGGGTCTCCTCCGTTAATCCAAGGAAGCGGTGCACCCGGCTGCGCTGTCCGGCCAACACAAGCTGCTGCTGCAACTGAGGCTGGGACAACACGCGTTCCAGAATATCCAGACCTTCTTCCGTTTCAAGATATCGTTGACCACTGGAGCGAAGATACCTTTCGGTCGTTTCCGCATCCCCGATCGACATGCCACCGTCCCTCCACACCGGCCAGTTGATCGTAATGGCTCTGCCGCTGCCCTGCCGTTCATTTCGGTACTTGGCGTAGGCCATTTGAAATCGGTTCCCGACCGCATAATCGCAAAAGCCAAAATCGCCTAAAATGGCAGCGGACGAGGAGAAACAACAGATAAAGTCGAAATCATCCTCTTGCAGGAGTTCGTCTATGATGAGCGTCCCTTGGATTTTAGGAGACAGGATTTCATTGAAATTCGATATCTCTTTTTCCTCCAAGCTCTGTGAACTCTGAATGCCTGCCGCATGAAAGACGCCGTGAATGGCGCCAAAGCGTTTCCTTGATTCACTAAGCCCGGTATTCATTGCATGCGCATCACACACATCGGCTTGAATGTATTGAGCCTGGCTGCCCAAGCTCATTAACTGGCCAATGATAGCCTCCTTCTTCGGATCTATTGGCGATCTTCCGGTAAGGATTAAATTCGCGTTGTAGCGCTTGGCTAAGTGCTTGGCCAGCAGGAAACCCAGCCCCCCGCAGCCTCCTGTGATGAGATAAGTGCCATTCGTTTTTAGCCTGGAATGACTCACTTGCAGCTGCGTAGGCTTGATGTAGCTTACATGACGCTTTTCTCCCTGATACAAAGCGGTTTGGGCGGTTTCCGCATGCAGTTCGCTCCAAAGCTTTCGCAGCCAATCCGCTAGGTCGCCGATAGAATTCTGATCGGCGACCTCCTTATAGACTCCGGACACCTTCGTCTGCGGCATGATCATCCCCAGGGATCTCTCAAAACCGATCCACGATTCCAGATAACAACGGCCCAGGTCTGCCTCTTGTCCGAACTGGCCTGCCAGAAGAAGCCGACGGGGTTTTGACTGCGCAGCCAGAACCGCCTGCAGCAAGAAAACAATGCGGGAGTAATCCTGAACGGAGCCGGGATCCTCTAACGGCCACATATACAAAATGGCATCAATATCGCCATGTTGTTCCTGAATGTCCTTGAAAACTTTATCGTAGGTTTCCACATCATGGCGGGCCATCCGATAGATGGTTGAAGATGCTTCACCATCGCTGTCCCCTTGAGAAACAAACAGCACCTTCATCTTCTCGTCGATGGTTCTAAAGAATTGGGCAGCTGTTTTTTGCAATTCCGCATCCGACAGATAACACACCAGCGTTTTCACGCGAGATCCGGAGTTCATCTGCAGCGGCTCCTCTCTCCATACCTCCTCAAAAGTCATCAGTTCGAAGGCTTCCGTAGATGCTGCCTCAGTCGCTGCCGCTGTCGCAGATGGCTGCCGCTTTTCGCCGCCGGGCTGCTTTAATGCCCGCTTCAAACGAAATGGGGATCTCGAACCGGACGTTCTTCCAGGCGTCTGATGCCAATAACGTTCTCGTGCGAAGGGATAGGAAGGAAGCGGGATGCGGGTCGGCTTTCCGGCCTCATACAACTTATTCCAGTCCAGCGATACTCCCTTGACCCAAAGTTCGAGTAATTTGGCATATTTCCCTTTTGAAATCCAAGCCTCCACGATCTTGTCCATATCCTCATCCGCTGCAAAGATCGACAAAGCATTTTTATTCAGTTGGCTTTGATCCAGGTAGATACCCTCAGCCTCTCCCTCGTTTTCCAAAAAGTCATTCAGCTTGTCCTCTAGCTGCTGGGTAGAGTCCGCCAGAAAGCCGAGCCGCTCTTCCATGGCTTCACGTCCGATTTGCAGTGTATAAGCAATCCGCATCAGTGCATCATCGCCAAATCTCTCCTCACGAATTGCCCTGAGCAGCCGCTTGGCCCGATCGGTGAGCTGCTCCTTATTTTTCGCAGAGAGTACAATCAAGGCAGGACGTTTCGCCTGAACAGATGGCTTCGCTCCGGTAAGCGGCCTATATTCCTCCAGGATAAGATGGGCATTCGCTCCGCCAGCTCCAAAGCTGCTGATTCCGGCGCAGCGCGGCATCTCTCTTCCGTCAATGACCGGGCGCTTCCATTCCGCGAGCTCTCTCTGGACAACAAATGGGGTCCGGCCAAAGTCAATTTCCGGATTCAGAACCTCTGTATGCAAGGAAGGCGTGAGCTGCCCATGCTTGAATTGGAGCAGCACTTTGGTCAACGCCGCGATTCCCGCCGCGCTTTCGCAATGCCCGATATTGGATTTAATCGAACCGATCGCGCAAAACTGCCGATCCGCTGTTTCCTGCTCGAATGCCCGCGTCAGCCCGGCGATTTCGATCGGATCCCCCAGCGCAGTGCCGGTGCCGTGAGCTTCCAAATAGCTGATCGATCGGGCTTCCACATTCGCCCGTTCCAAAGTCTCCTTGATCAACTGGCCTTGAGCCACGGGGTTCGGCACGGTGTAACCGTTCGTTTTCCCGCCGGAATTGATCATGCTGCCCTTAATGACGCCATAAATGTGATCGCCGTCCGCAATCGCTTTTTCTAGAGGCTTGAGAACAACGGCCCCCACACCCTCGCCATCTACAAAGCCATCTGCCTGATTCCCGAACGCTCGGCATTTGTCGCTGGACGAGAGCATCGTCATGGTCGACAGATTTAAATAATGAACAGGATCTACGATCAGATTCACGCCGCCTGCGACCGCGCATTCACTCGAACCGCTGTACAGGCTCTCCAGAGCTAGATGGATGGCAGTTAGAGAAGAAGAACATGCGGTATCGACAGCCAGGCTCGGGCCTTGGAAATTCAACAGGTAAGAAATCCGGTTTGCCATTGACCAGTAGCCATACCCGGTCGGATAATATTTGTTCATCACTCCGACAAAGACGCCGATCTTTCTGCTAGTACATAGGTTCCCCGGCGTATATCCTGCGTCTTCGATGCTTGCATAGGCGGTTTCCAAGAACACACGTTCCTGAGGATCCATTCTTTCCGCCTCTAATGGGGAGATTTGAAAGAAAGATGGATCAAACCGGTCATAATCGTCTATGAATCCCCCCCATTTCGTGTAGATCGTTCCTTTTTTACCTTTTTGATTGTGGTACCCTTCCTTCCAATCCCAACGCTCCGCGGGAATTTCTTTGATGCAATTCTTCGCTTCTTTTAAATTCCTCCACAATTCGCCTATAGTTCCCGCACCGGAGTACCTGCCCGAAACACCGATAATTGCCACATCGCGAGACCCTGCTGTAAGCGATCCCTGTTCCTTGCTGATGGCATTTTCCGATTTTGCATGCGCATGGAATCTATTCGTTGCTTGAACGAACCTGGTTTCCCGGGGCGTTTCTTCATTGCTGGCTGTTTTTGTATCGCCGGGTTCCATGCGGGCTTCCAGGCCCATCAGCTTCATAAAAGCATCCCTTTGCGTCTGGATGAAATGCTCCACGAGCGCATCGATGGTCTGATACTCAAAAAACAACGTGCTGGTTACGTGATCCAATACCTTCCGCAGGGTATTCGTCAACTGGACAACGACAATCGAGTCGATTCCGTACATCTCGAGTGGAGCGGAGGAATCAATCTTGTGGGCAGGGATTTTCAAAGTTTCCCCAATCAACTTGGCCAGATAGGCCGTGCCTTTTTCCCTGAGAACCGCATCTTCTGCTTGTCCCGGCGGTTTGCTAAAGTTCCGCTGTTCCAGCTGATTGGTTTTTCCGTCCCCTGCTCTCTTATTCCTTAGAATGGAAGGAGATGCAGAACCTTGCTTTTGCCGGATGACTCCGTTGCTTGCGGCCGCTATGATTTGATGACCCAGGCCGTGCGCGTGTTCAGCCGGGAAAATCACCGTAGGAAAGCCCTCGCTGACCAATACCTGCTGCCAGGCTTCAGGATACAGACCGGGACAGCCCGCTATGCGCAGCTCGGGGTCCTCGGACAGCCACCATCCTTCAAGCAGCCCGAACGTCAGATGAGTCGCAAGGCTGTTGTCTGCCATTTCATTTAGCAAGAGCAGCCCGCCATTTTTCAGCAAAGCTTTGGCGTTACGCAGCGTGCGGCGGATATTTCTGGTGGCATGGAGCACATTGGCTGCGATCACCACATCGTAACCGCCCTCATCCACGTCTTGCCCTGCAAGGGGCTCTTCTACGCTGAAAATGCGGTAGGTTAAATAAGCATTGTCAGGACCGTACTCCTTCTCCGCGTGAAGCAAGAAGGCGCGGGAAATATCCGTATAGCAGTATTCCTGCACATGTTCCCGGAAAGGCTGCAGCTTGTGAAAAAGACCAGCGCTAGTCCCGCCAGTACCCGCGCCAATCTCCAAAATACGAAGGCGCGAACGGGAATCCTGCTTCACTCTTTGCTGCAGATAGGTCGTTAAGGTGTCTCCCAATACTTCATTAAAGTAATCCGCAACGGGATTGTGCTTATAGATACCTTCCACTAGCTCCATGGAAGAATCCGGAAACATGATATCGGTAGCCAGAACATGACCGGACAAAATATCCGGTAAAGCGCGAACGGTTGTGTCCACCAAAACCGCCATGGCGCTCATGTGGGGATCGTTTCGCCAAACTGCGGTTTTCGCTTCCCACTCTTGCCAAAGCGCAGCCCGGTCGAAGACATCGTGCTGGGCAGCAGAATATGCGTCCCCCTCTTGAACCAGATCGTGATCACGAGCCAAGATTGCCAAGCTTTCTCCCAGCCACTTCTCATATCGCCCCGCCACTTTATGGGAGGAAATCAGGTGGGAAGGTGTAACGGGCGAAGCCGCAAACAAATCTAGCGACTGCAGTTGACTGAAAAGCAGCTTATGGAGCAATCTTTCCATCTCGCGGCTTTGATCCCTACCCGAAGCTTCAGGAAGTCTCTCCTTCCTTGGTATTGGAAGTTGATCTACCGGAACAGACTTTCCTTCCTCTAGCGACAAAACTTCGATTCGCTCAGAAGGATTCATGCCTGGGGTAACGATCGGCTTCGTCGTTCGAATCATGGCAACCTGGTTGGCAGGACTCGTCAGCAACGCTTCGAGTGCGGCCATTCCCTCTTCCGCTTGAATCAAGCCCAAGCCGATCTGATCGAACAAGCCTAGGAATTGTTCGTCTTCTGCTACTTCGCCGTTGCCCCAATATCCCCAATTCATGACTTTTACCGGATACGTCTGCCGCTTGGAAATCCAGTGGGCAAAAGAATCCGCAAAAGCGCAACCGGAAGCATAATGACTTTGCTTCACATTCTTGATATAAGCCACGAGTGAAGAGAAAAACAGGACAAAATCTAAAGGCTCGTCCTGGAAGACTTGAGCCATTCGCACGGCAGTATCCACTTTAGCTGACAATCCGTTGCGGAATTCCGCCGGTGCCATATTTTCCAGGCTTTGCTCGGACAGCACCATGGCAGCATGAACGATACCCTGAATCCGCGGATGACGCTTCTTGATCGTTTGATAGGCCTGCCGCAGCGCATCCAGATCGGACGCATCTGCCGAGATATATTCCGGAGCGGGCCCCAAGTGCTTCATCCGATCGATTTTGGCTTGAATCGAGGCATTCAACCTGCTGCGTCCGATCCAGACGATCTGTGCTTTGTAGGTGCGAATCATATATTCACTCCATACTTCGCCGATATACCCGGCGCCGCCGATTACGATGTACACGCCTCCGGCCTTGTACAATGTTCGTGGGGCAGGTTCGGGGCGAAAAGGAATCAGCTGCCTTTCAAGCCATTGCCCGTTCCGGTAAGCGAACAATTGGCCGTGACGACTCGTCGGCAAAGCAAACATCGAACCGACCGGCCAAACACCCTCTTTTTCCATATCCATGATGCGAACTTGCCATCCAGGATACTCTTTGGCCATCGTACCGGCCAAACCGTGCATACCGGCATGGGCGGGCGAGATGGTTTCATGCTCATTTACAGCTTGCGATTGAATCGTAACCAGACTCCAACTGAGGTCCCTCCCTCCGTAACCAAGACGGAGAAGAGCTTTCATGATCCGAAAAATTTCCATCACACCGTGATTTTGCTTAATCAGCAAAGTGTCATCGGACAAGGAATCCGGCAGATCATCATCTCCCACCCATACAACATGATCGATGTCACCGTAGGTTCCCAGCTTTTTTGCAATTTTTTCGATTTCGTCTGACAGCGGCAGCGGCACGACCACGGATTGCGGATAATATTTCTGCAAAATCGCCCGCTGCTCGTCCGTTCCTCCGACGATAATCATTCGTTCTTCTAAGGAACCCGCAGTTGACCCTTCGGGTACCGGGATCGGTTCCCAAACAGGCAGCAGCAGCTGGTGTCCGACCGGGGGTTGCTCCTCGGCTTCTTCGAGGTTATCTTCCTCCTTGAAACCTGATGCAGCTGCTGCCGCTTCAAGTGCACGGATTGACGCCCCCTTCATGCGGACGCAAATGTTCCCCTGCTCGTCGCACAGATCGATATCATATGACGTTATTTTGTCGTGTGTACCGTTATCCTTGGCGTATCGAATATACGACCACATCACAGGCTTGCAGGGACGGATAATGTCAAGCTCCTGAAGAGCGAACGGTAGCCCCAGACTGCTGGACGATTCGCCGCCGGACGCCAATCGCCGGATCGTATCGCCCAAGAATCCGATAGACGCATGAAATCCGGCATCCAATAGACTCGGATGCAACACGAACTCGTCTTCCGTATGACGTACGGAAGGCGGTAAACAAATTTTGGCCAATACATTATGTTGACTTGCATATATTTCTGTAATCCCTCTGAATCCAGGACCGTAGGCGATCCCCATTTGTGTTAATGCCGAATAGCACTCGTCTGGTGTTGCCAGCTGGATGCCGCATTCGTTCTTCAACCGGTTTAGGTCAAAAGCCGGTACCTTCGCATCGGAGACGAATTCAACGCGGCTTTGGCAATAGACAAGCGGAGATGCCGCGTCACCCGTCGGCTCACTATAGATCTCGCAGACGATCTCTCCGTTTGCCTCAGGGGAAAGAGCGATTTGGACTTGAATAGTTCCCTCTTCATGATGAAGGGGACGAAGCCATATGACATCCTTGATCCGAATAACAGGATTGTCCTTTTCCTGGCCGCCCATTGCCTGCTGGACAGCCGCACGAACCATTTCCAAATAAGCTACACCAGGTAAAATACGCCCCCCCTTCACGACATGATCCGCCAAGAAAAACTCTTGTCCCGTGAAGGTGGAACTGAATCGCTGTACCGTAAAATCGGATGTATTCAGATGAAGCAGCGGGTGAATCGCCGCTAGGACTTCAGACTTGCGGGTCCGGGATTTCTCCGGAACCCAGTAGCGTTCGCGTGCAAATGGATACGTCGGCGTGCTAATCCGGCGCGGCTTGCGATGGTCTGTATACAAGCCGTTCCAATCAACTTCTGTTCCTTGAACCCACCGCTCGGCAATTTTATGTAGTTCATCTTGCTGGGCCCAAATCTTGAGAGTGTCCGAAGACAATATATCTCCGCCGAATAAATCGGTTCCTGCCAGACTGGCATTCCTGACATGCCCGCGCCAGCAACCGCCCGGTACTTCCTGCATGTCCCCGAACGCTTCCAGCTTGGCGATTAACTCCGTGATGCCACTTACGATAAATACGGCCCGTTCCTCCATCGCTTCCCGTCCCACTTGCAGCGAATAGGCCAGGTCTTGGAGCCGGATCCCTTCGTGCAGGTAGGCAGACAGCTTCTTGGCATAGGCCTGAAGGCGTTCTTCGTTTCTCGCGGACAAGGGAACAATCACCGGATCTGAACCGCTGGAATGAAGTTCCGCATTCTCCTGCACAGCTTCAGGCACATATTCTTCCAAAATAAGATGCGCATTCGAACCGGACGCCCCAAAGGAGCTCAGTCCTGCCCGGCGTGGGCAGATGATCTCTTTGCCGTTGTCCGTAACTACCTTGTTCTTCCATTCCTCGGTTTTCTGCTGGACATAAAATGGGGTCTGATCCAGCTCCAGATATGGATTAAGCTCTTCTGAATGCAAGGACGGCACAAGCTTCTGATGATGAAGCTGAAGCGCGACCTTACACAGACCACTGATGCCTGCGGCCGACTCGGCATGTCCGATGTTTGATTTGACTGAACCGATCGAGCAGAACTGCTTGTCTTGCGTGTAAGCCCCGAAAGCTTTAGCCAAACCCTGAATTTCAATCGGATCGCCTAAGGATGTGCCTGTGCCATGGGCTTCCACATACGAGATCGTTCTCGGGTCGATTCCGGCTTTGGCTATAGATGCCTCAATCACATCAGCCTGTGCCACGGGATGGGGAACGGTTATTCCGCTCACGGTGCCGACGTGATTGATAGCACTCCCCTTGATAACCGCATAGATCCGGTCCCCGTCCCGAACGGCTGCACGGAGGGATTTCAGCAGAACGGCCCCTACTCCCTCTCCAGAGACATAACCGTCCCCGCCTTGGCCGAACGTCCGGCAATACCCGTCACTAGCATGCATATCACTGTAGCTGAGATATTTATTCGGATGCAAAGACAGGTTTACTCCGCCTGCCAAGGCTACCTCGCACTCCCCGTGCCGGATGCTTTCGTACGCCAGATGTACAGCTGTCAATGAGGAAGAACAGACCGTATCCACTGCCATGCTCGGGCCATGAAAATTGCAGAAATACGACACCCGGTTGGCAATTTGCGCGTAATTCAGGGACAGTGGAAAAAGATTGTCGCTGGATACGTTCTCTGCGCCGATCAAGGCATAATCCTTATGCATCACGCCGACAAACACGCCTACGCGATGCCTATTGTGCCGTCCCTTTGGCTGGGTCAGCGTCTTCGGCGTATAGCCGGCATCTTCGATCGTTTCCCAGCAAGTTTCAAGGAACAACCGCTCCTGAGGGTCCATCGTTTCGGCTTCCCTAGGCGATATCCGAAAAAACTGGGGATCAAAGCAGTCTGGATCCTCGATAAATCCGCCCCATCTGGACACATGTTTCCCTGATGGGGAAGAGATGCCTGCGAACTTCCGCATATCCCAACGGGATGCGGGAACTTCAGTAATGCAATCTTTTCCCTCTATGAGGTTGTTCCAAAACTCCTGAAGGTTGTCTGCCTGCGGGTAACGGCCAGCCATGCCGATGATGGCAATATCATCATGTTCTTCCTGTGCAGAAGATGACATTTCCGTCCTGGACTGCTCAACAGCAGCCCTCACTTCCTTACGCGAGACGAACGCATTGTCTGCTTCAGACACATCCGCCGTGGCTTTTTCGTGTTCTTCCCGCATCTGGGAAGGCAGCCTAAGGAAGTATTCGCCGTAATGCCCGGCAAGGTAGGCTGCCAAATCAGCTATGTTGGTATATTCGAACAGCAAAGTCGGCGGTAAGCTTACGCCAATTTGACTTCCCAAAGCTTCGACAACCTGCAACAAGTTCGATGAATCCAGCCCCAATTGATAAAAACCCATTCCCGTATGGATCTCTTCGGGTGGTGTGCCTAACTGCTTTGCCAGCAGTTCCCGGAGAAACAGCTCAATAGGTCCGCATACGCCTGCACTGCCGGAATGAGGCTGCAATACGGGCATGCCGGAAGGGGAGGAGATTTCCTCCGTCCCCCGTACCGTGCTCTTGCGCTCTGGATGGATAAGTTCCGCTGCCCGAACGAGCTTACTTGCGATATTTTTCAGTTCGGCGACTTTTCTGCCCGCGGCATTGAAAAATTCCAGCGTCATATAGATCAATTCTTTTTCGATACGTACTGACGCGTTCTGAATCCGGGTTACACAATCGGTGCGTAATGGTTCGGTTGCGTAAAAAGACTCGAAATACATAGGCAGATACAGTCGCGGTTCATCTTGAATTGCGGCGGAAATCAGAAGAGATGATCCAATCCCGCTCCCATCCAGAAGAACAGGGTGAAAGAGGAATTGCCCCGCATGAAGCCTGGCCTCCGGACCCACTGCAATCTCCATTACACTGTCCGTGTCCGTAACGCAGACCCATCCTTCTGCCTTCATGAAACCGGTATGCACCAACTCTTGTCTCCGGCACTGACCGTATATTTCCTCTAAATCGGCTACATGCTTTGCCGCAGCTTTCGCATGTGTAAAAACCAGCGTTTCATCGTATGATTCTGGCGTCCTCTTGCTCATTTCCGCGCTCGCATAGCGGACTTTCTCGTCCGATTTGCTATCACTTTGCAGCACTTGACCCTCGATGCGAATATGCCATCGGCCAGCCTGAGCTTCCGTACATGCTATAGTGAGCTGGATTTCGCTGTCTGGTGCCACAACCAAGGGGTGATAAAGGGTAACCTGACGAAGCTCAAGTTCCGAATAAGCGTAGCCATGCGTATCAAAAGTTTGATAGATGAGATCAATGTAAGCCAAGCCTGGCAGCAATTCTTGTCCGTAAGCCTTGTGATGGCTGAGTACAGGATTGTTCAGCGTTAAGTTAAATTGCTCGATGATCACGTTTGTGGCAACTCCTCTCTTATGCGAAGGTTTTCCAGAATATCCCTCTTGTGCCGTGTGCAATTTGAGGCTCTCCCGCACTCTTCCCGGCCACTGTCATCACAGTGTCTTTCGCAGACAAGGACCGCTTCTTCAATTCCGGAGCAGGTAAGGGACGACGGCGAGTCAGATACCCGGCCTGTTCCGTCCAAGATTCCAAGATGACATGCGCGTTTGTGCCTCCGTCGGCAAAACAATTAATCGCTGCCACTGGTTGGGATTCTCTCCACTCCTCCGCTTCGCGGTTGAAGTGGATGCCCGCAGATTCAGGATCAAAATGAGGCATCGCCTTTTCTCCGGACAAGAATGGAACCTGACTCCGGTGCTGGAGCATGAGCACGACTTTTATAAAGCCAGCAATACCTTCTGCACAAAGCGGATGTCCGATGTTCGGCTTTACCGAGCCAACGCCGATTGGAGCCGGTCCTTCGGCACGGTAGACAGACTGAATGGCCTTGAGCTCCAGCAAGTCGGTCACGGCCGAGCCCGAGCCGTTTGCTTCGATATATGAGATATCCTCTGGGCGTTTTCCGCTTCGGTCTAAAGCCGCCCGCATGACGTCCTTCTGGGCTTGCGGATTCGGCGCTGCCGGACCTACAGTCCGGCCATCGTTATTAACGGCTGCCGCTTTAACGACGGCATAAATCGAATCCCCGTCGCGGCGTGCCTGATCCAATGTTTTCAACAGCACAATGCCTACGCCTTCGCCGAGCACGATTCCGCTGCCCCGTTCATCGAAGATGTGGAAGGAAGACCCCTTGGACAAAATCCCCCGCTGTCCGAACATTCTGTAAGCGTCCTCCGTATCCAGCAAGCTGACCCCGCCTACGACCGCTGCTTCTATCTCGCCGCTGTAAAGCGCTTGAATCGCCATATTCATGCCGACCAGAGCGGAAGAGCAAGCGGTATCAATGACGACACTCGGGCCCCGCAAATCGAAGAACTGTGAAACATTGGCCGCCATATAATTTTGACCCATGGCAGCGATCGGATTGCGTACGTGTTGCAAACTCTCCTCTGTCGGCCTGTGCCGGCTTCGCCCCCCCAGATATACGCCAATGGCTTTGCCCTTGACCTCCTCATGGGCGTATCCCGCGTGATACCAAAGATTAAGGCATTGCTCCAGGACGACGAGCGATTGCGGATCCATCGCCTTTGCGTCTTCCTCAGAAAACTGGAAGAACGACGGGTCAAAATGATGGATATCGTTCAACAGTCCCGCATAACAAGTGCCTTCATGATGCCATCTCTCCTCGGGTACCTGACGAATTGCAGATCTCCCTGCAGACAGGAGTTCCCAAAATGCGTCCAGATTCTCTGCGCCAGGGAAGCGGCAGGATAGTCCCACTACGGCAATATCATTTGCCTGGGTGCCTCGCACACTTGACCGATTGTTCAGCTCATCGGACAACTCCGATTGGGCTCGGTCTACCAACGGACCAGCGGAATGCTGCTCGGAAGTGCCCTTGTCATCAGCGCCTGCCGGCAAGTTTCCCAACACCTTGGTCAACGCGCCCGCAAATTCTTTGGCCAACCATGCCGCAAAACTTTGAATGGTTGGATATTCATAGATGATAGACGGATCAAGATTGGCCTCTATCTCCCCGTTTATTTGCTGCAGCAGTTGGGTCAGGATGATCGAATCGACCCCGTACTCCTGAAAAGGTTCATCCGCCGCCAGGTGATCGGGAAGGATTTTCAGCTCCTTAGCGAATAATTCGATCAACCAAGCTTGTGTTTTTTCATAAATATCTCCCGTCGTCTTCGGACTTGCGTCCTCCGGCGATTTCGCTCGAATGTTACCTGCTTCGGACGGGGCCATCTTTCGAACGTCACGGCGCATCAACAAGTCCGGCTTCCAGTGCTCTATATCTACAACAGCAGGCAGGACTACGGATCGAAGCTTCTGCGCCAATATCCGGTCCAACCACTGCAAGCCTTCTGCATCGGTCATACCCAGTAGACCCGTTTCCGCGTACGACTTGCTTTTAGCTTCGCCCATGCCGCTTTCTTTCCAGTTCGGCCATTGGATGCTGACGATCGGCACTTCTTGTTGGTACGCTTCGGCAAAATAATCCATATACGCATTGCTCATCGCATAATCACTTTGTCCCACAGCAAGGGAAGGAACAATCGACGATACGGATGAGAAGAGCACGAAAAATTGCAGCGGCTCCTTCGGGAGCAGGCGATACAATGTCTGAAGCCCCTCCACTTTGGGCTCAAGAACCTTTCTGATATCATCAGCGTTTTTTCGAATAAAGGCAGGGTTTCTCCAGTCTGCCATGCCCGCGCAGTGAATCACCCCGCCGATGGGCCCTAAGTTGCGACCGATATCCTGCAGACTCTGCATGGCAGCGGCCACATCTGACAAGCGAAGCGACAGAACATGCACCTGGATGCCCAAGCCTTCCAACTCCTGTATGGCTCGAATCTTCCTGCGGGTGGAGTCGTTCATCTGATTGAGTCTGACCCACTCATCACGTGGAGGCAGCGCCTCCCGTCCGGTAAGCACCAGCTTCTTGACTTGATACTTCCGAACAAAATGTTGGGCGCACAAGAGTCCGAGTCCGCGTGTTCCCCCTGTAATGAGCAGGACGCGATCTTCTGGAAAAGTCTCAACCTCTATGGCAAACTCCCCGTTCTCGTCCGAAAAATGTTCCTCTTCCAGGAGAGAAGTATACCGTTGTCCATTCCTGTAGCACACTTCAGGCTCCTCGCTGACCAAGATCAGCTCCTCTGCAATCAACCGCGCTAATTCATCGTCTTCCGCATAAGCATCCGTATCCACATGCCTCGAATGCAGGTAGCTGTATTCACTTTGAAGCATGCGGTACAGCCCCGCACGGGTAGCGCCTGCCAGATTCACACGGTCATTTTGCAGTGATTCCAAGCCTTTGGTAACACCGAGTAAGGTTAGTCCCTCTTTGTTCCCGTGTTCAACCAGCTTTTGCAGCCAGCTGATCCAGTCCATTGAATCGTCCGCATCGGTGCCGCAGCCGATCAGGTCAACCAATCCGTCGTAGTTATGCCATTCGAACCCGGATGTCGCGATACCGGTCCGATCTGCACTCACAATCTCATATTGTGGAAAATAACGGGATAGCTGGTCCGCCAGATTTGCGGTCTCCGAATTAGCCAAGATGACAACAGATTGAACGTTTTTCCTTACCTGAGTGGAAGAACTTGGTCTCCAATGCTTTCTCAGCAAGCGGGGAACCCGTTTTGCTGCTACGGTCGCGGGTAGATTAGCTTCAACGGATGAAGCAGCAATTGGCGGAACTTGATCGGTTTGAAGTGCGAGCTTGGGCAACCAATAACGCTCCTTTGCGAAGGAGTACGCAGGCAGACTGATACGGCGGGGTTTGATCTCCCCATACAGCCTGTTCCAGTCCAAGTTCCATCCCTTGACCCACAGCTCCGCGATCTTGTTCAGCTTCTTAGCCTTGATCCACGCTTCCGATAAAGCCTTAGCATCCTCATCGGTTTCAAAGATTCGAATTTCCTTCCGGCTCTCTTTCACGTAAGCGGAGAAGACCCCTTCCGCCGGACGGCCGGACAGATAGGCATCGAGCAGACCCAGCAATTTTTCCCGTGAGTCCGCAACAACAGCCAGGCGGTAATCCATCGGTTCACGTCCGATTTGAAGCGTATAGGCAGCATCTGCAAGTTCAAGATCCGGCTCCGCAAGCAGGAAGTCCCCTATTTCACCGACTTGGGTGTTCAGCTGCTCTTTTTTCTTGGCAGACAAGACCATAAGCAGCGGCTTTCCAGCCTCCCCAGAAGCTGACGATGCAGAGGGCCGTGCAGGGCCGGGAACATAAGCCTCCACCACCACATGCGCGTTTGTTCCACTGAAGCCGAAGGAGCTGACACACGCACGCAGAGGCAGACTCCCGCTAGATGTCCATGGCTTCACTTGTGTGTTGACATAGAACGGTGAGTTGGCGAAGTCAAAATGATCGTTTGGCTGGTGAAAATTCAGAGTAGGAACGAGTGTTTCTTTCTGTATGCACAACAGAACTTTTTGAATGCTTGCAATGCCCGATGCCGCCGAAGTATGGCCAATGTTGCTTTTGACCGAGCCTATTGCGCAAAAGTTTTGCTTCGCAGTCTTTTCTTTGAACACGGTGGACAACGCCTCCAATTCAATGGGGTCGCCCTGTTTCGTTCCGGTCCCGTGCATTTCAGCATAACTGATGCTCTCCGGGTTAATGTTGTATTTCTCATAAATTTCGCGTTCTAATTCCATTTGACTGCTTGCGCTAGGTGCCGTAATCCCGTTGGTTCTGCCGTCCTGATTGATCCCGGAACCGACGATCACCCCATAGATCTGATCTCCAGCAGCTTCAGCATCTGATAGCCTCTTGAGAACCAAAGCGCCTGCCCCTTCTCCCGGAACAAAACCGTTAGCACGGTTATCGAATGTCATGCATTGCCCATCGGGTGACAACATACCCGCAGAACACATGCTGATGTATGATCCCGGAGTCAGGTACAGCGTGACTCCGCCCACGAGCGCCATATCAATTTCCCGGCTGGCCAAAGCCTGACAGGCCAAATGCGTGCCCACTAAAGAAGATGAACAGGCCGTGTCGATGGGGATTGCCGGCCCTTTCAGGTTGAGATAATACGAAATGCGGGCCGCAGCAATCGCAAAGCTGCTGCCGGTTGCACTAGCGCTTGTTGCGATGTCGCTCATCATACTGCCGTATTCATTGCTCATAATGCCTAAATAAACACCGCACTTCGTATTGTTTAACGAGGAAAAACTGTACCCTGCATCCTCAAATGCTTTGTAGCCCTCCTCCAGGAAAATCCGATGTTGAGGATCCATCAGCTCAGCTTCCGAAGGGGAGATGTGAAAGAATAAAGGATCAAAACATTCAATATCATCCAACATCCCGAGCGATTTACAATAAATTTTCCCCTTCTTACTTGGCTTTGGATCATAGTATTGATTCACGTTCCAGCGCGATGCGGGGATTTCCCGGACGGAATTTGTCCCCTGCACGAGATTCTCCCAGTACTGCCTAAGATTACTTGCGTCTGGATACCTTCCCGACATGCCCACAATGGCAATCGGTTCTCTGGCGGCAGCCGATTCGCTCTCTATCGTTTGCTTGGAAGGCTTTACCGACGCTAACTTTGGAGCCGAAGCGCTTGGCTGAGCTGCAAATTCAGCAGGTATCTCCGCTTCCTCAGGCTTCGACAGTTTCAACCCTTCGGGTTGCAAGTCCCGGACAAAACTTCTGCTCGCATTGCCAGAAATGCTAAGTTCCTTTCTCAAATAGCCTACAAAATCACGTATTGTCGGATAGTCATATATCTTGGTAACCGGGATCGAAACCCCGTACTGCTTATTGAGGGCTTTAATCCATTCCAAACCTGTAATCGAGTCCATCCCAAGGTCGATAAATTTCTCATCAGCGTCAACCTCGGTCTCGCTCATATACAAAACCTCCGCCAAGCTGGCAATCAATTCCGTCTGCAAAATTTCCGCTGACATGACGGTGGATGGCTTCGCCCCGGGAGATACGGCGGCTGTTGTTCCTCCATCAGAAATAAATACGTCCTTACTTGCTTCTGCGGAGCTAGTGGTCACGAGTTCATTTAGTAAAGGGCGCAAAACAACAGGAGCTGGAATCACGGACGCCGAGACCGGCATGTCTGACCCGGAGGACTTGACGGCTTTCTTCTCATCGCGCTCATCGTGCTGCTTCGCCATCATGGTCTGGAGGTATCCGGCAAAGTCTTGTATTGTCGGGTAATCATAGACTTTTGTCACCGCTACTGAGGTTCCATACCGCTTATTGAGGGCTTTTATCCACTCCAAACCTGTAATCGAGTCCATCCCAAGGTCGACAAATGTTTCATCGATATCAACCTCATCTTCATGCATGTAAAGAACTTCCGCCAGACTCGCTTTCATCTCAGCCTGCAACGCTTCTATAGATAAGGCTGGAACAACGACAGGTTCCAGCTTTGAAGCCGAAAGAGCCGATGTACTGCCGACAATCTCATCCGTACTCTTCACGAAATGGAACGTATCATCAGTTAAGGGCCGCAAAGCTACGTGAACAGGATTAGCGGTCACAGCAGCGGCTGCCGGCATCTCTTGATGGAGCGGCTTAACCTGCGGCGGATCAGCAGCAAGCGATTGTCCCGCGGTCCGAGGTTCACTAGGGAGGGTCTCATTTCCCGTACGGCCTGCCTTCCTGCCATGTTCTCCGATCCAGAAGCGTTCTTTGGCAAATGGGTATGTGGGCAAAGAGATCCGGTTAGGACGAATATCACCGTAGAATCTACTCCAATCGACTTTCAACCCTTTGGTCCAAAGGTCCATCAGCTTGCCGTATTTCCCTTTTCTGATCCATGCTTCGATCGTAACGCTCATATCCTCATCTGACATTAAGGCGGCCAAAGCATCTTTATTCGCCTTCACCTGACCCCGTCTTAACTCTGCGATCCCTTCGTAGCCGTCGACGAACAGCTGCAGCTTCGCTTCCAACTCCTCGATGCTTCCCGCCAGCAGAGCTAAGCGCTCGTTCATCGCTTCGCGTCCGACCTGCAGCGTATACGCGATACGGACCAGATCGGCATCGCTGTATTTACCGGCCTGCAGGGCGGCAAGCAGCCTTTCCGCTTGTTTCTTCAGTCTCTCATCGTTCCACGCTGACAGCACAATCACGACCGGACCGTCCCAGGATGGAGAAACCGTACGTTTCTCTGCTTTCGCCTGGCTGTCCGGTCTGTATTCTTCAACGACGATATGAGCGTTCACGCCTCCAGCGCCAAACGAAGATACGCCGGCAATTCTAGGGAATTCCTGCTGTTGCCCGCTGACCCCAACGGTAGGCCGCTTCCATTCGGACAAGTCCTGCTGAACTTTAAACGGCGTATTCGCGAAATCAATATTCTCGTTCAACTTACCGGAATGAAGCGAAGGCACCAGTTGACCATACTCAAGTTGAAGCAGTACCTTGGTCAACCCGGCGATTCCCGCTGCACTTTCGCAATGCCCGATATTGGATTTGGCCGAACCTATTGAACAAAACTGTTTTTCCTGTGTATGTTCCTCAAACACCCGAGCCAAACCAGCGATCTCAATCGGATCTCCCAGTGTCGTCCCAGTCCCGTGCGCTTCGATATAGCTCACCGATCTCGGATCAACTTTGGCCGCCTGCCAAGAGCGTCTGATGACATCGGCTTGGGCAGCCGGATTCGGTACAGAGTATCCGTTCGTCTTGCCCCCATGGTTGACAGCTGTTCCTTTAATGATCCCATAAATGTGATCCCCGTCGGCTATCGCCTTGGCCACTGGTTTAAGCAGCACGGCCCCGATTCCTTCACCGGGCACATAGCCGTCTCCGCCTTGGCCGAAGCTTTCGCACCGTCCCTTGCTCGATACAAAATTCCCCTGTCCTAGCAGCAAGTATTTGTTCGGATGAATCGAGACGTTCACGCCGCCGGCGATGGCCACCTCGCACTCTCCTTGCCGCAAACTCTGACAAGCCAAATGAATCGCAGTCAATGAGGAAGAGCACATGGTGTCCAAGGCGATGCTGGGACCCAGGAAGTTAAAAAAGTAAGATACTCTGTTTGCGATCGACGAAGGATTGCCGCTCAGCGCTTTAGGCCTTCCCGAGACCTGCTCCTGTGCACCGTACAGCTGGTATTCCTCGTACATCACTCCAACATAAACGCCGACACGGCTTCCCAAATCGGCCCCTTTGTGCCCGGTCAGATTATCCTTTGTATATCCCGCATCCTCGATCGTTTCGTAAACACACTGCAAAAACAGCCGCTCTTGAGGATCCATAAGTTCCGCTTCTCTTGGCGATATATGAAAGAACTGTGGATCGAACTTGTCAACGTCGTTAATGAATCCCCCCCATTTGCTGTAAGTCTTACCCGGTTTCCCCTTCTCTGCGTCGTAGTACAAGCTGTGATCCCAGCGTTCGTCAGGAATCTCTACGATGCAATCTTTCCCGTTAGTCAAATTCCTCCAGAGTTCCTGGACATTATCTGCCTGAGGGTAGCGTCCCGCCAGCCCGACGACCGCGATTCCGTGGTCCTCTTGCACGGACTCATTGCTCTCACCCGGAGCTTCAATAGGACGCTGCTCATGCAAGAAAGGGGTGCGATGTCCCGAGATGATCGGAGAGGGCTCCGGCTCCTCTGATCTATCTGTGACGAAATTGGCTGCCGGTTCGGCTTCTTGGGGAATCCCCAACAATTCCGACAGCTTGGGAAACTGCGTTTCGATAAAATAATCCGTTAAAGAGCGGATATCCGTATACTCAAAAAACAAAGTTTTGGGCAGCGATCCGAAAGTGGACTCCAATGCCCCGTTAAGGTGCATAATGAGTATCGAATCAATCCCGTAGTTCTCCATTGGGGCATCCGCTTCGATCCGGTTCACCGGCAGTTTAGTGACAGAAGCAAGCACGTTCTTGAAGTAGTTCTCCGCTTTTTCCCGAAAGAGTCCTTCCGCCATTTGCGGTTTAACGCGGTTTTCCGTAACGGCAACACCGGTTGTGAGATTGGTTTGTTTCATGAAGGAACGCATCCTTTCAACGATTCCCTCGGCAACCATCACTTGACTTTTTCCCGATGCCCATGCTTGGTAAAGTGCCCGGATCCCCGACGTTGTCTCCATAGGCACCATTCCGGTGTCCCGGGTAAGCGCCTTGGCGGTTTCGTCATCGACCCCCATGCCCCCATCTTTCCAGAGCGGCCAGCTCACGGAAAGCGTTCTGCCTTGGCGCTGCTTCGCAGCCGCCAACTCGGTGCGATACTCCGCATACGAATTCATAAAAGCATTCGCCATGGAGTAATCCGCCTGTCCCGAACTGCCCACCGTTCCTGCTCCGGATGAGAACAGGATGAAGAAATCCAAAGGCAGTTCCTTGCTTGCCTCGTCCAGATGGACAAGTCCCTTTACTTTAGGGGCCAAGACAGCTTGTACTTCCGCCGTGCTTTTCTTGATAATGAAGTTGTCTTGGATAATGCCTGCGCTGTGAATAATGCCGCTCAGGCGGCCATGCTCCGCCACGATGGATTCGATAAGATCGTGAGTATCGGCTTCTTGCGTAAGATCCATTTGCTGGTAAACGACTTTTGCTCCCAATCGTTCCAGCTTTTGCAGTTGAGACCGCTTCCCGGAGGCAAGCGGCGAACGTCCCGTGAGGATGAGAACAGGCTCTTTGACTTTCCCAGCTATCTCCCCGGCAAAAATCAACCCCAGTCCTCCAGCGCCTCCTGTGATGAGATAGACACCGTGATCCTTCCACGGAATAAGCTCTTCCCTTTCGGCAGCAGCCCATTCCTTCCACTCGGATGCCCACCGCTGATTCTTCACATACCGAATATGCTTGTCGTGCGGGAATTTTTCATTTTCCTTTAATCGTTGCAGAATGTCCTCCGCAGAGCTTTCAGGTTGCAGTTCAATCAGCTGACCGGTCAACGCCGGATTCTCCAATTGAGCGGTTTTCAACAAACCGGACAGTCCGCTAAGCAGCTGCGTTCCCCCTTGTACAGGTACTACAAGCTGCACCAGAGTCTTCTCTTTCGGACGGGATTTCAGGAGTTTCTGAATGTCTTCAAACGCCTGCAACGCGTAATATTCGAAGCGCTGATGGATTCCAGTATCTTTTTCTTGCAAGAGCACGCTATTTGTTGACGCCTGTACACCGCGCCCAAGAGCCGGATCCCAGTCGCACAGAATTACCCGGCGAATGCCAAACTCCGGCTGCCCGTAAGCGGCTTCTCCCGCTTTCTCTTCCCAGACCTGTTCCAGATACAGCAGCCCATTCGAAGACTTGCCCGTTCCAGCACGATCGTCCAGCACTCGGGCCGAGTATCCTCGCAAAGCGGCAACTGATTTGCCCGTATCTTCGAATAAATCGATATCTAATTTGAGCACATGGTCCCCTGCACCACTGCCCTCGCTATAACGGATATACGCCCATAACGAAGCGGGGCACGGGCCGAAAATGTCGGCTTCCTCTAATGCAAAAGGAAGCATAGGCCGATTAACGTCAATTTCGATGGCTTCCCCGTTCCACTTCAAACCGATGGTCGCCTGCAAGGCTGAATCCACTAAGCTCGGATGTAAAACATATGGATTTGTAGCGTCAGCAGCAGCAGGCAGTGACAATTTGGCCAATACCTGATTTTCTCCTACGTGCAGTTCGGAGACTCCCCGGTGCCCGGCACCGTGAACGATGCCCATGCTGCAGTAGGCATCATAACAGGAGCCGGATGAAATAGTAGCTGCGCTGCAGCGTGCTAACAACTCTGGAAGATTCCATACCGGAGGTTCGGAATCTGGAGTAAGGGAATGTACCGCTCTTCCTTGACTGTAGACGGCAAGTGTGGATTCGCTGCCTTCAGAAGGGCCGTAAACTTCATAGATCAACTCATCCTGCTCCTCTGGATACAGACGGACTTGCAGCTGCGTTTCCCGCTCCCCGGCAACAAAAGGGCGAAGCCAGACCACGCTGCGAAGCTGGATGTGTGCTTGCTCATGACTCGGGATAGCTTGCTCAACCGCCGCTCTCGCTATTTCCAGATAGGCAGCTCCAGGCAAAAGTCTTTCCCCTTTTACGGTATGATCTGCTAGAAAGAATTCGTTACCCGTAAAGACCGAACGAAAGCGGACACCTGAAATATCGGAAACATTCTGGTGCAGCAACGGATGAAGTTTGTTATCGGCCACCGGATGTTTCGACTTCTGGGCTGCGCGAGTCTCTGTCATGATAGGTTCGGGCAGCCAATAGCGCACCTTCTCGAAAGGATAAGTCGGCAGACTGATACGATTAGGCCGGCCCTCTCCGTACAATGCCTGCCAATCAGGTTCGATGCCTTTCACCCAGCTTTCGGCGATTTCAGATAGGTTCGCTTCTTCCACCGGCTGAGTGAACAAGGCCGAAGCATCTTTGCGGATCTTCTCCTTACCTTTGCGAACAAGTCCGCTCCAGCAGTCCTGGATCGCTTCCCGACCTGCACCAAACGCTTCCAATTTAGCGGTCAGATCTGGAAGGTCTACCACCAGAAAGGCAACCCGCGCCTCCATGGCCTCCCGACCTATTTGCAGCGTGTATGCCAAGTCCTGGAGCCGAATCCCTTCATGCAGAAAAGCAGACAAATTCCTCGCATAGGCCTGAAGTCTTTCTTGCGTTTTGGCGGATAGGGGAACAATCACCGGAGTCAGCTGGGGAGCATGAGGCTCCGCTGCACTATCCTGTACCACCTCAGGAGCATATTCTTCCAGGATGAGATGGGCATTAGAGCCGGTTGCGCCAAAAGAACTGAGGCCTGCCCTGCGTGGATAGCGGGTTTCTATCCCGTTTACCTTCACCAGCGGCTGCTTCCAAGCCTCCACCGACTGCTGAACGTAAAACGGCGTTTGATTTAATTGAAGATAAGGATTAAGCTCTTCCGAATGCAAGGATGGCACGAGTGTCCGATTGTGAAGCTGAAGCGCGACCTTGCACAGACCACTGATGCCAGCCGCAGATTCGGCATGTCCGATATTGGATTTGACCGAACCAATCGAGCAGAACTGTTTATCTTGCGTATAAACCTCGAAAGCCTTGGCCAGACCTTGGATTTCAATCGGATCTCCTAAGGATGTGCCCGTACCATGGGCTTCCACATACGAGATCGTCCTTGGGTCAATTCCGGCTTTTGTCAAACAGGACTCAATCGCATCGGCCTGAGCCACAGGACTCGGAACCGAAATTCCGCTCACAGTGCCGACATGATTGATCGCACTCCCTTTAATGACCGCGTAGATTCGGTCTCCGTCCTGCACAGCTTTGCTAAGAGGCTTGAGCAAGACGGCTCCTATACCCTCGCCGGGAACATATCCGTCTCCTCCTTTGCCGAAGGTATGGCAGTATCCATCGCTGGAGAACATGTCCCAAATCCCGTAGGTCAAATATTTGCCCGGATGCAGAGAAAGATTGACGCCACCGGCCAAAGCCACCTCGCACTCCCCGTGCCGTATGCTTTCCAAAGCCAGATGAACGGCCGTAAGCGATGAGGAGCAGACCGTATCCACCGCCATACTCGGGCCATGAAAATTGCAGAAGTACGACACCCGGTTGGCAATCTGCGCATAATTCAGCGACAAAGGGAACCGGTTCTCGTCGGTCATGCCCTCGGCGCCAACCAACGTGTAATCCTTATGCATCACCCCAACGAACACGCCGACTTGCTGTCTGTTATAGCGTCCGCTTGGGCGAACCAGCGTCTTCGGCGTATAGCCTGCGTCCTCAATCGTTTCCCAACAGGTCTCAAGAAATAACCGCTCCTGAGGGTCCATCGTCTCCGCTTCCCGCGGCGTAATCCGGAAAAAATGCGGATCAAAGCAGTCAGCCTGATCGATGAATCCGCCCCATCTGGTCAGCTTCTTTCCAGAAGGTGAAGTCATATCCTCAAACCGCCGCCAATCCCAACGGGATTCAGGGATTTCCGTGATGCAGTCTTTTCCCTCTTTGAGATTGTTCCAGTACTCATGTATATTGCCCGCCTGCGGATAACGGCCTGCCATACCAATGATGGCGATGTCAGTGTCTACCTCAGGTGCGGATGTTCTGGAGAATGAGCCTTCCGTTTCCCGTACGCCATGAGCAGAGATTTCTTCTGCCACTGCAGGCGTGACCGGCTCCGCGCGATATGGAGCGACGGCCTCTTCGGCTTCAGGAAGCGATGCCCGGAACGCTCCGCTATAATGCTTGGCGAGATAAGTTGCTAGTTCACTAACAGTTGTATATTCGAAAAGTAATGTCGGAGACAGCCCGGCGCCGATTTGGTTTCCGATCGTTTCTACGACCTGCAGGAGTCCCGGCGAGTCTAGACCCATTTGGTAATAGCCGATCTCGGTCTCGATCTCGTCCTCCGCCTTGCCCAATCGCTGTGCAAACAGCTGGCACAAAAACAGTTCAATTTCCTCGTACTCAGACGTGCCTTCTTGTGGTACCCTCTCCACCGGCGCGTGCACAACCGACCGAACCTTAACGGTGTTCTGCTCTTGTTCCGATTGGGCGGATTCCTTGCGTGCATCCTTGCGTTCTGGATTGATCAATTCGGCCCCTCGTACGAGTTTGCTTGTGAAATTGTTCAATTCGGCGACTTTCTTGCCTGCTCTGTTGAAAAACTCCAATGTCAGATAAACCAGTTCCTTCTCCCGGCGAAAAGAAGAACGTTGAATGCGTGTGAAACATCCGTCCTGCAGCAGTTCCGTAGCCCTAAAGGATTCGTAGAACAAAGGCAAATACAGCCTTTGTTCTCCCTCCAGCAAAGCAGCGAGCAGATGGTTCGAGCCTACACCGCTGCCGTCGATCAGGGCTGGATGAAACATGAAATGCCCAGCTTGGGACTGATATTCCGGTCCGACAGCGATATCCATCAGAACGTTCGCATCCAATTCATGAATCTGTCCTTCGGCTTTCATAATGCCAGTATGAACCAATTCCTGACTCCGGCACTGCTGGTACAGCTCGTCCAGCATGGTACTGCGCCCTTCGTTTCCCGCCATCTCATCAAGAGTGAGGGATTCTTCGAAGTCCATTTGGGGGCCTTCCAACATCTCGGCTTTTACGTAGTGCTTCGAATCTGCAAGCAATTGGCCGTTCTGCTTCTCTTGGCCTTCCACTGTGATCTGCCAATGGCCATTCGAAACTTCCTTGCACTGGATACTGAGTACCACGATTGCGTTATTACCAACCGCAAGCGGACGGTAGATGGACAAGTTGCGCAGTTGAAGGCGGGAGTAATCATAACCGTGTTCTCTAAATATTTGATACAGCATATCGATATAGGCCAATCCAGGCAGGACTTCCTGCCCGTAAACCACATGGTTTTGAATAATCGGATTTTTTAGTGACAAGGCGATTTGTTTGTTTATGGTTTTCACCTTATACCTCCACTTCGTATGCGTTCCAAATGTTAACCATGCCTTCCGGCAGTGGCTGGACCTTCGGTTTCGCAATCATTGACTCCGTATCTCTGTGCGGGATCAGCCGCTTGTTCAGTTCTGGAGCTGGCAGCGGCCGGCGTTTGACGACTTGATCTTCAGCACCCTGCCAAGCTTCTACGATCACATGAGCATTGGTTCCTCCGTCGGCAAAACAATTGATCGCAGCAACCGGCGCTGGCGACGGCCATTCGATCAGCTCGTGGTAAAACGAGAAGCCCGCTGCCTTGCGGTCAAAGTGCGTCATCTCCCGCTCGCCCGATAAGAAGGGAACGAGCTGACGGTGTTTCAGCATCAGAACCACTTTGATCAAGCTCGCAATCCCTTCCGCACATAACGGATGCCCGATGTTGGGTTTGACGGAACCGAGGCCAAGCGGAGCCGTATTGGCGGCACGGTACACGGATTGGATCGCCTTAAGTTCCAGAAGATCGGTCACGGTAGAGCCTGAACCGTTCGCCTCAATATAGGAGATCTCTTCGGGGCTTTTGCCGCCTTTCGCAAGCGCGGCTTGCATAACATCTTTTTGGGCCTGCAGATTCGGGGTAGCTGGTCCTGCCGTTCGGCCATCATTGTTAAGGGCGACCGCCTTGACTACGGCATAAATCGTATCCCCGTCTTTCAGTGCTTGATCCACCGTTTTTAAGAGCACCATACCGACGCCCTCTCCCAAAACAACGCCGTTAGCGCGTTCGTCAAAAACATGGAAGGAAGTAGCTTCGCTTAAGATGCCTCGCTGCTGGAATAATCGGTGAACCGCATCCGTTTCAAGAAGGCTGATTCCACCAACGACGGCGCTCTCGATATCGCCGCTGCGCAAAGCCTGTACGGCCATATTCATCCCCACTATAGCCGATGAACAGGCTGTATCCAGTACAACACTAGGTCCGTGCAGGTCGAAAAATTGCGAAAGGTTGGCCGCCAGGTAATTCTGCCCTACTGCAACAATCGGATTGCGCGCCTCAAGAAGACTTTCTTCCCCTGGCTTATGGTGGCTTCTGCCACCAAGATAGACGCCGACAGCTTTACCTTTCATCTCTTCAAGGGTATACCCTGCATGATGCCAGAGCTTCAAGCACTCTTCCAAAGCTACGAGCGCTTGGGGATCCATTGCTTTCGCATCCTCCTCGGGAATCAAGAAGAATGCGGGATCAAATTGGGATACGCCGTCCAGCACACCCGCATAGAAAGAGGCAGGATGTCCCCAACGTTCCGGCGGCACGCTGCGAATCGCAGATCGGCCTTCTGACAACAGTTTCCAATACGCTTCGAGCGTTTCAGCTCCTGCAAAACGGCACGAGAGCCCTACAATGGCAATATCCTCCGAACGAGCCGGGGAAGGAAGCAAATCCTTCGCATCCTCGTTCATTGGATTACGGGATTGCGCCGGGATAACCCGCTCTGCAAGCTCCCTCTCTTTCATTCGAGGCTGCTCTGCGACCGATTCTTCGGCAATGAGACCCAAAGCAGCTGGATAGGATTCCGACAGCCAGGAGGCAAACCGCTGAATCGTCGGATATTCATAAAGGATAGACGGGTCAAGATTCACCGCGATCTTCCGGTTGATGCGCTGAAGCAGCTGCGCCAAAATAATCGAATCTACTCCGTATTCATGGAATGGTTCATCGATCGCCAAGTGAGAAGGGTCGATCCTCAATTCTTCGGCAAACATGCCGAGCAGCCAATTCTCCGTTAGTGCCAAAACAAGCTCCGCACCTTCCTGTCCCGGCGTGGCGGCCGGGTCTGAGACTGCCGAAACTGACGGCTGGCGAATGGTTCTAACCTCCCCGCCAGCTTGGCGGAGACTTCTTTGCATAAGACGTTCAGGGGACCATTTGGAGCGATCTACTCTCGCCGGCAGAACCACCGGGCTCCCTTTCCGCTTAAGAATACCGTCGAGCAATTGCAAGCCTTCTGCATTCGAGATGCTTAACAGACCGCTCTCCTTGTACACGCGATTCGTTACTTCGCCCATTCCAGCTTCTTTCCAGTTCGGCCATTGTATACTGACGACAGGACCAGCATCCCGGACCGCTTCAGCAAAATAATCCATATACGCATTCGCCATCGCATAATCGCCTTGACCCGCGGAGAGTGACGGAATGATCGCCGATACCGATGAGAATAATACAAAAAATTTCAGCGGCTCTCCGCGAAGCTCGTCGTATAGGGTGTTAAGCCCGGCAATCTTAGGCTCCAGCACTTCCTGAATCTCTGCATCGGTTTTGCGGATGAAGGCCAGTGTTGTCATATCGGTCAATCCGGCACAGTGAAGAACTCCGCCGATCGGGCCTAGTGTACGCTTAATGTTGTCAACTTCCCTTCGAACGGCGGACCGTTCGGATAAGCGGAGGGCCAACACTTGCACCTGCACACCTTGAGCTTCCAGCTCCCGCACAGCTTGAATTTTTTGGCTTAGAGGCGTATCTGCCGCAAGATAGTCATCCCAAGTCTCGCGCGGTGGCAGCTCTTCGCGTCCAGTCAGGACGAGCCGTTTCACCCCGTAATGCCGTACGAAATGCCGGGCGCATAAGGCGCCAAGTCCACGGGTCCCTCCGGTAATCAAAAGGGCTTGATCTTGTGGGAATGATTCCGGCGTCATAGCCGCCTCTTCGCTCTCGCTCTGTTCTTCCAACAGGCATCTGAACCGCATACCGTTCCGGTAGCATACCTCCGCCTCCTCGCTGTCGGCGAAGTATTCGTCAGCAATCTGCTGTGCCAAAACCCGGTCATCGATGGAAAGATCCGCATCCATATGCCTGGATCTTAGATGGCCATACTCGCTTTGCAGCATACGGTAAAGTCCGGCTCGCGCAGCGCCCGTCAGGTTAATGGCCGCCGGGTTTAAATAAGATTCCAAACCTTGGGTAACACCGAGCAGCATGATGCCTTCTTTATGTCCGTGCTCGATCAACGATTGAAGCCACTCAATCCAAGAGCGCGTCTCGTATCCAGACGAGCCGCATCCCGCAAGATCCACCACACCGTCAAAACTTTTCCAATCGGAGTCCAAGAACTGCTCCGCCTGCTGCGCATGTATAATCTGATGCTGCGGGAAATGTTCGGCAACCCGCTTGGCTAATGGTTCCGTCTCCGGATATGTCAGGATCGCAACGATACGATGGCCTTTCGTTTTTGTTACGGATGGACAGGGTACCCAGCTCTTGGCCAAAAGGCAGGTTGTCCGCTGTTCCGGTGAAGAATCTGACACCTCTTTATCCCCGGCGGGTAAGATGTTGTTTGTATCGCCTCCAGCTTGCAAGTACTCGGGGATCCAATAACGTTCCTTAGCAAAAGGGTACGTCGGCAAAGAAATTAGGCGTGGCGCTGCATCGCCATAGAGCTTGTTCCAGTCGATGTGAAGTCCTTTGACCCAAATCTCGGCAAGTCTGGCGTATTTTCTTTTGACGATCCATGAATCAATAGCGAGCGCCATATCTTCGTCCGCCGAAATTAACGTCAGCGTCTCATTGTTTCGGTTCGCTTTGCCCCGGTAGGACTGCTCGGCGCCAGATCTGCCTTGCAAGAAATCGTCTAATTTCTCTACGAGTTCCGACATCGAGCCTACGATCAGCGCCAGACGCTCTTCCATACTGTTCCGTCCAACCTGCAGCGTATAAGCGATACGGCTTAAGTCGTTTTCGTCCACCTTCCGCATGCGTATGGACATCAGCAGTTGTTCTGCCTGTTCCCGAAGGCTTTTTTCATTTTTGGCCGACAGTACGATAATAGCCGGATCTTGCGGGGTGGGATTCCATGTTGAAGGTTCTTCCTCATTGGGAAGATACTCCTCAATCACAATATGAGCGTTGACACCCCCGATTCCAAACGAACTTACACCCGCAAGGCGAGGCAATTCGCGCCCTTGTTTATCCTGCACCGTCTTCCAATCCTCTGTGTTCTGCACGATGTAGAACGGACTGTCTTTCAATTGAAGGTAAGGATTCAGCGTCTCGGTGTGCAAACTTTTCACCAATGTTTTATGCTTCATTTGCAACAATATTTTGATAACGCCCGAAATGCCCGCAGCTAGCTCCAAATGGCCAATGTTGCTCTTCACCGAGCCCAATCCGCAGCGATGATCCTCCATTCCCGAATCGCCGCTCGTGGCGTGCAACTCTTTGAACGCCGCCTTCAAGCCGTTGATCTCGATCGGATCGCCCAACTCCGTTCCCGTACCGTGGGCTTCGATGTACGTTACAGTCCTCGGATCCACACCAGCTTTCTTGTAGGCCTTAATCAATAGTTCAGCCTGGGCTTTCGGGTTCGGAGATGTCAGCGTGTTCGCCCGTCCTCCATGATTTTCCGCGGTACCGCGAATGACGCCATAAATCGGATTGCGATCCCGCTCTGCATCTTTCAATTTTTTGAGAACAATAATCCCTACGCCTTCCCCTCTCACGTAGCCGTCCGCACGGCTGGAGAAGGTTCTACAGCGTCCGTCGACACTCAACATGCCCGCTTTGCTGTAGCTGATGTGGGCTTCTGGCGTCACAATGGTATTCACGCCGCCTGCGATCGCCATCTCGCAATCTCCCATCTGGATGGCTGATGCAGCGCGGTGTATGGCTACAAGAGAACTCGAACATGCCGTTTCTACCGGCTCGCTAGGACCGTGAACATCTAAAAAATAACTCAATCGGTTCGGTCCGACCGAAGGAATCATGTTCCCCATCGTGGAATGGCCTTCAATTGGCAAATCGGCCTTGTGAAACAAATCCTTATATCCCGTATTCCCCGTCCCAACAAACACACCTGTAGACGTTCCCGAAAGGCTCTGTGGGCAAATCCCCGCATCTTCGATCGCTTTCCAGGCATAAGTCAGGAGAAGTCTTTGCTGTGGATCAATGAATTGGGCTTCCCTAGGCGAAATACCGAAGAATAACGGATCGAATTCATCTACGCCTTCGATAAATCCGCCCCATTTTACGTTCGTCTTGTTGATCTCGTTAGTCGGATCTCCATCATATTCCTGCCAATTCCAGCGGTCTTGAGGGATTTCCGTGATGCAGTCCTTTTCGTCAATGAGATTGGTCCAGAATTCGTCGATGTCGGCCGCGCCGGGGAATTTCCCGCTGATCCCGATAATGGCGATAGGTTCAAATGCTGCGGTCTTATCAGGCTGCTCCGGCTGGGTAAAACGGTTTTTTCGCCGCTTCGATATCCTATTTACGCCCGCATCCGAAACATCTGTACTAGCCGGTCCGCTGTCTACCTCCACGTTAGTGACAATGTCCGGCTGTGCCGATGCCTGACGGCTGTTCATGACATCCCCGTACTCGCGAACTAGAAACTCCGTCAAACTTCTCAATGTTCCATACTCAAAAAAGACAGTAGGGGCTAGCTCGAACGTGTAGGCTGTATTAATTTGGTTGGCAAAGACGGTATACGAAATCGAATCGAAGCCATATTCACCAAGCTCCGTGTCTGCATCTAGATCCTGCAAAGAAACCTTAAGCAGATCTGACACCATCTGCTTAAGGGAAATCTGAAGTTCGCTCTGCTGGTCCCCGTTCTTCACGCCCGAATGGTTCCCGTCCGCTCCGCTGCGGTTCCCTTTTATTGGTTTAGAAATTGGCGCTGTCAATAATTTTTGCTTGATTTTATGCCGATTCCCTTCCACAACGATGACCTGGGTTTTCCCTGACGCATAAGCATCATATAAAGCCTGGATGCCGGAATAGGTTTGCATCGGAACTAAACCCAGATTCTGCATCATAAGCTTCTCAGTCTCCACGTCAACCTGCATTCCCCCATCTTTCCAAAGAGGCCAATTCACAGAGAGCGCAGCCCCTGACCGCAGTGACTTCTGGGTCAGCTCGTTCCTGTAGCCCATGTAAGCGTCCATGAACGCATTGGCTGTGGCGTAGTCCGCCTGGCCAGCGTTACCCAAGCTTCCTGAGATGGATGAGAAAACAAAGAAGAAGTCAAGCGGCAGCTCCCTGCTCGCCTCGTCCAGGTGCACCAAGCCTGACACCTTAGGAGCCATCACATCGTCCAGTTCTTCCCTGGTTTTCTTAATGATGATATTGTCCTGTATGATTCCTGCGCCGTGGATGATGCCGTCGAGATGGCCGTACTCTGCCACGATCTCCCCGATCAACCGCTGAACGGCTTCAGAATCGGTTGCATCCAGCTGCTTGTACGCTACATGCAATTGCATACCCCGTAGCCGAACCACCTGCTGCTCCTGGTCTTCCCGTAAAGCGCCGCGTCCCGTGAGGATTACGGTTGCCTGCGATACTCTTTCGCCGATTTCCTTCGCGAACAGCAGGCCCAGCCTGCCTGCTCCTCCAGTAATGAGGTAGACTCCCCGGTCTCTCCACGGCACGCCAGCATCTTTCACCAGCTTTTGATCCAGTTCGCACCATTCGGCTACGTACCGTTTGCCGTCCGCATAGCGAATATGCTTGTCGCCTGGTTGCATAGCGTTGTCCTTCAACATCGCCAGCATGTCTGCATGGTGAGGGTCCCTGGAGATTTCAATGAGCTGCCCGCTTAGTTTCGAGTATTCCAGTCCAGCCGTTTTCAGTAATCCGGTTAGTCCTGAGTAAATCTGTTCCTCCCCCTGATGGCAAACCACTGTCTGAATCAACAGATTCCCCTCAGGCTTGGACTGCAGTATGGCCTTGATATGCTCAAACATCTCTCCAGCATACGCTTCAAACCGCATGGACGGCGTTCCAGTCCCTGAATCTAAACAGAAAACCTCAGCGTCCGGTAGTTGGGATCTGATGCGATCCCTCGCCACAGCTGCTGTGTCGCAAAGGAAAATAAGATGCTTTTCAAATTCGTAAATGGGTTGTTCGGAAGCTGCAGGACGTTCCACCCAAATCGGTTCGAGCAGCAAACGTTCGATCTTGGACGAAGAATCCGCCACCGCCTGAACCCCGCCTTCCAGCACCCTGGCCGTAAAGCCTTTGATCTTGACGCGCAGCGCTCCCGATTCATCGCACAGATCGACATCAACGCGCTGAACAGCGTCGCCGGCCCTATTCCCTTTGCTGAACCGGGCATACGCCCACATTTCTGAGGTGCATGGACCGTATACTTCCAACTCCTCCAAAGCAAAGGGAAGCAGCAGCTTATGCCCGGCTCCCCCACGCATAATGCAGATCGTGGCGGTCTGTAGGGCTGCATCCAGCATGCTGGGGTGCAGCACATAGGAATCCCGCGTTTTGACGACCGCAGCAGGAAGAACCAGCTTCGACAGGACCTCCCTCTCCCCTGCGTACAAGCTCTGAATCCCTTGAAAACCCGCACCAAAGGAGATCCCCAGACCTCGTGCATCCTCGTAAAAATCGGTGGAAGACAGCTCTCCGGCCTTACAGCGTCTCAGCAATTCATGTAGATCCCAGGTCAGCGGCTGTGATTCCTCCATCCATTCCGCCGTGCCCTGACCATGCACAATCTCGGAATCGTCAACAGCCGAATGACTATAGATTTCGTAGCCGATTCTCCCATCCGCTTCTGGGAACAAACCGATATGCACCTCGGCAGGCATACCGTCCGAGACGATCGGTTGGATCCAAACGACATGCTTCAATCGGATTCCCGTCCGCTCAAGCTGGCTCCTTCCTTGCGAGTGTTGGATGGCCGTGCGGGCCATTTCCAGATACGCTACCCCAGGCAGAACCGGATTTCCCCGCACCACGTGATCGGCCAAAAAGAATTCTTTCCCCGTAAAGGTAGAGCTGAAGCGCTGTTCCAACAAGTCTGATGTATTGAGATGCAGTAAGGGGTGGAGATAACTGACTTGTCTTTGTTCCTCCGTTGTTGCCACCGCCCCAGCTGTAACACGTTTCGCGTTAGACCGAGGAATCTGAATGCGTTCCTGGGCAAAAGGATACGTCGGTGCACTCATCCGGTGAGGTCTCGCCCCCCGGTACAGCAGCGTCCAGTCCACGCTTATTCCCTGGCACCATGCCTCAGCCAGCTTGCTAAGTCTGCCCCCGGTGATCCAGGCACGGACCAGCGTCCTGCTGTCTTCATCGTCCTCCAGCAGCGCCCCCTCTTGTTGCTTTCGTTCTCCTGTATACATGTTCTGGCTCCGATTGCCGCCCTTCCCCTGCACATAGAGCTCCAACTGGCTCTTCAGCTCCGCTGCATCCTCCGCGACAAACGCCACCCGGCTGTCCATCG
>RCUK01000442.1_pt1 | contig 37989 bp, 35 predicted proteins | sample 2166381 | NCBI WGS metagenome assembly RCUK01 (sample SAMN09932809, study PRJNA488358) | compost metagenome | isolation source: compost soil in an enriched community | place: Germany: Experimental Botanical Garden | reverse complement strand
ACGAAAGCTCAATTAAGTAACCCGTGATAAATTTCATTGAAGCAACGGCTGGCTTCAAATTATCGGGGTTATCAATATAGTCTGTGGTGTACAGCCAATAAATTACTCCCGAAAAAAGGAAAGATAAAGTAACCCAAACCAAGGTCCATTTGCTGGCTTCTTTAGTGCTAATGATGTGGGGTGTTTTATTAAAGACACCTAAATCTAACGCAAGAATAAAAACTACAGCAAGTAAAAAGAGTGACCAGACTATCATAATGAATTTTTTAAATGATTTACAAAGATAACTTTTGAAGTTTAACTTAAAAATTAAATTTATCAGAAACTTAGGTTTAAAGTTAGAGAAATTTTGTGGGAAGTAAAATGTGAAAAGCGAAGCAGGGATGGTTCTCAACTCCACTCGAACTGAGAAAGAAAGTATTTAGGGTAACGGTTGTCGCATTGAGTGAAGTCGAAATGCTTTTGCTACTAAATAAAAAAAAGTGCCAACAATTACGATGGCACTTTTTAGAGTATAATTTAGGCTTGGAATTATATTGCTGAGTTAACAGTTTTGATAATTCTAGCAGCAATTTTGTAAGGGTCTCCGTTTGAAGCTGGTCTTCTGTCTTCTAACCAACCTTTCCATCCTTTTTGAACAGTCATTAAAGGAATTCTGATAGAACATCCTCTGTCTGAAACTCCGTAAGAGAAATCGTTGATAGAAGCAGTTTCGTGTTTACCAGTTAAACGTTGCTCGTTGTAAGCTCCGTAAACCGCGATGTGCTCAGCAGTAACAGGACGGAAAGCCTCGCAGATTTTCTCGTAAACTTCTTGAGAACCGCATGTTCTAAGAACTGTATTAGAGAAGTTAGCGTGCATACCAGAACCATTCCAGTCTGTATCTCCTAGAGGTTTTGGGTGATATTCAATATAGTAACCATATTTCTCAGTTAAACGGTCTAATAGGTAACGAGCAACCCAGATTTCGTCTCCAGCTTTTTTAGCTCCTTTAGCGAATAATTGGAACTCCCATTGTCCGCAAGCAACCTCTTGGTTGATTCCTTCAAAGTTGATTCCAGCAGCGATACATAAATCAGCATGCTCTTCAACTAATTTTCTACCGTGTGTGTTTTTTCCACCTACTGAACAGTAGTACATCCCTTGTGGAGCAGGGTATCCTCCAACTGGGAAACCAAGTGGAAGTTGAGTTTTAGTATCCATGATGAAATACTCTTGTTCGAATCCAAACCAAAAATCATCATTATCATCATCAATTGTAGCTCTACCGTTAGAAGGGTGTGGTGTTCCGTCAGCGTACATAACTTCGCACATTACTAACCATCCGTTGATACGAGTTGGATCTGGATAAATTGCAACTGGAACTAATAAACAGTCAGAAGATCCACCTTCAGCTTGTCTTGTTGATGAACCATCAAATGACCAATTTCCAAGTTCTTCTAATGTCCCTTTGAAGTTTTCATGCTCTTCAACTTTAGTTTTACTTCTAAGATTTTGAGTTGGTTCATATCCATCTAACCAAATGTACTCTAACTTAATTTTAGCCATAATAATATAAATTAATTTTTTTGTTTTTTTTCGTTGGGTCAAATATAGATTTATTTTTTCAGTCCCAAAAATTAGGGGGCTATTTTGTTTTATGAACTATAATTTTTTAGATAAGCGTAATTTTGATAGGGGTATATTTTAAAAAAAGCAATTTTGGCAACCTTAAAAAAACAAATTCGTAATAATTACGGCACATTTTTGAATTTCTGAGTTAAGGAATTATGAAAAAATGTTTATTTAATCAATATTAACGTACAGTTTTGTTATATTTCTGCGATTTGAATTCATTATTCTTCGAAAAAAGCATTTTATGTTGATAAATTCTATTTCAAAAATCTAAAATTTATATTCCGAATAGGTTTTTTAATTGTTTATATTTGCTGATCATTTTTTAATGAAAATTATTACGAATTTAAAATATACATAACCATGTCAACATTACGTTTCCAAGCTTTACAAGAAGCTTCTAACAGAAAGCCGGTGCACTTTGAAGAAATTGGCCGAAAATCAAATCTTTTTGGTTCAAATGTGTTTAATGAAAAAGCAATGAAGCAATATTTAACTTCGGATGCTTTTAGAGGAGTAAGAGATGCTATTCAGCACGGTACTAAAATAGACAGAAAGCTAGCAGATTATATTGCCATGGGAATGAAAGAATGGGCTTTGGCAAAAGGTGTGACACATTATACGCATTGGTTTCAGCCATTGACAGGAACGACGGCAGAGAAACACGATGCTTTTTTTGAAACTTCTTATGATGGAAGCGATCCAGTTGAAAAATTTGGCGGGGCGCAATTGGTACAGCAAGAGCCAGATGCATCTAGTTTTCCAAACGGCGGAATCAGAAACACTTTTGAAGCAAGAGGTTACACAGCTTGGGATCCAACTTCTCCAGCTTTTATATATGGTACAACTTTATGTATTCCGACAGTATTTATTGCTTACACAGGTGAAGCTTTAGATAATAAAATTCCTTTATTAAGAGCATTGTCTGCAATTGATGAAGCTGCGACAGAAGTTTGTAAATATTTTGACAAAAACGTAAAAAAAGTTACGGCAACTTTAGGATGGGAACAAGAGTATTTCTTGATTGACAAAGCTTTAGCAAATTCGCGTCCAGATTTAATGATGACCGGAAGAACATTATTAGGACACACTTCTGCAAAAGGACAGCAGTTAGACGATCACTATTTTGGATCTATTCCAACTCGTGCTCTTACTTATATGAGAGATTTAGAGCAGGAATGTATGTTATTAGGTATTCCGGTAAAAACACGTCACAACGAGGTAGCGCCAAATCAGTTTGAGTTAGCACCGATTTTTGAAGAGACAAACTTAGCGGTTGACCACAACTCTTTATTAATGGACGTAATGCAAAGAGTGGCTGAACGTCATGATTTTAAAGTATTATTTCACGAAAAACCATTTAAAGGTGTAAACGGATCTGGAAAACATAATAACTGGTCATTGGCTACAGATACTGGAGTTAATTTATTAAGTCCGAGTAAAACGCCAATGAGTAATTTACAGTTTTTGACTTTCTTTATTAATACGATTAAAGCAGTAAACGACAACGAAACTTTATTAAGAGCATCTATTGCAACAGCAAGTAACGATCATAGATTAGGAGCAAACGAAGCGCCACCAGCAATTATGTCGGTATTTATTGGAGCACAATTGACAAAAGTTTTATCTGAATTGGAAAGCGTAACAACAGGAAAACTTTCGCCAGAAGAAAAAACAGATTTAAAATTGAACGTTGTTGGAAAAATTCCAGACGTATTATTAGATAACACAGACCGTAACAGAACTTCGCCTTTTGCTTTTACAGGAAATAAATTTGAGTTTAGAGCAGTTGGATCCAATTCAAACTGTTCTAACGCAATGACAACTTTAAATGCAATTGTAGCAAAACAGTTAATTGATTTTAAAAATGAAGTAGAGAACTTGATTGAAAACAAAGACATGAAAAAAGACGATGCGATCTTTAATGTCTTAAGAGAATACATCAAGCAATCTAAAAAAATCCTTTTTGAAGGTGACGGTTACAGCGAAGCTTGGGAAAAAGAAGCTGCAAAAAGAGGTTTAAGCAATTTTAAAACAACTCCAGAAGCTATTAAAGCTAAGGTTTCTAAGCAAGCATTAGATTTATTTGAGCAATTAGGAATCTTTAATCACGTTGAAGCTGAAGCGCGTTACGAAATCGAATTGGAAGAATACACTAAAAAAATTCAAATTGAAGGACGTGTTTTAGGTGATATTGCTAGAAACCATGTTATTCCGACAGCAATTCGTTATCAAAATACCTTAATTGATAATGTAAAAGGACTAAAAGAAATTTTTGCAAAAGAGTTTGAAGCTTTAGCTAAAGAACAAATTGTTTTAATTAAAGAAATTTCTGGTCATATTGAAGGAATCAATTCTAAAGTATTGGCAATGACTAACGAAAGAAAAAAAGCCAATCAATTGACAGATGCTCAAAAAATGGCAGAAGCGTATTGCAATAACGTAAAACCATATTTTGATGAAATTCGTAATCACTGCGATAAATTGGAATTATTAGTTGATGACGAAAGTTGGACATTGACCAAATACAGAGAATTATTATTTACAAAATAATAATTTAGAATATAAATTTTAAAACCTGTCTCAAAAAGACAGGTTTTTTTTATGTCGAAATAGTAAAAATATCCCTATATAATTTTTGTTTTAAGCCCTCTACAAGTACTTCAAATGTAAGTAAATTGTGATAAGTCTCTTTTTTCTTATAAAAATTTCTTACAGATAAGGTAGTTCATCGAGATAGTCTTGCATTTCATCGAAAATAGGTTAACTTATTGTAAAATAGGTATTTATACTGAATTGCTTTTTGGATAAGTTTTTTAATTTTGGACATGAGGTTGAGAAAATACATTTTGATGTCTATTCTCAAATGATGAACGAAGTTACGAAGTCCCCCTTCTTATCTTCCCCAAATTTTTAAACCTGCATATCGCCTACATAATAAGTTGTATTAATAACCAATTAAATATATTTATTATGAAAAAAGTAATTTTAAGCATCTCAGCGATGCTGTTTGTGGGTGTAGCAGCTTTTGCTCAAGGTAACACATCATCAGTAAACCAAGTAGGAAATTCGGACACTGGTATTGTGAACCAAAATGGTCAAACGAATGATTCTAAAATTGATCAGCTAGGAGATTCAAACAAATCTGAAGTGTATCAAGGTATTCAGCCAGCAAGTTACAATGCTAAAAGCAATTTGGCAGATGTTAAGCAAAAAGGAGACGGTAATACTGCCTTTGTTTCTCAAAGCAATCATGACAACAAAGCGTACCAGACTCAGACAGGAGACCAAAACACTGCAACAATCTGGCAAGATCAAATTGTAGGCGCTAGTTCAGCATTGGGAGGATGGGATAAAGCCACTCAAGTGCAGACTGGTAAAAAGAATACTGCTACAATTGATCAAGGTACTACAGGTAACGAAAAACCAACTGGTTTGCCATTTACAAGTGCACAATTACTGCAAGTTGCTGGTGTAAATGTTCCGTTTGCTCCTCATAGCCAAAACGATGCAACTCAAACACAAAAAGGAGATAATAACACAGCTTATGCAAGCCAAGGCGGTGTTCAAAACAAGTCTACTCAAACGCAAACTTCTCCTAACGGTACTTCAGCATCAGATGGCAACAAATCAAATCACTATCAATATGGTGATAAAAACGAGGCTACTTTAACACAAAATGGTACTAAGTTAACTGAGAACACATTACAAATTGGTAACTTAAACAAAGCTACTGTATCTCAAACAGGATCGGCTCACAGCAGTGTTAATTTTTCTTTCGGAAATTCAAACGTAATTAGCGTTACTCAAAGCAACTAACTGCACAAAATTAAAATGTGATAGCCGTAGAACGGTTATCACATTTTTTTAATTTAAAATTTCTAGAGATGAAAACTTTCATTTTATATCTACTATTGCTATTCTTTTATGGCCCTGTATTTTATGCTCAGGAAAAAGAGGAAAGTTCGCAATTTAAAAATTATAGCTCATCGCTTTTCAATTCAAAAGAAAAAGCCTTTAGTGTTGTGTCACATCTTGATAAAAAAGATCGTAATGAGTTAAATTCGAGAATTCAGTCAGGTGTTCAAATACAGCAGATAGGCGATTTTAATAAGGTATATGCATCTTTAAAATCAAATGATACAAAAGTTGCAGTAGATCAAAAAGGCGATAATAATGCACTTGCATTAGATAAAAAAGCAAAAACTATTACCCAGAGTGTTATTCAGCAAGGCGACAATAACAAAATTTCTGATTTTACATTGTACACTAATCATAATGTAAATATGGAAATAATTCAAAAAGGAGATAATCAAAGTGTTCAAAATATAGGAACCAACTCTTTGTCTAAAAACATGAAAATTACACAGACAGGAAATGGCGCTTCTGTAATTGTTATAAATAAATAAAAACATGCAATTTATAAATAGACATATCAGAATCTTTTTATTGCTTTTTTCTTTTCTCATTTACGGACAAGTTCCGCAGGATAAGATAAAGGCAAAAATTGAAATAGAGAGAGTAGAAAATAGCGTAAAAATTACGGGTACTGCAGAAAACTTAACAGAAGTAATTCGGAGTGCAGCTTATCGTTTGTCTGTTATAAAAAATAATAATAAAAATAGTAATCAGTCTAATAATGATCAAGTTGGCATTTTTACTTTACAACCCAACGAAATTCAGAAATTATCTACTTCGCAAATTAATCTAACAGCAGATGATGAAGTAATAGTTTTGCTTTTGTTTTATGATGAAGACAAACAGATCATAGCAAAAGACCGTTTAGTTTTGGGTGAAGAAAAAAAAAAGACGATGCAATAGTTCTTCCTGTTGACGGATTTGTTTTAAAAGGTATTATTACCGATGATACCAAGACAAAAATGGGAAAAGATTTTTACGACAGATATTATTACAAATACAATGATATTGGAATAAATGCCGAAAAAATAGTTACAATAGGTGAAGAATACAGTTTTGCCAGAAATACAGCTATATCTATTACTATAGATAATGAGGTTATTTATGAGTTTTTGGTTAGACCAGACGATGAATTTTTAGAAGCAGTTGCAGAAGAAGCTGTAAATGCCACTTTTACCTATTTGAAAGAAAAAGAAAAAGAACGCAAATATTTCACTCAGTATTAATTTTTATTATTAGCGACATGAAATTTATTCTAGCACTTGCAGTTTTTCTGCTTGTACCTCCATTTATACATGCACAAGCATTGGTTTATAAACCTGTAAATCCTGCATTTGGCGGAGATACTTTTAATTATCAGTGGCTTCTAAGCAGTGCCGAGGCGCAAAATAAACAAAAGGATAAGGCAGCAGAAACCAAAACCCAAACTGATTTAGAACGATTTAAAGCCAATTTAAATTCACAGTTACTAAGTCAGATTTCAAGCCAGCTTTATAAACAGCAATTTGGCACAGATGGTATCAAGGAAGGCTCTTATACTTTTGGAAGTTATTCGGTAGATGTTTACCCATCAGTAGACGGATTAACACTTAATATCTTAGATACCAACACAGGAGAACAAACCCAAGTAATCATCCCAAATCAATAACATGCGCTTTCATTACTACCGATTTATTGTATTTGGATTTCTTTTTACAGGCTGCGGTGCCTACTATAATCAACCCACTGGAGTACAGAAAGCTGTTTTGGGAGAGGGAACGCCTGCAACTTCTTTATTAAAAGATCTTCCAAAGCCAAAAGAGCAAGTCGTTGTTGGGGTATATAAATTCAGAGATCAGACAGGACAATACAAGCCGCAGGAAAACGGAAGCAGTTTTAGTACCGCTGTTACTCAAGGGGCAACTTCTATTTTGATAAAAGCACTAGAAGATTCAAAATGGTTTGTGCCGATTGAGCGTGAAAATATTGGGAATTTATTGCAGGAACGAAATCTTATTCGCGCCACACGCCAGGAATATGTAAAAAATGCAAATCCAAACGAACCTCAATTGACACCGCTTTTATATGCTGGAGTTCTATTAGAAGGAGGTATTGTTTCCTATGATTCTAATATTATTACGGGGGGATTCGGAGCCAGATATTTTGGAGCAGGAGCCTCTGTAAAATATCGTCAGGATCGTGTGACGATTTATCTTAGAATGATTTCTACATCCAACGGGAAAATTTTAAAATCAGTTTATATCTCAAAAACAATCTTATCTCAGGCAATTGATGAAAGCCTTTTTAGATATGTAAATTTTAAAAGACTTTTAGAAGTGGAAACAGGTTATACAACCAACGAACCTGTGCACATGGCTGTAACTGAAGCCATAGAAAAAGCTGTGGAATCATTGGTTCTAGAAGGAATAAAAGATAATATTTGGGAAGCCGATGCACCCAAATGGCAGGTTGATAATTTGCTCAAAGCTTACGCTGAAGAAACTAAAACTGCAGACGTAACAGGACTTTATGATAGAGTTTTGGAAAACAGAAGAAGCAAATTTGCTATAGAACTTTCTGGTGGAACTACTTTAATGGATGGAGATTATCAAGATCCGCTGTTAAGACCTTTTGGGCGTGGTGCCTTAAAATGGATGATTTCTCCAAGTTTTACCGCTAGTGCTTCTGCTAATGTTGTAAATCTCGCTAATAAAAATTTACTAGATGTCGGGTATATTACTTACGATCTCAATATGGAATGGATTATTCTTCCAAAAGATAGACTTACTCCTTATTTGTATGTAGGTGGAGGATACGGAATGAATAGCAAGTTCGAAAATACATACGGTAAATTTCAATATGGTGGAGGATTAGAATATATGGCATCAGATCGGATAGGGTTGAAATTATTTGCTGAACAAAATATCAATTTCAGTGATAATATAGATTATATCGTAGCAGGAACACGTGATGATTACTATTATAAATTCGGATTAGGGCTAACGTATTATTTTGCTAAAAAGAAAAAATAGGGGTTAGAAAATTTGAAAATATAAGACACACGTTAAAATTTTAAAGCAAGCTAATCATGAAGAATTTATACCAATTAATAAGTGCAATCTTTTTATTGATTTTGGTTTCCTGCAGTGAAGAAAAAATTGGAGAATCTGAGTTTGGAACTGTAACAGGGAAAGTAGTTAGCAGCGAAACTTTTGGACCAATGGAAAATGTAAAAATAATATCAAGCCCTACAAGCAGTACAGTTTTTACAGATGCCGAAGGAAAATTTACAGTTTCGAATGTAAAAGTCGGAGAATATTCTTTTCAGGCTCAAAAGGAAGGTTTTGTAGCAAAATTTGAAGCGACTACTGTAATCGCAAATAATTCCTCTGAAATTGTATTTGAACTTAGCAAATCAACAGCAAATAATAAACCGCCAATAGTTCCAGTTTTGGCAACTCCTGCAGACAATAGCTCAAATCAGCCTGTAAATGCAGAACTCACTTGGACCGTTACCGATCCTGATAATGATGCAATGACTTATACGGTAAATCTGCGAAATGATAAAAATAGTGAGATAGTGGTTTTTTCAGACATAAAAGAAAAAAAACTGGCACTTACCAATTTATTGTATGGAGCCAAATATTATTGGCAGGTTTCTGTCTCTGATGGAATTAATACAGCTGTTTTAAGCACAATAAGTGCGTTTTCGACGGTCGCATTTCCGGCAACACGACATTTATTTGTCAAAAACATAAATGGGAACAACGTGATTTTTACGGCAGATGATGCCGGAAAACAATATCAATTGACAAGCTCTGAAAAGAATTACTGGCGTCCGAGACGAAATAATCAGGCTCAAAAAATAGCATTTATAGGAACGAGCGGTTCGCAGAATGATATTTATACCATGAATTTTGATGGTACAGATATAAAAAAGGTAACCAGTTCTGTTCCTATTGCAGGATTTAATGCAGATTATTTAGGATACTCTTGGAATGTCTCTGGAAGTGAATTTATTTATCCAAATTTTGATAAACTGTACAGAATAAAAAGCGATGGAAGCGGATTGGCCAAAATTTTCCAAACGCCAAATGGAAAATTTATTTCTGAATGTGATTGGAGCGCAGATGGAAGCAAAATAGCGCTAAAAGTAAATGATATAAATGGCTACAATGTAGAGATTTACGTTATAAATCCATCGGGTGTCGTTGTGACACCAGTATTGGCGGGAGAGTCGGGAGCCGTTAATGGCTTGAATTTTTCTGTTTCAGGTCTGAAATTAGTTTATACAAAAGATGTCTCGGGATTTGAGAGTTCAAATTACCGTCAGCTGGATTCTAAAATTTTTGAGTATAGTTTTCTTCTTGGAAATTCCTATCAATTGGCTACAGAAAAAACAGCGGGAACAAATGATTCAGATGTTCGGTACTCTCCCAACGAAGCAGAATTAATTTTTATGAATACTTCAAATGATGGCATTTCTGTAAAAAACATTGTAAAATGCGGTATTGGAGTTACAAATTCGCGAACTACACTATTCACAGGAACTTCAATGCCTGATTGGGAATAAAGATAGAGAGCCAAGAGCTTGATAACCAATTTTATTTAAAGAAATCGGCAGAAAGCACGTTTCTGCCGATTTTTTTTAGAATCAAATAATCGAATAAGTCAAAGAATTAAAAAAAGGGATTATCTTTGCACCACATCAACACAAACTAATTTTCATGAGTTCAGATTCTAGCAAAAGATATGCACAAAGAGGTGTTTCGGCATCAAAAGAAGACGTACATAACGCTATAAAAAATATTGACAAAGGTTTATTTCCACAGGCATTCTGCAAAATTGTTCCTGATTATTTAACGCAAGACTCAGAGCACTGTCTGATCATGCACGCTGACGGAGCAGGAACTAAGTCATCTTTGGCTTATATGTATTGGAAAGAAACTGGAGATCTTTCTGTATGGAAAGGAATTGCTCAAGATGCCTTAATCATGAATATTGACGATTTATTATGTGTTGGGGCAACTGATAATATCTTGCTTTCTTCAACAATTGGAAGAAATAAAAACTTAATTCCAGCTGAAGTTATTTCGGCAATCATTAACGGAACAGAAGAATTAATCAACGAATTAAAATCATTCGGCGTTACCATTCACTCAACAGGTGGAGAAACTGCCGATGTAGGAGATGTTGTTCGTACAATTATAGTAGATTCTACAGTTACAGCTCGTATGAAACGTACAGATGTTGTAGATAATGCAAATATTAAAGCTGGAGACGTAATTGTTGGTTTGGCTTCTTTTGGTCAGGCAACTTATGAAAAAAGCTATAACGGCGGAATGGGAAGTAACGGACTTACTTCTGCACGTCACGATGTTTTTGGAAAATATTTGGCTAAAAAATATCCAGAAAGTTATGATGCAGCAGTTCCAGAAGAATTAATTTATTCTGGACAAGTTAATTTAACTGATGAAGTAGAAAACAGCCCAATCAATGCGGGACAATTAGTGCTTTCTCCAACCAGAACTTACGCGCCAATTATCAAGAAAATTTTAGATAAATATACTCCAGAAGAAATTCACGGAATGGTACACTGCAGCGGAGGCGCTCAGACTAAAATTTTGCACTTCGTAAAAGATTTACACGTTATAAAAGACAATTTATTTCCAGTGCCACCATTGTTCAAATTAATTCAAGAACAATCAAAAACAGATTGGAAAGAAATGTATCAAGTTTTCAACTGTGGACACAGAATGGAACTTTATGTTCCAGAAAACATTGCACAAGATATTATTGAAATTTCTAAATCATTCAATGTTGATGCGCAAATCGTAGGTAGAGTAGAAACTTCAGACTCTAAAAAGCTTACTATAACAAGCGAATACGGAACATTCAACTATTAAAAAAAATAACCATATAAGTGATATAAGTTCATATTAAAAAGTATGGAAAAACTAAACTGAACTTATATCACTTATATGGTTTAAAAATATTTAACTATGTACGAATTACTTTTTTGGAAATATCTAGACGAAATCTACCTTAATAATCAAGAGGTTTATGAAGCGCTACTTGAAAAAGAAGAAGTAGAAGGTTTAGCTGTTCTTCAAATAGAAGTAATCGTAAATAGAATCAATTCCGTTTTCTCAGATTGGGAAAGAGTAGATGAAAACAGCTGGAAAAATCCAAAAGGAAAAGGCGCATTTCAAGTTATTACCACTCCGCAAAGTATAAAAATTGACTGCTACGGAACAGAAGGAAAGACCATGAACAAATTAGTTGATGTCATGGAAGAATTCAAATGCCCGCTTTACGACCCACAAGTTCCAGAGCGTTATGATGAAATGAACGAGTAAAAATAATTGTTAATTGTTAATTGTAAATGGTGAATTATCAACAACAATCAATCATTAACAATTTATCATTTACAATTAACAATTAAATCTACCCGTTTTTCAAAAGCAAATCCTGCTCTTTTCTCATTTTTTCAGTCAATTGATTGGTGTACGTTTTTATTTTCTGCGGAAGCGTATTCCAATTCTGATCCTTTTTAAAACTTCTGCAATGATCTAAATCGCATTCAACAGCACGAATTGCGTATTTTTTGTTTTTATAAACTGTTATAATCTTTACACGTCTTATTTCATTATATTCAGTTCTTGTTCCGTAAACAATTACAGGATCGATATAACCGTCGCCATCAATATCTTTTGCAGAGCAATATTTTGTCCAAAACCAAATATTAGTTTCTTTTGGAACATAATCTTCAAGAAAATCGTTAATTCTCCATTTTTCTAAAAATCCGCCGTGATCATTAACCACACAAATTGCTTGAATTTTGGTATTTAAAGTATCTTTTTTAGAAATTGTTTTCTGATTTTCGCCTAAAACCAATTCGTAAACGCCGCCTTTATCCTGAAATTCAAACGCTCTATAAATAGGAAAATCAGTTACGTTTTCAAGTTCTCTTTCGTGGATTTCTTGTTTGGTTAGTCTATGACTTTCAATCTTCTGAGAAAAAATAAATGGCGAATAAAAAGAAAGTAGAATTAAAATATATTTTTTCATGCTTGGCGTTATACTTTTAGTATATCAAAGATATTTAAAACCTTTTGAGTTCTAGTAAATTTATGTTTTTTAAAAACAGTTTTTGTTGTAATTTTCTGCATTAAAACAGAAACAAAAGACAACTCTAAATGACTAGAAATTTTATTCTCGGGATATCAGTTTTAATGCTTTCCTTTTCAAATACTATAATTGGACAAAAGAAAGCAATCGAAAAACGAAATCTAATTCAATATGTAGATCCAATGATTGGAACTGCCAAAATGGGACACACTTATCCAGGTGCAACAGTTCCTTTTGGAAGCGTACAATTAAGTCCAGAAACTGATACAATAGCTTACAGTTTAAACGGAAAATACAATGGAGAAGTCTATAAATATTGTGCAGGTTATCAATATGAAGATAAAACGATTGTAGGTTTTAGTCACACGCATTTTAGCGGGACAGGGCATTCTGATTTAGGCGATTTTTTAATTATGCCCACAACAGGAAAACTGCAATTAAATCCGGGTGTGGCATCAAAGCCTTTATCAGGTTATAGATCGGCATTTTCGCATTCGACAGAAAAAGCAGAACCTGCATATTATAGCGTTTTTCTGGAAGATCATAAAATTAAAGCAGAATTAACCGCAACAACTCGTGTTGGAATGCATCAATATACTTTTCCAAAATCGGATCAAGCGCATATTATTTTGGATCTAACTTCAGGAATTTACAATTACGATAAAAAGAATGTCTGGACTTTTGTTCGTGTAGAAAATGATACTTTGATAACGGGATATCGCCAAACAAATGGATGGGCGAGAACCAGAACGGTTTATTTCGCTATGTCATTCAATAAACCTATTAAAAGTTACGGACAAGCAGCACAAGAAAAAAGTGTTTACAGAGGTTTTTGGGGAAGATTTGATCAGACGAAAAATTTTCCAGAAATGGCTGGGCAAAACTTGAAATTATTTTTTGATTTTGATACCAATGAAGGAGAAAAAATCAAAATAAAAATGGCTTTATCGCCTGTTAGCTCCGCTAGTGCATTAGAAAACATGAAAAAAGAAACACCTGATTGGGATTTCGAAAAAGTAAAAAAACAAAGTCAGGACGTTTGGAATAAAGAATTGAATAAAATTCAGATTGAAACCATTCAAAAGGAAGATTTAGTCAATTTTTATACCGCAATGTATCATGCGTTTTTGGGACCAACCGAATACATGGATTTAGACGGAAATTATAAAGGTTTGGATATGAATGTGCATAAAGCCGAAAACTTCACCAATTATACCAGTTATTCACTTTGGGATACGTATCGTGCTTTGCATCCATTATTTAATATTGTGCAACCCAAAAGAAACGCCGATATGGTAAGCTCGATGTTGGCACATGCGGATCAAAGCGTTCATAAAATGCTTCCAATCTGGTCGCATTATGCTAATGAAAATTGGTGTATGATTGGATATCATTCGGTTTCAGTTGTGGCAGATGCCATTGTAAAAGGAAATATTAGTTTTGATGCAGAAAAAGCACTTCAAGCCTGTGTGAATACTGCAAAAGTGCCATATTATGACGGACTAGAATTTTACATGAAAAAAGGATATGTTCCAGAGGATAAAAACGGCGCTTCGGTTTCTAAAACTTTAGAATATGCTTATGATGATTGGGCAATCGCTCAGGCAGCAAAGAAATTGGGTAAAACAGAAATTTACAATGAATTTATCAATAGATCGAAAAACTATAAAAACGTCTATGATGAGAAAACAGGTTTTATGCGTCCGAAATTAAACGACGGAACTTTCAAAAAAGAATTTGATCCGTTAGATACCCATGGACAAGGTTTTATTGAAGGAAATTCTTGGAATTACAGCTTGTACGTTCCGCAAGATCCTGCCGATATGATTCAATTGATGGGCGGAAATGAGAAATTTAAAGTTCGTTTAGATTCATTGTTTAATATGCATCTTCCAGACAAATATTTTGAAAATACCGAAGATATTACAAGAGAGGGAATTATCGGAAATTATGTTCACGGAAATGAGCCCTCGCATCACGTAGTTTATTTATATAACTGGACAGATTCGCCTTGGAAAGCACAAGACAAAATTAGAATGATTCTTAAAAAAATGTACAGAAATGGTGCTGATGGTTTAGGAGGAAATGACGATTTCGGGCAAATGAGCGCTTGGTATATTTTTAGCAGTTTAGGATTTTATCCTGTTGCGCCAGGTTCTGATGAATATGCTTTAGGAAGTCCGTTGATGAAAAATGCTGTTTTGAATTTGGAAAACGGAAAAACTTTTGAATTAGAAACTGTGAACCAATCTGATAAAAATGTGTTTGTGAGTAAAGTTCTTCTGAACGGAAAACAATTAGATAAACCATTTTTAAAACATTCTGATGTTATCAATGGCGGAAAAATTACGTTTTATATGAGCATCAAACCAAATAAAAAAAGTTATTAAGAGAGTCCAGACCTAACAGGTTTTTAAAACCTGTTGGGTTTAAGAATAATATTAAATCAGTATAATTTGTGAATTCGTGGCAAATAACAAAAAAACTTCACGAAATTTGCATTTCAAATAAAGACAATCAATATGAAGATCAATTTAAAATCAGGAATAGATAAACTGCTTTTCGGAATGAAGCAAAACGATGTGACAGCTGTTTTAGGAAAACCTGATAAAAACTATAAAGATGAAGACGACAATGTGATTTTTGTTTACAATGCACACAAAATCAGATTGACATTTTATGAAGAAGAAGATTTAAAACTTGGTTATCTTGTAGCTTCAAGCAATGATTTAGAAGTTTTCGGATTCAAATTAATCGGAAGAAAAATTGCTGATGTAAAGAAAGATTTCGCAGCAAAAGGAATTACAAAATACAATCAGGAAACTTTTGATACTTTCGAAAATTACTTCAACGAAGATAATTGGTTTATTCTTCAAACAGAATTTGACGAAGTTGTGAAGTTTGAAATCGGTGCAATCATCAACAGTAAAGATGAATTTGACTGGAAATTTCCAGTGAAGAAATAAGCTCATTTCTGTCAGGCTGAGCGGAGTCGAAGCCCACGTAAGTCAAATCTTCGGCAAAAGGCTTCGACTCCGCTCAGCCTGACAGACTATTAAAGCTAAAGCATAAAAAAACCGACAAGTGATTGTCGGTTTTTTTATATGTTTTAAAAAGAAATTATCCTTTTAACCATGCATTTTTAAGTTTTTCTTTTGAAGCATCAGTTGCTTTAAAAGTTTCAGCTTCTTCAAATGGCAGTTTTACAGTTCCTTTAATAGTTTCTTCTTTACCACCACGTTTTACTTTAAGAGTGATTGGATCGTTTTCTTTCCAGTTTTCACTTTCAGTAATCAAATCATAAATATTATCTAGATTGTATGATTTATTATTTACAGCCAAAATTTTATCACCACCTTTTAAGTTCAGGTTTTTATAGAATTCAATTGATTCTGAATCTGGACGAACGGTAATTTCTTTTGTTGCTTTATCAATAGTAATGTATGGAGTTTGCCCTTTAATGAAAGGATTTCCAACTTTTTTCTCAGTTGCTTTTGTTACACCAACTTTGGCTAAGTAGAAATCGTAAGGAATTGGAGTTGTTCCTGCAACATATTTGTTTAAGAATTCACCAACTTCTGGATAAGTTAAAGAAGTAATTTTTGCAAATAATTCATCATCATTAAATGGTTTTTCAACACCATATTCATCCGATAATTTATGCATTAAATCCAAAATCCCTCTTTCTCCATTGCTTTTTTCTCTAATGATAATATCAATACACATACCAATTAAAGCTCCTTTTTGGTATACATTTAAGTATTGGTCTTTATATGGCTGTTCTAATACATTTTTACTCATTACAGTAAATGACATTGTATCATTTAAGCCTTTAGCTTGCTCAATTTTATCAGCAATACGAGTATAGAATTCAGCTTCATTAATCAAACCTTGGTTAATTTGGAATAGATTAGCAAAGTATTCTGTCACACCTTCGTACATCCATAAATGCTCAGACATTTTTGGTGCATTGTAATCAAAATACTGAATTTCTTTTGAGTGAATAGTTAATGGAGTAACGATATGGAAGAATTCGTGAGAAACCACATCTTTCATCGACTCTACCAATTTTTCTTTTGGCATAGATTCCGGTAGAACTACAGTCGTAGCAGTTGGGTGCTCTAAAGCTCCAAAACCATGCGCATCGTCTTTTGCCATGCTTGATAAATACAATAAAACAGTATATTTTTTAGTAGAATTTACTTTTCCTAAAAAGTTTTTCTGTGCTGTCATCATGGTTTTCATCTCTGGAGTAATACTTTCAGCAGTATATTTTCCAGTAGGAGAGTACACAGCAATTAAGATGTCCATTCCGTTTACATTAAAAGTAGTGTAATCAGGTTTAGAGTACATAATTGGGTTTTCTACCAAAATAGCATAACGAGAAGTCGTAAACACATCAGAAGTATTGCTTGCATCTTGATCTGTCATAGAAGTTGCTCCCCAAAGTGTTTCAGGATGAGTGATGGTAACTTTGTACGGAAGGTCTAATTTATCTTTAAAATACCCCACAAATCCATGAGTATTTACCATGAAATTTTTTCCTGCATCAATATTTGTTCCTGCTGGCGAGAAAACGTCATCATTTCCGAATCCAGTTCCTTTTTCTGTATCGAAACTATCGTTTACCAAATAAGTGATTTTTTTTAATGATTTTGCATTCGAAATAGACCAAGAATTATCGTCTAATCTTTTTACTGGAAGTGGATTTCCTTTAGCATCAAAAGCTTTAAAATCTTCCGAGAATTTTCCATAATTATCTGTTGAATAAGTACCAGGAACGGTTTTCGGTATACTGTAAACAATTTCGTCAGTTTTTATGGCTGGTGGCGTAACTGTTACTAAAACTTTATCGTCTTTAACATCCGTTAAATTGATATTAACTTCAACTATATTGCTTTTTGCGGCTCCGGTGCTCCCTGTTTTACAGCTCCAAAAAGTTACCGCTAGAGCTAAGGTGTAAAGTATTTTTTTCATTTCTATATGTTTAGTTAATTGTATTTGACACAAAAATTACCAAAAAGTTACTAAAAAATCACATAAAATTTAAATATAAAAAAAAACTCCTGAAAAAACAGGAGCTTTATGTTAGTCTAATTTGTTCTTGATATAATATTTGCCATCCAAATCTTCATCAAAATCATCTATTTTAACTGGTTTTGGTTTTGGTTTATTTGCGATTGCCTTCTTTTTCCACATCTCAAATTTTTCAAGAGGCATTTTCTTTTTCATGATGTCTAGGACTTCTTTTTCTGCCAATCCAAATTCTTTCTTTATAATTTCAAATGGATTTCTTTCTTCTAAAGCTAACGAAACAAGTCTTTCGGTTTGTTCCGGAGTTAATTCTTTGCGGCTACTCTTTTTCATCTCGTGAAAATTAATTCAAAATAGGGTGTTAATTATTAATAGATTGATTTTCAATTCTTGTATCAATATTAAAAAAAAAAATAATAAGTTGTTTCAGTAAAGTGCACTTTTTTTTAGAGAATTTAGCTGTTTTTAAAGGATCTTGATTTTTGAAATGGAATTTTTAGCAGATTCTTCAATTCATTGTTTTCTTCTGGAAACATATGAGTATCTACACCGTATACAAGTTGATCTTTGGGTAAATAAGTGAATGTTCCAAAAAATCTGTCCCATACAGAAAAAATATTACCATAATTACTATCTGTATAAGGCAGCACATAATGATGATGAACTTTATGCATATTTGGAGAAACAATAAAATAGCTTAAAAAGACATCCAATTTTTCTGGAAGCGAGATATTAGCGTGATTAAATTGCGAAGCAATAACTGATAATGATTGATAGAGAAAAACCATCCACATTGGTGTTCCAACAATTAAAACGCCTAAAGTGGTAAAGATAAAGCGAACAACACTTTCTCCTGGATGATGTCTATTTGCTGTTGTAGTATCGATCCAAGTGTCGGTATGATGCACCAAATGAAATTGCCACAGAATTTTTACTTTGTGTTCTACTAAATGAGCTAAATAAGCCCCAATTAAATCCAAAAGCAATAAACCAATTATTGTATAAAGCCAGATTGGCATTTGAGGAAGCCATTGCAGAATTCCAAAATTATTTTCGATTGTCCAAGCAGCAGTTTTTATTAAAATAAACGCAAGAATAAAGTTGACGACAATGGTTGTAAAGGTAAAAAAGAAGTTTATCCCAGCGTGAGGCCATTTTTTGTATTGCATTTTAAATAAGGGAAAACTGTTTTCAATAAGCCAGAATAGGGTAATGCCACCAACTAGAATAAGGCTTCTATGCGATGATGGAATCGTACTGAAGTAAGAAATGATTTCGTTCATAATACATACATATTTGAGTTGAAATAAAATTTTCTTGCCGATTTTTTTCCAAAAAAAAGAGAAAATCAAATATAAATATATCAGATTTTCTCTTTCAAATTAAATTATGTACTAATAATTGCTTATTATTTTTTGATGAGGCTGATTATAAATAATAAAACCCAAGCACCACCTACGGCAATCAGAATCTGCCACAGAAGGCCTCCGCCTCCAATGCCAAGTTTTCCAGCAATCCATCCTCCGATAAATCCGCCTATGATTCCGACAATGATATTGCCAAGTAATCCAAAACCAGAACCTTTCCAGATTTGACCAGCCAGCCATCCAGAAATAGCACCTATAAGTAAGAAATATAAAAATTCCATATTTTATTTTTTTTAAATGATATGTTGATTTCTTTATCTATTATGCTTCTGCATGATTTTGCAGCAGTGTCTTATAAAGGAAACCAGCGGCTAATGCACCCAGAATAGGAGCGACCCAAAATAGCCAAACTTGAGATAATGGTTCTCCGCCAACAAAAATAGCCTGAGATAAAGATCTCGCTGGATTTACAGAAGTATTCGTAATTGGAATACTGATCAAGTGTATTAAAGTCAGCGCCAAACCAATTGCAATTCCTGCAAATCTGCCATTTGCAAACTTATCTGTTGCTCCTAAAATTACTAGTAAAAAGAATAAAGTAAGTACAAATTCAGCGATGAAGCAAGCTTGTAACGAATAACCATCAGGAGAAAAAGCTCCAAAACCATTAGATGCAAAGGCTCCAGCTTTTGTGCTGTCAATTGCAAAGCCAGCTTTTCCAGAAGCTATTGTGTATAAAGTTCCTGCTGCAGCGGCAGCTCCAACGCATTGCGCAATGATGTATGGAATAAGATCTTTAGCAGAAAATCTTCCGCCTGCCCATAAACCAAAAGAAACCGCTGGATTAAAATGACCACCAGAAATATGGCCAACAGCATATGCCATAGTAAGCACGGTTAAACCAAAAGCTAGTGCAACACCAGCGAATCCAATTCCTAAATTAGGAATTCCGGCCGCAAAAAGAGCGCTTCCGCATCCGCCAAAAACAAGCCAATAAGTCCCAAAAAACTCTGCAAATAATTTTTTCATAATAAAATAATTTAATGATTAATGTTTAGAATGTATATTGGTAAGCCCAATAAATTAAAACAAATTGTAAGGGCAAACGTACAAATAAAATCCATCTTGGTAAACTAAAACCTGCTTTTTTATTTTGAAACATGTACAAATTGGCAGGGAAAACAGTAATTAATAGCACTATAATTCCCCACGCGGCATAATTTGATGTAAAAGGCAGGATTAGAAAGATGCCCAGAATAATCTCGGCGACACCACTAAAAATATTTATGAATTTGGGGTTTTTAAATGCGGGTGGAATGATTTTTATGTACATTCCAGGTTTTCTAAAATGATTTAGCCCAGCAAGAATATAAAGGAAAGCCATTAAATATAAATGCCAAGGTAGAATCATGATATCTAATTGTTTATCACGAATTTATAAAAAAATTAACAATTATTGCATTACATATCTTCTTTTTTTGAAAGTATGTATTTTGAGTTATTTTTTTGACTTGAAATTTACATTCATAATAATTATGGCTAGAATAATCAATACAATGCCGACCCATTGAGAAAAAATTACTTTTTCACTTAATAAAACATAGGCCATCATTACAGAAACTGGCAGTTCAAGTGCAGAAACAATGCTTCCTAATCCGATTCCTGTTAACGGAAAACCTGCTGTCATTAAAAGTGGCGGAATAATAGTGCCAAATAATGATAAGACAATTCCCCATTTTAAGAAGATTTCTAGATTGAAAGCAGTTACCTGTGTTGTAAAAGCAAAAGAAAAAACAATAATAGCACCGCCTAGAAGCATATAAAGGCTTCTTTGAGCTGAAGAAATTTCTGTTGCAACACTATTAGCAGTAAACATAGTTGTAGTAAAAGAGGCAGCAGCCAGCATTCCCCAAACTAAACCTCTCCAGTCTAGTTCGATATCATTATTTATAATATTAGTGGCCAATACAGTCCCGAAAAGCACAATAAATACAGCAATGACTTTTTGTTTTGAAGGCAGTTTTTTTTCTAAAACCATTTCAAGCAAAACACCCATCCAAACGGTTTGCATCAATAAAACGATTCCGATAGAAACAGGAATATATTTTACAGCTAGATAGTAAAATAAACTTGTCATTCCTAATGAAGTTCCTGCAAGCATTAAATTGAAAATGTTTTTGCGAGATGCTTTTACGGCAGGTTTGTTTTTGTTTTTAATACGCTGAAAAAGATTGATCAGAAGTATTCCTAGAATTCCGTAAATAAACTGTGAGGTTGTGACTTCAGCAGTTGTGTATCCTTCAGAATAGGCCATTTTTACAAAAGTAGCCAACATTCCGTAAGTGGTTGCTCCCAAAGCAACAAGAAAAACACCTTTTAATACATTATTTTGCGACGTCATAAATTATCTGTTTTTAAAAAATTAAGCCGGCAAAGGTAAGCTATTTTGTTTAGGATTCTATCGTGTTGTGTTTAAAATAGTGATTTAATGATAATAAAATGGAATTTTAAAGCCTGTAATTATGAATCCTTTAAAAAATGTTCGTGCTAAAAAAAACAGAAAAGCCATCAAGAATAATTCTGATGGCTTTTTATATTTATAAAGAATAAATCTTCTCTTTTCTAATTATTTAGGCTGATTCATATAAGTTTCAATTTCAAAAATCAGAGTTGCATTTGGTGGAATTACACCTCCAGCACCTTTTTCTCCATAAGCTAAATTTGAAGGCAAGAAGAAAGTTGCTTTTTCTCCGTCTGTCATCATATCAAGAGCTTCAAGAAAGCCAGGAATCATACCTTCTTTTTTACCAACTGTAAAAGGAAAAGCTTTGTAACCGCCTTGTGCATCTCTATTTGCATCATATTTTCCGTAGGTTTTTGCTACTGGAGCCATGCTACTGTCAAATAAAGTGCCATCTTCAAAATATCCAGCGTAGTGGAAGTAGATTGTAGAACCTTCAGCACCTTTAACGCCTGTACCTTTTTGAGTAATTACATATTTTAAGCCTGTAGAAGTCGAAGTTACTTTTGCTTTTAAGTCTTTAAAATATGTGGCTTTAGCAGTTACTACTTTTTTTGCTTCTTCTTTTTTAGCAGCGTCTTTTTTTACATCATCACTAAGAACTTTTAAAGCATCAAATTTCTTTGCGGCTGCACCTTTACGTGTAATAACAATTTTTGTCATTACATCGTCCTGAACAATTTTATTTACATTATCCATTCCAGAAACAACATGGCCAAAAATAGTATGTTTTCCGTTTAGCCATGGTGTATCTTTATGCGTAATGAAAAACTGGCTTCCGTTTGTAGCTGGCCCAGAATTTGCCATTGCTAGAACACCACCTTTTTCGAATTTTAAATCATCTACAAATTCATCTTTAAAAGAATACCCCGGACCTCCAGTACCATTTCCGTCAGGATCACCACCCTGAATCATGAAATCATTAATAACTCTGTGAAATTTTAATCCGTTATAAAATGGTTTTCCTTTAAGAGACCCTTTAACATTCGGATTTGTACCTTCTACCAAAGTAATAAAGTTTGCAACCGTAACAGGAGCTTTTACATATTCCAGAGAAAGAACAATATCTCCTTTTGTCGTAGAGATTGTAGCAAAAATCCCATCTGTAGGATTTGCTGTTGCGGCTGCTGTTGTAGGTTTTGCTACTGGTTTTGCAGCAGGTTTTTTAGTTTGAGCCTGAATATTTACTATTGCTAAGCAAAATAAAAACAGAAATTTAAATTTCATTGCTTTTTAATTTTAAGTCTATAATTCGATTACTGTTTATCTGAAATCTGGATTTCGAAAATGATATTAGCATTTGGCGGAATTACTCCTCCTGCACCCGTTGCTCCATAAGCTAAGTGAGATGGTATAAAAAGAACTGCTTTATCTCCATAAGACAATTGCTCAACTCCTTCAATAAAACCAGGAATTAAACCGTCTTTTTTTCCAGCTTGAAATTGAATTGGTTGGTAGCCGTTTTGTGCAGCTCTTGCAGGATCATATTTTCCGAATTGTTTTGCAACTTCTTCGATACTTGCGTCGAATAAAGTTCCGTTTTCAAGGAAACCAGCATAGTGAATGTAAATTGGATTTCCTATAGCAGGTTTTTTACCGCTTCCTTTTTCTGTAATTACATATTCTAAACCGCTAGTAGTTTTAGTTGCTTTTGCTTTTAAAGCTGCATAGTAATCCACTTTTTCTTTTTGAACGTCAGCGTATTTGCTTTGTTCTTTTGCGATGTCAGCAAAATAATCATGAAATACTTTTACAGCATCAAATTTCTTAGCTGCTTCACCATTTCTGATAATCGTTACAGAAACGATATTATCGCCTTGAACTACTTTGTTTACTACTTCCTGATCTTTAGCATCTACAACATGACCAAAAATAGTGTGTTTGTTGTCTAACCAAGGAGTTTCAACATGTGTGATAAAAAATTGGCTGCTGTTTGTGCCAGGCCCATTATTAGCCATTGCAAGAACACCAGCTTTATCAAATTTTAAATCTGAGAATTCGTCTTTAAATTTATATCCAGTATCTCCAGAACCAGTTCCTAATGGATCGCCACTTTGGATCATAAAATTTTCGATTACTCTGTGGAATTTTAAACCATCAAAAAAAGGTTTATTTTTTAATTGTTCGTGTGCTACGAACTCGTTTTTACCTTCAGCTAAAGTCACAAAGTTTGCAACTGTTATAGGAGCTTTTTTGTAATCAAGCTCTACAATGATATGACCTTTGTTTGTCTCGATATCGGCGTATAGGCCATCTGGCAGATTGCTGTGGTCGTCTTTACAAGAATAAAATGAGCTTACTGCTATTAGTAATAATAAAATACTCTTTTTCATTTTAAGATATTGTTTTTTATTGAGTTAATGTGTCTTTTTTGGCTGGTGCAGCGGGCTTTGCAACTGCAGGTTTTGGTGTTACGGTTTGTAGAGACTGTGCAGCAGGTTTTGCTGTTTGCGCAGTTGGATCTGGAACAAAATTTCTAAGTGTAACGGTAACTATTAAAGATTCGTTCGTGCCAATTTTTTTGTTATCTCCATGATACCCGTAGGCCATATGTGATGGGAATAAAAACGTAACTGTTTCATTTTTATGCATTCTTTTTATTCCGTCACGCAACCCCATCATGATGTCTTGTTTGTCTACATAATAAGTCTGAGGTCCAAGATCAGATTCTGAATAAATGACGTTACCTTTTATATCTTTTACTTCCATATTAAAATAGGCAATATCGCCTTTTCTCGGAGCTAGAGTTTCTGCTGCATTCTGTTCTTCGTAGCAAAACCAATATCCTTTTGGAGTGGCATAATACTTTACTTTCGGATTGCTTTTTATTATTTTTTTAATGACTTCTTCTTCGTTTGCCACCAGCTTTTTATTTCGGTCTGCCGATTTTTTCATGAATGTTCCCGAAGCTCTAGAAATAGGTCTTCTGGCTTCTTCATGATGCTTACAGCTGCTTATCAAAACAGCAAAAAGCAAAGTGTAAATGCTAAGTTTTAGGTAATTCATGATTTGGACTATAATTTTAGTTTTTTTACTAAATCTTCAAATTTATTAATGGTGTTTTCCATAGAATCTTCAGATCTTCCTCCAGCTGCATTAACATGTCCGCCTCCATTAAAATGATCTCTTGCAAACTGATTTACATCAAATCCTCCTTGAGAACGGAAAGAAATTTTAATGATTTTTTCTTCTCTGTTTTCAATAAATATGGCTGTAAAAACAATTCCGCGAATGCTTAATCCGTAGTTTACAATTCCTTCAGTATCACCTTTTACATAGTTAAATGAATCAAGTTCTTCTTGTGTAAGGGTCATGTAAGACGTTTTATGTTCTTCAAAAATTTTCATGTTTTGAAGTGCACGGCCTAATATCTGCAAACGGCTAAAAGAACTATTATCGTATAGTAAAACCGGAATTTGAGTGTTTTCAACTCCTAAATCAATTAATTCGGCAATAATTCTGTGCGTGTTTCCTGTGGTTCCTGGAAAACGGAATGAACCAGAATCGGTTAAAATTCCAGTATAAATGCAAGTTGCAATGGTTTTATCAATATCTTCTTTTTTATTTAAAAAGGAAATGAAATTATAAATCATCTCACATGTAGACCCATAAGAAGTGTCTGAGTACGTATAAGCAGCATAATCATGAGGTTTTTCATGATGATCGATCATGATAAATGGAGCGGTAAGCTTTGCGAGAGTATGCTCCATTTCGCCAGTGCGATGAAAAGCATTAAAATCGAGCGTAAAAATAAGCTCAGCTTCTTCTAATATTTTAATGCAGTTTTGAGTATCTTTTTCATAGATTTTTACTGTTTCTGAACCTGGAAGCCAAGCTAAAAAATCAGGAAAATCATTTGGAGAAATAACAGTTGGCTGATGATTATTTTTGAGTAAAAAATGGTATAAAGCTAGAGTAGAACCCATGGCATCACCATCTGGTCCTCTGTGCGGAATAATTGCAATTTTCTTTGGGGCAGCAAGCAAAAATTGAATCGCTTGAATATCTTGTATTTTCATAGTTTGCGAATTTACATTTTTTTAATGTAATGCTGAAAATATTTAGTCGCAGTTTTCAGTTTCAGTTTTCAGATATTCTAGGGTTAAAAAAAATGTACGCGAATGAAACGGATTCGCTATCGCGAAAACGCGGATTTGGATGGATTTTTTTATTTTGAAAATGAGAGTGTAAACTGCGACTGCGACTGAAAACTCCGTTTAAAGAAACCTTTGATACAACTTATATTTAGCCCCTTTTACAATTTGTGATTTGTAAATTCCGACAGAACCAGAAGAAAAATAAGCAATTGTGCAGGCAATTGCAATGAAGATTCCGGGAGCAATTCCGAATAATTCTATTCCCATAACGGTACAGGCGATAGGGGTGTGGGTTGCGCCAGAGAAAACAGCAACAAATCCGATTCCTGCTAAAAGAGCAATTGGCATCGGAATTACAGTCGATAATGCGCTTCCTAAGGTGGCACCGACAAAAAATAGAGGAGTTACTTCGCCACCTTTAAAACCAGCTCCCAGTGTGAAACCAGTAAATAAGATTTTAAGAAGAAAATCATACCACTGGTTTGGGTTCGAAAAAGAATCTACTATAACAGGAACGCCCAATCCCGAGAATTTTGTAAACCCTAAACCCGCAATAGCGATTGCTAAAACAACTCCACCAATTACAGGACGAAGCGGAGGGTATTTAATATTTTTTGAAAAAAGTGAACCCCAGAAATGTGTACTTCTGGAAAATAATAAAGCTGCAAATCCCGAGAGAACCCCAACAATTAGGGTAAAAATAATATTGTTTAAGCTAAGTTCTGGAACAATTGGAATGCTGTAATGTGTATGTTTGATTTTCCAAAATTCTACTGTGAAATAAGCAACGTAAGCCACAAGAAAAGAAAGTAAAATGCTTTTAAAATTAATCTTGCTGAAGTATAAAACTTCCAAAGCGAAAATTGCACCAGCCAAAGGCGTTCCGAAAACAGAAGCAAATCCAGCGCTAATTCCGAGAATGATTAAAATTCTGCGCTCTGAATGATCAAGATTAAAAAACTTGGTAAATTGATCTGCAATTGCACCGCCCATTTGAACGGCTGTTCCTTCTCGTCCTGCTGATCCTCCAAATAAATGTGTCAAAAGCGTTCCTAAAAGAACTAAAGGAGCCATTTTGAATGGAATAACTTTCTTAGGATTTTCGTATTCTTCCAATAAAAGATTGTTTCCTTTTGTGACAGATTCACCCCAGTAATAATAACTCAATCCAACTAAAAATCCGCCGAAAGGCAAAAGCCATACTATCCAATCGTGCTGCATTCTAAACTGTGTAACCCATTCTAATGAAACTAAAAAGAAAGCCGATGCTGAACCTGAAAGTATACCAATTAAAGCACAGATGAGAATCCATTTTGGAAGAGAAAACAGAAATTGTTTTGGATTTAAGGAAGTCATTAATGAATTCTAAAAAGTTTGCCACGAATTTCACGAATTTTCACGAATTAAAAGATAAAAAAATCATTTTAAATCCATTAATCTGTGGCAAAAGAAAAAAATAGTAAAAATTCGTGAATTCGTGGCAGAAAAAATTACTGAACAACAGCGGTAAATTCTATTTCAACCAAATATTCTGGAGCAACCAGTTTACTGATTTCATAAAATCCTGTTGTTGGTTTTATGTCTTTAAAGAAAGCAGAATGCGCTCTTGCCACTTCTTCAAAAGTAGAAACATTGGTAGTAAAAATTCTTGTTCTAATAACATCTTTCATACCTACATTTAAATCTTCTAAAACTTTTTCAACTCGCTCCAAAATGTTATAGGTTTGAGCATAAGCGTCATCAGCTTTTACTTTTTCGCCGTCAACAATGGCTACAGTTCCAGAAACTTCAACGATATTACCAATTCTTACGGCACGGCAATATCCCATTTTGTCTTCCCACGGAGATCCAGTCAAGATGTTTTCTCTTTTCATTTTTTATAATTTTTGCGAATTTGTCTGTATGGTTTTAAAAGCAAATTCAGGTTGATTAAAGTTGCTGCAATTTAAGAATTATGGTTTTGACAGCGATTAAAAAAAGCTTGAAATCAATTCAGAAATTCAAGCTTTTTTGTGATATTAATTGTTAGTCGGTTTCTTTTTCTTCATAAAGACGAAGCTTGTTTTGTACCGTATTTAAGTTTTGCTGTAAGGTTTCAATTTTGTTTAAGAGATTTGCAATGGCGTCAATTCCTTCCAGATTTATTTTGAGATCATAATGCATACGAATCATTTTTTCGACCGTTGGAAGCTGTTCAGGTTCCAGAAATTCGTCGTTTTCTTCCGTTATAATATGAATGAGTCCGTAGTTATTGAGTTCGGTTATAAACGTATTTTCAATTTCGTGATATATACAAAACTGTTTGATCTGGATTAAATTTTTATTTTTCATGACTTTCTTAGTTTTGCTAATTCTTCAAATAATTCTTTTTCTCTATCAGACAGTTTTGTTGGAAGCTTAATGGTATATGTAATGTATAGATCACCAAACTGATTTTCTTTTTTGTAAACAGGAAAACCTTTTCCTTTCAATTTTACTTTGGTTCCAGGCTGTGTTTCTGGAGACACTTTAATTTTTACTTTTCCGTCAAAAGTATTGATGTAAGTTTCTCCGCCTAAAATTGCCGTATATAAATCAATCGGCGCATCGGCATACAAATTATTGCCTTCACGTTTAAAATCTGAATTATTAGAAATTATAAAAGTGATGTACAAATCACCATTTGGCCCACCGTTTACACCAGGTCCACCATGATTCGGAATTTTTATAATCTGTCCGTTTTCTACACCGGCAGGAATCGTAATTCGGATATTTTTTCCGTTTACAGTTAAGTTCTGTTTGTGTGTAGTATACGCCGCTTTAAGATCTAGTTCCAATTCTGCATTAAAATCTTGACCTCTATATTTAGCTTGCGATCTCGATTTCCCGCCTCCATACATTGAATTGAAAAAATCTGAGAAATCACTGCCAGAAAAATCTCCGCCTCCAAAACCGGAGAAATCGCCTTCAGAATATTGATAACCGCCTTGCTGTCTGCTTTGCTGCTGATTAGGATCGTAACCCGCTTTTTCAAATTCGTCGGCATGTTTCCAGTCTTTTCCGTATTTGTCGTATTTTTTTCGATTTTCAGGATTGCTTAAAACTTCGTTGGCTTCATTTATTTCCTTGAATTTTTTTTCGGCTTCTTTATCATTCGGATTCAAATCGGGATGATATTTTCTAGCCAGTTTTCGATATGCTTTTTTGATGTCTGCTTCCGTAGCCGATTTTGTAACATCTAATACTTTATAATAATCGATATAATCCATTTTTGAGAGATTTTATAAATGGTAAAATAAAGTCTGGAAGGTAAGAATAAGTTGTTAATAATCAAAATACTGAATGCTCTTATAGTGTGAGTTTTTGGGATTTTTAAATTGTAAAATTGAAATTTATTTTTTATGAAATAAAAAATCTTGGCAGGTTTTTTGCTTCCAAAAATTAGCTTAATTTAATGTTATAAAACTCCTAAAGTTGCAGCAAGTAAGTAAATTATACTATTTTTGTGAAGCTGGACTTTATTAATTATAAAAGGCGATTCGATAATACTTTTTCAATGAAGCACATTTTATTTTTCATATTATTTCTTACTGCGATGTCTGTATCAGCCCAAATTGAGTCTAATACTAAATTCAAAGCTATTCCAGGGGCAAAGTTTACTGCAAAGCCTAAGAAGACTCCGATTCCTCAGGTTAAAGATCCGCAGGCAGAATTTAATGATATGCCAGCGATTAAAACGCCAAATGTTTTTGAAAATACTACTATAACTCCAAAATCAAAGTTTCAGATTGGAGAAGAAAAAAGCAAATTTACGATGTCTACAGAAACCGATTTTGCTAATCCAGGCGATCGATATGTAGCCAAAATGGAGAAAGATTTAGATAAATCTTTAAAAGATGCTGGTTTAAGAGAAGGTCGCGGTGTATTGGTAAAGAAAAATATTTCGTTGGGAGATTTTAAAACCAAATCAGAATATTTTATTGTTAAGTTCCGCGATTTTGGAGCAATTGATGGCGATCTTGTAAAGGTATCGTCAAATGATTATGTCATTAGAGATCGAATTTTGCTGGATTCCAATTTTCAGCAAGTAAAAATCAATCTTACTCCAGGCTTTAATAAATTAGATTTTGAAGCTTTAAATATAGGTTCACTAGGAGGAAATACTGCAGAAATACAAGTCTACGATGATAAAGGTAATCTAGTAACAAATGATTACTGGGATAATCTTGCCGCAGGTTTTAAAGCTTCGATAGTGGTGACGAAAGAGTAAAGCGCTTTCAGTGCTAGAAGATACAGAGTGACAAAGGTTCAAAGTAACAAAGTTTTTACACTTCGTTTCTTTGAACCTTTGTTACTCTGTCACTTTGTTACTTTGATTAAAATGGATCCGCAGTAACCTTAAACTTCATTTCGGCTTTTACCGTTACATCTTGCGTTAAGGTTTCTTTTAAAGTTACTTTAGTTCTAATTTTGTAACTGTCTGCTTTAATATATTCGTCTAATCTTTTATCAGTACAAATTAAATCGACTGAATTGCTTGATACATTAATGTTATCTGCGTACGCCAATTCTATTTCTTCTGAATTTGCTGTTGAGATATACAAATGAACCGATTTTAAAAACGTGAAAGTTTTAGTAGAAGGATCCGTAATGGATAATTTCAGTGATCTGATTTTTACATCTTTTACCAAACTTGCTTTTGTTTTATTGTTTTCAAATTCAGCAGAAGAATTGGTTGTCACTTCTGGCGTAATAATCTCTGATGGCAAGTTAATAGGTGAAGTGCTTTGGATTTTTATCGAAGCGCTATTCGAAATGGTAAATGTCAATAAATCATCGACAGTATTACAAGAAGAAAAAAAGATTGACAGAAAAGCTGTCAGCGCAATAAGTTTTGATTTCATAGTTAATTTAAATGGTTTTTGTCTAAATACGAATTTTTGGATTGTTTGGATTTTTTTGCGAAGATACTAAGTCTCTAAGTTACTAAGATGCTAAGATTTTAAGTTTTTAGTTTTGCGAAGAAAAAAGCTTAGAATCTTAGCATCTTAGTTTCTTAGTATCTTTGGTGAAAAAAAAAATATTTTTTTTCACCGTTCCGATTTTTGAATTTCGAATATAAAAAGTACTTTTGCGCATGCAACACAACGTACTTATTTTAGATTTCGGGTCGCAATATACTCAGCTTATTGCGCGTAGAGTTCGCGAATTAAATATATTCTGCGAAATTTTTCCTTACAATCACATTCCAAGTGATTTATCAAGTTATAAAGCCGTAATTTTAGGAGGAAGCCCTTTCTCTGTAAGAGGAGAAGATGCACCACATCCTGATTTATCGCAAATTAGAGGTAAAATGCCTTTACTTGCCGTTTGTTATGGAGCACAATATTTGGCTCATTTCAGCGGTGGAGAAGTGGCAGCTTCAAATACAAGAGAATACGGTAGAGCTAACTTGTCTTATATTAAAGAAGGTGAAACTTTTTTTGAAGGAGTTTCAGAAAACAGCCAAGTTTGGATGAGCCATAGCGATAGTATCAAAGCGCTTCCAACAAATGCTGTAAAACTAGCAAGCACGCATGATGTAGAATACGCAGCTTACAAAATTGAAGGCGAAACTACTTATGCAATTCAATACCATCCAGAAGTTTACCATTCTACAGATGGAAAAAAAATGCTTGAAAATTTCTTGGTAAAAATTGCTGAAGTTCCTCAAAACTTTACTCCAAATGCTTTCGTTGACGAAATGGTAGCAGAATTAAAAGAGAAATTAGGAAATGACAAAGTTGTTCTTGGTTTATCTGGAGGAGTAGATTCTACAGTAGCTGCAGTTTTATTAAACAAAGCAATCGGACAAAATTTATATTGCATCTTCGTTAATAACGGACTTTTACGTAAAAACGAATTCCAAAATGTATTAGATCAATACAAAGGAATGGGATTAAATGTAAAAGGAGTTGACGCTGGAGATCGTTTCCTTGGCGAGTTAGCTGGAATCAGCGATCCTGAAACGAAACGTAAAACAATTGGTCGTGTATTTATCGAAGTTTTTGATGATGAATCGCACTTATTAGAAGACGTAAAATGGTTGGCGCAGGGAACTATTTACCCAGACGTTATTGAGTCTGTTTCGGTAAAAGGACCATCTGCAACTATTAAATCTCACCACAACGTTGGTGGATTGCCAGATTATATGAAATTAAAAATTGTAGAACCGCTTAGAATGCTTTTCAAAGATGAAGTTAGAAGAGTTGGTGCTACATTAGGAATAGATCCTGAATTATTAGGAAGACACCCTTTCCCAGGGCCTGGATTATCAATTAGAATTTTAGGAGATATTACTCCAGAAAAAGTACAAATTTTACAAGATGTAGATTCTGTATTTATTGAAGGATTAAAATCTTGGGGATTATACGATAAAGTTTGGCAGGCTGGAGCAATTTTGCTTCCTGTAAACAGTGTTGGTGTTATGGGTGATGAGCGTACTTACGAAAAAGTAGTGGCGCTTAGAGCTGTAGAATCAACAGATGGTATGACTGCTGACTGGGTTCATTTACCTTACGATTTCTTGATGAAAGTGTCTAATGACATCATCAATAAAGTAAAAGGCGTGAATCGTGTAGTTTACGATATTAGTTCAAAACCACCTGCAACAATTGAGTGGGAATAGTAGCATAATTTAAAATTAAGGTCTTACATTTGTAAGGCCTTAATTTTTTATAACCTACTATTTATGAGAGAACTTTTAACAATTTCTCTTGTCTTTATTTTGTCTTTTAACAAAATAACTGCGCAAGATTCAATTATCGAGCACAAGATTCAAAAAGGTGAAACCGCTTATTTTATTGCCCAAAAGTATAAGGTTTCTATCAATGAGATTTACAGACTCAACCCCGAATCGCAAAACGGAATCAAAGACAATCAGGTTTTAAAGATTCCAGTTCACAACTCAGAAAATACAACTTCAAAGCAGCAAACTCATATTGTTGCACCAAAAGAAACGTTGTTTGGTTTATCAAAACAATACCATGTTTCGGTTGAAGCTATTCAGAATGCCAATCAGGAAATTTTGGCCGGCGGACTTCAAATTGGCCAAGAACTGGTTATTCCTCAAAATTTAGATCATTCTTCAAAACAAGAAAATGTTACTTCTTCTAAAACTTCTCATCAGGTTTTGGCGAAGGAATCGCTTTTTAGTATTGCGAGACAATACAATGTTTCGGTTCAAGATTTGGAAAATTTGAATAGAGATATTTTGATTAATGGTTTGCAGATTGGTCAGACGATTTCCATTCCAAATAAAAGAAAAACATTGGACGGCAGGGTTCGTGTTATTAATCAGGAAACAGTTTTTCATGTGGTTGAACCAAAGGAAACCAAGTTTTCGATTGCTAAGAAATACGGCATTTCAATTGATCAGTTAGAATCTCAAAACCCTGAAATTGTTAACGGATTAATTGTTGGAAACAAATTGGCTATTAATACTACAGCAATAAAACCATCGAATGAAAGCGAGGAATTGATGCTTGCTTTGGCTGAAAAACAGGTTGTGGTTGAAAAAACAAAAGCTAAAACAGTCGAAATTGAAGATTTAAAAGATCGTCTTGTTGTTCAGAAAGAAATGAATCAGAAAATCATAAAGATTAATGATTTGAAAGTGAATCTGAATGATATGAATGGTTCTAAAGAAAACTCGGTTGAAAAACTGCGTCTGGTTTTAGAAGCTAATAAAAATGTGCAGGATGTTTTAATGGCAAAATTAGATTCACTTGTCAGTTCGATGAATGATGATCTTAAGGAATTGAAACGAATGGATATTTTGAATGTTGAAGAATCAAAAAGATTAGAAAGACAGTCGTCTGAAGGCATCAGTAAAACAAATGAATTATCGTCTCAACTAAAAAAAGAATTGGCAGAAAACAGAAAAGTGTATGCCGGCCTAATGAACAAAGTAGAGAAAATTGCTGTTGAGGAAAATCAGGAGTATAAGAAGAAAATCCGCGAAAGCGAGAAAAAAACCAATACAGAACCTTTGCAACAACGTTTGTCTTTAGAAGAAATTAAACGTTATAAAGAAGAACAGCAAAAAGGAGATGAAAAAAATCAGCTTTTGATTGCGAAAATTGATTCACTTGACAATCAGAAAAAAATAGAAGTAAAAAGGCATATCAGTAAAGCTTCCTATTACAGTATGGAAGCTCGAAAGTTTGATGATAAATTAGCTTTGGTAAAACTGAAGAAATATCATGACGAAGCGATCAAAAAACAGAAAAAGAATACTACTATCGAAAATTCAAAAACAATTTCGCTGGAAGAAATGAAACAAGAATTGAAAGACAATCCTTTAAGGCCAGATAAAACAGTAAAAGTAGAAGTTTATGATAATCTTAGAGAAGTTTCGAACGGGTATTACTTAGTTTTGGGTATATTTACAGACGCAGTTGACCGAGATAAGCTTATTATGAAACTCATTGATTCTGGCGATTTTAATGCTAGTTTCTTTTTCAATATTAACAGTCTTTCGTACTATGTTTACAGCGATAAATTCGAAAACATGGAAGAAGTGCTTTATAAATGCAAGAAAAAAGAAGAAGATGAGTTATATAAAGAAATCATAATTGCCAAAGTAGAAATCGATTTGAGATGATTTTCGATTGAAATAACAAACGGCTCGAATTTTGCTTTAAGCAAATCTGTGAGATATTTTTAAATTAGAAATTAAATTGTTTTAAGCCATATTATGAAGTACTATTTAACATTATTGTCTCTTGTATTCTTTATCAGTTCAAGTGCTTTTTCGCAAGAAAAGGTGGTGAAGTATAAAGTGTCAAGCGGTGAAACTATTAATCAGATTGCTCAAAAATTTAAGGTTACGCCTTATGATATTTATAAGCTCAATCCAGATGCTAGAACTGGTTTAAGCCCAAATACAGTATTGCTGATTCCGACTGCAACAGGAGAAGCAAAAAAAGAAGTTTCTGAAACTAAAACTGTAGCAGCTTCAGGAAAAGAGATTATTCACGAAGTACAGCCAAAAGAAACTTTTTACAGCATCGAGAAAAAATACGGAATCTCTGATGAGGCTTTAAAAGCGGCAAATCCGTTTTTAGAGAAAACGGGTGTTCAAATCGGACAGAAATTGGTTATTCCTGCAAAAGGATCGGCTCCAAAAGCAGCAGCAAAACCTGCTAAAGAAAAAGGTGCTGAAAAATACGTGTATCATGATGTGCAGCCAAAAGAAACAAAATTTGGTATTGCAAAACAGTATGATATGACTGTTGACGAATTGGAAAAACGAAATCCAGATATTGTTAACAGTTTGCCAGTTGGTTATAGATTGACCATAAAAGGAACAGCTCCAAAAACAGAGCATGTTGCAGCAGAAACAGCAAAACCTACTGAGAATAAGAAACCAGCTGAATCATCTAAAAAAGCAGTGACTTATATGGATTATCAGGTAAAACCAAAAGAAACTTTTTATAGTTTAGGAAGAGTTTTTCATTTATCGCAAGATGAATTAGTGGCATTAAATCCGTCTCTGTCAGAAGGTGTAAAAGAAGGAATGGTTTTGAAAGTTCCTGCTGGATACATTGCACCAGCTCCAATTATTGCAGCGCAAATACCTGCTGAAAAACCAGCAGATTCTTCTGTTAATAGACCAGTTGAAACTACTGGCGGCGGAATTAAGATTGTCGATAAAGTAAAATCTACTGAAAACGAAAATGCAGAAGTTGTAGAACTAACCAAAAAAAGAGGTATTAATGAACGCAAAAAAGTAGTTTTACTGCTTCCTTTTAATATGGCAAAAGTGCAAAGTGATACTTCTGGAACGGCTAATAGAATTAAAAATGATAAATTCTTAAATATGACTTTAGATTTTTATTCTGGAGCTTTGATGGCGATTGATTCTGCAAAAACATTGAAACTGCCAATTGATGTTGCTATTTATGATTCTCAAGAAACCAAAACAACTTCTAATGTTGTAGGTTTAACTCCGAAACTTCAAGATGCAGATGCTGTAATTGGGCCATTTTACCAAACTAATGCAGAAACAACAGCAAACATGCTGCGTTCTTACAATGTTCCTGTAATTTCGCCTTTATCAAAAGATAGTGCCAATCCGATTGACAATTTATACCAAACAATACCTTCAAATGACATAATTAAAAATTCGGTTTTTGATTACATGCGTTCTAAAAATGGAAATATTGTTGCGGTAGTAGATAAGAAAAAAGAATCTGTTATTAATTACATCAAACAAAACCAAAAAGGAGTTGCATTTGCTTCTTTAACAGAAACAGGAGGTTTGGATGTGGCTAATTTAAAAAGCTTATTGATACCAAACCGTATGAATTATGTGGTGATGGAAACAGGTAATACTGCTATGGTTAAAGCTACGATTAAAGCTTTGCTTGATTCTCAGAAAACCTGTCAAGTTCAGTTGGTAATTTTAGAGCCAAACAGCACATTAGATACAGATGAAATCAGTTTTGATAATTTGGTAAAATTGAAATTAATGTATCCTTCTGTAACACGTGAAAGTGATGAGCAACCAGTTTTAATTTATGAAAAACAATACCGTTTGAAAAACAAAGCAAATCCGACGACTTATGCAACAAGAGGATTTGACGTAACGTTTGACACGATGATGCGTTTGGTGCAGGGAAAAACATTTCAGGAAACGGCTGATTTGATGACAACACAGCAAGTAGATAATAAATTTCAATATTATAGAAAAGAAGATGGCGGACACGCGAACAAAGGTGTTTACATCTTATATTATGATAGTGACTTAACTTTAAAAGTAGCAAATTAATGACATCAAAAGTAACCTATTTAGGAGATTTAAGAACAAGTTCAATTCACGTGCAATCAGGAAGCGAAATCATTTCTGACGCGCCAGTAGATAATAACGGAAAAGGAGAGGCGTTTTCTCCAACAGATACGGTTGCAAATGCTTTAGCAAGCTGTATGATGACCATTATGGGAATTAAAGCCCGTGATTTAGAAGTAGATTTTGTTGGTTCTACAGCAGAAGTAACAAAAATCATGAATGCAGAACCAAGAAGAATTGGAGCAATCGAAATTGTATTTCAAATGAAAAGCAATGCTGATGATAAGAGCAAAACGATTTTGGAACGTGCTGCAATGACTTGTCCGGTTTTTCTAAGTTTAAGCAGTGAAATAGAAAAGAAAATTACTTTCAACTGGAATTAATTTTTTTTGTTTAAATAAATTAAGAAAGGAACTGTCTCAAAAAGACAGTTCCTTTTTTTTTGGGCTTCGTAGAGCAAAATATTTATAGTAAAGAATAGATGTTTTTATATGTCGCTCCTCTGGAGCTTTTTTATTAACGTGATTATAATACTATAAATATTTTGCCCCGCTGGGGCTTTGCAATATGTTTTTATGTAATGTTGACCATTTAAAGGAGATCTCTTTTTACAAGCTTAGGAGAAGCGAAATATTTAGAAGTTTACAATTTAAATTTTATGAATGGTCTAAAACAGACAAGAGAGCAACATCTACTTTGCTCTCTTGTCCTTTACTAACTAACCAATTTTATTTATTCTGAAAATTCTAATTTTTTCAATTTATTCCATCCGCCTCGAGTGAAATCTGGTATTTCAACAGGAGCCGAATTGTTATCTAATGAAATTTCAGTTAACGGACCCAAGCAAGACCATTCTGCTAAATCGTAAACATCCATATCTAATGGAAGTCCTTTTTGAAGACAGTAAATTAGTCTGTAATCCATAATGAAATCCATACCACCGTGACCGCCGACCTTTTTAGCCTGTTCTTCAATACCTTTTGCAATAGGGTGTTTGTATTTTTCCATTAATGCTTTTTTAACTTCTTCTGGAACAAAAGAATGTGCATTTAATTTTTCGTGATTTGGCTTTACATCATCGCTTAATTCTTTTCCGTTTAGGGCATAACCTTCCAATGGATATTTGTTAGCAAACCCTTTTGTACCGCTCAATTGATACATTCTACTGTACGGACGAGGAGAAGTAACATCGTGCTGAATGTGGATTGTTTTTCCGTTTTCGGTACGAATCATTGTCATGGTATGATCTCCATTTCTAAAATCTTTTATTTCTTTTCCGGATTTCTCTTTGATGTAGGCAGGATTTCCAACCGCTTTTGTATCCATAGAAACCAAGAAATTCATTTTGTCGCCACGGTGAATGTTTAAAGCCTGACAAGCTGGTCCCATTCCGTGAGTGGCATAAACATCACCGCGGTGTTTAATGTTGTAATCCATTCTCCAGTTGTTCCAGTATTCTCCCCAGAAAGGCTGTAAACCATGAATGTAAGAACCTTCAGCATGAAGAATTTCTCCAAA
>RCUK01000441.1_pt1 | contig 38050 bp, 37 predicted proteins | sample 2166381 | NCBI WGS metagenome assembly RCUK01 (sample SAMN09932809, study PRJNA488358) | compost metagenome | isolation source: compost soil in an enriched community | place: Germany: Experimental Botanical Garden | reverse complement strand
GGCTTACCTGGTCGACCCGGGCATCAATGGCCATTACAGCAAGCGTCCGGACGGTTCGGAAGTGAAAAAATACGATGCGCCGAAGGCCGTGCTGATGTCCTACATCATCAAGGGCATTCTCGACCAGCAGCTGCCGTGGACACTGGTGTTGTTCGGCGTGATGATCGCCGTGGTGCTGGAAATGGCCGGCATCCCGTCGCTGGCGTTTTCCGTGGGCGTATACCTGCCGCTGTCGTCCACCTTGCCGATCTTCGTCGGCGGCCTGGTGCGCTGGCTGGCGGACCGCCGCAACAACAAGCTGGAACACAATGCGAAACTGAACGAGGAAGAGCGCCAGCTGGCGGGCGACCGCAGTTCGGGCGTGCTGCTGGCCTCCGGCTACATCGCTGGCGGCGCGCTGGCCGGCATCATCATCGCCATCACGGCCGGCGTGCTCACGCACTTCGACCAGATGATGGCTGACTGGGCCGAGCACGGCAACCCGTTCTACGCGGGCCTGCACTCGGACGCGCTGTCGCTGCTGCCGTATGCCGTCATCATCGTGCTGCTGTATATCGTGGCAAGAGAGAAGAAGGCGGATCGCCCGCAGGCTTGATGTCCCAGCCTATCCTATGAGAGCCGCCCGGTGTCATGATGATCCGGGCGGTTTTTTTATGCGCGCCCGATGGGCCGTGCCGCCAGCTGCGCCGCTGTGGCGTAGATCGTCACGTCGTCGGACGCGAGCCGGCCCAGGTGCGCATAAAACGCCTGCGCCGGTATCAGCCACGACACCGCATCGCCCACTTGGCCGTTGACACGCAGGCCGGCGGCGTCGAATTCACGGTGAAAGTAGTCGCGCAGGTCGGCGCGGCCGGGATGGTCGATGCGGCTCTGGGCGACTGCCGGATCGAACGGGCGCACGGGCACTTCCCAGCGCCGGCCCGCATGGTCCAGGCAGGGCAGCAGCTTGGTATCGTCTTCCCACACGGGCACGGGAAAGGCGTCGCCCATGGCGTCTTCCAGCGCATGATAGAACGTCACGGGTCCCATGGAAATGCCGAGGCCTAGCACCTTCGCCTGATCGCAGCCGATGAAACGCTGCCACGGCGAGTCCATGCCGAAGATCGAGGGCGCGTGGTGATGCGCCTCGGTAAGGTGAGCGGCATGGCGGCCCCACGCGGACACGGAATGAGTCGGGTGGATGCTGCGCCGGACATGGGCGCTGGCAAGGAAGGCTTCGGGCAGGCGTCCCATGTGCGTGCCATGGCGGCGCGGGTCGAACACATAGTCCGGCATGGCGCAGGTGGCGCGCACCGTGCCGCCCGGCAGATAGTAGGTGGGCAGCAGCAGGGTGCCCTGCGGGCCAACGGCATCCTGCAGCGCATGTACGACGGCCGGCGCGCCGCCTTCCACGTAGCCGAGGCTTTTCAGCGAAGAATGGATGAACAGCGTATCTCCCGACGCAATGCCCAGCCGCGCCAGATCGGCGGCCAATCCGGCGCGCGTGACATGAGGCCTGCTCTGGCGCATATGCCGGGCGCTGGCGGCGTGGCGCCACGCTTCCAGCGCGCCCCTGGCGGCGCGTTTGGCCTCGTCAAGCATCTCCGATGTCCATTTCCAGCAGGTTGGCATCAATGCAGAACTTGGCGGCCCAGTTCAGGTAGGCCCAGGTGCCGTAGTCGCCATCGACGGGAAACGAGCCCTTGACGCCGCCGCGCGCGTGCGCGGGACCGTCGATGCTGATGGAGTGCCGCACGAAACGGTTCAAGCGGCGCCCCGCGTCGAGGTAGCGCCGCTCGCCCGTGAGCTGGTACAGCAGGAACAGACAATGGGCATTTTGCGCGGAACCCGTAAGGCAGGCGTAGCTGACCCCCGGCTGGAAGTCCGGACCGAGGCGGCCCGCCAGGTAGCCGTTGTTCCCCACGGCCTTGGCGACGCTCGTGCCAGTGCGTGCGGCGGCGTCCAGCAGGTCGGCGCGCGCCGAAAAGCGGTGCGCTTCGAGCAGGCCGCGCAAGGCGTAGCCGATGGTGTGAGTCAGGGGCAGCAGCGGGTTGTCCAGGCAGTTCGAGGCGAACCAGCCGTTGGGACGCTGCTTGGTCAGTGCCCAGTCGACCTGGCGCAGGCCGGCCGCGCCATAGCCGTGGCCCGGTGCGACGCGGTCCGCTTCGAACAGGCCCCACGCCACATGCGTTTCGTAGGCCTTGTCGCCGGCGCTGGCGAATGGCGTCGGATGCCTGCGCCAGCAGCCGTCGGCATCCTGGCTGTCGCGCAGCCACCTTGCCGCGCGGTGCATGGCGTCCTCGTAGGCTTCGCCATACGCTGCCATGCCGGCGGCCAAGCCAAGCAGGATCTGGCCCGTGTTGAAGGTGACGGGCACGCGCGGCGTGGAATCGATTTTCCCGCCCTGGAAACCGCCTTCGGGGAACTGGATGGCCATGCACCAATCGAGCATGCGGCGCGCGCGCCCGTGCAGCGCCTCGTCACCCGTGCGCTGTGCCAGGGCGATGACGGAGGGGATGATGTAGCCGGTGGTCTCCGGGTAGGAACTCGACCAGCCTGTCAGCAGGCTGTAGTCGCGCGCGACGCCGCCGTCGTTTGAGCTGGAATGGTCTTGCGCCGCGCATAGCCAGGCCGTGCAGGCCTTGACGACGGCTTGCGGCCCCGGGTCGAGGGCGGGCAGGCCGAGCCGGTCCGACAGCCGCTCCATGCGCGCCGCAGCCGGTAGGCTTGCCTGTGGCGCCAGTGTGTTCCGTATCTTCGTGAGCAAGGTGCGCATGGCAGTGATGGCGTAGTGGTGGGCTCCGGCTACTGTAGCGCCGGCAGCCGGCACGGCTATTGACTTGCCGCAAGGATCAGCCGCCGCCGGAATTGACGCATAATGGATGTCTCACCACCGTTGACGAGGCCCGCCATGAACAATGTCACGCTTGAGTACTCGGTCGTCACCAATCCCGACTCTTTTGTCGGCTTCAAGTATTACGTCAAGGCGGGGCAGGCATTCGATGCCGATGATTTCGCCTATTCCCACAAGCTGAAACGCTCCGACCTTGACCCCGACAGCGTGCTGGCCACGCGCGAGGCGGCGGCGAATCTGCAGCCGGGCGAGTGGCTGACGGTGTCGCATTCGATTGCGGCGTAGCGATACGCTGTCTGTTTTTACTTTAACTTTACCGGCCCGCCAGGGACATATGCATCTGACTCTTTCAGCATTTCCTGAGATATCTATTGTTCCAACCTTGCCTGAACACGCCGAAGCGCTGGCCGCCTTGGTGGCGCAAAACCGTGAGCCCCTGCAAGCTTATCTGCCCGCCGTGGTGCAGATGGACTCGTTCGGCGAGGCGAAGGCCTATCTGCAGGCCGCTGCCGCGCGCGCGGCCAACGGCGAAGTCCTGGAATGGCATGTTTTCTCCGGGACGGCCTTGTGCGGCAGCATTCGCCTGAAAGACATCGACACAGCGGACCGGAAAGCGAAAATTGGCTATTACCTCGGACACCAGTTCCAAGGCCGGGGCATCGCCAGTGCCGCGGTGCGCGCCGTCCTCGCGCATGCGTTTGGCGCGCTGCAGTTGCACCGCATCGAATTGCAGTGCGCGGCCGGCAATCACGCCAGCATGGCGCTGGCCGAGCGGCTGGGATTTACGCACGAAGGCATGCTGCGGCAGGGGGAGCTGCTAAATGGCGTGTTTGTCGACCTGCACGTGTATGGCTTGCTGCAGGCAGAGTTCTTTGCCGAAATTAGATCCGTTTCAATTGGAGGCATGCCCACCGTTGCTAAAGGAGTGTTTACCTTATGTTCTTATTTTTTTCTTGTTGTAATAACTTTTTTTATGGCGACCTCAAATATTGTTGTTCTATCAATGGATTCGGCATAAATTTCTTTTCTTGTATCGCCATAGTGGCACTTGATAGCCTCGCTAATGAAATCATTGAAATTGATGATTTTACTTTTGCTAAAATCCTCTAAAACATACGTCCTTTTTGATGTGATTATCAGCGGATAGGATGCATTAGTTATTTTCCTCATGCTATTAAACTGATCTTCTAAGCCATCAAGTTTATTGAGTGGAATATTGCCCCCAATATCCTTTTTTGCCTGGAACCACAGTGTTTTAATGGCGGATCGTCCTGTTTTATCTGTGGCATGAAGTAATACGGCAATGTCCGTGCCACAGGACTTTTCCTTGGCGACAGATGAAAACTCTACATTGCCGAATTTTATCTCCCATTCGCCAACCGTAATCGTATCGGGAATGGAGAATATAGTTCCGCAAAGTTTTCCTTCGCTAGAGGTATTCGCTTGCTTTTGTGCAATCTTGCATCTTTCAGCAAGCTGAATGCCAATTGTATTGGGAATGTCGAGTGGTAGTTCTGCCCATAACGCATGGTCCAAACTTGCTGGATTGATTCCAACATGTTTAAGTAAGGCATCTGCCAAATCGGTTTTGTTTATAGTTTCACCCTTCTTTATTTTTAATTCTATATTTCCTGACTTATTCCTTGATAAATATGCAATGGCTTCGGAAGAGTATGATTTTATCTTTTGAATTCCATTCCAAATCCATTCCCCTTTTTTCTTTATCTCGGTTTTATAGGTGTGGTTCTCGCCATTCTTTGTGAAGATGGTGCGGACATCATAATCGTCATCATCATGCTCTGTTTGTATCATTAGTATATCCCGAAAAATTAATTTATTTGCAATGTCTGTCGTTTAAAAAATTGCCGCACATAAACGATAGGAATTTATTCTGAATGTATGCTCATCGAATAATGCATTTATTAAAACGTAAGTTTAATTTTTTCTCACGACTAAATGTTGCGATATAATTCGTCGCTGGAACGCTATTTAATATATTTCTTCCAGCTCACTAGTTTATATCTCGGACTATCATGTTATGTTAATTTGTGGTATTTTTAATATTTATTTATGGCGAGTTGTTATTGATTTAGTCTGATGAGTGCGTTGTTTTCCAGGTAATGTAAATTATAATCTTTATGAATGGTAACGCAATTTAACAACATGGATTTTATACAAAATGGATTCTATATGATATTTAACTGTCGATAGTTTTTTCAAAGAAAATTTTTGCTAATTTGGCATTGGCTTGACTTTTGTCAGACTAAGAGCTGTCAAATAATTCTTCAAAAACCATCGTGTTTATAAAAGTTCTGACGGTGTGCAGTGTCGTTTCTTGGGGCTGGAAACGCCGGCATTCTTGGGGAGCAGAGCATTCGGCCCTCTTCTATCGAAGGAAATTTACAGTAATTTAATCAAGATTACTCAGCCAGATGCTGATTTCCGTCTCGGCCCTCCGCGCCGTTGCCTGCGTTAAGGTCAGCACGATGATCTTTTCCCGCGCCGGGCGGTGGCCATCGCCGACGGACAGTTCGATCGCTTGCTCGAAGCTCGTGTAGCCGTGGCCGAATTCACGCGGGCATTGCTGCACGATGCGCGCTGCCTTGCCGGTCTGCCAGTTCGCCAGGTTGACGATGGGGTTGCCGTCGTAAAAAGGCTGGCCGTTGGCGAATGCGGTGCGCAGATACGGCGTGCATTGGCCGTCGAGGAAGGCCAGGCGTGCCTGCCAGTAGGCCTGCACCTGTGCATACACGGCATGGTCATCGAGAAAAGTGGCAAACAGGATGTCGTTCATGATTCCTTTCCGGCTAGATGCCGAACACTTTCAAGATCGCGTCCGTTAAACCCTCGAACCAGCTGCCCACCTTGCCCGGCTGCTTGCCGTGGCGCGGGGTTTCTTCGTACAGGTAGATGCCGTTGTCGCCATCGAAGCGGTCGTTGAGCAGCGCTTGCTGGCCGCGCAGGTAGGGGATGAAGGTTTCGCTGCGCAGGGTCGAGTACAGCATGTCGGTGCTGAAACCCAGAGTGGCGGACTGGCTGATGGAGCGTCCCTGGCCGGCCCGTTCCAGGCGCACGCCACGGCAGCCGCGCACGATCAGGGTGACGGGGCCGCGAAAGACGATGAAGCGCAGCTGCAGGGTGAGCCAGGCGTGCAGGCTGCCCAGGCGCCAGTGGCTGCTGATCGCCAGAGGCTGGCCCGCATCGGCAATCAATCCGACCAGGCCCCGCGGCTGGAATACCAATGCGCTGCCGGCTGGCAGGTGGACGATCGCCACTTCCAGCAGCGGATCGTCGCTGGCGGATATCGTCACGGATGCCGGCTCGCCGCTTTCCAGTCGGGTCAGCGCCACCATGCCGGCGGCCAGGCTGGTGAACGGGAAGCGCCAGTCCAGCAGCCATTGCGTGCGCTTGCGTGTGCTGACGGGCGACGATTGCAGGTATTCGGGATGGATCAGCATCCGCTGGCCAGGCTGCAGCAGCAAGCCCTGCGAGACGGCGGAAATGCGCGATTCGCCCTGCGGCGGCAGGGGCAGGCTGACGGCGTTGAGCTGCAATGTGCGCGCGATCGACAGCGGCGGCAAACGGGCAGCGATGGGCGCCAGCACGAAGTAAAAGAAGGCCCTGATCGCCACCGGCAGCAAAATGGCCGACAGCACCAGCAGGGCGGCCGTGGGCGCCACGTCCAGCACGGGCGCGCGCCAGCGGGCAATCCAGTTGCGCGCCAGCTGCGTTTCGCCGGCCGCGATGGCTTTTTGCACGGGCGCCAGCGCACCGGCCAAGGCTTGCTCGTCGATGGAAAATGGGGCGGGGCGGGCAGCGTTCGTGGCGCTGGTGCGCGCGCGCTGCGCTGCCCAGGCCTGGTACGCTTGCAGGTTGATCTCGCGCAAGCGCTGGCCTTGCGCTTCGAGCTGCGACAGCTGCGCGTAGACGTCGCTGCCGGGCAGGCGGGTGGCCAGCGGGTGCTGCGCTTCCAGTAACTGGCGCTGGCGGACGTTCTCTTGCAGCGCCGCATACGCGCGCACATGTTCCGCGTGCAGGCGCGCCAGCGTCTGCCGCGCATCTTCGCCACTGATCGCCGCTTGCAGGGCCGTCAGATAGCGGGCTTCCTGCGCCAGCACTTCGATCTCCACGCGGCGCGTGGCTTCTTCCTGCGCGTGCAGGGCCAGGGTGGTCGTGTCGGGCACGGGGAGGGTGAACAGCGACGGTTGCTGCCGCGCGCGCAAGGTGGTCAGTTGCGCCTGCACTTCCTTCAGGCGGGTGGCGATGGCCGTGTGCGAGGAGTGCCGCAGGGCGTTGACCCGCGCCGTGGCGGCAGCGGCCAGGCCGGCGCCATGATGATCGGCGCCATCGGCGGCCAGCCTCAGTGCACCCACGGCCTCGCTGCCGGCGCTGTAGGCGCGCCATTCGGCCAGCAGCAGGCGTCCGGCCAGCAGGATGACGATGAACAGCGCGAACTGCAGCGCGTGGCGCAGCAGGAAGCGCAGGATGGCCGTCAGCAGCTGGCGCAAGGAGATACCGTCTTAGGCGGCCGCGCTATCGGCGTCGGCACAGCATTTTTTGTACTTCTTGCCGCTGCCGCAGTGGCACGGGTCGTTGCGGCCCGTCTTCGGCAGTTCGCGCAGCACGGTGGCGCCGGGCTGGCTTTGTTTCAGGTGGCGCTGGCGCGCCCAAGCCGCGTTGATGGCGATGACGGCGGGAATCACGCCATCCATGGCCGTTTCGGCTGCATCGTCATCGAGTTCGCTGGCCGTGGCCAGGTGCTGGAACGGCGCCAGGTACTCAGGGTGGCTGGCGGCCAGGGCCGCCCACTGGGGCTTGTCCAGGCTCGTTCCCAGGATAAAGCCGGCGCACCAGGCGGGCACGCTCCATTCGGGGCCGCAGACGTAGATGGGCTCGAAGCTGTCCGGGTCCTTCGCCAGCCATTCGACCATGTAGGCGTGGTGGCGCTGCGCCAGGCTGGCCGCCCGTTCGCTGGCCTCGTCCTGCGCTGGCAAGGCGCTGCCGGCCGCCTGGTCCCACACCCATGGCAGCCATTGTTCCGGCGCGATCTGTTTCGGGCTCAGGGCGACGGCCGTGAGAAAACCTTCCAGCATCGACACGTCCATGGCGCGGCTTTCCAGCGCAGGCGCGGCCAGCAGGGTGTCGAGTTCGGCGTATTCGTCGTCGGAGAGGGGCGTGGTGGTGGAGATGCTGGACATAATATTCTTTGGTGATGTGAGTGGAGTGGCCGGCGGCCCTGGCCGTATTGTACCGCCCGGCCGGGCAAAAACCGGCGCTGGAATGAAAAACGGCGGCCCGCAGGCCGCCGTTGTCAGCTAAGGCAGAAACTTACTTCACGCCGTGCATCAGTTTGTTGATCAGCGGTGCGATCAGGAACAGCACGACACCGGCGCCCAGCAGGGACCAGAAGCCGAAGGTGTAGCCGGACAGGGCCGACTGCACCGACATGCCGCTGGTGCCGCTGACGTGGCTGGCGAAGATGCCCGACAGGTTGTTGCCGATACCGGTCGACAGGAACCAGCCGCCCATGCCCAGGCCGACCAGGCGCACTGGCGCCAGCTTGGTGACCATCGACAGGCCGATAGGCGACAGGCACAGCTCGCCGATCGATTGCAGCACGTAGACGGTGGTCAGGGTCCAGAACGGGATCTTGTTATCGGCGCCAACCAGGCTCGACAGAGCGAAGATCAGCAGGCCGAAGGCCAGCGCATTGCCCAGCAAGCCCAGGCCGAATTTGCGCGGGATCGAAGGATTGACGTTGTGGCGCGCCAGGAAGACCCAGATGGCGGCGATGATCGGTGCGAAGACGATGATGGCGACCGAATTGACGGTCTGGAAGTAGGCGGTCGGGAAGATCCAGAAGCCCAGGTCGCGGTTGACGATCTTGTCGGCCAGGAAGGTAAACGAGCTGCCTGCCTGTTCGAAGAACATCCAGAACAGGATGTTGAAGACGAAGATCAGCAGCATGGCGATGACGCGGTCACGCGCAACTTTACCGTTGCGTATGCCTTCGATCATCAGCATCACGGCCAGGCCGACGAACAGCACGGTCAGGACGATTTGCAGCTTTTCAGCGCCGACGGTCAGCAGGAAGTACATCAGCGGGATCACGCACAGGGAACCGACGGCCACCCAGACGACGCGCATCGGGTTGCCGGAACCGGCTTCAGGAGCGCCGATGCCTTTCAGGGCGCGGCGGCCGATGGCGAACCATACCAGGCTGATCAGCATGCCGAAACCGGATGCCATGAAGACCATCTTGTACGATGGCATGGCGCTGGTGCCGAAGATCGACTCGGCCAGCCACTGGGTGAAGACAGGGGCAACCATGGCGCCCATGTTGATACCCATGTAGAAGATCGTGAAGCCACTGTCGCGGCGCGGATCGGCTGTCGTGTACAGCTTGCCGACCATGGTCGAGATGTTCGGTTTGAACATGCCGTTGCCGACGATCATGGTGGCCAGGCCCAGGTTGAAGATGTCCTGGTTCGGTACCGAGATGCAGAACAGGCCTGCAGCCATGAAGACGGCGCCCAGCAGGATGGAGCGCTGGTAACCGATGACACGGTCGGCGATGTAGCCGCCGAACAGGGCGCCGGCGTACACCAGCGCGAGGAAGGAACCGTAGGTAAGGTTGGCCGCTGCCTGTCCCGAACCGTCGCCGCCATGGAACTGGGCCACGATGTACAGGACCAGCGCCCAGCGAACTCCGTAGAACGCGAAGCGCTCCCAGAATTCAGTCATGAACAACATCCACAATGGGCTTGGATGGCCCATAATCTGCTTGAACTCGGGAATAACGGCTTCCTTGTTGGGCGTAGTCGCACCGCTCATGCGGTTCCTCCTGAAAAATTATTATAGTCAATCGATACAACGAACTTATGGAAGCCTGCGGGCGGCGGGGACTCTCATGAAGAACCTCACGCACGGGAATTCCAATAGGCTGGCATTCTAATCTACAAATTGCGCTGAGCGAAGGTTTCGATTCGCATTAGCAAGAATGACTGTTTCATATTAGTCAAACCGGTTTGCAGGCAAGGGCGGGCCCGGCGATTTTGCGGCGGCACAGCACAACTTGCCTGACTTGTCGTATATTAAGGCTGCAAGACCTTCGAGCATCGATTTTTAAAGGGATTTTTCGCATTATGGAACACGACGTTATCGATACTCTGGTTTCACCGGAAGGCCGCCTGGACGTGCTCTCCAAGACTGAAGTCAACAAACTGCTCGACACCAGCCAGGGCGGCCTGTACAACACCTTCCGCCGCTGCGCGCTGGCGGTCTTGAATTGCGGCAGCACCATCGACGATGGTCGCGCCCTGCTGGAGCGCTACCAGTCGTTTGAAATCTCCATCATCCAGCGCGAACGCGGCATCAAGCTCGACATCAAGGGCGCGCCGGCCATCGCCTTTGTCGACGGCAAGATGATCAAGGGCATCCACGAGCACCTGTTTGCCGTGCTGCGCGACATTATCTTCGTCAGCGATGAAGTGACGGGCAACCCGAAATTCGACTTGCAGAGCACGGAAGGCGTGACGGACGCCGTCTTCCATATCCTGCGCAACGCCAACGTGCTGCAAACCCAGCTCAACCCGAACCTGGTCGTGTGCTGGGGCGGCCACTCGATCAACCGCGCCGAATACAATTATTCGAAGGAAGTGGGCTACCAGCTGGGCTTGCGCGGCCTCGACATCTGCACCGGCTGCGGCCCGGGCGCCATGAAGGGCCCCATGAAGGGCGCGACCATCGGCCACGCCAAGCAGCGCCTGCACAATGGCCGCTACCTGGGCATCACGGAGCCGGGCATCATCGCTGCCGAGTCGCCGAACCCCATCGTCAATGACCTCGTCATCATGCCGGACATCGAAAAACGCCTGGAAGCGTTCGTGCGCGCCGGCCACGGCATCGTGGTGTTCCCTGGCGGCGCGGGCACGGCCGAAGAGATTTTGTACATCCTCGGCATCCTGCTGCACCCGGATAACGCCGAGATTCCTTTCCCGCTGATCTTCACGGGCCCGGAAACCTCGCGCGAATACTTCGTGCAAATCAACCAGTTCATCCACGATACGCTGGGCCCGGAAGCGCAGCAGCGCTACAAGATCATCATCGACGATCCGGAACTGGTGGCGCGCGAAATGCTCGAAGGCATACGCCAGGTGCGCGAATTCCGCAAGGCGCACAGCGACGCGTATTACTTCAATTGGTTGTTGAAGATCGACCACGAGTTCCAGAAACCGTTCCAGCCCACGCATGAAAACATGCGCAACCTGAGCCTGCACAAGAACCAGCCCACGCACTTGCTGGCAGCCCAGCTGCGCCGCGCGTTTTCGGGCGTGGTGGCGGGCAACGTCAAGGATGACGGCATCCGTTCGATCGAAAAGTACGGCAACTTCGAGATCCACGGCGACAAATCCATCGCCGGCCCCATGGATGCGCTGCTCGCCTCATTCGTGGCGCAGCACCGCATGAAACTGGCGGGTACGGCATACGTGCCGTGCTATACCGTCGTCCAGTAATTTTTCAGCCAGCGCCGCCCGTCCTCTGCGTTTGCCGGGGGAGGGGGGGCGCTTTTCCATTGATGCACCCATCGTGTTCCTTCGCCGCCACAGGCAATCAAATCGCTTGCGTCAACGATTCGTGGGTGCTATCTTTGGAACCGGTTCCAAAATAAAAATATGCAGGTCAACAGGTAGTGGAGAACAAGCTTGGATTCAGTACGCGGCAGTAAAAAAACAGTTTCCGGCGAGCCGGCACGGCCCGTGACCATCGCCCAGGTGGCGCGCGAGGCAGGCGTGTCGAAGACGAGCGTGTCGCGCTTTCTCGGCGGCGAACTCGATGCCCTGTCCGAGAACATCCGCCAGCAGATCACCAGCACCATCGCGCGCCTCGGCTACCAGCCGAACCAGATGGCGCGCGGCCTCAAGCGGGGACGCACGCGCCTGATCGGCATGGTCGTGGCGGACATGCTCAATCCCTACACGGTGGCCGTGCTGCAAGGCGTGGAAGCGGCTTGCCAGCAGCATGGCTATACCCTGATTTTATGTAATACCGGCAATGACGAACAGCGCGAACGCCAGTCGCTTGCCGCGCTGCGCTCGTACAGCGTGGAAGGGCTGATCGTCAACACGCAGGGACGCAACATCGAGTCGTCCGACTTGCAGCAGGCGGGCATGCCCATCGTGCTGGTCGACCGCCGCATCGAGGGCGCCGACTTCGACCTCGTGGGCCTGGACAATGTGCAGGCGGGCCGGCTGGCCACCGCGCATCTGATCGAGCAGGGTTTCGACGCCATCGCCTTCGTTGCGCCGCCCTTGACGGGCGTCAGTTCGCGCCTGATGCGCGCCGACGGTTTCCAGTCCGTGATGGCCGAGCATCCGGGCTGCGTGGGCGAAGTGCTGGCGGTGGACCTGGACGACCGGCCCTCCATCGACGCGCAGGTGCGTCTATGCCTGGCGCAATGGCGCGGCCGCCGCGTGGCGCTGCTGGCCTCGAACGGCATGGTCGCGCTGGAACTGGCGCTGATGCTGCAGCGCCTCGCATTGCGCATGCCGCAGGACGTGGGCTTGCTGGGCTTTGACGAATTGCCATGGTCGCCGCTGGCGGGCCTGAGCACGATCGAGCAGCAGACGTACGAGATCGGCTTTTCGGCGATGACGTGCATGCTGTCGCGCCTGCAGGGCGAGCAATGCCCGCCGCGCGAGGTGCTGTTGCCTGGCAAGCTGATTGTGCGCAACTCCACCCGGGGCGGCGACTGACGGGGAAGAGGGCCTTGCCCTTTTTTTTTGGAAAGGTTATGGAACCGGTTTCATAGATTGTATTCAGCCAGGAAAGGGGCGTGGATAGACAGGCAGGGCAATGGTTGGCAAGAGCTTGAAAATAAGTTGAAACGACACGGCAAGAGACGAAATAAATCGTCCATTTGACAATATTCCCGGAAGTGCCTCGACGAGGCCGGTACCGGGATCACAGGAGACTGAAGCATGAAGATGACGACACTGTTTTACGCGAAAATCGTGGCCTGCGCGCTGGCAGCAACATGCGCCCTCGGTGCGGCGGCCGACGCCGGCGCCCAGACGCTTGGCGACTTGATCAAGAAAGGCAAGCTGACCATCGGCGTGGTCAGCGGTACGCCGCCGTTTGGCAGCATCGACGCCAAGGGCGTGCCCGTCGGCTATGACGTCGACGTCGCCAACCTGATCGGCAAATACCTGAACTTGCCCGTGGAAATCGTGCCGCTGACGGCGCCGTCGCGTGTGCCGTCGCTGGAATCGGGCAAGGTCGACTTCCTCGTGGCGACCCTGGCGCCCACGCCGGAACGGGCCAAGACCCTGATGTTCACCATGCCCTACAGCGCGTTCGAGCTGGCCATCGTTGCGCCGGTCGGCGGCAAATTCAAGGCACTGGCCGACCTGAAAGGCAAGAAGGTGGGCGTGACGCGCGGCACCACGAATGACACGGCGCTGAGCCGCATGGCGCCGGCCGGCACCAGCATCGTGCGTTTCGAGGATGACGCCACCGTCACTCAGGCCTTGCTCAGCAAGCAGGTCGATGCCGTCTCGATCCCCAGCACGATGGCGCTCGACATCATCAAGACGCGCGGCGCGGGCAAGATCGAGGTCCGCTTCTCGTACTCGCTGCAGCCGAATTCGATGGCCGTGCGCCGCGGCGACTTCGAGCTGCACCAGTGGCTCAACAACTTCATCTACTACGTCAAGCTGAACGGCGAACTCGATGCCATCGCGCGCAAGTGGAGCGGCGCGCCGCTGCCGGCGCTGCCGACCTTCTGATACCGCCACCCGTACAGCGATAGTGCTCGTCCGCACGGCGCGCCGCCACGGTGGCGCGGCCGGGATGCGCACGTATAAAGGAGTTGAGTATGCCGTATGAATTTCATTTCGAACTCGTCATGCAGTCGCTGGACCGCCTGTTGTGGGGCGCGGCGCTGACGATACGCCTGAGCGCGCTGTCCATGGTGCTGGGGCTGGCGGTGGGCGTCTGCGCCGCCGTCATCCTGAAGAACGGTCCCGCCTATGCCCGCGCGGTGGTGCGCGCCTATGTCGAGATCATCCGCAGCACGCCGTTCCTGGTGCAGCTGTTCATCATCTACTTCGGCTTGCCGTCGCTGGGCTTGCAGCTCGACGCGAACGGCGCCGCGCTCGTCGCCATGACGGTCAACCTGGGCGCCTATGCTGCCGAGATCGTGCGCGCCGGCATCGGCGCCGTGCATCCGTCGCAGCTCGAGGCGGCCCAAGCCTTGGGCATGACGCGCTGGCAGGTGATGCGCCACGTGGTGCTGCTGCCGGCGCTGGAAAAAGTCTATCCGGCGCTGGCCAGCCAGTTCACCTTGATGATGCTGGCGTCGAGCGTCGTGTCGGCCATTTCCGCCGAAGAGCTGACTGCCGCCGCGCACCTGCTCGACTCGGAAACCTTCCGCAGCTTCGAGATCTACATCGTCGTGATGGTGCTGTACATCGTGCTGGCCCTGTTGTTCCGCTTCAGTTTCTGGGTACTGGGCCAGATCGTCTTCAAACGCCGCCGCCGTCTGGGCGCGGTGCGCATGGGAGCATGACATGATCAGTGACTTTTCCTGGGATAACCTGCAATTCCTGCTCGAGGCCACGCGCTGGACCATCGGCCTGTCGCTGATCGTCTTCATCACGGGCGGCATCGCCGGCTTCGCGGTGGCGCTGCTGCGCACGGCGCGCAGCCCGTTCCTGCGTTTCATCAGCGCCCTGTACATCCAGCTGATCCAGGGCACGCCCGTGCTGATCGTGCTGTTTCTGACCTATTACGGCCTGGCCCTGTTCGGCTACAAGCTGTCGCCGGTCATCGCGGCCGGCGCGGCGATGACGATCTTTGCCAGCGCCTACCTGGGCGAGATCTGGCGCGGCTGCATCGAAGGCGTGCAGCGGCAGCAGTGGGAAGCGTCGGCCGCGCTGGCGCTGAACCGCTACCAGCAGCTGCGCTACGTCATCCTGCCGCAGGCGCTGCGCCATTCGCTGCCGCCGACCGTGGGCTTCATGGTGCAGATCATCAAGAACACTTCGATCACCTCGATCATCGGCGTGGTGGAACTGACGCGGGCAGGGCAACTGGTCAGCAATGCGACCTTCCTGCCGTTCATCGTCTTCCCCATCGTCGCCCTGATCTACTTCGCGATGTGCTATCCGCTGTCGCGCTACAGCCATTCACTGGAAAGGAAATTCCATGCCCATCGTTGAAATCGACAATATCAGCAAGAGCTTCGGCGCCAACCACGTGCTCAAGGGCGTGTCGTTCGCCGTCGAGCGGGGGCAGGTGATCGCCGTGATCGGCCGCAGCGGCTCCGGCAAGAGCACCATGCTGCGCTGTATCAACGGCCTGGAAACCATCGACAGCGGCAGCATCGTCGTGGCCGGCCACACGCTGACGGCGCGCCAGGAACACCTGCTCGACCTGCGCAAGGATGTCGGCATGGTCTTCCAGAGCTACAACCTGTTCCCGCACCTGACCGTGGAAGAAAACGTCATGCTGGCGCCGCGCATCGTCAAGAAGGTGCCCGATGCCCAGGGCCGAGCCACGGCGCTGCGCGTGCTCAAGCAGGTGGGACTGGAACACAAGCGCGAAGCCTATCCCGAGCAGCTGTCGGGCGGCCAGCAGCAGCGCGTGGCGATCGCCCGGTCGCTGGCGATGGAGCCGCAAGTGATGCTGTTCGACGAAGTGACGTCGGCGCTCGACCCGGAACTGACGCAGGAAGTACTGAAGGTGATGGAAGAGCTGGCGCAGGCGGGCATGACGATGCTCCTGGTGACGCACGAGATGGAGTTCGCGCGGCGCATGGCCGACGTCACCGTCTTCATGCACCAGGGATTGGTGTGGGAATGCGGGCCGTCGGAAGCCTTTTTCAGCAACCCGCAAACGCCCGAAGCGCGCCAGTTCGTCGGCGCGGGAGCGATCAAATGAGCCCCGTCCTGGTGGCGGCGTCGGCCTACGGCGCAAGCAGGGTAAGGCAGCTGGGACAAAGCCATTTCATCGACGTGGTGGCCGATGCGGGCGGCGCCGGCATCGAGATCCGCCGCGAATTGTTCACCTCAGACTTGCCGGACCTGGCGCGCATGGGCGCGGCGGTGGCCGCGCGCGGCCTGTACTGCGTGTATTCCACGCCCATCGAATTGTGGGGCGAGGACGGATTGCTGCAGCACGAGCTGCTGCGGCAGATGCTGGACGAGGCGGCGCGCCTGGGCGCGCGCTACCTGAAGGTGTCGCTGGGCCATTACCCGGCCGCGCCGGACTTGGCGGCCTTGAAGGCGCAACTGGAGGCCGCGCCCGTGGCGCTGCTGGTGGAAAACGACCAGACGGCCCATGGCGGCAGGCTGGCGACGATGGCGCGCTTCATGGCGGCGGCGCGCGACATCGGGCTGCCCGTGGGGCTGACCTTCGACATCGGCAACTGGCGCTGGGTGGGCGAGGACGCGCAGCAGGCGGCGCGCCTGCTGGCGCCGTACGTGCGCTATGTGCACTGCAAGGCGGTTCTTGACGACGGGAGCCGCTTGTCCGCCTGCGCCGTCTCGCAGGCCGATCCATCTTGGCGCGCCGTCTTCGCGCACTTTGCGCCGGGCGTGCAACGGGCCATCGAATTTCCGCTCGAAGGCGCCGACCTGGTGGCCGAAACGGGCCGCTACATTCAGATACTGGAGGCTGCATGATGAAGCTTGACGTTGTTACCTATGGCGAAGCGATGGCGATGTTCGTTGCCGAGCAAACGGGCGACCTGGCGACCGTGGCGCACTTTACGCGCCGCCTGGCCGGCGCCGAGACGAATGTCGCCATCGGCCTGGCGCGCCTGGGTTTGAAAGTCGGCTGGCTGAGCCGCGTGGGCGACGACTCGTTCGGCCGCTTCATCCGCGCCAGCGTGCAGGCCGAGGGCGTCGATTGCAGCCGCGTCGTCGCCGTCGCCGGCCAGTCCAGCGGTTTCCTGCTCAAGGAAAAGGCCGAGAACGGCGCCGATCCGCTGGTCGAATACTTCCGCAAGGGTTCCGCCGCCAGCCGGCTGGCGCCCGAACACTTCGACCCCGCCTATTTCCTGTCAGCGCGCCACTTGCACGCCACGGGCGTGGCCGCGGCGCTGTCCGAGACCAGCCTGGCGTTCGCCGGCCAGGCGCTTGACTTCATGCGCGCCAACGGCCGCACCGTGTCGTTCGACCCGAACCTGCGCCCCTCGCTGTGGCCGTCGAAAGCCGTCATGGTCGAGCAGATCAACCGCCTTGCCGCCAAGGCCGACTGGGTGCTGCCCGGCCTGGGGGAAGGAAAAATCCTTACCGGCCACGACCTGCCGCACGACGTCGCCGGCTTTTATCTGCAGCAGGGCGCGCGCCTGGTGGTCATCAAGCTGGGCGCCGAGGGCGCCTATTACCGCACGGCCGATGGCGACAGCGGCATGGTGGCGGGCGAGCGCGTGGCCAACGTGGTCGACACGGTGGGCGCCGGCGACGGCTTCGCGGCCGGCCTGGTCAGCGCCTTGCTGGAAGGCTTGCCGCTCGCGCAGGCGGTAGGGCGCGGCAACCGGGTCGGCGCCTTCGCCATCCAGGTGGCCGGCGACATGGAAGGCTTGCCGACCCGGGCCCAGCTCGACGCGCTGGTCCCATCTTGAACCGAACAGGGGAAACACTCGTGAAAAAACATGTGGTTGTCTATAAAAAGCTGGCCGAACCGCTGCTGGCGCGCCTGCGCGCCGAATGCGATGTGACGTACTTCGAGGCGATCGACGCGGGCAACCGCGCCGCGTTCGCCGCCGCCATCTGCGGCGCGCACGGTTTGCTGGGCGCCAGCGTGCGCCTGGACCGCGAACTGCTGGACCCGGCCCTTGACCTGCGCATCATTTCCACCATTTCGGTGGGCGTCGACCAGTTCGACGTCGATTACCTGCGCGAACGGGGCATCTTGCTGGCCAATACGCCGGACGTGCTGACGGAAACGACGGCCGACACGATCTTCGCGCTGATCCTCGCCAGCGCGCGGCGCGTTGTCGAACTGGCTGAATTCGTCAAGGCGGGCCGCTGGACGCGCAGCGTGGGCGAGAGCCAGTACGGCGTCAACGTGCACGGCAAGACCATCGGCATGCTGGGCATGGGCCGCATCGGCCGCGCCGTCGCCCGCCGCGCCGCGCTGGGCTTCGGCATGCAGGTGCTGTACGTGAATGGCGAGGCGGTGCCCGAGGTGGAGGCGGCGCTGGGCGCGCGCCAGGTGGCGCTCGACGACCTGCTGGCCGGCTCCGATTTCGTCTGCGTGGTGCTGCCGCTGACGGCGCAGACGGAACGCATGATGGGCCGGCGCGAGTTCGCTCTGATGCGCCCCGGCGCCATCTTCATCAACGGTTCGCGCGGGCGCATCGTCGACGAGGCGGCGCTGATCGAGGCGCTGCAGCAGGGCGTCATCCACGGCGCAGGTCTCGACGTGTTCGAGCGCGAACCGCTGGCGCCGGACAATCCGCTGCCGCACATGGCCAACGTGGTGGCGCTGCCGCATATCGGCTCGGCCACGCATGAAACGCGCTACGCCATGGCGCAGCAAGCCGTGGACAACCTGCTGGCCGGCCTGCGCGGCGAGCGTCCGCGCCACCTGGTCGGCCAAGAACAGTATCCACAGACAGGGAAAAAATGAAGAACAAGGTAGCAAGAGCAATCATCATCGGCGCGGGCGCTTGCGGCGGCCTGTGTAGCGCGCAGTCGAACGTGACCATGTACGGCATCGCGGACCTGGGCGTGGTATCCGAGAACGGCGGCCCCGGCGGCAGGGTGCTCAAGCTGACGAGCGGCATCGCCAACGGTTCGCGGATCGGCTTCAAGGGCAGCGAAGACCTGGGCGGCGGCACGACGGCGATATTTACCTTCGATGCGGGCATCCTGGCCGACACGGGCGCTTCGGCCCAGGGCGGCCTGCTGTTCGGGCGCCAGGCCTTCGTCGGCCTCGCCGGCGCGGCGGGCACGCTGCGGCTGGGCCGCCAGTACACCTTCATCGACAGCAGCCTCGGGGCGCTGGACCCGTTTTACCTGGGTTTTGCGGGCAGGATAAGCAATGTCTTCACGGCCGGCTACATCAGCCGGGTCGACAACAGCATCACCTACAGCTCGCCCGTGCGCGGCGGCCTTTCCGGCGAACTGGCGTACGGCTTCGGCGAAGTGCCGGGCGACGCCTCGGCCAAACGCTACGCGGGCGCGGCGGCCACCTATGCCAGCGGGCCGCTGTATGTGCGCATGGCGCACCAGGACGCCAATACGCTGTCGACCGCGCTGGTGGCGGGCAGGGCGCGCAACACGGTACTGGGCGCCACCTGGGACTTCGGCGTCGTCAAGGCGCATGGCGCCGTCGCCGTCAGCAAGAGCACGGCGGGCGCCGCCACCACGGTCGACAGCGCGGACCTGATGCTGGGCGCCACCGTGCCTGTCGGGCCGCACAGAGTCCTGTTCTCGTACGTGCGGCGCGACGACCGGCGTGCCGCCAACGGCGACGCTACCCAGATCGGCATCGGCTACACCTACGCGTTGTCGAAGCGCAGCACCTTGTATGCGGCCTACGCGCATATCGACAACCGTAACGGCGCCGCCTATGTGGTGGGCAACGCCACCGACAACGGCACCGGCAACCAGGCCTGGAACCTCGGCCTGCGCCACACTTTTTAACGGGAGAATCGAATGAAGAAAATCGGATGGATACTGGTCGGCGCCAGCACCGTGGCGCGCGAATGGATGGTCGACGCAATCGGCCAGCAGGGCGATGCCGAAGTGCTGGCCGTGGTCAGCCGCGATGCCGCGCGCGGCGCCGCCTTTGCCGAACAATTCGGCATCGCCGCCAGCTACACGGACCTCGATGCGGCGCTCGCGCATCCGGGCGCGGACGCCGTGTATATCAGCACCACCAACGAGTTGCACATGGCGCAGACCTTGCAGGCGGCGCGGGCCGGCAAGCACGTGCTGTGCGAGAAGCCGCTGGCGCTGAACCTGGACGATGCCCGCCGCATGGTCGACGGCTGCGCCGAAGCGGGCGTGGTGCTGGGAATTAACCACCACCTGCGCAACGCGGCGAGCCACGGCAAGGTGCGCGAGCTGATACGCGCGGGCGAGATTGGCCAGCCCCTGTATGGCCGCGTGCTGCACGCGAACAACCTGCCGCAGCACCTGCGCGGCTGGCGCCTGGACGCGCCGGGGTCGGGCGGCGTCACGCTCGACATGTTCGTGCACGATGTCGATACCTTGCGCTTCCTGCTCGACTCTGAACCGCGCCACGTCACGGCCTGCGCCACCAGCGGCGGCATGACGGTGGCCGGGCTGGAAGAGGGCCTGATGGCCGTCATCGAGTTCGACAACGGCGCCCTGGTGCAGGTGCACGATGCGTTCAATGCGCCGTATTCGCTGTCCGGCGTGGAAATCATCGGCACCAAGGGCACCATCTTCGCCACCGGCGTGATGACGCAGCGCCCCGTCGGCACCATCAGTCTGACGCGCGATGGCGGCAGCATCGATATCCCCGTCGAGCATGAAAACCTGTACGTGCGCTCGGTGCGCGCCTTCCAGCGCGCCATGCGCGGCGAAGGGCAGCCGGCCGCCACGGGCGACGACGGCATGCGTGCGCTGGCCACGGCATTGGCGGCGCAGCAGGCCAGCCGCAGCCACCAGCGCGTGACCCTGGCCGGCTGATAGCAGGCCGCATCAGTAAAAAAAGCCGCCTGATTAAAAAATCAGGCGGCTTCTTGTCGGCTTGCGTCCGTGATTACTCTTCGCGGCGTAAATGCGGGAACAGCAGCACGTCGCGGATGTTCGGCGAATCCGTGATGATCATCATCAGGCGGTCGATGCCGATGCCGCAGCCGCCGGCTGGCGGCATGCCGTATTCCAGCGCGCGGATGTAGTCGGCGTCGTAGAACATCGCCTCTTCATCGCCGGCGTCCTTGGCGGCCACTTGTGCCAGGAAGCGGGCCGACTGGTCTTCCGCGTCGTTCAACTCGGAGAAGCCGTTGGCGATTTCGCGGCCCACCATGAACAATTCAAAACGTTCGGTGATGCCGGCCACCGTGTCGGAAGCGCGCGCCAGTGGCGACACTTCGACCGGGTAGTCGATGATGTAGGTCGGTTCCCACAGCTGCGCTTCAGCCGTCTCTTCGAACAGCGCCAGTTGCAGCGCGCCCAGGCCGGCCGTGGCGAACGGCTTGACGCCGAATTTCTTCAGCTCTTCCTTGATGAAGTCCGCATCGTTCAGCTGCTCCGGCGTGTAGCCCGGCGCGTACTTGTTGATCGCTTCGACGATGGTCAGGCGGTGGAATGGTTTTGCCAGGTCCAGCTCGCGGCCGCCGTAGGTCAGGGTGGCGGTGCCGTGCGCATCGATGGCGGCCTGGCGGATGACGGCTTCCGTGAAGTCCATCAGCCATTTGTAGTCGGTGTAGGCCGCGTAGAATTCCATCATCGTGAATTCAGGATTGTGACGGATCGACACGCCTTCGTTGCGGAAGTTGCGGTTGATCTCGAACACGCGGTCGAAGCCGCCGACGACCAGGCGCTTCAGGTACAGCTCGGGCGCGATACGCAGGAACATCTGCATGTCCAGCGCATTGTGGTGCGTGATGAACGGCTTGGCCGCCGCGCCGCCAGGGATCGTGTGCAGCATCGGCGTTTCCACTTCCATGAACTCGTTCTTTTCCATGAAGCGGCGGATCGACGAGATGGCGGCGGTACGCGCCTTGAAGGTGCGGCGCGTTTCCGCATTCATGATCAGATCGACGTAGCGCTGGCGGTACTTCGTTTCCTGATCGGCCAGGCCGTGGAATTTGTTTGGCAACGGGCGCAGCGACTTGGTGATCAGGCGCAGTTCCGACACCTTGATGGTCAGTTCGTCCGTCTTGGTCTTGAACAGCGTGCCCGTCACGCCCAGGATATCGCCCAGGTCATAGTGGTGCAGGGCGGCCATGGCCGCTTCGCCGGTCAGGTCCAAGGTGGCGTAGATCTGGATGCGGCCGTCGGCTTTCGGGCCGGAAGCGTCCTGCAGGGTGGCGAAAGCGGCTTTCTTGCCCGCTTCGCGCTTGAACATCATGCGGCCGGCCAGCACCACGGTGACAGGTTCGGCTTCCAGCTCTTCGCGCGTCTTGATGCCGTATTGTGCGTGCAGATCGGCCGCCTTGTGCTCGGGGCGGAAATCGTTCGGGAAGGCGACGCCTTGTTCGCGCAGTGCTGCCAGCTTGACGCGGCGCTCGGCGATGATCTTGTTTTCATCGGGTGCGGCGGCTTGTTCTTGGATATCCGTAGTCATGGTGTTCTTCGTTGGTGATTATTGATGATGTGGTGCCAGCGCTGGCGCCACGCTGGCAAACAGTGCGTCGACGTCGAGTGCGGAGAAATCCGGCACGATGGCAATGACGTTGTCGAAGGCGGCAAATGCTTCGGCCGGCAGGGTGGTGGTGAGCACCACGACGCGCATGCCGGCACGGCGCGCCGCTTCCACGCCCAGGGGCGCGTCTTCAAAGACGATGCAGTTGTGCGGCAGCGCGCCGGCCAGCAGCGCGCCTTTCAGGAAAACGTCCGGGTGCGGCTTGCCCCGTTCCACGTCGGCGGCGCCGACGATGGCGTCGAAGCGGTGGCGCAGGTCCAGGCCGTCGAGCGTGAACGCGATGTTTTCGGCCGGCGCGGCCGTGCCGACCACCAGCCCGACGCCAGCCTGACGCGCGCTGGCGATCAGCCGGTCGAAACCGGCGACTGTCGCCAGGTGCGGGCCATACAGTTCGCGGTAGACGACTTCCTTTTCAGCCAGCAGGGTGACGTGGTCGGCTTCCTCGCCCAGGTATTTGGCGATGATTTCATGCCCCTGCCGTCCTGCCGTGTCGCGGAAAAAGGCGTCCGCATCCAGCGCATGGCCGTGGCGTTCAAAGAACGCCAGCCACGACGTCGTGTGGAAGGCCATGTTGTCGACGATCGTGCCATCCATGTCGAACAGAAAGGCGCGCTGCGCTGGAGCGGATGTATTCATCCTTATACGCCTTGCTTGAGCGAGGCGGAGATGAAGTCGTCGATGTCGCCATCGAGCACGCCCTTGGTATTGCCCGTCTCGAAACCGGTGCGCAAGTCCTTGATGCGGGACTGGTCCAGCACGTAGGAGCGGATCTGGTGACCCCAGCCCACGTCCGTCTTCGAGTCTTCCAGCTTTTGCTGTTCGCTCATGCGCTTGCGCAGTTCATGCTCGTACAGCTTCGCTTTCAGCATTTCCATCGCTTCGGCGCGGTTGCGGTGCTGCGAACGGTCGTTCTGGCACTGCACCACGATGCCGGTCGGCGCGTGGGTCATGCGTACGGCGGAGTCGGTCTTGTTGATGTGCTGACCGCCGGCGCCCGACGCGCGGTAGGTATCGACGCGGATGTCGGCCGGGTTGACGTCGATCTCGATCGAATCGTCGACTTCCGGATACACGAACAGCGACGTAAACGAGGTGTGGCGGCCGTTGGCCGAGTCGAATGGCGACTTGCGCACCAGGCGGTGCACGCCTGTTTCCGTGCGCAGGAAGCCGTAGGCGTGATCGCCCTCGACCTTCAGGGTGGCCGTCTTGATGCCGGCGACCTCGCCGTCGGACTGTTCGAGGATTTCGACCTTGAAGCCCTTGCGTTCGCAATAGCGCAGGTACTGGCGCAGCAGCATCGAGGCCCAGTCCTGGGCTTCCGTGCCGCCGGCGCCGGCCTGGATGTCGATGAAGCAGTTGTTCGGGTCCATCGGATTGTTGAACATCCGGCGGAATTCCATGCTTTCGATGACCTTGCGGATTTCCTGCACGTCCTGCTCGATCGCTTCGAGCGTGTCGTCGTCGCCTTCTTCGCGGGCCATGTCGAACAGGTCGCGGGTGTCGCGCAGGTCGGCATCGGCCTTGGCCAGGGTGAAGACGATGGCTTCCAGCGCCTTCTTCTCTTTACCGAGGTCCTGGGCGCGTTTGGGATCGTTCCAGACGGTTGGATCTTCCAGTTCTTCGTTGACTTGCTCTAGTTTCTCCGACTTGACAGTGAAGTCAAAGATACCTCCGAAGTTCGGCTTCGCGGACCGTCAGGTCGTTGAGCAGGGCGGAGATGATATTGATGCGTTCGGCTTCCATAATGTTCTGGTCTTCTATGGTGAAATCAAACCCTGAATTATACGCGAGCGCGGCGCGTTTCTGATGCTGGCGGCGCCGAATCGATGCTGGACAGGGCAATAAAATCGTCATTTCGCTGTATTTGCGACAATATTTTTGCCTTGATAGGGGCTGCCGTGCTGCGTATGATGCTGGCGATATTGTCTTTCCACAGGAATACATCATGCTTCAACTTCCCCGTCTCGCCCTGTTACCGTTGCTGCTGGCCGGCTGCGGCGCCTTGCCGCCCGCCGCCACCGGTCCGGTCCAGCCATCGGCCGCGCCGGCCGGCAGCAGCGCCGTCCTGGCCCTGCTGGAGACGACGGACTTGCACGCGAATGTGCTCAGCTATGATTACTACAAGCTGCAGGCGGAGCCGTCGATCGGCCTGGAACGCACGGCGGCCCTGATCGCCCAGGCGCGCGCGCAGTTCCCGAACAACCTTTTGCTCGACAACGGCGACACCATCCAGGGTACGGCGCTGGCCGACTACCAGGCCCTCGTGAAACCGCTGGCCTGCGACCAGACCCTGGCCATCTACAAGGCCATGAATGTGCTGAAAGTGGACGGCGGCGGCATCGGCAACCACGAATTCAACTACGGCCTGGCGTTTTTGAGCCAGGTGACGGGCAACCGCTTCGACGTCGACAGTGTCGACGCCAGCAAACCGCGCTGCGCCGGCCCCACGTTCCCGCAAGTGCTGGCCAACGTCTACAGCGTGAAGAGCGGCAAGCCGCTGTTCGCGCCGTATCACATCATCGACAAGCAGATCACGGCCACCGGCCCCGATGGCAAGGCCATCACCAGCACTGTGAAGGTCGGCATCATCAGCTTTGCGCCGCCCACCATCATGGCGTGGGACAAGCGCTGGCTCGAAGGCCGCGTCTACACGCAGGGCGTGCGCGAGACGGCGGAAAAATTCATCCCCGAGATGCGCGCCAAGGGCGCCGAACTGGTGGTGGCCATCTCGCACGGCGGCCTCGATGACAGCCCATATTCGCCGACCATGGAAAACGGCAATTACTACTTGTCGCAAGTGCCGGGCGTGGACGCCATGCTGATCGGCCACTCGCACCAGCTGTTCCCGAACGCGGCCAGCACGGTGCCGCAGTTTAATTTGCCCGGCGTCGACAAGGCCCGTGGCCTGGTCAATGGCGTGCCCACCGTGATGGCCAATCTGTGGGGCAAGCACCTGGGCGTGATCGGCCTGCGCCTGCGCCACGACGGCAAGCAGTGGGCCATCGACAAGAGCGCCACGACGGTGGAAGCGCGCGGCATCCAGAACGCGGACAAGAGTTACGTCCAGCCCGATCCTGCCATCGCCAGACTGGTGGCCGAGGAGCACGCGGCGACGATTGCCTACGTGCAGACGCCCGTGGGCGCGACGGACTTCCGCATGTCGACGTATTTCGCCGACGTGGGCGACGTGAGCGCCATCGAGGTAGTGAACCAGGCGCAGGCAGGCTATCTGGCCGCATATGTGAAGGCGAACCTGCCGCAGTTTGCACACTTGCCCGTGCTGTCGATGTCGTCGCCGTTCAAGAGCGGTTCGGCCGGCGTGTCCGACTACACGGACGTCAAGGCGGGCAATGTGGCGCTCAATAATGCGGCCGATCTGTATTTGTATCCGAACGCGCTGTACGGCGTGAAGATGACTGGCGCGGACCTGAAAGCCTGGCTGGAACAGTCGGCGCAGCGTTTCAATACCATCGACCCGAACAAGCTGGAAGCGCAGGAACTGGTCAACACGGCCCACCCGAGCTACAACTTCGATGCGATCACCAGCGCCGACGTGCGCTACCAGATCGACGTCACGCAGCCGCCGGGCCAGCGCATCAAGGGCCTCAGCTACAAGGGCAAGCCGGTGGACGCCAGCCAGGAATTTTTGATCGCGACGAATAACTACCGCGCCAGCGGCGGTGGCAACTTCCCTGGCCTCGACGGCAGCAAGACGGTGGTGGCTTCGCCCGACAACAACCGCGAACTGCTGATCGCCTATGTCACGCAGCAGAAAAACCTGACGCGCGCGAAAAACGGTTCGGCGCGCAGCTGGCGCTTCGCCAAGGTGGCCACGAAAGGCCCGGTGGTCTTCCACTCGGCGCCGAACGTGATCGAGCTGGCGCAAGCGGCCGGCATCGACAACGTCACGCAGTTGAAGCTGGATGATGGCGCGGGCAAGGGCTTTGCGCTGTACCAGGTGGATCTGTCGAAATGAAGCTGTGGTTGTTTGCCATCGCCTTGGCCGGAGCGCCGCTGGCATCGGCAGGGCCGGACGTCACGGCCCAGGCCAAGGTCCTGATGCGCGCAGGAGAAGCGAGCCAGCCGCAGGCACGCGCCCTGTTCGAGCAGGCCGCAGGGCAGGGCAGCGGCCCGGCCGCATATTACCTGGGCCTGATGCACAAGAACGGCATGGGCGGCCCGCAAGACGGCGCCGCCGCGCTGCGCTGGCTGGAACTGGCAGCGCAGCGCGGCGTGGCGCCGGCCATGTTCATCGTGGCGAACATGCTGCTCGATAGCGACGAAGCCAGGGCGCGCTACTGGCTCGACGCCGCCTGCGACCTCGAATACCCGGAAGCGCTGCAGCAGAAATCCGTGGCCTTGGCCGAAGGGCAGATGGGTTATGCGCACAGCGAGGAGCAATCGTTCCTGTACTTGAAGATGGCGACGCACGCGATGGGACACCGGGCTGGCGAGCCCTGAGTTACTCCGGCGCGTCCTTCTTCGGCTTGGCCCGCAGGCTGGCTGCCGCCTCGCCGATGGCGAACGGGTCGCGCGACAGGATGGCGGCGCCCAGGTCGACCAGCCTGGCCGCCGCACCGATGGCGGCTTTCACGTCGGCGATGCGCTTGAGCTGCAGCTTGCCTTTGGCGATGGCGCCCTCGATATCGCCGCGCGCCTGTTCCGCGCCTTCGGCCGTCAGGTAAATGCCATACGCGCGAAACAGGGACACCATCTGGTCCAGGTGGTCTTCATATTGCTCCAGCAGCGCGCGCTCGTCCGGCGCCAGCGCCTCGCGTTCGCGGATGCGCAATTCCAGCACCAGACTCGATGCCTGCGCCAGACTGTCGGCGATGGCGTAGCTTTGGTCTTTTGTCAGTTCGGTCAGTTGGGCCATGGGATACTCCTGTGTGCGCGCCGCTTACCAGCGGGCGGGGCCATAGAAAACAGCCTGTTTTTGCAGCGTCTCGACCTGGCGTGAAAACTGCGCCAGCTGCTGTTCCAGTTCGGGCGCCTGCAGGCGGTCGAGATTGGCGCGCAGCGCGGCCACGCTCGCTTGCAGCGCGTCGACGGCGGCAACGTACGCGGCGACGATCTTTTCCCTTTCCTGCAATTGCCGGCCTTCCAGGTGCAAGCGCGTGCGGATGTAGTTGGCTGCCAGCGGCTCGCGTGGCGCGGCCTTGTCGACGGCGCCACGCAGCAGGTCCAGGTCGCGCAACTCATCCTGCAAGCCGGCGCGGTAGCTGCGCTGCGCATACTCCTTGAGCGCATTGCTGACGATGTCGACGGCTTCCTGCTCGTCGAGCAATTCGCGCAGGGCCGATTTCTGCAGGCGCTGCGTGGCCAGGCGGCTCAGGTGCTCGCTCAATTTGACGACCTTCGACAGCTTGCCCGCATCGAGCAGGGGCGCGCCGCCACCCGGCTGCGCCAGGCCGCCCAGGGCATCGCCGAGTCCGGCAAACTCTTCCTTGTAGACAGGCAGCTTGTCATCGGCCAGCGCGGCCAGGGTACGGGCATAGCGCAGCAGGAGGTCGTTCAGGCTGGCGATCGAGGCGCTGGCTTGCGCGATGGCGGCGCAATCGGCGCGCGCCGCCTGTTCGCTCGCTTGCGCATCGAAACGCTCGGCCAGGATCAGGCGCTTGCGCATGGCCTTGTCCATGCAGCTGTGGACGCCGCCCGCCAGCATGGGTTCGAAATGGACCGACATTTTTTGCGTCTGTTCGGCAAACGTGCGCACGGGCGCCAGGTTGGTGGCGCAGCCGCCCAGCAGCAGGCTGGCGATGGCGCCAAGTAGCAGGGGAGAAATGGACGAGTTCGACGGGTGCTGCATATCGCCTCCATGCGGTGGGAGTGGCTGATCGGACCTGCGCGTACGCGCTGGCAAGGGCGACGTTAGCATGCTGGACAGTGCCAGTATTGCGCCAGATCAGCGTCCTGATGAATCGCCGAGCTCGCCTTTTGCCTGTCGCGTTTTGCCACAGCAGTGTTGCCCGATGGCGCAAGGTGCGCCAATTTGCGTCATATTTTCCTTACAAAAGGCTGACATCGGGCCAGCAATTGGCGCTTTTCTGCATGTTGCGACGCGTCATATGTAGTTGTTGCTGGGGCATGTTTACTCACCTACAATGATTTATCGATGGGGCGGTTATCCAGCGTACGACAATAAAAATAAGTGGCATTAAAAACGTTGTAACAGAGGAGATGACAATGAATTTGAAACAGAAATTGCTCGTAGCAAGTTTGGTTTTGGGTTTCTCGCAGGCGGCAGTCGCAGCCGACCCCATCAAGATCGGCGTGTCCGGTCCGTTCACGGGCGGTTCCGCGCCGATGGGCGTGTCGATGCGCGACGGCGTCAAGCTGGCCGTGGCTGAAATCAATGCCAAGGGTGGCGTACTGGGCCGTTCGCTGCTGCTGATCGAGCGCGATGACGAAGCGAAGAATGAACGCGGCGTGCAGATCGCCCAAGAGCTCATCAACAAGGAAAAGGTCGCCGCCACCGTCGGCTACATCAACACGGGCGTGGCCCTGGCCTCGCAGCGCTTCTACCAGGAAGCGAAAATTCCCGTCATGAACAATGTGGCGACGGGTTCCATCGTCACCAAGCAATTCGCCGACCAGCCGGAAAACTACGTCTTCCGCAATGCGGCCAATGACACCATCCAGTCCGGCATGATCGTGCATGAGGCGATCGAGAACCGCAAGTTCAAGAAAGTGGCGATCCTGGCCGACTCCACCAACTACGGCCAGCTGGGCCGGGAAGACCTGGAAAAGGCGCTCGACAAGAAGGGCATCAAGCCCGTCGTCGTGGAAAAATACAACATCAAGGACGTCGACATGACGGCCCAGCTGCTGAAAGCCAAGCAGGCGGGCGCGGAAGTCGTGCTGACCTACGGCATCGGCCCGGAACTGGCGCAGATCGCCAACGGCATGGAAAAACTGGGCTGGAAAGTGCCGCTGATCGGCAGCTGGACCCTGGCCATGGGTAACTTCATCGACAACGCTGGCAAGAACGGCAACGGCACGCGCATGCCGCAAACCTTCATCCAGGATGCCAGCACGCCGAAGCGCAAGGCCTTCATCGATGCCTACGTGGCCGCCTACAAGCCATCGGGCGGACGCATGCCATCGGCCGTCTCGGCCGCGCAAGGCTACGATTCCATCTACCTGCTGGCAGCCGCCTTCAAGCAGGCAGGCGGCACGGACGGCCCGAAAGTGCGCGCCGCGCTGGAAAACCTGAATGAGAAGGTGGAAGGCGCCGTCACCACCTACAACAAACCGTTCAGCAAGACCAACCATGAAGCGATCACGGCCGAGCTGACAGTCTTCGGTGAAGTCAAGGACGGCAAAGTCGTCCTCGCGAAATAAGCCTGGCGGACATTCGCCGCGCAGTGGCCAGCCTTGAGGAATCAGGACTGGCCATTTTTTCATCTTTCGTCTTCCGGGGAATACCATGGAAATCTTCCTGCAGCTCGTCTTCAGCGGCATCGCGCTGGGCATGATCTATGCCGTCATCGCCTTCGGCTACCAGCTGACCTTTGCCACTTCCGGCACCCTCAATTTCGGCCAGGGCGAATCCCTGATGCTGGGCGCGCTCGTGGGCCTTTCCCTGGTGGGTACCATCCACGGCGGCCCGTACATGAGCTATCTGTTGATGATCCCCATCGTCATCGTCTTCGGCGCCTTGCAGGGCGTGTTCGTCGAATGGATAGGCGTGCGGCCCGCCATCAAGATCAAGTCCGAATTCGGCTGGATCATGTCGACCATCGCGCTGGCCATCATTTTCAAGAACGTGGCGGAAAACATCTGGGGCAAGGATGACCTGATGTTCCCGTCGCCGCTGTCGGCCGCGCCGTTCCAGGTGTTTGGCGCCAACGTGCAGCAGATGCAGGTGGCCGTCATCGTCGGCGCGCTGGCCATCATGCTGGCCGTCGAAGTGTTCAACCGCAAATCGATCTACGGCAAGGCCGTGGTGGCGACCGCCAACGACCGTGACGCGGCCGGCCTGATGGGCATCAACACGGGCATGGTCATCACGTTTTCCTACGCGCTGTCGTCGGCCACGGCCGCCTTTGCGGGCGTGCTGGTGGCACCGCTGACCTTGACGGGAGCCACCATGGGCGCCTCGCTGGGCTTGAAAGCGTTTGCCGTGGCCATCATCGGCGGCCTGACGTCGGGCGTGGGCGCCATCGTCGGCGGGCTGATCCTGGGCATCGCGGAAACGACCACCGGCTACTACATCTCCACCGGCTACAAGGAAGTGCCTGGCCTGCTGCTGTTGCTGCTGGTGCTGGCCGTCAAGCCGTCCGGCCTGTTCGGCAAAGCCGCGATCAAGAAAGTCTGAGGACGACATGAACAAGAAAATCACCATGCTGGCGCTGAGCGCGGCGGGACTGGCCGCGCTCGCACTGTTCCCCATCGTCATCCCGAACCCGTATTACATCCACCTGGCCGAGACCATCCTGATCTACGCCATCCTGCTGTTCGGCCTCGATATCGTCGTCGGCTACACGGGGCAGGTGTCGCTGGGCCACGCGGGCCTGTTCGGCATCGGCTCCTACGTCACGGGCGTGCTGGTGTTCAAGCTGGGCATGTCTTTTTGGCTGGCCATCCCCGCCAGCATCCTGGGCGCGGCCGTGTTTGGCGCCATCCTGGCCTTGCCGGCCCTGCGCGTGACGGGGCCCTACCTGGCGATGGTGACCCTGGCCTTCGGCACCATCGTGCAAATCCTGATCAATGAAATGAGCTTCCTGACGGAAGGGCCGATGGGCATCAAGATCCACAAGCCCGTGCTGTTCGGCCACAAGCTCTCCGAGGTGGAGTACTACTACATGGTCGCCGCGCTGCTGGTGATCTCGCTGGTGGTGGTGCACCGCATCTTGAAATCGAACCTGGGCCGCGCGTTCGAAGCCTTGCGCGACAGCCCCATCGCCTCGGACTGCATGGGCGTGTCCGTGTACCGCTACAAGGTGTACGCCTTCGTCATCAGCGCCGGTTTCGCGGGCCTGGCCGGCAGCCTGTATGCGTATTCGGAAGAGTACATCTCGCCCAATACCTACAACTTCGAGCTGACGATATTGTTCCTGCTGGCCGTCATCATGGGCGGACGCAAGACCCGTTCGGGCGCCCTGATCGGCGCCCTGATCGTCGTCATGCTGCCCAGCCTCTTGTCGGACATCGAATTGTTCCGCAAGATCGCCGTCGGCGCCGCCGTGCTGGGTGTGATTGGCTCCGCCTTCATGCTGGCGAAAAAGCGCTCCACCTTGCGCGGCGTGATCGTGCCCCTGGTGGCCACCATCGGCCTGGCCGCGTTTTCCTACAAACTGGAAAACATGGTCGACTGGCGCCTGACCATCTTCGGTTTGATGACCCTGTTCGTCGTGTATTACCTGCAGGATGGCATCGTCGGCTTCTTGATGAGCTTTATCGGCAAGGGCCGGCGCCATGTGCAAGCCGTCGCTTCGCACGGCGTGGCGCCGTTCGACCACGCCCAGGGCGGGCAGCAGGGCGCGACCCTGCTGCGCGTGGACCAGGCCCTGATGCAGTTCGGCGGCTTGAAAGCGCTGAACCAGGTGGACCTGAACGTTACGCAAGGTTCCGTGCACGGCTTGATCGGCCCGAACGGCTCGGGCAAGAGCACGATGATGAACGTGCTGACGGGGATCTACAAGCCGACGGCGGGCAAGGTGGAATTTGCCGGCGCCGTGATCTCCGGGCGCACGCCATCCGAGATCGCGCTGGGCGGCGTGGCGCGCACCTTCCAGAACGTGCAGCTGTTCGGCGAGATGACGGCCACCGAGAACGTGCTGGTGGGCCTGCACAACACCTTCAAGTCGAACGTGCTGGACGTGATGCTGCATACGCCGCGCTACAAGCGCGAAGAGACGGCCGCGCGCGAACGGGCCGCCAGCATCCTCGAATTCGTGGGCCTGGCCGACCTGGCCAACGAAGAGGCGCGCAATCTGCCGTATGGCAAGCAGCGGCTGCTGGAAATTGGCCGCGCGCTGGGTCTCAACCCGCGTTTGCTGCTGCTCGATGAACCGGCCGCTGGCCTGACGGCGCCCGACATCAAGGAGCTGATGGCTATCATCCGCAAGATCCGCGAGCATGGCATCACCATCATCCTGATCGAGCACCACATGGACGTGGTGATGGCGCTGTCGGACGTGGTGACGGTGCTGGACTTCGGCCAGAAGATCGCCGAAGGCGCGCCCGCGCTTGTCCAGAGCGACCCGAAAGTGATCGAAGCCTACCTGGGCGGCAGCGCCGAAACCCTGGCGCCAGCGGCGCACTGAGAGGAAGACCATGCTGACCATTCAAAATTTGCACGCCGCCTACGGCAAAGTCGAAGTCCTGCACGGCATTTCGCTCGACGTCCCGAAGGGCAAGCTGGTGACCCTGATCGGCTCGAACGGGGCCGGCAAGACCACCACCATGCGCGCCATTTCCGGCATGCTGAAACCGAAGTCCGGCACCGTCACCCTGGGCGGCAGGGATGTCACGGGCCTCGATTCGCACAAGATCGCGCGCGCGGGCCTGGCCCATTCGCCGGAAGGCAGGAGGGTGTTCGCCTCAATGTCGGTGACGGACAACCTGCTGCTGGGCGCCTTCCCCCGCTTCACGCGGGCGCGCCCGAAAGGCGACATCAAGGGCGACCTGGACAAGGCCCTGGAGTTGTTCCCCCGCCTGAAGGAGCGGCGCGACCAGCTGGCCGGTACCTTGTCGGGCGGCGAGCAGCAGATGCTGGCCATGGCCCGCGCCGTGATGCTGAACCCGGAAGTGATACTGCTGGACGAACCGTCGATGGGCCTGGCGCCGATTCTGGTGGAAGAAGTCTTCCGCATCATCACGCGATTGAAGGCCGAAGGCGTGACCATGCTGCTGGTCGAGCAATTCGCCGCCGCCGCCCTGAACGTGGCCGATTACGGCTACGTGCTGGAGAACGGCAGCATCTCCGTGCACGGCCCTGCGGAAAGCCTGAAAACCGATCCGAAGGTGATTGCGGCGTATCTGGGGGGAGGGCACTAATGATGGCCTGACAATGCGCTTGCTGCGCATTGTCAAATCCGCTACAGCCGTGTGCCTGGCAGGACTTGCCGGCTACGAATTGAGCAGGCGACGGCGAATCAATGCTTCCAGGTCACGGCTGGTATGGGCAATCATATGAACATAGACGATATCGTTATGTCCGTACTCGATGATGATACGATTCTGGCCGGCCAACAGTTGGCGGTGAGTCGTCAAGTGAAGGTCTTCAAGTTCAGGAACAAAGCTACCTTTAATGTTCCAATCTTTGAGAGAACTGACTTCCGCCAGAATCTCTTGCGTCACCTTCCTGGCAAAAGCAAGGGATTCGCTCTGCTTCAGATAGAAGCGAATGTCCTGTAAATCGTTCAGGGCGTATTGAGTCCAAATGATTTTCATTTGCGTAATCAGTTGTCGTCGTCTTCAGCTTCCAGAAGGGCCACAACGTCATCATGACCGATGACTTTACCTTGCTCAATCTGCTTGCGGCCGAGAGCAAGGATGCGGAGCATGGCAAGCTGATCTTGGGTCTTTTGATAGCTAACGGGGTCTAGCACAACTGCCTGAACTCTGCCATTTACCGTGATGGCTACCGGGTCATGAGTCTCCAGTACCTGTTTGACCACGTCGCTGGTGTTGGTCTTCAAGTAACTAATTGGCTGAATGTTTAGAAAATTCATACTCCCCTCCATAAGTTGGCAGGCCGATGATAGCACCGGATGACCAAATTAAGTACCGAATTTGGTTGGTCGCACATTTTCCTTGTTTCTGGCGCAGCCTGTCAGCGTCAGTGTTTCGTCGGCTTCTCCTGCTGCACCAGAATGAACGGGCTGACGACGACGGCCCATAGCGCGCTATCGGCCGCCTGCCAGTCCAGCGCCTGCTGGTCGGAGACTTTGGCCACTTTGCCGTCGGCCATCCATTGCGCGATGGTCGCCTTGTCGTCGTGCGAGATGCGCACGGCCACTTCGACCAGGTCCAGCTCATTGGCGACCCAGACGACGTTGCCTTGGGCGAAGTGCTTTTCCAGCTCGCTCCAGGCCAGGCGGGCCGTTTCGCTGTTGACTTTGAGGCGCAGTTCGGTGTCTTTTTCAGGATTGGTTTGCATGTGAGATCAGGTTGCGGTGAGTCGGGTGCCGATGTGCGCGGTTTATTTGCCCGGGAGGGCTTCCACGCGCGGCGTCGGCGTACCCTGCCATGTTAACCGATAGGCGGTGCCTTTGCGAACATTGCCGACCAGGGCAGGGCGAAAGCAGGCCAGGTTGGTGCCGCCCGTCAGCCGCGTGCTGGGGAAGATGATGCCCATGGAGCCCGCTTCCAGAAGGATGGCGGCCAAGTCTTGCGAGGCGATGTAGCTGGCCGGGTCCAGGCAGGCCGCATAGCGCTCCTGGCCGCGCAAGTCGTGGAAGCTGGCGGAAAAATCGGCCAGCAGCGACTGGTAGTTGACGCTGTCGGCGAAATAGTTGATTTCCTGGTATTCCACGGTCTTGTGGAAAATGATCTCGGCCAGCGCCGTTTTCATGTCGAAGGCGCAATACCAGGCGCCCCGTTCGCCATCGTTGAAACGCGCCCCTTCCGGCCGGGCATAGGTGTACGCGGCGTTGATGATGCGAAAGTGCGGCACGCCAAAAACCAGCTCGTCCACGCCAATTCCTGGCGCGCCGCCATACTCGGCCACCAGGCGGGCGTTGGTGGCGTTATCGAGTTCGAACAGCTCGCGCAGGTGATTGTCGTCCTCGGCCAGCGGTGCCAGCACGGAGTCTTCCATGTCCGCGAAGCGCGATGGAATCAACCGGCACGTGTCGATCTGGCGCAGCGCGGCCAGCGGCGGCAGGTGGGTATTCGGGGCTGCAGGCACGATTACAGTCCTCCGCGGCGCGCGTCGAGCAGCTTGCGCACCGTCTGCATGGCCAGCAAGCCGCCGGCCAGCATCTGCGACAGGGGCGTGCGGCCGCCAAACACGGGATTCTTGTTGGGCAAACTGACCCATTCGTCGGCCAGCTTGTCGCCATACAGGATGTGCAAGGCTTTATAAATGCCCAGCAAGTAGGAAATGCGCGTGATGCGGTCTACTTCCAGCACGCGGTCCGGGTGCTTCTTCCACTCGTAATAGGCGCTGCTGGACAGGCCGCCCAGCAATTCGCGCGCATCGTCGTCGCGCAGTTTCCAGGCGGCGGCCAGCTTGAAAAAACCCTTCAGTGCCGCCTGCGACAATCGCTCGCGCTCGGCTTTGGCATTCAGGTCGACGAGCACGGCCGGTTCGAAGCGACTCTTGGGGTAGGCGTAGGCAAGATTCATGATGAACTCCTTTTATGGAATAATATTACTCCTTTTCGGGAATTTGTGCTGTCCTCGTCCAAATGTGCGCGCCTATACCCTTAGCCGTCAAAGAATTGCATGCCAGCATAGGGCGCCGCCCGGCAGGCTGCCAACCGCTGCGCCAGACTGCCAGCATGGGCTTCCAGCCGGTGGCCGTCCGGATCGAGAAAATACAGGGAATCGCCGGCGCTGCGGTTTTGCTGCCATTCGGACGCGCCGGCGGCGCGCAGGCGGGCGGCAAACGGGGCGAAGTCGGCGGGCGCGATGGAAAACGCGTAATGCGTGTAGCCGGGGCTGGCCAGCACAGGCGTGTCTTGTCCGTCAAGCGACAGGCACAGCCACAAGTCTCCGGCCGACAGATACGCGCCCCTGTCCCAGCGCGCATGCAGGCGCAGGCCCAAGGTGTCGCGGTAAAAGATGATGCTGCGCGCCAGGTCGCGCACGGACAGGGTGAGGTGGTTCAGACCGGTCAGCATGGTGCTGCTTTCAGGTGGTGTTTCGGGGTGTTCCAGCCATCGTTGTACCTAGCAAGAATAAGATCACAAACGTTGCAACACCTGACAGTACCGTAGCGAGCGGAAGGGAGAGGTGGCCGAGAAGCGCAACCGTACTTCTAGTACGGTGAGCATCGCAGGCCGCCTATACCGACGCGCAGTAGGTACTGTCAGGTGTCACTACACAGGTTCGGCGTGCTCTACCATGAGCTGCACTTTCGTCGTGCCATTGTATTCATTCGCATCCAGTCTGAACGCGACCCTCGTGCGTTCGCCCAGGGCATCCGTATGCCCGAACCAGATGGCGTCAAAACGCACGCCGTTCTTTTCCAGCAGCAGTTTCAGATGGCGCTCTTTGAGGATGCGCTGGCTGACGACGCGGAACTCGTCGCAGAAGACGGGCGGGGCGAAGCCCTGGCCCCATACCTGGCCATCCATCAGCTCGATGAAGGCCGTCGTGTAATAGGCGTCCTCCAGCGGGCCGTCCGTTTCCACGACCCGCTCCAGCTGTTGCTGGCTGAGCCAGGCCTGGCCCACGGCTTCGAAGGCCTTGGAAAACGCATCGAAGGCGTCGGCGCGGATGGTCAAGCCGGCCGCCATGGCGTGGCCGCCGAACTTGTCGATCAGGCTCGGTGCCCGTTTCGACACGAGGTCGAGCGCGTCGCGCAAGTGGAAGCCGGGAATCGAGCGTCCGGAGCCCTTGATCCAGCCGTCCGCGCCCGGCGCAAACGTGATGGTCGGGCGGTAGAATTTTTCCTTCAGGCGCGAGGCCACGATGCCGATCACGCCCTGGTGCCACGATTCATCGAAGACGCTGATGGTGCTGCTGTTGGCCGGCTCGAACGTGTCCAGGTGCAGCAGGGCTGTGTCCTGCATTTCCGCTTCGATCTCGCGGCGCTTCAGATTGATGTCGTTCAATTGCTGCGCCAGCGCCCAGGCGCGGCCTTCGTCGTCCGTGACCAGACATTCGATGCCCAGCGACATGTCTTGCAAGCGGCCGGCCGCATTCAGGCGCGGTCCCAAGGCAAAGCCCAGGTCGAACGGCGTGGCGCTGCGCGCTTCGCGGCCCGCCACGCGGAACAGGGCCGCCACACCTGCGTGCATATGGCCCTTGCGCATGCGTTTGAGACCTTGCGCGACGAGGATGCGGTTGTTCGTATCGAGGCGCACGACGTCGGCCACCGTGCCCAAGGCCACCAGGTCGAGCAGGTTGTCGAGCTTGGGTTGCGTTTGCGCATCAAAGAGGCCGCGCCGGCGCATTTCCGCGCGTAGGGCCAGCAAGACGTAGAACACGACGCCCACGCCCGCCAGATGTTTACTGGGAAAACCGCAGGCGGGCTGGTTCGGGTTGACGATGACGGCCGCGTCGGGCAGGGTGTCGGCCGGCAAATGGTGGTCGGTGACGACCACCTGGATGCCGCGCCGGTTCGCTTCGGCCACGCCGTCGATGCTGGCGATGCCGTTGTCGACGGTGATGATGATGTCGGGCGACTTTTCGCGCGCCGTCAGTTCGACGATTTCCGGCGTCAGGCCGTAGCCGTATTCGAAGCGGTTGGGCACGATGAAATCGACGTCGGCGCCCATGGCGCGCAAGCCGCGTATGGCCACGGCGCAGGCGGTGGCGCCGTCGCAATCGTAGTCGGCCACGATGACCATGCGCTTCTTGGCGGCAATCGCGTCGGCCAGGAAGACGCCGGCCGCGCCGATGTGCAGCAAGCCCGATGGTGGTATCAAGTCTTTCGGCTCGATCGAGAGTTCTTTCGCGTCGGACAGGCCGCGCGACGCGTACAAACGGGCCAGCACGGGGTGGATGCCGCCCTGGCGCAGCAATTCGGATTCGCGGTAGGGGCAGGGACGGGTGGCGATGCGGGTACGGGTCATGATGCTTTCAACTTGTTCAGGGTAATCGCGCGCCAGAATTTGCGCTGCGCGTTCTTGCTGGTGGTGCAGGCTAGCCAGGCGTCGCGGTGGCTCAGCACCAGGCGCAGCCGGCCCAGGCGACCCTCTTTCAAGGCCGCCAGCAGGGGCGCGAACCAGTCCGCTTCCAGCG
>RCUK01000440.1_pt1 | contig 38242 bp, 35 predicted proteins | sample 2166381 | NCBI WGS metagenome assembly RCUK01 (sample SAMN09932809, study PRJNA488358) | compost metagenome | isolation source: compost soil in an enriched community | place: Germany: Experimental Botanical Garden | reverse complement strand
ACTACGGCGTCCTGCTGTCGTGGGAGCGGACCAACAAGAACTACCTCGACCGCCCGGTCTTCGACCTGTCGAAACGGCGTGTGCATCGCGGCGTGTTCGACGGCCGCTACAAGTTCGCGCGCTACTTCGCGCCGGGCGAGCACCACGCCCCCATCACCTGGGAACAGCTGACCACCCACAACGATCTGGAGCTCTACGACACCCGGACCGACCCGGAGGAGATCGTCAACCTGGCCGCCCAGCCCGAGCGCCACAAGGACCTGATCCTGCGCCTCAACGCCATGACCAACGCCCTGATCGCTCGCGAGGTGGGCGAAGATCGCGGCGGCGAATACCCGGGCCCGATCGCGCAGTACAACACCCTGACGCTCAGCTAGCTTCAACCGCCGTCAAGCAGCCGCGCATCATCCCGGCGCCGCCCCTTCGATCCGAAGCAGCTGCTTGCCTTGGCTTGCGCTGCTGAACAGGCGCAAGAAGGTGTCGGGTATGGCCTCGAACCCCTGCTGGATGTCCGTGCGATAACGAATCTGCCCCGCCCGCAGCCAGACCTCAAGCTCGGCGCGGGCGGCAGGGACCTCGGCCATGTGATCCAGCAGGATGAAACCGCGCATCTCGGCGCGCTGGGCGATCAATCGCGACAGATTGCGCGGACCGGGCGCGGGCTGCGCGTCATTGTAGCCGGAGATGGCGCCGCACAGGACGATCCGCCCGAAGCGCGCCATATGGGCGATCCCGGCCTCGAGCGTCTCGCCACCGACATTGTCAAAGAAGAGGTCGACCCCCCCGGGGGCCAGCGTCGCCAGCCGCGCGGCGACATCCTCATGCCGATAGTCGATGGCGGCGTCAGCGCCATAGTCCTCGACCAGCCAACGGCACTTCTCGGCGCCGCCCGCTATGCCGATGACCCGCGCGCCGTTCAGCCGGGCGATCTGCACCGCCATCGACCCGACCGCGCCCGCTGCGCCCGAAACCAGAATCGTGTCGCCCGCCTTGAGGCGGCCGACCGTTTTCAGGCCGACCCAGGCGGTCAGGCTGGCGCCGCCCAGAACGCCCAGAGCTTCTTCCGGCGTCACGCCGTCGGGGATCATCACCGGCGCCGCCTCGCCCGCCCGCGCCGCGACGGCGTAGTCTTGCCAACTGAACAGGCCGCGCACCAGGGCGCCCTCGGGCCAGGCGGGATTGGCCGAGGCGACCACGCGCGCCGCCGCGCTGCCGCGCACGGGCTCGCCGAGGGCCATGGGCGGCATATAGCTCGGCGCGTCGTCCATCCAGCCGCGCTGGGCCGGGTCGAAGCCAAGCATCACCATGCGGATGAGGATTTCGCCGGCGGCCAGATCCGCGACCGGCACAGGGGCGTCGCGGCGCGCGAAGTCCTCGGCGCGAACCTGGCCCTGGGGACGGCGCGCGAGCACCCATTGGCGATTGACGCTGTCGGCGACGGACATGACGCGGCTCCGGCTGTGAGGCGATGGCGAGCACTATCCGGGGGCCGATCCGTCACAGCCAGACACCCCGCCTGAACAGAGCGTTTCCAGCGAGCCGCCTAATCATCCGCGCGGAATGTCGGATGCTGCAGGCAAACCGCACAGGGATCATCCATGTCCGAAACCGATGCCCGCCTCGCCCGGCTGGAAGCGCAACTTCAGGCGCTGCAGGATCATGTGGCCGTCTGTCAGATCATCGCCCGCTATGGACCGCAGGCCGACACCGCCGACACCTATGAGCGTGGCCTGAAGGTCGGGGCGCTGTGGACCGAGGACGGCGTCTATGAATTGGCCGAGGGCTGGGCGGGTCAGGGGCCGGACGGGATCGCGGGCCTGCTCGACAACGACGTGCATCGCGCCCTGGTGCGCGACGGCGCCGCCCATATTCCCAGCGCGCCCCATGTGACCATCGACGGCGACCGGGCTGCGGCGGTCAACTATTCGCGCGTCTACAAGCACGTGGACGGGGCCTTCGTCGTCTGGCGGGTCTCGGTCAACCATTGGACCTTGGCGCGCACCGATGGCGGCTGGAAGGTGCTGCGCCGAACCAACCGCCTGCTGAACGGCTCCGACGAAGCCCGCGCCGTGCTGCGCACCATCGATCAGGCGGCGTGATGATGGATATGAAGGTCGACGCCCCCGTCCAGACAGACGTCCTGTTCACACCGCTGACGATCCGCAGCCTGACCCTGGCCAACCGCATCGTCATGTCGCCGATGACGCGCTACTTCTCGCCGGGCGGCGTGCCGGGCGAGGACGTGGCCGCCTACTACCGCCGTCGCGCCGAGGGCGGCGCCGGGTTGATCGTCACCGAGGGGGTCGGGGTGGACCACCCCTCCGCCGTCGATGATCCCGCCATTCCCCATATGCACGGCAAGGCCGCCCTGGCCGGGTGGCGGCGCGTCGTCGCGGAGGTCCACGCGGCGGGCGGGCGCATCTTCCCCCAGCTGTGGCATCAGGGGCCGCTGCGTGATCCGTCGCGGTCCTTGCGACCCAACCTGATCGGCGCCCGGCCCTCGGGCCATTGGGGCAAGCCGGGCCATACCTCCTATGGCGACAACTACGTCGATGCGATGCGGGCGCCGACCGAGCCCATGACCACCGCCGAGATCAAGGCCGTGATCGCGGCCTTCGCGGGGGCTGCGCGCAACGCCATGGAGGTCGGTTTCGACGGCATCGCCCTGCATGCCGGGCATGGCTATCTGATCGACAGCTTCCTGTGGGCCGACACCAACCGGCGCACCGACGACTACGGCGGCGACGCGGCCCGCCGCGCGGCCTTCGGCGCCGAGATCGTGGCGGCGGTGCGCGCCGAGATCGGCGACGCCCCGATCATGTTCCGCTTCTCGCAGCACAAGCAGCAGGACTACGACGCCCGCCTCGGGAACACGCCCGAAGAACTGGGGGCTCTGCTGAAACCGCTGGCCCGGAGCGGCGTCGATCTGTTCGACGCCAGCGGGCGTCACTTCCATCGCCCCGCCTTCGATGGCTCGCCCCTGTCGCTGGCCGGTTGGGCGCGCCGGCTGACGGGCAAGCCCTCGGTCGCCATCGGCGGCATCGGCCTGGGCAACGCTCTGGGCGAAACCCTGAGCGGCAGCAGCGAGACCATGCCGCTGGACAACCTGGACACGGTGCGCGAGCGGATCACGAACGGGGAGTTCGATCTGGCCGGCGTCGGCCGGGCCATCCTGAACGATCCCCGTTGGCCCGAGCGGGTCAGGACCGGCCAGCCCGCCCTGCCCTTTGATCGAGCCAATCTGCGTCGTCTGGCCTGACAAAGAAGAACGGCGCCGCCCCGGAAGGCGGCGCCGATGCTTCCCTCAATAGCCTTGCTACGTCAGGCGTATCCGAGCGTGGCCTTGACCTCGAGGAACTCGGCGAAGGCGTGATCACCCCATTCGCGGCCGTTGCCCGACTGCTTGAAGCCGCCGAAGGGCGCCATCAGGTCCGGCCCGGCGCCGTTGAGGATCACCTGACCGGCGCGCAGCTGGCGGGCGATGTCGCGGGCCCGAGCGATATCGCCGGACTGCACATAGGCGGCCAGGCCATAGACGGTGTCGTTGGCGATCTCGACCGCCTCTTCCTCGCTGTCATAGGGAATGATCGACAGGACGGGACCGAAGATTTCCTCCCGGGCGATGGTGGCGTCAGGCGCCACGTCGGCGAAGACGGTCGGCTTGACGAAGTAGCCCGCGGTCAGGCCGTCGGGACGGCCGACGCCGCCGGTGACGAGGGTGGCGCCCTCCTCGATGCCCTTGGCGATCAGGGTCTGGATCTTGTTCCACTGCACGTCGGACACAACCGGGCCCAGGGTGACGTCCCCGGTCGGGTCGCCGACGGTGAGGGCCTCTGCAGCCGTCTTGGCCGCCGCCTTGACCTCGTCCATGCGGGCGCGCGGGACCAGCATGCGCGTAGGGGCGTTACAGGACTGGCCGCTGTTGTTCATGATGCGCGCCACGCCCGCCGCCACGGCGGCCGGAATGTCGGCGTCGTCCAGGATGATGTTGGCCGACTTGCCGCCCAGTTCCTGATGCACGCGCTTGATGGTGGGGGCGGCGTTCTTCGCCACCTCGACGCCCGCGCGGGTCGAGCCGGTGAAGCTGACCATGTCCACGCCGGGGTGACTGGACAGGGCCGCGCCCACGCCCGGGCCGTCGCCGTTGATCATGTTGAACACGCCCGCCGGGACGCCCGCCGCATCCATGATCTCGGCCCAGAGGAGCCCCGACAGGGGCGCGACCTCGGAGGGTTTCAGCACCATGGTGCAGCCGACCGCCAGCGCCGGCGCGACCTTGCAGCCGATCTGGTTCGACGGCCAGTTCCACGGGGTGATGAAGGCGCAGACGCCGATGGGCTCGCGGCTGATCAGGGTGGCGCCGCGCGGCTCCTCCTCGAACGCATAGTCCTTGAGCACCGAAATCGCCGTCTTCAGATGGGCCACGCCCATGAAGGCCTGAGCGTTGCGGGCCAGCGCCGCAGGGGCGCCCATCTCGGCGGTGATGGCCTGGGCCATCTCGTCCTGACGGCGGACGTACTCGGCCAGGATCGCTTCCAGCAGGTCGATCCGCTCCTGACGCAACGTGCGGCTGAAGCTGGCGAAGGCGCGCTGCGCCGCCTTCACCGCCCGGTCCACGTCCTCGGCGCCGCCCAGGCTGATGCGGGCGATCGGCTGCTCGGTCGCCGGATTGATGACGTCCAGCGTGCGCGGCGTCACGGGATCGACCCAGGCGCCGTCGATGTAGAATTTCAGGTGGTCAGTCATGACGCCTCCAGAGACGGTGAAATCGGATAGGTCGGTTACAGGGCGACGCTCTTCATCGGCGTAGCACGGTCGGCCAGTCGCTCGCGACAAACCGGCGTGCGGCGGCTGATCAGCTGACGGCCGACCAGGAACTCGCCGGGCGCGTTGACGGCCTCAACGCACTGGATCACGTCGCCCGCCATGTGGAACAGGGCGAAGCCCGGCGCGCCGGGATCGCCACGCACAATCATGTCGTCGCAGCCGACCGGCACGCCCGCGATCTGCAGCTTCAAGTCATACTGATCCGACCAGAACCAGGGTGTCTCGGTTTCGGGCGCCGGGCGACCGGTGATGGCGGCGGCAGCCTGCCGCGCCTGCTCCAGCGCATTGGGCACGCTCTCCAACCGCATGACCGTCTCATACAGCGGCACGGGACGCCGGGTCAGGTCTCCGATGGCGAAGATCGCCGGGTCGCTGGTGCGCGCCGCCAGATCGACCAGGACCCCGTCCTGACAGTCCAGACCCGCCGCCCGCGCCAGTTCGTCGTTGGGCACGGCGCCGACGCCGACCAGAACCGCGTCGCAATCCAGCACTGAGCCGTCGGCCAATTGCACGCCCCTGACCCGACCGCCCTCGCCGATCAGGCGCTGGACCGTCGCGTCCAGAATGAAATGCACCCCGCGTTCGCGGTGATGGGCATGGAAGAAGCGCGAAAGGACGGGACAGGCGACGCGGGCCAGAATTCTGCTCTCGCGCTCGACAATAACAACCTCGGCGCCGAGCGCCCGCGCGGACGCCGCCGCCTCGAGCCCGACATAGCCGCCGCCGATCACCGCCAGCCGCTTCACGCGGTGACGCTCCGGCGCCAGCGCCGTCTTCAGCGCCTCGGCGTCGGCGGCGGTGCGCAGGGCCATGACGCCGTCCAGATCAGCGCCTTCGATCGGCAGCAGACGCGCCCGCGCGCCGGTGGCCAGGATCAGATTGTCGTAGGAAATCGTGTCGCCGTCATTCAGGCGCACCGTCCGCGCGGCCCGGTCGATGGCCGCGACCGTCTGTGACAGGCGCAGGTCGACGCCGTTCTCAGCATACCATTCGGGGGCCTTGAGCCGCAGGCTGTCGCCATCCGCCTCGCCCTTCAGCCAGGCCTTGGACAGGGGCGGTCTTTGGTAGGGGCCCAGCGGCTCGTCGCCGATCAGGGTGATGGCGCCCGTGTGGCCGTACTGGCGCAACAGGGCGGCGGCGGTCCCGCCCGCATGTCCGGCCCCGACGATGACGATGCGCGGGCTGTCGCTCATGACCTGGCTTTACTGAGGAATCTCTTGGAAGGCCGAACAGGAGACCGGCTGCGGCAGAGGCCGCGACCGATCTCCCGTCGTTGAGTGGTCTTAGAACTTCACGCTGGCCTGCAGGCCGAAGCTGCGCGGGTCGCCCCACTGACGCAGCGTGAACAGGGTCAGGTTGATGCCCGAGACCCAGTACTCCTCGTCCAGCATGTTCTTGCCCCACACCGAGATCTCGGCGGTCCGACCGTCGCCCAGATCGATGTCGCTGAGCGAGATGCGACCGTCGAGCAGGCCATAGGCCTTGCGATAGGACAGCGGGTCGCCCGTGATGCCGCCCTCCTGCCGGTCGCGCCAGTTGTAGTTCAGGCTGGCGACGAACTCGCCGCCGGCCAGGCCCGGCCAGCGATAGTCGACCCCCAGGGTGTAGTTGTGCTTGGGGATCAGCGGGAAGACATAGGTGTCGGTGACATCCTGGCCCGAGGGCAGGATGAACTCGTCATAGACGGCATCGGTATAGCCGTAACCGAAGTTGAGCCTCAGATTGTCGACCGGACGCACCGTGCCTTCCAGCTCGAAGCCCGACATGTGGGCCTTGCCGGCGTTGATGATGGTCGTCGTGACCAGCGAGGGCACGAAGACGCCTGCCTGGAAGTCCTTGTAATCGCTGTAATAGATGGATGCAGACAGGTTCAGTCGGCGGTCGAACCACTGCCCCTTGGTGCCGATCTCATAGGCCGTCAGCTTCTCGGGCTCATAGGGCGTCATGAAGGCGGCGTTGGTCGCAGCCACGTCGTTGTTGCCGCCGCTCTTGAAGCCCGTCGCCACGCGGCCATAGACGTTCCAGTCCTCGGCCAGCTTCCACGACACGTTGACCTCGGGCGTGAACTCGGACCACGAGCCGTCCGCCGTCAGCGGGATCAGATCGGACGGGCCGATGTTGCCGGGCCCCGGCAGAGCGCCCAGGGCGGGGCCGCCGCTGCGCGTGATCGGATTGCCGTTGGCGTCACGCTGGAACACGCCCGCTTCCGCCTGCTTCGGGTCCGCCAGATATTTCGTATAGCTCTGGCTGAGCGAGGTCGCCGACTTCTCGTCCTTGTTGATCCGCCCGCCCAGGGTCAGGCTGAGCCGCTCGTCGAAGGCGGTCGGCGTCCAGGTCATCTGACCATAGGCGGCGATGGAGGTGTTGTCGGCGGAGCGCTCCTGAAGGTCGTACTTGTTGCCGCCGAACTGGAAGTTCCAGCGCGGGTTGAAGACCCCGTACTCTTCCTTGAAGCCGAACAGACCGAAGGTGTACTTCACCGGCCCGTTCGCGCCGATCAGCTGCAGTTCCTGCGACCACTGCTCATAGTTGTTGTTGAGCGTGAAGTGCATCAGGTCCACGCCCACGCCGTCGAAGTCAGTCTGGCTGCGCGACTTCATGTTCCGGTAGGCCGAGATCGACTTGATCGTGATGTCGCCGAAGAAGGGCACAGCGTCGGCGTTGTACTCGGCCGTCAGCGAGTGGCCCTTGACGAAGAAGTCGCTGCGGTTGGCGTAGTCGTTGGCGATGCCGTCGGGACGCGTCGTGTGGATAGCGTTCTGGATGTAGGGATAGAGCGCCGCCTGGCTCCCGCCCGGCCCGATCAGGCCCGGCGCGCTGATCGCCAGCATGGCCGGCGAACTGCGGCTCGAGGTGTCATCGTAGCTATAGGCGACCTTGACGTCCTCGATCGGCCGCCAGACCACGTCCACGCGCCCAGCCTGCTGGTTCTGCTCGCCGAAGGTCGAGAAGCGGGCGTTGGGGTGGGTGTTGTCGAAGAAGCCGTCGCGGGTGCGGCCCGAATAGGCGACCTTCACGTCAAAGGCGCCGATGCCCTGGCCGATCTCGCCGATACGCGGCAGGTCCAACGACAGGCGCTGCTCGAACAGGTCGGCGCTGCCGACGCCCAGCATGACCTTGCCGCCGAACTGGCCGGTCGGCTGGCGCGTCACCAGGTTGACGGCGCCGCCGATGGTGTTCTTGCCGTACAGGGTTCCCTGCGGACCGCGCAGGACTTCGACCCGCTCCAGATCGACGGTGTCGAAGGCGGCGCCGGTCGATTTCGCGATCGGCACGCCGTCGATATACATGCCGACCGGCTGGTCACGGCCCAGGCTGGTGTCCGCCGAGGGCGCCAGGCCGCGCATCGAGATCAGCGGCCCGAAGGCGCCGCCAACCGTCTGGTTGATCTGGATATTGGGCACATAGCCGCCGATGGCGGAAATGTCGGCGACCCCTGCGCGTTGCAGCGCCTCGCCCCCCAGGGTCGAGACCGAAAGCGGCACGTCGATCAATCGTTCTTCGCGGCGCTGGGCCGTAACGACCACATCGGCGATGCTGGTCGCCTGATCGGTCGGCGCAGCTTCCTGAGCCATGGCCATGGCGGGCCAGACGCCGGCCAGAGCGGTGCTCGCCAGCAGAATGGTCGCGGTGCGAGTCATGCGTCGTGTCATGTAACCCTCCCTAATAGCCCATGACCTTTTCGGTCTAATCGGCTGTTTTATTTGATTTTTGAACGCCACTGCGGACCGACGGCGAGAAGCGAGTCCCCTCTTCCTCGCCGTCGATTGTTGTTGATGGCCTTAGGCGCCGAAGCCCACGGGCTCGGCACGGGCCAGGATGCTGTCGGTGCGACGGCGGATGTTGTTGTCGATCCGCTCGCTTTCAGGCAGCAGCCAGAACAGGCCGTCGGCCACGCCGTCCAGAGCGAAGTTCGCCACTTCCTCCGGCTCGGTCACCGGGACCCCGCCGTTCTGCTGGGCCAGTTCCGTCATCGATTTGCCCGCCGGTTGCGGGCTGGCCGGATCGACGTAGTCCGCCGGACGCGCCGAACGCATCAGGTTGGTGTTGACCAGGTGCGGACCGGGGAACAGCAGAGCCGCCTTGACCTTGGCGTCCTGAGCCTTGAGCTGATGGTGAAGCACCTCCGTCAGGCTCGTCACCGCCGCCTTGGTCGAGGCGTATACGGGCGTTCGCGCCGAAGGCACCAGTCCGCCGTTGCCGGAGGTGGTGTTGACGACATAGCCGTCTTCGCCCCCCGCCAGCATCCGGGGCACAAAGGCCCGGATGCCGTGGACCACGCCCATGACGTGGATGTTGTGGCCCCATTCCCAGTCCTTGAGCGCCAGGGTCCAGATCGGCTCCCGGAAATCGCCCAGGCCGACGCCGGCGTTGTTGAACAGCAGATGGACCGCGCCGTGACGGGCATAGGCCTGATCGGCCAGGGCCTCGACCGAGTCCTGCTTCATCACGTCGGCGACGACGCCGACGACGTCTCCGCCCTTGGCGCGCAGCTCGGCGGCGGTCGCCTCCAGCGCCTCGGCGTTGATGTCGCTGAGCACCACCTTGGCGCCGCGTTCGATCAGGGCTTCACCCAGGGCGCGTCCGACGCCGCTGGCGCCGCCGGTGACGACGGCTACCTTTCCCTTCAGATCACGCATCCTGAAGCGCCGCCTCGGATGCGAGCGCGATCTCGATGCCGCCGGTCGGGTTTTCGTCGTAGCGGCCGAACCAGAAGGGCTGCAGCCATTCGCCGGGCACCTTCTCCAGAATCTCGCCGCCGGTGACGCTGCGGCCTTCCGAGTATTCCATCTTCAGCAGCTTGCGCACCGGCACGTCGATCAGCGGGTCGGCTGCGGACTCGCGCAGGGTGACTTTGCCGCCGTTGACGACATGGTGCATGTCCCAGTCGCGATCCCAGTTCAGCTGGGTCAGGAAGACGTCGCCGTCGAAGCCGAAGCCGTTGGCGATGCCCGGCATGCCCTTGTAGCAGAACAGGTTCTCGGTGAACTTCTTGCCGCCCAGGCTCTCGCCGATCTTGCCTTCCAGCTCGACGAAGGCGACGCCGTTGCGGGTGCAGGTGACGTGCAGACTGTCGCCGTTCTTGGTGAACTGGACGTCGGCGATCTTCTTGGGCTCGCCGAAGCGCTCACGGCCGCCGATGACGACGAACTCGCCGCCCATGGGCATGGCCAGAACGTACCAGCCGACCTTGCCCTTGTAGGTGGACTCGACGCCGACCGTCATGGCGGCCGAGACCACCAGTTTGTCGGGCGTCGGGCGCATTTCGACATAGGAGAACTGGATCAGGATCTTGGAGGCGGCGGTCGGCTCCAGCGGCTTGGGTAGCAGAGCCGCCACGATCTCGGGGTCGGTCTCATAGAAGGCGCGCAGGGTCTGCACGGTGTTCTTGAGCCCGCCGCCAGAGGCGCGAGCCTCCATGGCGGCTTTCAGTTTGTTCACGTCCTGCACGTAGCGCAGCTTGGCCAACGTCGTCTCTCCCAGTCGTTTTTTATGATGCATTGGACGGGAGCGGCGCTGACGCGGCCGCTCCCGATCGATGTCAGGCGGCGGCCTTGATGAAGCTGGCCTTCTGCGGGCCGATGCGGGCCGCGATGGCGTTCAGCGCCTTCTCATCCAGGTCGTAGACTTCCAGAGCATTGCCCGCGAACATCCTGGAGATGTCGGTTTCCGGCAGGCCGCCCAGGCTGGCGATCATCTTGGGCAGGGTGTGGGGCCAGGTGCCCTCGGGGTGCGGATAGTCGGTGCCCCACAGCACCCGGTCGATGCCGATGTTGTAGTAGGACTCGGTCGTCTCTTCGTCCGGCAGAGCCGAGCAGCCGACCCAGATGTTGCGCTTGAAGTATTCGCTCGGCTTCATCGACAGGTTGGAGCGGTGATCACCCAGCTTGCCGCTGGTGTGCTTGACCGAGGCGCGGACGTCCATCAGCTCCAGCATCCACGGGAACCAGAACTCGCCGCCGGCTTCGGTGAAGGTGACCTTCAGGTTCGGGAACTGCTCGAACACGCCGCCGAAGATCATCGCCGACATCGGGCGGGTCAGGAAGAAAGCGTATTCCGACAGATAGATGCCGATCCAGCCCGGCTGCGTCGTGTCATAGGCCGGCGCCGCGCCCGAGTGGAAGTTCACGGGCATGTTGTACTCTTGCAGCATGGCCCACATCCGATGGTATTTCGGATGATTGTAGAAGTCGAAGCCTTCCATCAGCGTCGGCAGGACCACGCCCTTCAGGCCGTTCTCCTTGGCCCAGCGGATTTCCTTGAGGTTCTCTTCCATGTCGTAGAGAGCCGGGATGATGGCCAGGCCGATGCGGCGGACCGGGTCCATCTGGCAGAACTCCGCCATCCAGCGGTTGTGGGCGCGAGCGCCGGCCCACTGCAGGTGGGCATCCTTCAGGACAGGCCTCAGGCCGATGTCGGCGCCGAAGGGCGGCGCGTTCCGCTCGGTGATGCCGTCGGGATAAAGGACCTCGGCGGCGACGCCGTCCTCATCGAGAATGCGCGTGCGGATGGAGGAGTCCCAGGCGCCTTCCATGCCTTCGCCGGCGGCGGCGCGCCACTTGTTGTTGAAATCGTCGAGCAGGAAGTTCTTTTCGTGCTGCTCACGCGCAGCGATTTCCTTGGCGATGCGTACGTCGAATTCGGCGCGATACTGAGGATCGAGATACTCGCGATACTTCTCCGGCGGCAAACCGGCATGACCATCAGAAGAAATTACCAGATACCGATCCACGGAACACTCCCACGTTTCTTTAACGGAGACGAACTCATCTTTTCGTCAGCCGATTTTTAAATCTTGATGGAACGATTATTACCCGCCGCTCGTCGACAACAAGCGCGTGGACGCAGACGGTTTATCCGCATCAGGAAACAATCGAAGACGGGGCCAGGCCGGCTTCGCCGCGCCGCAGCGAGGCGTTTTTCCAGGCGTAGAGCGCCAGCGCGGCCATGACGGCGCAGTTCAGGACAAAGGGCGCCGCAGGTGCGAACTCGTACAGCAGCACGCCGACGACCGGGGTGACGACGATGGCCGCCCCCGACAGGCTGGAGACCATGCCCGCCACAAGGCCCTGCTGATCCGCCCGCGCCGCCAGGGAGGCCCCCGCGGTAAAGCCGGGCCGGCAGAAGCTGAACCCCAGGGTCAGCACCACATAGCCCAGGGTCAGCAACCAGATCCCGTCGGCGAAGACGGTGATCAGATTGCCCGCCAGCGCCAGAACGGCCCCGGCCCGCAACAGTTGTCGCGGCGACATCTTCAGCCAGGGAATCAGGATCCACTGGCCGACCAGCCCCGCGACTGCGCCCGCCGCCATGCCGATGCCGATGTAGCGCTGCGCCTCGGCCGCCGGCAGGGCCATGGAGTCCATGATGACGAAGCCCAGGGTATAGACGTTGATCGCCTGGGCGCAGGCCGACAGCAGGCCGTACCAGAGATAGGGCCCGATATTCCTGTCGCGCCAGACCCCGAAACCCGGCCTGGCGGACGCCGTCTTGCCCGCCGCCCGCGCCTGCAGGACCGCCTCGCGCATGGCGGGGGACGGACGATCCGACGGGATCACCACCGCGACGGCGACCCAGATCGCCGCGGCGATCAGGGCGAAGATGACCATGGGCCCGGCCAGGCCGAGGAAACCGAACACCAGCAGCGGCGACACCGCCGGACCGATGATGGTGCCCATGCCCAGGGCCCCGGCCAGCGCCGACAAGGCGGAGGTCCGGTCCTTCTCGGACGTGCGCTCGGCCACATAGGCCTGGCTGGATGAAGCCGTCGCCGAGCCCAACAGGCCGAAGACGCCCCGGATCGCCGCAAAGGCCAGGAAAACGATGAACGGCGGCAACAGGGCCTGCAAACCGGCCCAGACCACCACCGCGCAGCCCAGCATGGAGAAGACGAAGCCGCCGAGACCCAGCATCATCATCGGCTTGCGGCCGCTCACATCCGACACCTTGGCCCAGTGCGGGGCGGTGATCGCCCAGAACAGGGCCGACAACGAAAAGACCGCCGCCACCAGATGGTCGGAAATCCCAATCGCCCGGCCAATCGCGGGCATGACGGAGATCAGTCCCAGGTTGCCCACGGCCATGGCCATGGACACCACGAAGATCAGGCCGAACACGATCCGGGGCAGACCCTTTTCGCCCGACAGCTGGGCGGCGGAGGCATTGCAAAGTCTCTGAAGCAAACTGGTCTCCCGCGCGGCGACCTTATGAGGATCGCGGGCGGACCAGGCCGCCGGTCGGGAAAATAGAGCCCAAGCCAACCGCGACGATAAGGCGCAGATCGCGACCAGAGTGTTTCGTCTGCGGCCCTATTTCGGCTCGCGCCAGGATTGTCTTCGGACGCAAACAATCCGTTCCTTTGGGGACCCTTCACCCTCCTCAGCCCGTCTCATAGCGTCGTGACAGGAACCAATCTTCCCTGCTTCACGGAGTGTCTCGGCGTGCTCGACAAACGGCTGGATCTGGATGGCTTCGTCGCCAGCCTGCGCGACGGAATGACGATCGGAATCGGCGGCTGGGCGACGCGTCGCAAGCCCATGGCCCTCGTGCGCGCCATCGCGCGTTCCAATCTCAAGGACCTGACCATCGTCGGCTACGGCGGCCCCGACGTCGGCACCCTGGTGGCGTCCGGCAAGGTGAAGAAGCTGATCTTCGGTTTTGTTTCCCTGGATCATTTCCCGCTGGATCCGCACTTCCGCGCCGCCCGCCAGGCAGGCGCCCTGGAGATTCTGGAGCTGGACGAAGGCCTGCTGCACTGGGGCCTTCGCGCCGCGGCCATGCGGCTGCCCTTCCTGCCCGCCAACTTCGGCCTGGCCACGGACATTCCCTCGCAGGGCATCAAGACGATCCAGTCTCCCTATGAGGACGGCCAGACCCTGCTGGCCATGCCGGCGATCAAGCTGGACGCGGCCATCCTGCACGTCCACCGCGCCGATCAGGCGGGCAACACCCTGATCTTCAGCCCCGACCCCTTCTTCGACGACCTGATGGCGCGCGCCGCCGACCAGGTCTTCGTCTCGACCGAACAGGTGGTCACGACCGAGGCCCTGGACCTGCCCGCCAACGCCCGCTTCCACCCGTTCGAGCGCAGCGTCGTCACCGGGGTGATCGAGGCCCCGCTGGGCGCTCACCCGACCGGCGCCACGCCCGACTACGGCATCGATATGGCCCACCTGAAGACCTACGTCGGCGCGACCTCGCCCGAAGCCTGGGACGACTATCGCGCCCGCTTCATCGACGCGACGCCCGACGCCTATCTCGCGGCGGTCGGCGGCGCCGACCACGTTCGCGCCCTGCCTGCGCCGATCTATTGAGGCCCGCCGACATGACCCAGACCCACTACACCCTGGCTGAACTGTGCATCGCCGCCGCCGCAGACGCCTGGCGCAATGACGGCGAAGTCCTGGCCACCGGCATCACCCTGATGCCGCGCCTGGCCGCCGGCCTGGCCAAGCTGACCGTCAACCCGGCCCTGATGCTGACCGACGGCGAGAACCATTTCGTCGCGGAGCCCGTGCCGGTCGGCCCGCGCAACGGCTATGTCCCCAAGGTCGAGGGCTGGATGCCCTTCGCCCGCACCTTCGACAATCTGTGGGGCGGCAAGCGCCACGCCATGGTCGTGCCGACCCAGATCGACCGCTTCGGCCAGACCAATATCTCGGTCATCGGCGACCACGCCAAACCCAAGGCGGCCCTGCTGGGCGCCCGCGGCTATCCGGGCAACTCGATCAGCCACCCCAACAGCTATTTCGTGCCGACCCACAACACGCGGTCCTTCGTGGCGGGCGAAGTCGATTTCGTCTGCGGCGTCGGCTACAATCCGACCCGCTGGCCTGATGGGAAAAAGCCCGCTGGTCTCGACCTGCGGATGGTCATCACCGACCTGGCCGTGCTGGACTTCAGCGGCGCCAACAAGGCGATGCGGGTGCGATCCCTGCACCCCGGCGTCACCTTCGACGAGGTTCAGGACAAGACCGGATTCGCCCTGGCGCGGCCCGAGACCATTCCCGAAACCGCCGCTCCGACCGCCGAACAGCTGGCGATCATCCGCGACCGTCTGGACCCGCACAATCTGCGCGCCACCCTGTTCAAGGGCGACCCCGTCGGCGACCGCCGCCTGCAGGACGCGGCCTGATCATGAGCGACCTGGTCCCCCCGAAAGACGTCGAGATCACCTACGAGACCGAGACGCCCGTCGCCTATGCGGTCGAGGGGCCGGTCGCCTGGATCACCATGGATCGCACGGCGTTCCACAACGCCCAGAACTCGCAGATGACCTATGCGCTGGACGACGCCTTCCGCCGCGCCGTCGATGACGATGCGGTCAAGGTCATCGTCCTGCGCGGGGCGGGCAAGCATTTCTCGGCGGGCCACGACATCGGCACCCCGGGCCGCGACCTGCACAAGAGCTTCGAGCGCCGCCACCTGACCTATGATCACGTCAACAAGCCGGGCGCGGAACTGCTCTATGCGCGCGAGCACGAGGTCTATCTGGGCATGTGCCGCCGCTGGCGCGACATTCCCAAGCCGACCATCGCCATGGTCCAGGGCGCCTGTATCGCCGGGGGCCTGATGCTGGCCTGGGTCTGCGACCTGATCGTCGCTTCGGACGACGCCTGGTTCCAGGACCCGGTCGTGCGCATGGGCATTCCCGGCGTCGAGTATTTCGCCCACGCCTTCGAAATGCACCCGCGCATCGCCAAGGAGTTCCTGTTCCTCGGCGAGCGGATGCCCGCGGCACGCGCCTATGAATTGGGCATGGTCAATCGCGTGGTCGCCCGCGATCAGTTGGAAGACCAGACCCGCGCTATCGCCGAGAAGATCGCCCTGATGCCGCGTCTGGGCCTGTCGCTGACCAAGCAGGCGGTGAACCACGTCGAGGATTTGCGCGGCAAGCGCACGGCGATGGACGCCGTCTTCCACATGCACCACTTCGCCCACGCCCAGAACGATCTGGTCAGCGGCAACAGCCTGGGCGGGCTGGACGGCAAGGCCATGGCCGCCGCCAACAAGCGCGCGGACGAGGGCTGAGCATGACCCTCAATACCGAACTGACCGCGCGCCTCGGCTGCCGCTATCCCATCATCCAGACGGCCATGGGCTGGATCGCCACGCCCGAACTGGTCGCCGCGACCAGCGAGGCGGGGGCCTTCGGCTTCCTCGGCGCGGCGGTGATGCGGCCCGACGAACTGCGTCAGGCCATAGCGCAACTGAAGACGCTGACCAGCAAGCCCTTCGGCGTAAACTTCCATATGTTCCAGCCGGGCGCCGCCGAGATCGTCGAGATCATCCTGGCCGAGCGCGATCAGGTCCGCGCCGTCAGCTTCGGGCGCGGTCCCGACAAGGCGATCATCGCCCGCTTCCGCTACGCCGGCATCGTCTGCATCCCCACCGTCGGCGCGCTGAAGCACGCGCGCAAGATGGTCGAACTGGGCTGCGACATGATCACGGTCCAGGGCGGCGAAGGCGGCGGCCATACCGGCTCGGTCGCCACCACCGTCCTGCTGCCTCAGGTTCTGGACGCGGTGAAGGTGCCGGTCGTGGCGGCGGGCGGTTTCAGCGACGGGCGCGGTCTGGCCGCCGCATTGGCTTACGGCGCAGCCGGCATCGCCATGGGCACCCGCTTCCTGATGACCGCCGAAAGCCCCGTGCCGGGGGCGACCAAGGCCCACTACGTCAAGGCCGGTCCCGACGATATTCTGGTCTCGACCAAGGTCGACGGCCTGCCCCAGCGCATGATCCGCAACCGCCGTCTGGCCCGCATCGAGAGCGCCGGTCCCGTGTCGATGTGGCTACGCGCGCTGGAAAGCGCCCTGATGATGAAGCGCGCCACGGGGGCCTCGGCGCCCGAGCTGCTGGCCGCCGCCCGCGCCATGACTAGTCACGGCGGGCTGACGCTCGCCCAGGCCATGATGGCCGCCAGCGCCCCCATGCTGATCCAGCGCGCCGTGGTCGAGGGCCAGCCCGACGAGGGCTTGATGGCCACCGGCCAGGTGGCGGGCCGTCTCGGCGACCTGCCCACCTGCCACGACCTGATCGAACAGATCGTCACCCAGGCCCGCGCGCGGCTGGAGGCTGTCGCCAGCCCCCTCGCCAGCGCCGCCTGACGGGAACCGCACATGCCCATCCGCACCGACATCACAGACCGCATCGGCGAGGTCATCCTCGACCACCCTCCGGTCAATGCGCTCGACTCCACGCTGTGGAACGCCCTGCCCGGCATCATCACCGAGGTCGGATCGCGCGAGGACGTGCGCTGCGTCCTGATCCGCGCCGAAGGGCGCGGCTTCTGCGGCGGCGTCGACATCAAGGAGATGCAGGCCCACCCCGAGCGGATCGTGGCCCTGAACCGGGGCAACTACCTGACCTTCAAGGCCGTGCGCGACTGTCCGGTGCCGGTCGTGGTGGCCGCCCACGACTTCGTCATCGGCGGCGGCATCGGCATCTGCGGCGCGGCGGACACCGTCATCGCCTCGGACGACTGCTACTTCTCCCTGCCCGAGATCGACCGGGGCGCCATGGGCGGGGCCTCGCACCTGTCGCGGATGCTGCCCCTGCACACGGTGCGCGCCGCCTTCTTCACCGGCGGCAGGATCACGGCCCAGGACGCCTGGCGCCTCGGCGGGGTCGAGAAGCTGGTCCCGCGCGACCAGTTGCACGCCGAGGCCCGCGCCTTCGCCGCCGTCATCGCCTCCAAGAGCCGCACCGCCCTGGTCCTGGCCAAGCAGGCCCTGAACGGGTTGGAGCCGCGCGACGTCGACCACGGCTACCGCTTCGAACAGGGCTTCACCCTGGAAATGTACATGCACGCGGACAGTCAGGCCTCACGCGACGCCTTCGTCCACGACAACAAGACCGCCCAGTTCTGAAGGTCATCCCGTGAACCTGAGTTACACCCCCGAGCAGACGGCTTTCCGGCACGAGGTGCGCGCCTGGATGGCCGGCCATGTCCCCGCCAAGCCCCTGCCCTCGTTCGACACCGCCGAAGGTTTCGAGGCCCACCGCGAATGGGAACGCACCCTCAGCCGGGGCAATTTCGGCATGGTGACGTGGCCGAAGGCCTATGGCGGTCGCGCGCTGGATCTCGTCCAGTGGCTGATCTTCGAGGAAGAATATTACCGCGCGGGCGCGCCCGGCCGGGTCAATCAGAACGGCATCTTCCTGCTGGGCCCGACCCTGATGGAGTTCGGCACGCCCGAGCAGAAGGCGCGCTTCCTGCCCGCCATGGCCGCCGGGGATGAAATCTGGGCCCAGGCCTGGTCCGAGCCGCAGGCGGGCAGCGACCTGGCCGCCGTCGCCGCCACCGCCGTGATCGACGGCGACGACTACGTCCTCAATGGCCACAAGATCTGGTCGTCGCGGGCCGTCTTCGCCGACTGGGCCTTCGTTCTGGTCCGCACCGAGGCGGGGTCGTCGCGGCACAAGGGCCTGTCCCTGCTGCTGATGGACCTGAAGACGCCCGGCGTCCGCGTCCAGCCGATCCCGCAGATCGACGGCGAGGCGGGCTTCGCCGAAATCTTCCTCGAGAACGCCCGCGTGCCCGTCGCCAATCGCCTCGGCGACGAGGGGCAAGGCTGGCACGTCTGCATGGCCACCGCCGGGTTCGAGCGCGGCCTGATGCTGCGCAGCCCGGCCCGCTATCAGGATGCTGCCCGCCGTCTGGCCGCCCTCTATCGCCGCCATGAAGCCGAGGTCGATCCGGCGCTGGGGCGCGACGTGGCCCAGGCCTGGATGAACGCCGAGGCCTATGCCCTGTCGATTTATTCGACGGCCTGTCGCCTGACGGCGGGCGGCACGATCGGGGCCGAGGCCAGCTGCAACAAGATCTTCTGGTCCGAGATGGACATCGCCCTGCACCAGACGGCCCTGGCCATCCTGGGGCCGCGCGCCGAGCTGCTGGCGAGCGACGATACGGGCGACTGGCTGGGCGGCTATCTCTTCTCGCTGGCCGGGCCGATCTACGCCGGATCGAACGAGATCCAGCGCAACATCATCGCCGAGCGCCTGCTCGGCCTGCCGAGGGGCTGATCGTGGATTTCGCCTTCTCCGACGAACAACAGGCCATCGCCGAGGTCGTCCGCACCCTGCTGCGGGCCGAATGCACGGGCGCACACCTGCGCCGTCTGATGGACAACGGCGACGCGCGCGACGAAGCGCGCTGGCGTCAGATTCTTGACCTGGGTCTGACCGGGATCATGGTCGCCGAAGCCAAAGGCGGCCTGGGTCTGGACGAGACCGACTTCATCCTGATCGCCCAGGCCTGCGGTCACGCCGCCCTGCCCGAGCCGCTGGTCGAGCTGGCGGGCGTGGTCCTGCCGCTGCTAGCGGCGGTGGATCATCCCCGCGCTGGCGAATGGCTGGACAAGGCGCTGGCGGGCGAGGCCACCGTGGCTCTGGCTCATCCGTCCAATCCCTTCGTCGCCGACGCCGACACGGCGGGCGCCCTGCTGCTGGTCCACGACGGCGCCCTGCATCTGGTCGAGCGATCGGCGGTTGAACTGATCGCCCAGCCCAGCATCGACCCCTTCCGCCGCCTGTCGCGCGTGGTGTGGACGCCGTCCTCAGACACCATGATCGCTAACGCCGCGACGGCTGCCCCCCTGCTGGCGACGGCGCTGGAACGCGGGGCCATCTTCGCCGCCGCCCAGTGCATCGGTCTGGCCGAGCGCAGCGTCGAACTGGCCGTCGACTACGCCAAGGAACGCACCCAGTTCGGCAAGCCCATCGGCGTCAATCAGGCGGTGAAACACCTGCTGGCCACGGCTCAGGTGAAAATCGAGTTCGCCCGCCCCGTCGTCTTCGCCGCCGCTGCCGAGCGCGCCGCCGACAACGCCCTGTCGCGCGCCCGCGCCTCGCACGCCAAGCTGGCCGCGACCGAGGCCGCATCCCTGGCCGCCCGCACCGCCATCCAGGTCCACGGGGCCATGGGCTATTCGTGGGAGGTGGACGTCCACTTCCTGCTGAAGCGCGGCCTGGCGCTGGCCGGCGCCTGGGGCGACGAAAGCTTCCACCGCGCGCGGGTCAGAACGCGCGCCCTCTCCTCCCCCGATATCGACCACAGCTTCGCCTGGGCCGCCCTGAAGGAAGACGCCGCCCATGCCGCATGAGGCCTATATCATCGACGCCGTCCGCACCCCGGTCGGGCGCAAGAAGGGCGGGTTGGCCCACGTCCATTCGGCCGATCTGGGCGCCCACGTCCTGACGGCCCTGATGGCGCGCGTAGGGGTCGATCCCGGCGCGGTCGAGGACGTGGTGTTCGGCTGCTGCGACACCATCGGTTCTCAGGCCGGCGACATCGCCCGCTCCTGCTGGCTGGCGGCGGGCCTGCCCGAGCACGTGCCCGGCGTGACCATCGACCGCCAGTGCGGCTCGGCCCAGCAGGCGGTGCATTTCGCCGCGCAAGGCGTGATGAGCGGCACTCAGGATCTGGTCGTCGCCGGCGGCGTGCAGAACATGAACGCCATCCCGATCTCGGCCGCCATGCTGGCCGGTCAGACCTATGGCTTTGCCGATCCCTTCCGCGGCTCCACCGGCTGGCAGGCGCGCTATGGCGATCAGGAGGTCAGCCAGTTCCGCTCGGCCGAGATGATCGCCGACAAGTGGAACATCAGCCGCGCCGAGATGGAGCAGTTCGCGCTGGAGAGCCATCAGCGCGCCATCGACGCCGCCGAGGCCGGCCGTTTCGACAACGAGATCATCCCGCTGGCCGGCGTGACGCGCGACGAAACCCCGCGCCAGACCTCGCTGGAAAAGATGGCGACGCTACAGCCGCTGACGCCCGATGGCCGCATCACCGCCGCCGTGGCCAGCCAGACCGCCGACGGCGCCGCCGCCCTGCTGATCGCCTCGCCGAAAGCCGTCGCCGATCATGGCCTCAAGCCCCGCGCCCGCATCCACCACCTGTCGGTGCGCGCCGACGATCCCGTCTGGATGCTGACCGCGCCGATCCCGGCCACCCGTCACGCGCTGGAAAAGACCGGCCTGCGGATCGAGGACATCGACCTGTTCGAATGCAACGAAGCCTTCGCCTCGGTCGCCCTGGCCTGGATGAAGGAGCTCGGCATCCCGCGCGACCGGGTCAACGTCAACGGCGGCGCCATCGCCCTGGGTCACCCGCTGGGGGCCACTGGGGCGCGCATCATGACCACCATGCTCAACGAGCTGGAACGTCGCGGCGGCCGCTACGCCTTGCAGACCATGTGCGAGGGCGGCGGTCAGGCCAATGTCACCATCATCGAGCGTCTGTGAGGGAAGCGTCCATGTTCGGTATCTGTGAAGGCCGCGTGGTCATCGTCACGGGCGCGGGCGGCGGGTTGGGCCGGGCCTACGCCCTGGCCCTGGCGGCCGAGGGGGCCAGGGTCGTCGTCAATGACCTGGGCGTCGGGACCCACGGCGAGGCTGGCCAGACGGTCGGCGCGGCCCAGGCCGTGGTCGATCAGATCGTCGCCGCTGGCGGCCGGGCCGTCGCCAACACCGATGACGTGACCGAGGTCGAGGGCGGTCAGCGCATGGTCCAGACGGCGCTCGACGCCTTTGGCGACCTGCACGCCGTGGTCAACAACGCCGGCTTCGTCCGTGATCGGATGTTTGTCTCCTGTACGCCCGAGGAATGGGACGCCGTGCTGCGCGTCCACCTGCGCGGTCATTTCTGCGTCAGCCGCGCCGCCGTCGACTACTGGCGCGCCAAGCAGAAGGCGGGGCGCAATCCCGACGCCCGCATCATCAACACCTCGTCCGGCGCGGGCCTTCAGGGCTCGATCGGCCAGAGCGCCTATTCGGCGGCCAAGGGCGGCATCGCCAGCCTGACCCTGGTGCAAGCCGCCGAGCTTGGGCGCTACGGCGTCACCGCCAACGCCCTGGCCCCAGCGGCGCGCACCCGCATGACCGAGACCGCCTTCGCCGAGGCCATGCAGGCGCCCGAGGGCGGCTTTGACGCCAATGACCCCGCCAACGTCGCCCCCACCATCGTCTGGCTGGCCAGCGCCCAGTCCGCCGAGGTGACGGGTCAGGTGTTCGAGCTGCAAGGCGGACGGATCATGCTGTCCGAGGGCTGGCGCAACGGCCCCGGCGTCGATCAGGCCCGCCGCTGGCGTCCGTCAGAGGTCGGCGCCGTCGTCCACGACCTGCTGGCCCGCCGCACCCCGGCGCAAGCCGTCTATGGCGCGGGCTGAGGGCGGGCGGATGAACATCACCCTCAGCGACGAACAACTGGCCATCGCCGAAAGCGCCCGGGCGTTTCTGGACGAGCACGGCAGCTCGGCCCGCCTGCGCGCCGCCATCGAATCCGCCGACGGCTGGGACGCCGAACAGTGGCGCGCCATGGCGCAGGAAATGGGCTGGCTGGGCGTGGCCGCGCCGGAACGCTTCGGCGGCAGCGACCTGGGTCTGGTCGAACTGGCCATCCTGCATGAAGAGGCCGGCCGCACCCTGACGGCGGCCCCGATGTTCCCCACCCTGGGCCTGGCCCTGCCCGCCCTGATGTCGGCGGGCTGCGAGGCGCGACAGGTCGAGTTCCTGCCGCGCCTGATCGAGGGCGATATCCGCGCCGCCGTCTGCCTGACCGGCGCCTCGGGCGCGCCTGTCCCCGGCGATGTCGCCATCCGTCTGACGGCGGACGGCGACGGCTGGCGGCTGCACGGCACCGCCGAATACGTCCTGATGGGCCACGCCGCCAATCTGCTGATCATCGTCGCCCGCACAGCGGGCACGACCGGCTGGGATGGCCTCAGCCTACTGGCCGTCGCCGCCGACACGCCGGGGATCAGCGTCGAGCGCCTGACCAGTCTGGACCTGACCCGCCCCTTCAGCCGCGTGCGTTTCGATCAGGCCCGCGTCAGCGACGACGCCCTGCTGGGCGCGCCGGGGAAGGCCGCGGCCGCCATCCGCCGGATGCTGGCGGTCGGCGCCGTCATGCTGGCCGCCGAACAGCTGGGCGGTGCCGAACGGACGCTGGAGATCACCACCGAATACGCCAAGCAACGCGTTCAGTTCGGCCGCGTCATCGGCTCGTTCCAGGCCATCAAGCACAAGCTGGCCGACATGATGCTGGCCGTCGAATCCGCCCGCTCGGCCCTCTACTACGCCGTGCGCCTGCTGGACGTGCCGGATGAAATGGAAGAGGCCGCCGCTGTCGCCGGGGCCTGCTGCTCCGAAGCCTTCCTGCAGTGCGCGGGCGACGCCATCCAGATCCACGGCGGCATCGGCTTCACCTGGGAGCACGACGCCCATCTCTACTTCAAGCGCGCTCGCGCCAGCGCCGCCCTGCTGGGCGGCCCGTCCCATCACTATGAGGCCGTCGCCGTCCTGATGGGTCTGGACGACGCCCCGGAACCCACCACATGACGCCTCCCCCGCCCTATCCGGTCGCTCGCAACCTGTTGCAGGGCAAGACCGCCGTCATCACCGCCGCCGCCGGCACCGGCATCGGCTTTTCCGTCGCCAAGCGCTTCGCCGAGGAAGGCGCAACGCTCCTGATCAGCGACCTGCACGAGCGCCGCCTGAACGAGGCCGCCGACGCCATCGAGGTCGCCGTCGGCCGACGCCCCGCCACCCAGCTGTGCAACGTCACCGTCGAGACCGAGGTCCAGGCCCTGGCCGCGCGCTCGGTCGAAGTGCTGGGTCGCGTCGATATCCTGGTCAACAACGCCGGTCTGGGCGGCTCGACCGCCGTGGTCGACATGGCCGACGACGAATGGGCCCGCGTCATCGACGTCACCCTGACCAGCGTCTTCCGCATGAGCCGCGCCTTCCTGCCGATCATGTATGCACAAGGGTCCGGCGCCGTGGTCAACAACGCCTCGGTGCTGGGCTGGCGGGCGCAGAAGCTTCAGGCCCACTACGCCGCCGCCAAGGCCGGGGTCATGGCCTTCACCCGCTGTTCGGCGCTGGAAGCGGCCGAGCATGGGGTTCGCATCAACGCCGTCGCCCCCTCCATCGCCATGCACGCCTTCCTGGCCAAGGTGACGACGCCGGAACTGCTGCAATCGCTGGCCGCGCAGGAGGCCTTCGGCCGTCCCGCCGAGGTCTGGGAAGTGGCCAACGCCATGCTGTTCCTGGCCTCGGACCTGTCGTCCTACATGACCGGCGAAGTGCTGTCGGTCTCCAGCCAGAGGGCCTGATGCGCGTCTTCGAGACCCCGCAGGCCATGCTGGGCCTGACCAATGAGCCCCTCGGCGTCAGCGACTGGGTGCAGATCGATCAGGACCGGATCGACGGCTTCGCCCATGTCACCGGCGACGACCAGTGGATCCATGTCGATCCCGAACGCGCCAGGACCGGTCCCTTCGGCGCCACCATCGCCCACGGCTATCTGACCGTCTCGCTGGCCAATCTGTTCCTGCCCCAGATCATCGAGGTGCGAGGGTTTTCGGTCGGGGTGAACGTGGGCTGCGACAATATCCGCTTCCTCGCCCCCGTCCGGGTCGGTTCGCGCCTGCGCGGTTCGGGCGTCCTGCTGCACGCCGAAGAGGCCAAGGCCGGGTCGGTTCAGGCGACCGTCCGCATCACCATCGAGATCGAGGGCGAGACCAAGCCCGCCTGCGTTCTCGACGCCATCAGCCGCTACTATCCGTAAAGAGATTTCATGCGCCAAGCCGTCATTGTCAGCGCCGCCCGCACCCCGATCGCAAAGGCCTATCGCGGCGCCTTTAACGACACCGAAGCCACGGCCCTGTCCGGCCATGTCGCCGCAGAGGCCGTGCGCCGGGCGGGCGTCGATCCCGCCAGCATCGAGGACGTCATCGTCGGTTGCGCCGCCCAGCAGGGCACGCAGGGCTACAACATCGGCCGCCTGACCGCCGCCGCCGCCGGCTTTCCAGACAGCGTCGCGGGCATGGCGCTGGACCGGATGTGCGCCTCGGGCCTGATGGCCATCGCCACCGCCTCGAAACAGGTGCGCGACGACGGCATGGAGGTGGTCGTCGCGGGCGGGGTCGAGTCCATCACCCTGACCCAGAACAAGCACAAGAACGCCTACCGCGCCCGCAACGAAAGCGTCGTCGCCCATTCGCCGTATATGTATATGCAGATGATCGAGACGGCCGAGATCGTCGCAGACCGCTACGGGATCAGCCGCGAGGCGCAGGACCTGTACAGCCTGCAAAGCCAGCAGCGCACCGCCGCCGCCCAGGCCGCCGGGCGCTTCACCGCCGAGCTGGCGCCCCTGACGACGCGCAAGCAGGTCGTCGACAAGGCCACCGGCGCGATCAGCCATGAGACCGTGACCCTGACCGCCGACGAAGGCCCGCGCGCCTCGACCACGCTGGAAAACCTCGCCGCGCTGGAGCCCGTGTTCAAGGACGGCGACATCATCAAGCAGGGGCGCCACATCACCGCGGGCAACGCCTCGCAACTGTCGGACGGCGCCGCCGCCGTGGTGCTGATGGAGGCCGCCGCCGCCGCGCGCGCGGGCCTGTCGCCGCTGGGCGCCTGCCTAGGCATGAGCGTCGCCGGCTGCGGTCCGGACGAAATGGGCATAGGCCCGGTCTTCGCCGTGCCCCGGCTGCTGGCCCGCCATGGGCTCAAGGTGTCCGACATCGGCCTGTGGGAACTGAACGAGGCCTTCGCCTGTCAGGCCCTCTATTGCCGCGACACCTTGGGAATCGACCCGGAACTGTTCAATGTCGACGGCGGGGCCATTGCGGTGGGCCATCCGTTCGGCATGACCGGCGTACGGACCGCCGCCCACGTTCTGTTTGAAGGCAAGCGTCGCGGCGTCAAACATGCCGTCGTGACCATGTGCGTCGGCGGCGGCATGGGCGCCGCCGCCCTGTTCGAGGTGTTCTGATGCCCCAGATTTTCGTGACCCAGCAGGACGGCGGGCAACTGACGCTGGAGGTCCCTTCGGGCCGCCGCCTGATGGAGGCCCTGCGCGACGGCGGCACCACCGTCGAAGGCACCTGCGGCGGGGCCTGCTCGTGCGGCAGTTGCCACGTCTATGTCGACGACGCCTGGCTGGCGAAGCTGACCCAGGCCGAGGGCGACGAGCGCGAGATGATCGAGGCCATCGGCGACGTGATCGAGGTCCGCCCTACGTCTCGCCTCGCCTGCCAGATCCAGATGAGCGACGCCCTGGACGGCCTGACCCTGACCATCGCCGAAGCCATCTAGGAGGCTGGGATGAGCCGCAATTTTGCGCCCGAACACGAGGGCTTTCGTCGTCAGGTCGCGACCTGGCTGGACGAGCAGCTGTCCGGCCCCTTCGCCCACCTGCGCGGGCTGAACAACCACGTCGACGCCATTCCTGAGCGCCGGGAATGGGAAGCCGCCCTGGGCAAGGCGCGCTACGGCTGCATCGGCTGGCCCGAGGAATGGGGCGGTCGCGGCGCCAGCATCGCAGAGCAAGTGATCTTCGCCGAGGAGTACGCCCGCGCCAAAGCGCCCTCGCGCATCGGCCACATCGGCGTCGAGCTGGCCGGGCCGACCCTGCTGCTGCACGGCACGGAAAAGCAGAAGCAGCAGTTCCTGCCCGGCATCGCCTCGGGCGCCGACATCTGGTGCCAGGGCTATTCCGAGCCCAACGCCGGGTCGGACCTGTCCAACGTCCGCACCACCGCCTGGCTGAAGGATGGACGCTGGATCATCAACGGCCAGAAGGTCTGGACCTCGATGGCCCAGTTCTCGGACTGGGTCTTCGTCATCTGCCGCGCCGATTCCGGCACGCGCGGGGCCAGCGGCCTGGCCTATCTGCTGGTGCCGATGAACCAGCCCGGCGTCACCGTCCGCCCGATCCGCCAGATGACCGGCGAGGCCGAGTTCAACGAGGTCTTCTTCGACAACGCCGAGACGGCCGCCGAGAACATCGTCGGTCAGCCGGGCGAAGGCTGGAAGGTCGCCATGGCCACCCTGGCCTTCGAGCGCGGGGTCTCGACCCTGGGCCAGCAGATGCATTTCAGGAATGAACTGGACGAACTGGTCGCCCTCGCAAAAACCAATGGCGCGGCGCGCTCGCCCCTGATCCGCCAGCGACTGGCCAAGGCCCATGTCGGCCTGACCGTCATGCGCGCCAGCGCCCTGCGGATGCTGGCCAATCAGGACCCGCAGACCCCGACCTCGGGCGCCTATACCTACAAGCTCTACTGGGCTCTGTGGCATCGCTCTCTGGGCGAACTGGCCATGGATGTTCAGGGCCTGTCAGGCCAGATCGGCACGGGCGAATCCGACTTCAACGCCCTGACCCACATGCATCTGATGTCGCGCGCCGAGACCATCTACGCCGGCACCAACCAGATCCAGCGCAACATCATCGCCGAGCGCGCCCTGGGCCTGCCCCGCGAAGCCCGCGGCGCCCTGCACGCCTGACGGCATAAAAAATGGGCCTCTCCGATGCGGAGAGGCCCAGTTCTCAGGTTCCTGGCCGGAGTCTAGACCAGGTCGAGGAAAGAAGGCCGTTCGCCGCCGCCGTCGACCGACAGCCGCGTCCCGCTGACGTAGGACGCCAACGGCGAAGACAGATACAGAACCGCATTGGCGATATCGCGCCCGACGCCCATCCGCTTCAGCGGCAGAGCCTCGGCGATGGCGGCGTGGCCGGCGCCATAGTGGTCCGCCGCGCCCTCAGTGGCGATCAGGCCGACGATGACGGCGTTGACGCGGATCTTCGGCCCCCACTCCATCGCCAGGCTCTGGGTCAGGTTGATCAGCCCGGCCTTGGCCGCGCCATAGATGGCCGTGCCCGGCGAAGGCCGCACGCCCGAGACGCTGCAGATATTGACGATGGAGCCGCCGTTCGGCTGGGCCTGCATATGCCGCCACGCGGCCTGCGCGACGTGCAGGGGCGCCATCAGGTTCAGCGCCACGATGGCGTCGCTGAAGCGCGGCGAGGCGGTCGCGGCCTCGGCCATGGGCGAACCGCCGGCGTTGTTGACCACGATGTCGAGTCGGCCGTGGCGCCCCACGATTCCATCCACCAAGGCGCGCACCTGATCGGCGACGCGCACGTCGCAGGCGACGAACTCGGCTGTGCGTCCGTCCTGCGACGGCAGGGCCTCTGGCTCGCTGCGACCGCAGACCACGACGCGGCACCCGGCTTCGAGCAGGGCCTCGGCGATGGCCTTGCCGATGCCCTTGGCCCCGCCCGTGACCAGTGCCACCTGCCCCGCCAGATCGACCGTGACCGAGCCCTCACCCGACATGGCGCAGGCCTTCTTCGGAAGGCATCGCGGCCAGCAGGAACTTCTGCACCTTGCCGGCCGGATTGACCGGCAGGGCGTCGATGAAGGCGAACAGGCGCGGCACCTTGTAGTTGGCCATGTTGGCGCGGCACCACTGGCGGATTTCCTCCGCATTGGCCTCGGCCCCGGCGCGCAGGACGATGAAGGCCTTGCCCACCTCACCCATGCGCTCGTCCGGCGTGCCGATCACCGCCACCTGGGCGATGGCCGGGTGGGCCGTCAGGATGCGCTCGATCTCGGCCGGATAGCAGTTGAAGCCGCCGGTGATGAACATGTCCTTCATCCGGTCCGTGACCCGCAGATAGCCGTCGGCGTCAAAGCAGCCGATGTCGCCGGTGTGCAGCCAGCCGTCGGCATCCACGGCCTCGGCGGTCGCCTTCGGGTCCTCGAAATAGCCGGCCATGACGTTGAAGCCGCGCACCCAGATCTCGCCTTCGCGGCCCGCCGCGACCGGCTCGCCGAGACGGTCGACGCACTTCACCTCGACGCCCGGAATGGGCTTGCCGCAGCTGTTGGCGATGCGTTCGACGCCGTCGCCCATCTGGGTCATCGTCACCATGCCCGAGCTCTCGGTCAGGCCATAGGCGGTCAGGACGTTGCGGATGCCCAGCTCGTCCTGCATCCGCTGCACCAGCGACGGCGCCACCGAGGCGGCCCCCGTCACGGCGACGCGGATGGACGACAGCGTCACGCCCGTCTCGGCGCTGCTGGCCAGCATCTGCTGGAAGATGGTCGGCGGTCCCGGCAGGACGGTGATGCCCTCGGCCTCGATCAGCTCCACGACCCGCGCGGGATCGAAGGTCGCCATCGGATAGGCCGTCGCCCCCTTCAGCAGGCAGGCCAGCCAGCCGGCCTTGTAGCCGAAGGTGTGGAAGAAGGGATTGACGATCAGATAGCGGTCGCCCTCGCCCAGCCCGGCGCAATCGGCCCACGAGGTGAAGGCCTGAACGCTCTGGGCATGGCCGCTGACCACGCCCTTGGGATGGCCCGTGGTGCCCGAGGTGAAGAGGATGTCGGCGGGGTCTTCACCCTTAACCGCCAGCATGGCCGCGCGCGCGGCGTCCAGATCTCGGCCCGTCGCGGCGAAGGCGTTCCAGTCGCCGTCCAGCGTCAGGGTCCGCTCCAGATGCGGCAGGTCCAGCCCGTCCAGCAGGGTCCGGTAATCCTGACCCAGGAAGTCGCCGACCGTCAGCAGGATGCGGGCGCGGGTCTTGTCGAGGATGTACTGCGCCTCCAGCCCTTTCAGTCGGGTGTTCATGGTCACGACCACGCCCCCGGCGGACTGGACCGACAGACAGGCGACGATCCACTCCGCGCTGTTCGGCGCCCAGATCGCCACCCGGTCGCCGGGCTTGAGGCCAGCCTCGATCAGGGCCGCTGCGCCGTGCAGCACGCGCTGCTCCAGCTGGGCGAAGGTCAGGCGTTCGCCGTCGACAATGGCCAGCGCCTCGCCGAACCGGACGGCGGCGTCGATCACCGCCTGCGGCAGGGTCGAGACGCTCATGCCTTTTTCTTCTCGTGCCACTCGCCCATCTCGATCATGGCGTTGCGGTAGGGCTTGCGCGCCAGGAAGAACATCAGCGCCACCAGAGGGCCGATGATGGCCGGCAGGATGGCCAGCGAGTAGCGCAGCGCATTGTCGTCACGGAAGACGAACTGGGTCACGGCGGCGATGACGCTGGAGCCCAGGGCCATGCCGATGGTGGTCACGCACATCAGCATCAGGGCTGTCATCTGACCGCGCAGGCGGCTGGGGGTGATGTCCTGCAACGAGGCCAGGGCTACGCTGTTGGTGCCTTGGCCGATGAAGGTGGCGATGCCCATCAGCAGCAGGGCCCCACCCGCCGTCGGCATCAGAGGCCCGACCACCAGAGGCGCGACCTTCACCAGCGTCACCCAGATCATGATGTTCAGATTGGCGCCCGGATGGCCGCGACGCATGAAGAAGCCCGAGAACCAGCCGCCGGTCAGATTGCCCAGACCGCCGCAGACGATCATCAGGATGCCGAAGGAATAGCCCGCCTCGGTGGCGCTCATCCCATAGGTGCGGATCAGGAAGGTCGGGTACCAGATGGCCGTGCCGATCGCGAGCATCCCCAGCAGGGAGACCGAGCCGATCAGCGACGAATAGACCTTCCAGCGACGCGCCAGGAAGGCGCCGGTTTCGCGCAGGGTCAAGCGCTCGACCCCGATCACCGCCGTGGGCGCCGCGTGGCGCTTGGGCTCGCGGATCAGGGCCACCAGACCGGCGACCAGCAGACCCGGCAAACCGACGATGAAGAAGACCATCTGCCACGGCTGAACCAGGCCGACGATGGGCATCATCACCGCGCCGTGCGCCTTGGCCGCCTGCAGCACATAGGCGCCGATGACCAGAGCCAGCCCGCCGCCGACCGGATAGCCCAGGGCGAAGACGCTGATCGCGAAGGCGCGGCGCTTGGGCTCGAAATAGTCGCTGATCAGGGAATAGGCCGTCGGGCCCAGGGTGGATTCCCCGATGCCGACCGCGACCCGCGCGCCGAACAGATGACCGAAGGTCCGCGACAGGCCGCTGGCCGCCGTCGCCAGGCACCACAGGACGATGCCCCCGGCCAGCAGCTTGCCGCGATTACGCCCATTGTCGACGATGCGCCCGATCGGCACGGCCGCCACAGCGACCAGAAGCACGGTGGCGAAGCCCTGCACCAGACTGATCTGGAAATCGTCCAGTTTCAGGTCCTGACGAATGTCCGACACCATCAAGGTCATGACCCGGGAGTCGATTGCCGAGATCGTGTAACAGACGAACAGCAGGATCACGACCATCCAGGCATAGACGGACGAGGGCTGTTTCTCGACCTTGGCGGCCGGCTCGTCATCGGGGATCACCCGGGTTACTGGCGCATCATCCAGGACGGTCATCGATGATCTTTCTCAGGGACGAAAAGGGCGACGGAAACGATCCGATGCTCGACTATATTCAGGGGTGACTTCGGGATAAGTCCGCCTGAACGACGGCTTTGTTTCCCGTGACGAACACTCGGCTCACCGTTCGATCTGACCCAGATTGGCGTGCAGCACCGCCCCGTTCAGGGCCGGACTGTCGGCACAGACGCGGGCCAGATCTGCGATCTCTTCGGGCTTCAGCAGCCGACCGGCCGCCACCATGCCGGTGATCGCCTCGACCGCGTCGCCAAGATGGGCGCGCAGCATTTCGGTGTCGGTGAAGCCGGGACAGATGCAGGCGGTGTGGATGCCGCTGCCCGCCAGATCCTGACACGTCGCCCGCATCAGGCCGATCATGCCGTGCTTGCTGGCGGCATAGGAGGCGGCGCCCGGCACCGCCTTCTCCGCCAGGGTCGAGCCGACATAGAGAATGGACGACCCCGGCTTCATCACCGGGATCAGCCGCTGGTTCAGCGCCTGGGGGGCGGCCAGATTGGCGCTCAGAACCGCCAGCAGATCGCGCGACGACAGGCTGCGGATCGTGTCGTGGCGATGGACGGCGGCGTTGTGGGTCAGGACCGTCTGGTCCCAGCCCGACGTGCGCTCGGCCAAAATTTCGGCCGCGCGTTCGACCGACGCCAGGTCGGTGATGTCGGCGGCCAGATGTTCGATCTCCGGCGTCGGCGGCGGCGAGCGCGACAGGCTGACCACTTCATATCCCAGGCCATGGAACAATCGCGCCGTCGCCAGACCGATGCCGCGACTGCCGCCCGTCACGACGACGCCGCGTCTCATGCGCCGACGCTCCGCCAGCGGCACTGGGCCGACTGACCGGGACCGGACGAGACCTCCAGCGCGATCTCGGTCACGCCCCAGCGCGCCGACCAGGCCTCCTGCCCCACCAGCCGGTTCAGCAGGTAGGCGGCCAGCTCCTCGACCGTCGTATTGCGGATCGGCAGCAGGCGCACGTCGTCGGCCGGCAGACGGAACTCGTCCTCGCCAAAGACGATGACGACGCTGCGTCCGATGGTGCTGATCGCCAGCGACGGCGCCTGGGTCGGGATCAGGACATACTCGTCCAGTTCCTCGCACAGGCTCCGAAGGGCGCGCTTGATGATGTTGTAATCAAACGCCATTCCATGCGCCGTCACGCGGGTGGAGATGACCGCCGCGACCTTGAAATTATGCCCGTGCAGCCGTTCCCGCGCACCGTCGGCGAACAGGGTGAAATGACCGGCGGAGAACTTGATGTCCTCCTTGTCGATCCGGATCGAGCACTGCTGGATCGGAAGCGGCGCCGCCTCGTGCGCGCGCCGTTCCGACCCCATCACCATTCCCATCAGAACGCCTGTCTACTCAGTGAAGGGAAAGGCGCGTCTATTCGGCCGCGACGCGGGCGGCCGGGTCGCCGTCGAACTGGTAGAACTGTTCGAAATACTCGCGGAAGCGCAGCACCGGGCCGTCGCCGTCGCACAGCAGCGGACGGACGCGGTGGATCTTGGTGTGCCAGATCGGAATATCGCCCTCGACGCCCGACTGACCGATGATGCCGGCGATCGAGCGACGGATCATCTCGTTTTCTGGCGCGCCTTCGGGGAATTTCGGATGACGGAATTCGAAGCGCAGCTCGACCTTGTCGTGCTCGACCGGGGTCGCCAGGACCTGAAGCAGCAGGTCCGCCATACCCTTGAAGCGGGTCGACTTCTGACCGGCGCCGGTCTGCAGCGTGCGGACCTCGGTATCCAAAGTGCGGACCGTGCCGTCCGGCAGCTCCAGGGTGCGCTGGCCGGCAGCCAGGCTGCGGCGGACGTGACCCTCGTAGTGGCTCTCGCCCTCGGGCACCGCGTCCATCTTGTGCACATATTTGAAGTGGGCCAGGTCGACGCCGTTCTCGGCGATCTCCTGCGGGTTGCTGTCGAAGGTCCACTCATAGCGGATCGGCGCGGCCCAGTCGGGCGACGACACCTCGTCCAGAACCTCGACCTCGAACATCGGCGCCACGCCCTGCGGGTGATGCCAGGCCCAGACCACGCCGTTGGTCTCGGTGATCGGATAGGTCTTCAGGCAACCCGGCTTGCGCGCCGCCGGCGGAATGATCCGCGAATAGGGGATCTCCTTGCAGGCGCCGTTCAGGTCGAAGGCCCAGGAGTGGAAGGGGCAGCGAATGGTCTCGCCCTCGACCACCCCGCCATGACCGATATGGGCGCCCAGGTGCGGACAATAGGCCTCGGCCAGACCGGCGACGCCGCCCTCGGTGCGATACAGCACCAGGTCCTCGCCGAAGTAGCGGACCGGCTTGACCTCGCCGATCTCCAGCTCGTTCGAATAGGAGACAAAGAACCAACCGAACGGAATCGGCATGGGGAACCGGTCGACCATGGATAATCCTCCCAAAGCGCCGGTTGGTCCGACGTCTAAAGCTCAGCAATAGCGGCGCCTGCCCGCCTTTGACGGTGCAGACTGAGCCCGCACGTTATCAAGATCGGACGCAGCGATAAGGCGTCGTGGTTAGACTGAGCGTTCGCGCGGACGGACAATCGGCCACGCGCTGGCTTCAACCGACCTTGTCCGTCTCGATCGAACTGCCGCCCGCCAGGAAGACGTCCAGTTCGGCCAGCGAGGTCTGCATCCAGGGCCGCAGCTGGGTGCGGGCGAAGCGGCTAGAAAGAAAGTCGAGCAGCAACCGCAGCGTCGCCGGCACCGGCGTGCCCGGCGCGAAAATGGCCCAGGCCTCACGGTCGTAATAGCTCCACTCGTCCTCGACGGCGACGAGCGCGCCCGACGCCAGTTCGCTGCGCACGAAGGCGATCGGCAGCTGCGCCAGACCCAACCCCCGCACGGCGGCCACGCGCAGCGCCGCCCCCTTGTTGCTCTTCCACCGGCCGTTGACCCGCACCTTCTCGGCGCCGTCGTTGGAGTTAAACCACCAGTGGCCGGTCAGGTCCGACAGGCAGATGTGGTTCTTCAGGTCCGCAATCCCCTTGGGCGTCCCATGCTCGGCCAGATAGGCGGGCGAGGCGCACAGGCAGAAGGACAGATAGCCGATACGGGCGGCCCGCAGGCTGGAGTCGATCAGGTCGCCGTAGCGGATGGCGACGTCGAAATCCTCGCCGATCAGATCAACCTCGCGCGAGCCGGCGTGAACCTCGATGCCCACGCCCGGATACTGGCAGGCGAAGTCGGCGATGACCGCCGAGATGAAGTTGACGTCGAAGGTGTCGTTCAACGACACCTTCAGCTTGCCGGTCGGCGTCTGCTGCATCTGCGCCGCCTCGTGACTGGCCGAGGCCAGCGAGCGACGCATGTCACGGCAAGAGGCGTAGAAGCGCTCGCCGATGGCGGTCATCGACACCTGGCGCGTGGTGCGTTTCAGCAGCTGCACCCCCAGCCGCGTCTCCAGTTCGCTGACCCGCTTGCTGACGAAGGACTTGGAGGCGCCCAGTTGGTCGGCGGCGGCGGTGAAACTGCCCGTCTCCACGACCGAAATATACTCTTCGATGCCGTCCCAGATAGAAATCACAGCCTCCCCCGGCCACTCTCTACGCGGTCCATCGCCTCACGCCCCCACGCACTGCGACTGGTCCAGACGCTCACCCTACATGTCCGGTCGATCATGACAATTGTTCGCGTGACGAAACTATTCAGAAAACTGACAAATGGGGCCGCCATGCCTATCGCCCCGTGAACCGCGGCGAGCGACGTTCCATGAAGGCCCGCGGCCCCTCGCGCGCATCCTCGCTGGCCATGACCACGGCCTGACATTCTTCTTCAATCTGAAAGGCCCGCGGCAGGTCGCAGCCGCTGGACCGCAGCACCGCCGCCTTGGCCTTGGTCAGGGCCAGAGGCGCGCCCTCGGCGATCCGGTCGCACAGGTCTCTGGCCGCCGCGCGCACGTCGCCGGGCGCGACGACGCGATTGATCAGCCCTATCGAGAGCGCGCGTTCCGCCTCGATGACGCTGGCCGCCAGAATGATTTCCATGGCGTTGGCCCAGCCGATCTGACGCGGCAAGCGGGCCAGAGAGCCGCCGCTAGGGATCAGGCCGTGACGCACCTCACTCAGTTGAAAGGTCGAGGTCATGGAGGCGACGCGGATGTCGGTCCCCAGCATCAGTTCGAACCCGGCGGCGACCGCCAGTCCGTTGACCGCCGCCACCACGGGCTTGTGGAAGTCGGTGTTCCGCAGCAGCGCGCGGTCCACCAGCGACTGATGCTCATCGACCCAGCGCTGCTCATAAACTGTCTCCGGCGCCTTCGCCCCCGTCGCCAGGGGCGCCAGCGAGCCCAGGTCCGCTCCCGCACAAAAAGCCCGTTCGCCCGCTCCAGTCAGCAGAACCACCCGGACGCTGTCATCCTGTGCGATCCGGTCCCAGGCTTCGGCCAGCCGGACCATCATCTCGGCGTTCAGGGCGTTGTGCTTCTCTGGGCGGTTCAGCGTCACCACCGCCACGTGACCGTCGTTCTCGACCTGAACAAGAGACATGCAGCCGGCCCATCAGCACCGGGCCCCTGCCCCGGCGGAAAGACAGTTAAGGCGGCAAACCCCTGTTCCGACAACGGCCAAGCGCCGAAGAAGCTTGCAGGAAAATCACTGTTTACACAGGAGAGGCTTTCGAGCGAAGGCTGGGCTCGCCCCCTGTCTTGACCCGATCGAGGCGCCGCCCGAAGCTGCACAGAAGCCAATACGAGAGAGTGCGATGAGCAAACGAGTCACAGTGATCACCGGCGCCTCGGGCGTGCTGGGCCGGGCGATCGCGGACGCCGCCCTGGCGCGCGGCGACGCCGTGGCGGCCATCGACTTCGGTCCCGTCGTGCGCGAGGACAGCGACGACTGGATGGGCCTTGGCGGCGTCGATCTGACAGATCCTGCCGCCGCCCAGGCCGCCCTGGACGCCGTGGCCCAACGCTTCGGCCGTATCGACTGCCTGCTCAACGCCGTCGGCGGCTTCGTCTGGCAGACGACCCAAGGCCCGCTAGAAAACTGGGACCGGATGCACCGGATGAACCTGACCACCGTGCTGAACACCTGCCGCGCCGCCCTGCCCCATCTGACGCAGTCGTCCGCTGGGCGCATCGTCAACGTCGGCGCCCTGGGCGCGCTTCAGGCCGGCGCCGGCATGGGCGCCTACGCCGCCTCCAAGGCGGGCGTGCACAAGCTGACGGAAGCCCTGGCCGAAGAGACCAAGGCGACCGCCCTGACGGTCAACGCCGTCCTGCCCTCCATCATCGACACCCCCGCCAACCGCGCAGACATGGCCGACGCCGATTTCTCGACCTGGGTCCAGCCGTCCGAACTGGCGGCGGTCATGCTCTTCCTCGCCAGCGACGCCGCCTCGGCGGTCACGGGCGCGCTTGTGCCGGTCCGCGGAGGCGTCTGACGCCGACGCAGGGCGGCTCTAGCTGTTGTCGCCCGCAAATCGCAGGGCGGCGACAAATGACGAAGGCTCCCGGCCAGTCTAGGCAAGCTGATCGCGTCGAGCGACTTCAGTCACTGGCCGACAGGCTCGCTTGCCGAACCAAGATCAGCTCCTTCTCAGTCAACGGCAGCCGCGCAAACACGTCATTCAGATAGCCGTCCAATGGACCTGAAAAGGGCCAGTCGGAGCCGGCGACGAACCGCTCGACCCCGATGCGGCGCATCAGAACGACCAGTCGCGCCAGGTCCTCATCCGAGGTGTCGGCGTCGAACACCTGGGCCAGATCGAAATACAGGCCCCTGCCCGCTTCCGGGTTCTGCTCCAGCGCCTCGGCGAAGGCCGTCATGGCGGCCCAGGTATTGTCGTCCAGACCACCCCAGCCGCCGGAGTGGGCGATCATGACCGGCACGCCCTGGGCCTGAGGCAGCACCTCGTCGAGGAAGATGCGAACATCCTGCGCCCCATAGTCCTCGGCCCGGGTTCGCATATGGATCATGATCGTCATGTCGCCTGCCGCCGCCGCTCGGAAGACCACCGCCAGCGCCGCCACGTCGTCAGGATCACGCAGATCAGCGCCGGAATTGGTCAGGTGCAGCTTCACGCCCGCGGCGAAAGGTTCATCCGCCCAGCGCGCGATCTCAGGCAGGGCGGTCGGCGTCAACGGATTGACGCCGATGAAGGCGGCCAGACGATCGGGATGGCTGCGCGCCAGGCCAACGGTGAAATCGTTGGCCGCCCGGATCAGATCAGGGGCGTCCGCGCGCGGCGGGACCATCATCGGGCTCTCAGCCAGATAGGCGGTCGACATCAGCAAGGCCTTCCGCACGCCCGCCGCGTCCATGTCGGCCAGAAGATCGTTGACGGTCAGAGGCTTGATGAAAACTTCGGGACAGGGGCTGATCCGTCCCAGGCTCCCGCAGTAGGCCGGCAGAAAATCCAGGATCGCCGGCGAATGAACGTGGACATGATGATCCGTGGCCACGGGTTCGGCGACCGCCGCGCCGACGGCGAGCAGCATCGCGGACGCCGCCAGCGCGGCGGCGAGTTTCAAACGCATATCAAATACCCGGGAAGAAAAAGGGGCCGGTCAGACCGGCCCCTGTAAGCGTGCCGCGATCAGCGCGGCGTATCGGCCAACAGCGTCTGTTTCCAGAACTGCAGGCTGGTCCAGAAGTAGTAGTCCTCGTTTTCCTTCTTGTGGAAACCGTGGCCCTCGTTCTGCGCGAGCAGGTGCCAGGCCGTGCCGCCGTTGGCGCGAACGGCGTTGACGATCTGATCGGATTCCGAGGCCGGCACGCGCGGGTCGTTGCCGCCTGTCGCCACCAGCAGGGGAATGGCGATCCTGCCCACGCTGGTCAGAGGCGAGATGGCCTGCAGTTGCGCGCGCTGCGTCGGATCGCGCTCGTCCCCGTATTCCACCCGACGTAGGTCGCGACGATAGGCCTGGGTGTTCTCCAGGAAGGTCACGAAGTTGGAGATGGCGACATAGCAGTTCGCCCCCTTCAACCGGTCGCTGTAGTGGACCGCCGAGGCGTAGCACATGTAGCCGCCGTAGGAGATGCCCGTGACCGCGAAACGGTCAGCGTCCAGACCCGGATTCTTCTCCAGATTATCGAGGAAGGCGCCGATGTCCTTCACCGAATTCTCACGCTGGAACGGGCCGTTGTCCAGATTGACGAACCGCGTGCCATAGCCCGACGAGCCGCGCACATTGGGGAAGAAGATGGCCACGCCCAGTTCGTTCAGCAGATAGTTCTGTGAACCGAGGAAGTCGGGACGGGTCTGGCCTTCGGGACCACCGTGGATGTCGACGATCAGGGGACGCTTGCCCGGGAACCTGGCCGGGTCGGGCTGATAGAGGAAGCCGGAGACCGTCTCGCCGTCAAAGCTCTTCACCTCGACCA
>RCUK01000439.1_pt1 | contig 38279 bp, 36 predicted proteins | sample 2166381 | NCBI WGS metagenome assembly RCUK01 (sample SAMN09932809, study PRJNA488358) | compost metagenome | isolation source: compost soil in an enriched community | place: Germany: Experimental Botanical Garden | reverse complement strand
TTTTTTGTAAAACAATTACAAGAAAAAACAGATGAACTTAATAGACAAGTAACTGGAGGCGATAGTTATCCTTATTTTGATGTAGCTTTTAATAGAGGTGATAATAAGATTTTGCTAAATGTCTATAATAAGGGTGACGTAAAATTAGAAAATGTTAATATGGAAATACGGGACAATGTAAAAAGGAACTATCTCCTTTCTCTTGAAAAAGTAAATTTAGTGGAGATCAATAGTGAGAAATATTCAAAGTTTTTCGAAGTTTTATATCCTAATAATTCTACAAACGAATTCGATTTTAATCTTGACGAAAAATTTGACAATATTGAATTAGGTATTGATTTTAAATTTGGCAATAGACATATTATTCAGTATATTTTTGTTTATAATTATAAAGATTCAAACACTCGACTTGGTGAAGTGAAAATTGAAGAAAAAGGTAAAACTATACTTCATTACACGTATGGAGCAGATTTTGTACGACATTATTTGTTGAAGTAAAAAAATATTTGTAGTTTTTTGATTTGTTTGTCAACTTAGAAAAGAGTTGTCTCTATTTAATAAATGCAATATAATGATAACCAAAAAATAAAAAGCCTGTAAATAAAGAATTTACAGGCTTTTTTGTGGAGTCGCCGGGAATCGAACCCGGGTCCAAACAAGCAACTAAAGAGCTTTCTACACGTTTATTTCCTGATTGAATTTTCGATGTTGAGCTAGGCCAGAAACAACCACCCAACACTTATCTTCTTAATTTTCGAAATCCACCCGAAGCTCATGGAAATCTAGGTTTATTTTTACGGTTCCCCTGAACGGAACGCCACAAACCAAGGCTTTCCAGGAGAATCCAGCTTCTCTACCTTGTAGAGACGTGGCGCAATCTTACTATGATTCGGATTATGCAGCTAAAGCGTAATTATTTTCGCCGTGTAAAAGTTCGAGATCTTATATTTACGAGCAAGGTCTCAATGCTCGACGTGCTTACTGTTCAATTCGACTTGCTGTCAAAACCAGTCGACCCCAAAAATAAGTCTGCAAATTTAGAGTATTTGAAATTACTTTCTGCTAAAATTTTCAGAAAAATTTTGTTATTCTTCGTCTTTAAAATTAAAAGGATAATCTCCAAAGATCGGAGCTAATTTACGTACTGCATAAGTGTTTCTCGTCATCTTATTAGATAACGCGATAATGGTTACGCCTTCGTTCATCAAAGTAATGTAAGATGAGGTATTTCCGTGCCACCATCCATTATGAAAATAGAAATTCTGACCTGTTTCCCAATTAATCATTCTAATTCCAAGACCATAATTTTTAGTTCCTTTACGTTCGTTGCTGTAACCAGTATAAACTTGTTTTAATAATTCAGGTTTTAAGAAATCTGGTGATTGTCTTGCACGATCAAACTTTAAAAGATCTCTAGCAGTAGAGAAAATATTTTTATCGCCGTAAACATTGTCTAGATAATCAAAACCGATTTCTACACCATTGCCTTTATAAGAAGGAACGATTTTTTTTCTGTCTTTATCATCATCAAAAACGTAGGTGTTTTTCATTCCTAGTGGCTTAAAAATCATTTCAGACATTGCCTCTTTATAACTTAAACCAGTAATTTTTTCGATAATAAGCGCCAGCATTGCATAGTTGGTATTGCAATAACTAAAACGAGTTCCAGTTCTAGATTCTAATCCAATGTCTTTTGTAGCAAGAATATCTAAAATATCTTTATTGGTCAGTTGATTATGTCTGTCCCAAATTGATTTGTCGCGATCTGTGAAATAAGCGTAGTTACGCATTCCCGTACGATGATCTAACAACATTCTGATGGTACATTCTTCGTAAGGGAAAGTCTTTAAAATCGTATTTACTTTCTGGTCTAGATCAATTTTGCCTGCGTTTACCAGTTTTAAAACTGCTGTAGCAGTTAACACTTTACTCACAGAAGCAATTTGCACAGGTGTTTCGGGCGTTATTTCGGTTCCTTCATTTTTATTGGCAAATCCGTTATATTTTTCAAACAAGATCTGTCCATTTTTGGCCACCAAAAAGCTTCCATTCATGGTATTATTTGGCCAATTTTTGTTGTAAAAGTGATTTATTCTGCCCACAACCGAGTTTTTGTAAGCCTGAGAAACTTTCGGTTCGGCTCCTAAAGGCTTCATTTTAGGTAAGGTATCTTCTACTGTCTGAGTTGTATCTGTTGCTGTTGTTTTGTTTTGTCCGCACGAACTTAAAACTAGTATAGAAAAAAGTAATTGTGGTATCTTTGTCTTTTTAAGGAAAATCATTTGCATCGTTCTTTAAAAACAAATATATCGAATTCAATTTTGTTGTATTCTTGGTTCTGAGGCTTTATTTTGTGTTTTTTAACATTTTTTTAAGAAAAGAAAATTTTAGTCAATTGTTTTTCAGCTCATAACGGTTTTTAAGCATTTTAAATGGAATTTTTGAAACAAAATTTTAACTAAATTTGTTATATTTGAAACAAATATGTTTTGAAAAGTTATATTATTAAACACTAAAAAACCACATTAAATGAAATTTGGAATCATAAAAGAGAGAAAAAACCCGCCAGATAGAAGAGTGGTATTTTCTCCAAATGAATTGACAAAGTTAAAACAGCTTTATCACGACGCCTCTGTAAAGGTTGAAAGTTCTGATATTAGAATTTTTTCTGATGATGATTATAAAAATATGGGGATAACGGTTACAGACGATGTTTCTGATTGTGATGTTTTATTTGGTGTAAAAGAAGTTCCTGTAGACGATTTGATTCCAAACAAAGCATATTTCTTTTTTTCTCATACCATTAAAAAACAGCCTCATAATAGAAAACTGCTTCAGGCGATTTTAGAAAAAAATATCGATTTATACGATCATGAAACAATTGTAAACGAACACGACCATCGTTTAATTGGTTTTGGAAAATATGCTGGAATGGTTGGTGTTTATAACGGAATTCGTGCATTCGGAATTAAATTCGAATTATTCAAACTTCCAAAAGCAGAATCGCTTTCAGGGAAAGAGGATTTAATAAAGCATTTAAAACGCATTACAATGCCAGCCCTAAAATTTGTGGTTACGGGAACCGGAAAGGTTGGGAGTGGAGCAAAAGAAATTTTGGATGCTATAAAAGTGAAAGAAGTTACAATTGATAATTATTTGACTAAAAAATACGCTCAAGCTGTTTATGTGCAGTTGGATGTTTTAGAATACAATAAAAGAAAAGACGGTCAGGTTTTAGATTTTGTTGATTTTGTAAACCATCCTGAAGAATATGAGTCTGATTTTGAAAGATTCACAAAGGTTTCAGATATTTATTTCGCTGGACATTTTCATGCAAATAATGCTCCGATGATTTTAACAAAAGAAATGCTAAATGCAAGCGATTGTAAATTGAAGGTTGTGGCCGATATTTCTTGTGATGTAAATGGACCAATTGCCTGTACAGTTCGTTCGTCAACTATTGAAGATCCGTTGTATGGATATTTTCCGTTAGAAGATCGTGAAGTTGATTTCTTCCATCCTGCAGCAGTTGCGGTTATGGCAGTAGATAATTTGCCTTGCGAAATTCCAAAAGATGCTAGCGAAGGTTTTGGAGAACAATTTATGGAACACGTAATTCCAGCTTTTTTCAACGGAGATAAAGACGGAATCTTAAAACGCGCCAAAATCACTGAAAACGGAAAATTGACGGAAAGATTTAGCTATTTACAGGATTACATTAATAATGGTTAATTGTGAATGGTGAATTATAAATTGAAAAGCCTGAAATATCAATTTCAGGCTTTTGTTTTATTTGCCACCCTGAGCGAAGTCGGAGGGTTTTACACATAAAAAGACTTCGACTTCGCTCAGTCTGACAACGAGTCATTTTTGGTAATTAATAATTCGCCATTAACAATTCATCATTAATTTAGACCATATCCTCAGGTTTCACCCAAGCATCAAAATCTTCTGGTGTCACATAGCCTAAACGAACAGCTTCCTCTTTTAAAGTTGTTCCGTTTTTGTGAGCGGTTTGAGCAATTTCTGCTGCTTTGTAATAACCGATTTTGGTGTTTAAAGCCGTAACGAGCATTAATGAATTGTCTACCAGTTCTTTGATGCGTTTATGATTTGGCTCGATTCCTTGCGCGCAATGTTCGTCAAAAGAAACACAAGCATCTCCTAATAATTGTGCCGATTGTAAAAAGTTGGCCGCCATTACAGGTTTAAAAACATTCAATTCATAATGTCCTTGCATTCCTCCAACTGCAATTGCCATGTCATTTCCTATAACTTGAGCGCAAACCATCGTTAAAGCTTCACATTGCGTCGGATTTACTTTTCCTGGCATAATAGAAGATCCTGGCTCGTTTTCAGGAATATGGATTTCGCCAATTCCAGATCTTGGACCTGAAGCTAGCATTCTAACATCATTAGCAATTTTATTTAAAGAAACGGCTAGTTGTTTTAAAGCTCCGTGTGTTTCTACGATAGCATCGTGCGCTGCAAGTGCTTCAAATTTGTTTTCAGCTGTTATAAAGGGATGATTGGTAAATTTGGCAATATATTCCGCTACTTTAACATCATAGCCTTTTGGTGTGTTTAATCCCGTTCCAACAGCTGTTCCTCCAAGCGCTATTTCAGATAAATGTGCTAAAGTGTTTTTTAATGCTTTTAATCCGAAGGCTAATTGAGCGGCATAACCAGAAATTTCTTGACCTAAAGTTAATGGCGTTGCATCCATTAAGTGTGTACGCCCAATTTTGACAACGTCTTTATATTCGGCAGCTTTTTTGGCTAAAGTAGCGTGAAGTTTTTCTACACCTGGAATGGTAGTTTCTACAACCATTTTATAAGCCGCAATATGCATTCCGGTTGGGAAAGTATCGTTTGAAGATTGTGATTTGTTCACATCGTCATTGGCTTTAATGAATTGTTCTCCTTCGCCAATTTCAAAACCTTTAAGAACTTGAGCGCGGTTCGCAATTACTTCGTTTACATTCATATTGCTTTGCGTTCCAGAGCCTGTTTGCCAAATAACTAACGGAAATTGATCGTCTAGTTTACCTTCTAGGATTTCGTCGCAAACAGTAGCAATTGCATCTCTTTTTTCGATTGGCAGAACACCTAAATCGTAATTGGCGTAAGCGGCAGCTTTTTTAAGATAAGCAAAACCTTCAATGATTTCTTTTGGCATTGAACCTGAAGGCCCGATTTTAAAATTGTTTCTCGAACGTTCTGTTTGTGCACCCCAATATTTATCGGCTGGGACTTGAACTTCTCCCATGGTGTCTTTTTCTATTCTGTATTTCATTATGTTGTAAATATATTGTTTGTAAAAATGTATTCTTTGGATAGATGGAACACGGATAATGCTGATTTACTTCGTAAAAACACGGATTAAAACGGATTTTTTATTTTGGTATTTTTTAAAATTTTCTTTCGAATACGAATTCTAGCCCCGATAGGAGTGGAAATCCTTTTATGTTTTTTCTTTAAAAACATAAAAGATTACTTCACTAAACATTTATTTTAAACGGAGTTCAGTGAACTTCGTTTGTAGCAGATAGCGGGAAATAGCTCCTTAAAACACTCATATTCTTCTAATTTAGGCAGTTGAATAAAACTCGGAAAAAAGTCCTTATTTAAAATGAGTATAAATATACGTATAAATGTTATTTAACGAAAATTGATTTAGATTTTATTGCTGAGAAAAAATATATACCCTACATTTGTCGTAACATTCAAAAATTCCGGAAAACATGTTTGAATTTTCACAGTACTTAGGCTTTTTACTTTTCTTAACCATACTTACTATAGGGTTTTGGTTAATGTTTTTCTTAGTTGGTTTCGTATCTTATTGGGTTACGGGAGCAAGCTGGGAAATGATCAAAGAAAAAAGAGCCAGAAAAAGACAAGAAGAACAATCTATTTAATTTTAGATTGATGTCATAAGAAAAGAACCCATTAGGGTTCTTTTTTTTTTGTTGCACAAAAAAGAAATTCCAAATTCCAAATTCCAAATTCCAAATTCCAAATTTCAAATTGGATCGTATCTAAACCCGACAGGTTTTTAAAACCTGTCGGGTTTTGTTATAAATAAAAAAATCCAAATTCCAACTTTGAAATTGGAATTTGGATTTTAAATTTTAGAAGTTATCCAATTGGATTGGAATTTGGAATTTCAGTATTGGAATTTAAAAAGTTTTATCCCGGAAAATCTCCGCCACCTTCTCCTCCGCCATCATTTCTAGGCTGAGCATTTTTATCTCTTTCCCCTTTAGGTTTGTTGAAGCGGTAAGTGAACGATAAGTTGAATTGACGCTTACGAAATTGGAATTCGCTATACGAAGTTACTCCATCTAAATAGGTGTAAGATCTCATTTTTCTTGAATTGAAAACATCGCTGATGTTGAAGGCAATCGTTGCTTTATCTTTCAGGACGTCTTTACTGAAAGCGGTATTCATTCCGAATTGACCTAAGTTTTTACCTTGGGCTGTTTTTTGCTCTCCGTTGTACATTGCAGTTAATTGCCAATCAATTTTATATGGTAAAGTAACTTTAGAGTTTACTCTTGCAAACCAAGAGGTAGCCTGATTGTCTAAATCTTGAACAATGTCATTTCCTTGTGTGTCTTTATAGCTGTGCTCTCCAGTTGTTTTTACGTTAAAAAAGTTGAAGTTACTGTTTAATTTCCACCATTTGAATGGAGTGTAATTGAATGTAAATTCGAAACCAAATTTTTGTTCTTTTCCTAAGTTAATAGGTTGGCTTTTGATAACAGGTGTGCCATCAACTATCTCACCTGGTGCGGGAGTTACCACTTCGCCGTCAGCAGTTACATAATCACCAGTAGGAGATCTAACAAAACTGAAAACATCTTTTGTGTCTTCAAAATATGCTGATGTATTAAATGTTACTTTATCCCATTTTTTGATATAACCAATATCGTATTTGTCTGTTAAAGAAGGGTCCAAATCTGGGTTTCCTTGAAAGATATTAATATTGCTTGCATAGTTTACAGCAGGATTCATAAAACGTCCTCTTGGTCTAGATAAACGTTTGCTATAACTTGCAGAGAAGTTACTTTGATCTGAGATTTCGTAACTAATAAAAGCACTTGGAAATAAGTTGTTGTATTTTTTTGTATTGAAATCGCTGTTGTCTAATAGGTTAACGTGAATGTTGGTATCTTCCCATCTTAAACCAAATAAATAAGAGAATTTATTTACTTTAAAGCCATACTGCGTATAAAGTGCTTGAATATTTTCTTTATACTCTAAAGTATTTGATAAATTAGGATCTTTTACAGGAACATTATTTTCTATTGTTGTTACATAATATTCGTTATTCAAATCTCCAAAACTGCCTTTATAACCCGCTTCAAACTGTCCGCCTTTTCCTAATGGAAGAACGTAATCGGCTTGAAATAATACTTGCTTTTGTATTTGATCATTTAGCGTATTGTTGAAATTTGGTGAAGCCGTAATGGTGCTATAGCTGTCATCTGTATTTCTCGAAATAGATAAATCTGCAGTAAGCTTATGTCCTTTGTCGTTAAAGTTTTTAATCAAATTAGAAGTGTACTCAAAGTTTTCGCTTCTAGTATCTGCGTTGTTTAAACGATAAGATGTTCCTGTAAAATTGCGATCAGCATCGTAGTTATAGTAATTGATCAAATCTTTATCGTCACCAGAGTTTTTTTGATAATTGATTGCATTTGTCCAGAATGTAGATGGAGTAATGGTCCATTCAATACCAGCCCTTCCGTTAAATCCTTTTCTAATACGTTCTGTATCGCGGTCTTCGTCTAAATAGCTTTTTGTTACTTCGTTTTGATCAAAATATTCTGAGTTTGTTTTACCAGCTCCTTCTGTAGTTCTGTAGTTGTAACCAGCAGTGGTGAAATAATTTAACTTTTCAGTTTTATAGTTTAAGTTGGCACTTGCGCCATATGTTTCTGGTAAACCTGTTGACGCAATAAAAGTTCCGTTAAAACCTTGATTTTTACCTTTTTTAAGAACAATATTAATAATTCCAGATCCACCTTCTGCGTCATAACGCGCTGATGGATTGGTGATTACTTCTACTTTGTCAATTGCATCAGCAGGAAGTTGTCTTAAAGCTTCTGCCACGTTGATTGCCTGTGAAGGTCTTCCGTCAATTAAAATACGAATATTGTCGCTTCCTCTTAAACTTACATTTCCTTCAGTATCAACAGAAACCGATGGAACGTTGTCCAAAACATCGCTAACACTTCCGCCTTTTACAATCATATCCTGGCCAACATTGTAAACTTTTTTGTCCAGTTTGATTTCTACAGTCGATTTTTCAGCACGAACTACAACTTCATTTAATTGTGCAGCATCTTCAGATAGGCTTACGACACCTAAATTAGTGTCATCTTGAATGCTTTTCTGTTTAATTTCAGTCGATTTGAATGAAATAAACTCCACTTTTATATCGTAAGTTCCGGGTGCAACCGCAACTTCAAATTCTCCTTTCGGGTTTGTGATTCCTCCAGCAACAACTTTTGTGTCATTTGGAGCAGTTAGCGAAATTGTAGCGTATTCTAAGGGTTGTTTGCTTACTTTCTCAAAGACTTTTCCAGTGACTTTTACTTTGTTTTTGCCACCTGGGCCTCCTTGTTGAGAGTAATTGTAAAAACTTGTAAACAAGAATACAAGTAATACAGCAAATTTGATTTTTTTCATTTTCTGGTTTTCTTTTCTCTTTAGACGGCAAATGTAGTTTTTGGTTTAAAGGGAAAAATCACAAAAAAATGTTAATAGGATATTTTAGAATCAATCTAAAAAAGAAGCAACAAGTTCTGGGTCTCGGCCAATTATCGCTTTTCCGTCTTTTACAACAATTGGGCGTTCTATTAAAATAGGATTTTCTACCATTGCAGTAATGATCTCATCATTGCTTAGGGTTTTGCCTTTAAAATTTTCAATCCAAATTTTTTCTTTGGTTCTAACAAGTTGGATTGGTTCAAGATTCAATTGGCTCAAAAGTGTCTTTAACTGATCAAAAGTTGGAGTCTCGGTCAAGTAAGGAATAATTTCAAATTCTTGATTCGATTGTTCAATAAAAGCAAGGCAGTTTCTCGATTTTCCGCATCTAGGATTATGGTAAATTTGTATCATTTTATTATATTTAAATATTTAAAAGATTCGTAAAACAAAAAAGGGGTATTTTCGCACTACCAAAAGTAAGATTAACTTATCGAATTAAATTCTCATTTTTTTTAAATTTTAAATTTATGTTTTTAGAACAAGGGATTAAACCTGAAAATAAATTTTGGAAATATCTTCTAGGATCAGTCTTTATTATTTCAGTGTCTTTTATAGGGCAACTACCATTAATAGCAGCCATAGAATTTAGAGCAAATCTAGGAGGTAAAATTTCTTCGACTGCTAATGGAAATTACATGAAAATATTTGAACCCAATATTACGCTTTTCTTAGCAATGATTTCTTTTGTTTTTGTTATTGCTGGAATTTATTTTGTGGTAAAATACAAGCACAATCAAACTTTTTTATCAGTTACAACTTCAAGGCCAAAAGTAGATTGGAATCGAATTCTTTTTTCTTTCTTTTTATGGAGTTCGATTTCTGTTTTAAGTTTTTTTATTATTTATTTCATTTCTCCAGAGAATTTTGTTTTAAATTTTAAATTAGAACCTTTTCTTATTTTGGTTGTTATAGGAACTATTTTAATTCCCATACAAACCAGCGCAGAAGAATATGTTTTTAGGGGTTATTTAATGCAGGGATTTGCCAATTTAGCACACAATAGATGGTTTCCGCTTGTTATGACTTCTGTTATTTTTGGGTCTTTGCACTGGGGGAATCCCGAGGTAACTAAAATGGGTAATATAGTGATGGTTTATTATATGGGTACAGGTCTATTTTTGGGAATAATTACTTTAATGGATGAAGGAATGGAATTGGCGCTTGGTTTTCACGCTGCTAATAATCTTGTAGGAGCATTATTAGTGACCTCGGACTGGTCTGCATTTCAAACTCATGCAATATTTAAAGATCTTTCAGAACCGTCAGCAGGAATAGACGTGCTTCTGCCAGTTGTGGTTATTTATCCTATTCTGCTGTTTTTTTTTAGTAAAAAATACGGATGGACCAATTGGAAAGAAAAACTAACGGGAAATATTAGTAATGTTGAATTAAACGCTTAAGAATATGCAAAACTTAACTCATAATAACGTTCACAATTATTTCAAATTAAATGGATATCATTTAAATGCCAAAGATTTGTGCCGCGTTGCTTATAGTTTTATCAAAGAAGGAGATGCTTACGAACAATCTATAGGGGAGTTCTTTTTGGATTGGTTTGATAAAAAAGATTATATCGAAATGACTACTTCTGGGACAACAGGTCTTCCAAAATTAGTTAGGCTGCAAAAACAAGCTATGATTCAGTCGGCCTTGGCTACGGGAGATTTTTTTGGATTAGAGCCTGGTGATAAAGCTTTATTGTGTCTTCCAACTCAGTTTATTGCAGGAAAAATGATGCTGGTTCGCAGTTTAATTTTAGGATTAGAATTGGATGTAGTTTCACCAAGTCTGCATCCGTTGGAATTAAATACAACAACTTACGATTTTGTAGCCATGGTGCCACTTCAAGTTCAAAATTCAATTGAAAGGCTTTCAAAAGTACGTAAGTTAATTATTGGAGGAGCCAAATTAGATTCGGCAATTGAAGAAAAGCTATTGCCACTTAAAACAGAAATTTATGAAACATACGGAATGACTGAAACGATTACGCATATCGCAGCAAAACGTTTGGGCGATTCTGTTTTTTCAATTCTTCCTAATGTAAGAATCTCTCAAGACGATCGTCAGTGTTTGATAATAAATGTTGCCACTATTTCTGATGAACCAATTATAACGAATGATTTGGTTGAATTGTTGAATGAACAGCAGTTTAAATTTTTAGGTAGAATTGACAACGTGATCAATAGTGGAGGAGTGAAGCTGATTCCAGAGCAGATTGAAGCTAAACTGATCGGAAAAATTGCCAATAGATTTTTTGTAACAGGACTTCCTGATACTACTTTAGGAGAAAAATTGGTTTTGGTTGTAGAAGGAGAAAAACAAGAATTTGCTCCTGATTTTTTTGAGGTTTTAGGAAAGTATGAAAAACCAAAAGAAATAGTTTTTGTTTCAAAATTCAAAGAAAATGAAAATGGTAAGTTGCTTCGCAAGCCAACTCTGCAAGAGTAAAATTCCAATTTTTGAAATTCCAAATTCCAATGATGTGTGTTTAAAACTTTGTCAAAGTTGACTAGTGAAGTTCCAAGTTGGAACGCAAAAATAAATTGCAAGTTTTCGCAATCTTGTCATTTGACAAAACTATACGGAATTGCGAAAAAATAAAAAATTCCAAATTCCAAGTTGTAAGATTGGAATTTGGAATTTTTAATATTGAGTATTCCCTTAAGTAAGTTGGAATTTGGAATTTAAAAAATTGGAATTTATTTTTTACGTTCTAGTAAAGCCATATAAAATCCGTCAAAACCAGATTCTGAAGCCAGCATTTTACGATCTTCAATAAAAGTAAATTGTTGTCCGATTTCTGTTTTTAAGAATTTCTCTACCTGCTCTTGATTTTCTGATGGTAAAACGGAACAAGTTGCGTAAACTAATTTTCCGCCTGGTTTTACAATTTTAGAATAGCTTTCTAAAACTTCGCTCTGAACTTTACGGATATTATCGATAAACTCAGGTTGTAATTTCCATTTAGAATCTGGGTTTCTTTTCAAAACTCCTAATCCGCTACAAGGTGCATCGATTAAAACACGATCCGCTTTTTCGTGCAATTTTTTGATCACTTTTGTGCTGTCGATAATGCGGTACTCGATATTAAAAGCGCCATTTCTTTTAGCTCTTAATTTCAATTGCTTCAGTTTACTTTCGTATAAGTCCATTGCAATCAATTGGCCTTTGTTTTCCATTAAAGAAGCCATGTGCAATGTTTTTCCTCCTGCTCCAGCGCAAGTATCAACTACACGCATTCCAGGCTTTACATCCAAAAATCCTGCTACTAATTGAGAGTTGGCATCTTGAACTTCAAATAAACCTTGTTTGAAAGCATCTGTCAAAAATACATTGGCTCTTTCTTTTAAAACAAGAGCTTCTGGCTGGTCTTTTAAATATTCAGTTTCAATATTTAAATCCATTAAAGTATTTCTAAGGCTTTCTTTGGTGCCTTTTAGAGTGTTGGTTCTCAGAATAACTTTTGCAGGCTGATTTTGTGCTGCAATTTCTTTTGCCCATACTTTTTCTCCAAGTTCTTTTACGCCTAACTCGTCCATCCAATCTGGAATAGATTCTTTAAGAGCTCTGTTTTTAGATAATTCGTCAAAACGACCTTTTATTTTTCTTTCTGGAGTTCCTTCCAATTGTCTCCAATCTGGAATTGGATAACCGCGTAGAACAGCCCAAACCGCAAACATTCTCCATAAGTTGTCTCTGTCGTAAGGTTCTTTTACTTCGGCAATTTCAGCGTATAATCGTTTCCAGCGAACAATTTCGTATATGGTTTCAGCAACAAACTTCCTGTCAGAACTTCCCCAACGTTTGTCTTTTTTTAATGCTCTAGCTACCACTTTATCGGCATATTCTCCTTCGTTGAAAATTGCATTTAAAGAGTCAATGGTAGTATAAACTAAATTTCTGTGTAATCTCATTTCTATATTTTGAGTTGCAAAGGTACTATTAATTGATTGAAAGTTAAATTTTTAATACTGAATCTTACTTTAGACTTTCACTAAATGAAAAAAACACTCTAATTTAGAGTGTTTTTGAAATTATTGCTAAGCTTTTTATTCTTTTGAAATAATACGCGTTAATCCAATATTTTCTGGAGCATGCAGCACCATCGGGAATTTCTCTATCTTAACAGAACTACTGTCTAGACCAAAAGCTCTTTCTTCAGACAAACTCAGTTTTTTAATAAAGAAGTAAGAGTTCATGATTATGTTTTCATGCCATCTTAAATCGTTGTCGTTTGATAAGAATTTCTCAGACAATACAAATTTGAAATCTCCGATAATATTGTTTTTGTTTAAAGATTCGTAACGGCTTGTAATATCTACTTCGCCACGTTTTACCATGTCTTTGATAACTTCTCTAAACATTAAATTGATTTTGGTAGGTTCTCTAAAACCTAAGTTGAAATCAATTCTATAAATATCATCTTTAGCAATTTCCGTTACTTTATATTGTGTTTTGTAAGGTTCAGTCAAAATATTCACGTGAACAAACCAATAAATATCGGCTCTTTTTGGACGTTTTTGCAGGATAGAATAAATGATTTTTTCCTCCAGTTCATCCACACGATTTGCATTAGTCATATAAACCAAATGCGTAGCGTATTTTGGAATAGATAAATCTTGGCTTAACTCAACGAGAACTTGTTTGTAGTCGTTAACTTTAACCACTTTAGTGTAGTTTTTGTTGATTTTCTTAGCCAAATACCAGATTGTCATTACAGAAATCAGCATACTTGCAATGATTAAGGTTACATAACCACCTTCTGCAAATTTGGTAATATTAGCGAAAAGGAAGCTGAACTCAATCAATAAGTAAATCGTAATCAACGGTACCATGAAGTACAGTTTTACACGTTTCATGATTAAGTAGTAATTCAATAATATGGTAGTCATGATCATACACAAAATGATCGCAAGACCATAAGCGTGTTCCATGTTTCCTGATTTCTCGAAATGTAAAACAATTCCAACACAGCCAAAAAACAATAACCAGTTGATTGACGGAATATATAATTGTCCTTTTACCTCTGTAGGATATTTGATTTTTACTTTTGGCCAGAAGTTCAAACGCATTGCTTCATTAATCAAAGTAAACGAGCCAGAGATAAGTGCCTGAGATGCAATTACGGCTGCAAGAGTTGCAACTACAATTCCGAATGGTAAAAACCAATGTGGCATTATTAAGTAAAACGGATTTCCATTTTCTCCGCCTAATTGCTGTAATGTGCTTCCTTCGTGGTGAATTAAATAAGCTGCTTGACCGAAATAGTTTAGAACTAATGTCGCTTTTACAAACATCCAGCTAATTCTGATGTTTTTTCTACCACAGTGTCCCATGTCAGAATATAAAGCTTCGGCTCCAGTTGTACATAAGAAGACGAAACCAAGAACGAAGAAGCCATCAGGATGTATCGATAATAAATGATAAGCATAGTAAGGATTAATCGCTTTTATTACTTCTGGGTAATTAATTACTTGGATTGTCCCTAAAGTTCCCAACATAGCAAACCAGATTAACATCATTGGAGCAAAGAATTTACCAACCAATTTAGTTCCGAACTGCTGAATCGTAAACAAAATGAATAAAATTGTAATTACAATATACACAATGGTTTGTGTCTGCATTGTAGGGTAGAATGCCCTAATTCCTTCTACAGCAGAAGAAATCGAAATCGGCGGGGTTATAATTCCGTCGGCAAGCAGGGCGCTACCTCCAATAATTGCGGGTACTATGAGCCACTGAATTTTTGTTTTCTTAACTAATGCATATAAAGCAAAAATTCCTCCTTCACCGTGGTTGTCTGCACTTAAAGTAATAAGTACATATTTTATTGTAGTTTGTAATGTTAAGGTCCAAAACACACAAGAAATACCCCCTAAAACAATATCGGCATTTATCGTGTGATCTCCCAAAATAGCCTTCATTACATACAATGGAGAGGTTCCAATATCTCCATAAATAATCCCTAAAGTAATCAATAAACCCCCAATAGACAACTTACTATGTAAGTTTTTATGCGATGCGCTCATGTATATTTTTATAAAAGACGGTTGCAAATTTACTGTTTTAAAACAAATTAGCGACATTTAAAATTAAAAAGATAAAAAAAAGCACAATCGTAAAATTGTGCTTTCTTTTTTGAGTATTATTTATTTTGAAATTTAACCTCGTCTTCCGTTCCCTCTAGAACTTGAACCGTTATCTCTTTGGCTCTGTCCTCCTCTAGATTCTTGGTTTCCTCTAGAAGATTCTTGGCTCACTCTTGGAGATTCTGAACGCTGGCTTTGCTGTGGTCTAGCAGAATAATCTCTGTTTGAGTTGCTAGACTGGTTTTCAGAATAACTTCTTGAACTTCTTTCAGCTCTTGGAGCAGATGCCTCACGATTAGAATATCCTCTTGATGTGTTAGAATTATTGCTGTTTCCGTAATCTACTCTCTGAGTATTTTGCGCTCTATTGCTGTTTTCGGCTCTTTGAGAATTATTTCCATTGTTGTTTGAATAGCTACCACGGTTGGTGTTTCTTTCTGTGCTTACACTTTCAGAACTTCTTCCTGTAGCGTTATAACCTCTATTGCTATTGTTGCTTCTGTCTGTAGATGTTCTGTTTGTTGCATTTCTGTTTTCAGCATACGTTCTGTTAGAATTACCATTGTCAGATGTTGCTCTTCCTGTATAATTTCTGTTTGTATTATAAGTATTTCTATTCGTTTCTCTGTTTGCTACACGTCTTTGGTCTAATTCATATCTGTTAGATGTGTTTGCATGTCTTTCAGCAAAACTATAGTTTGGACGCATTCTTTCGTAACCGTAAGTACGTCTTGTTTCATAGATTGCAGGAGCTCTGTAGCTTCTTCTCACATTTACGTAATTGTATGTATTGTGTACGTTGATGCATACATTGACGTTGTTTCTGTATCTGTAAACAGGGTAAGGTGTCCATGCTGTATAATACGTTGGATAATAACCCCAGTACCAAGTTGAATAATAAGGTCTGTAATTTGTTACCCAAAACGAAGCGTAAATAACTGGAGCAACACTATAAACAGGTTCATAGATGTAATTTGCACCATACAAGTAAGAGTTTCCAACAATTTGAACGCTTACTTTGTTGTAATTATCTCTTTCTACATCAATAGTGGCGACGTCTTGGTAAACATCACGATCTAAAACGGCTTGGATAATAACAACGTGAGTTCTGTTCTCAACACTTTCGATTACACGAAGATAATCCACTTCGTCATCACCATTTAGATCAAGGTTTGATATTTGATATTTAGGATCATTTAAACGTCTTTCAAAATCTTGAAGGTTAGCTGATTCTCCAAACATCGAAGCAACAGCTCTTAAATCTAAGTTATCGCTTATATCTGAGTTTTTTGCATAAACAGTAGCTCCAGCTTGGGCTTGACAAGAACTAATTCCTAATGCAATTAAGGCTATTAAAAGTATTTTCGTTTTCATGATAAAATCATATTGAAGATTAATATTCTGAGATATTCAATTACTGTGCCACAAAATTATTTGAACATAATTACGGATTTAGTTTGTTGATTATCATTGTTTTTTTGTTGTTATCTTCTGTGTAGAAATACATCCAGCACTGTAAATACAAATGGAATTATAATATCTTTCGGACGAATTCCTGAATCGTTACTGTAGCCTGTATTTCTAGAATTCATTATGATATTAATGGTTGCAACATCTTCAAATATGTTTGGTTTTATTTCTGACTGAATGATTATGATTTTTATATTGTTTTGAATTTTTTCTGAAACTCTTAAATAATCAACTTTTCCATCATGGTTTAAATCTAAATTTGAGATTCTCTCGTCAGGATAATTTAATCTTGTTTCGAAATCTGCCACATCTACGGATTGAGAATATATCATAGAAACGGCATTTAAGTCTAAATTGTCTTCTACATAAGAGTTTTTGGCGTAAACGTTTACTCTTTGTGCATTAAGGGAATTTATTAATAGTATAAAAAAAGCTATAAATAGTATATTTTTCATATTTTACTTGTTAAATTTCGTTAACAAGAAAACAATTACTGTGCCAGAAAAGAATGCAGAATGATTTTGATATTTTATAAATAATCGTATTTTAGCGTTAACCAAATTTTAAATTTCCTATGAAAAAACTCGCTTTATTTTGTGTTATTTTTATTTTACTGATGTCTTTTAGGACATTTAATTATAAAACTGACGTTGTTTACAATAATGGTTTTACGTCAATGACAGTAGATACATTATTCAAAGATAGAATTAGTATTAGAGCAATTCTAATTGATAAAAATAAAGTTTGGTACGGGGCAGATAATTCTCGTTTTGGCTATTATGATTTGGATAAAAAAGAAAAATTTGAAGAACATATTTATCGTGATACGCTTAAATTAGAATTTAGAAGTATAGCACAAACTTCTAAAGATATTTTTTTACTGAGTGTGGCAAATCCAGCACTTCTATATTCAGTTTCAAAAAAAGACCGAAAAGTTAAATTGGTTTATAAAGAAATTAATCCGAAAGTTTTTTACGACAGTATGCAGTTTTGGAATGACAAGGAAGGAATTGCAATTGGCGATCCAACAGAGGATACTTTTTCAATTATTGTTACACGTGACGGAGGAGAAACCTGGACAAAACTATTGTCTGATAAATTGCCGACCAATAGCACAGGAGAAGCGGCTTTTGCGGCTAGCAATACCAATATCGTTATAAAAGGAAATGACACATGGCTAGTATCGGGCGGAAAAAAAGCACGTGTTTTTTATTCTCCAGATAAAGCAAAAACTTGGAAAGTTGTAGAAACTCCAATTGTGCAAGGAAAACAAATGACAGGAATTTTTACTGCCGATTTTTACGATTCTAAACAAGGTTTTATAGCAGGAGGAGATTACGATCTTCCTAATAATAAAGCCAATAATAAAGCTTTTACAAAAGATGGCGGCAAGACTTGGCAATTAATTGGCCAGAATATGGGATTTGGTTATGCGTCATGCATACAGTATGTTCCTGGAGGCAATGGAAGAGAAATTGTTTGTGTAGGCTCTGAAGGAATACAATATTCTCAAAATGGAGGAGAAAACTGGATGCAGCTTTCTACAGATAACAGATTTTTTACCATTCGATTTGTGAACAGAAATACTGCAATCGCAGCCGGACATAACAAAGTAGTTCGACTTAACTTTAAATAAAAAATAAGAACCCTAAATAATAAAGTAAGTATTATTATATAGGGTTCTTATCGCTGTTGTATTTTTAAGTTTAATCTTTATTGCCTTTATCTCGATATTGCTGCAATAATTTTCGATTAAAATCGTCTTCAGATTTTTTAAGCAATAGTATCTTCTTTGCAGGAAGAACTTTCTTCAAGTTGGTCATGTATTTTTCGCGTAGCTGATATATTTCTTTATCTGTGCTTTCAATTTGAGATAATAATGTTGCCGCTTCTTTATCTGAAAGATTTTTAAGATTGTCATCTTTTAACTGTCTCAGATAAGTTTTCATTTTTAAATACTTTAATTCATATTGCTTATCGTCATAAGCATTATAAATAGGCCAGAATTTTTCGGCTTCAGTTGAAGTTAATTCTAATTCTGTTGTTAAAAATGACACTTTAAAAGCTTTAATTTTTTCTCGCTTTTCATCAATTTTTCCATTTTGGGCAAAAATTGAAAAACTTGTCAGAAATAGCAATAGCGGTAAAATGTTTTTTATTTTCATTGTTAAGCTAAGTTGTTGAGTTAAGTTTGATTTAATTTTGTTCTGAAATTAAGTGTTCTATGTTTGGGCTCGTTGCCAAAATATCTTCTAGAGTTTCATCTTCCAAAGTAACATCGTTGCCTAATTTTTCAATATCACTGTCATCTAGTTTTTGAATCAGATCGTATTGGCTTATATTAGAATGATAGGATAAATAATTTTCTAAAGTAGCCTCGTCAAGATCATTTGAATTTGTTTTGTAATTATTTATGACAGGAACTAATAATGCAAAGGCCACTACGGCGGCGGCAGCCACCCAAATTGTTTTTTTGCGTTTATAAATAGGAATTACTTTAACTTCTTTTTCGTTTAATTGCTGTAAAACCTTTTCTGAAAAATTATCAAAATAATGATCCGGAGCTTTAAAGCCAGATTCTATTTTGGGTTCGTTTTCTAATTTAAATGTTTTCATAATACTTATAAGATAGTTTTAGTTACAAAAGGTTTAATTTGATGTAACATATAATTCAATTTTTTTTACTGCATGATGATAAGATGCTTTAAGAGCCCCAACAGATGTTCCTAAAATATCTGCAATTTCTTCGTATTTTAATTCTTCAAAATATTTCATTTTGAAAACCAATTGCTGTTTCTCTGGAAGTGTTACAATTGCTTTTTGAAGTTTGATCTGAATTTCATCTCCGTCAAAATATAGATCGGCTTTTAAGCCATCTATGGTTTTATTTTGAAGATCTTCAGATGAAATGCCACTCAATTTTGCTTTTTGCGATAAAAAAGTCAACGCTTCATTTGTGGCAATACGATACATCCAGGAAAAAAGCTTACTTTCTCCTTTAAAGTTTTTAAGATTTTGAAAGACTTTTACAAAAGTGTTTTGTAAAACATCATCAGCGTCATCATGATTCAAAACAATGTTTCGAATATGAGAATACAGAGGCCGCTGATAATCGGACAAGAGTTTTTGAAACGCAGCATTTTGCGTTTCAGGGGTTAATAATTGTTTTATAAATTCTTTCTCGTCTATCAAACTTTTTGTTTTGTAAACTTTTTTAATAGAAGTTAGACAGAATTTAATGTAAAAGGTTTAATGCGCCTTTAGAAATTATTTAAAATTCTGAGTCTTCTTCTTGTGCAGGTGTTTGTGCTGGAGCAGGAGCTGGTGCAACTGGTTTGCGTTTTACTGGTTCTGTGCGTGGCTCGCTTGAAGTTTCTCCGCCAGTGCTTTCTGGAGCATAAACAGGATCGGTAACAACAGTAGCGGCAGGAACTACTTTTGGTTTTATCGGGAAATAAATTTCAGTTACCAATTTAGATGAAGCTTTTACATCCAATTTGCTTAATGTTAAAATTTCAAGATGTGACCAGCTTAAATCTGGAATAATCTTTTGATTGTTGATATAAGCTACTGTTTTTGCAATGGCCTCATTTCTATGAGAGTAATCTCCGTTAAGTGTTGTTTTTACAGCGTCAAAACCATTCAATTTCCCCGCTAAGATATCGCTTCCTGAACTGGTTGAAATTTCTTTGTTGATAGGCAAACAGATTGAAATTTTTGCTAAACCGGTTTTCGTATCGTAGGTATGATAAATTATAAAAGGTTTCCCTATGGCAGATAATCCGTTTGTTTCGCTAAATTGAAGAAGCTTCGGAATTACAATTCTGGCATTTTTACCTATTTTGGCAATTTCGCTAGTAAAAGTCTGCTTGATATAAGGGGTTTCGGTTTTCTTAACCACTCCATCTACTTTTACAGCAAAAGTTTTGGTTTCGTAATCTAAGTTTTTATCAATATTGGCTAAGCTTTTTTCATAAATAGTTCCGATAACTCTATCTGAACCTCCATGCAACGCAGTATAGATTTTAAATAGAAAACTCATAGTTCCTTTTCCTTTCCAGGTAACTTTTGTTTTTCCGTTTAAAGTATCTTTTAAAGTCCAATTTACATTGGCTTCTGTACCATCAAATTGCATTTTTTGATCAATGCTTTCACTATCTTTTGTTTTAAGGATAATAGAATTTCCTTTTCCGTCCGCACCATCCCAATAAAATGTAGCGCCATTGCCGCTAGTTTTATTAGCATAGGTCATTTTAATTGTAGGATCTTCAACCGACCATGATTCAAAATCTTCGTAATTTCTAAAGTCGTTCAAGTAGTTATAAACCGTTGTGCGAGGCGAATTGATAACCGTACTTCTTTCTACAGAAAATTCTCCTTTCTGTGTAGCAACAAAAACAGTAAGGGCAACAAAGCTTAAAAGTGCAAAAAGGAATAAATACTTTAGAATTTTCATGGTAGATTGTTTGGTTTCGGTAAAGTTATAAATTTATCATGAGTCTTACTAATAACCCATAATGATTAGGTTTATTTTATGGCGACCAGAATAATTTATCTTTTCAAAAATATTTTAATTACGAATAAAAGGACAATGAAAAGCAAAAAAGCAAGCAATACTTTGTAGTTTCCTTTATAAAAAACTTTGTGTAATTTCAAATCTTTTCGATAGGCAAATATCATAATGATTACAAATGCGATAAAAAAACATACTCCAAATAGTATTTGTCCCTGACTAAACATAGTTATAAAATTTTTTGGCAAATTTAGAGATTTGTAAACGATTTGCTGCTAAATTGCCTTTTCATTTCATGCAATAAATTTCAGATTTATTAGAAAGTGACTTAAATTAGCAAAAAAAAGAAAACTACTATATGAAAAAACAACTTGATGCCGTAACCGAATTTCACACTGCTTTTAAAATTGGCCACAGCGCAACTCCAATTGCCGATGTAGGAGCAGAGAAAAAACTGCTTCGTTATAATTTAATGAAGGAAGAGAATGAAGAATATTACGAGGCGGTTCAAAATAATGATTTGGTTGAAATTGCAGATGCACTTGGAGATATGATGTATATTTTGTGCGGCACAATTATCGAGCACGGACTTCAAGATAAAATAGAAGCTGTTTTTGATGAAATCCAGCGCAGTAATATGAGTAAATTGGGTGAAGATGGAAAACCAATTTATCGCGAAGACGGAAAAGTAATGAAAGGGCCAAATTATTTTAAACCTGATTTTTCGAAGCTTTTGTAAAATATAAAGTTTGAAATGGAATTTACTTGTTTTTTAATTCTTTTATCAATTGCGTTAATTTTTGTTCCCAATAAATAGTGTCAAAAATGACATTGTATTGATTTTTTAAAAGTTCAATTAATATTTTTGAAGATGTAATTACTCTGCTAATGAAAATTATCTCTTCGGCTATTGAAAAGGAGTAAGGCTCTGGTGGATAGTTGTCATTATATTTTGATTGGTAAATATTATTCAATGTATTTATTTCATCTTTTAAATAATGATCGATTTCAAGAATATCAATCTCAATGTTTTCGTAGATTGGATTTTCATTGTCTTCTTCGATCCATATAGGAGAGCAGAAATATTCTAAACTATATTTTAAATTTCTCATACTGCAAATCTGATAATTATATTACAAATAAAAAACCCGATAAAACTAAATTTATCGGGTTTCTTTTTTTATATGGTTTTGGATTATTGAACTTTAACTGTCCATCCAAAAGTATCTTCAGAAAGTTTGTTTTGAAGACTTGTTAATTTTTCTTTTAAGAAAGAAGCATAAGAATTCTCAATTGGAGCCATTTCGTAATATTCATCTTTATAAGAGAATCCTTTGATAACGCTGATAACTGCAGCAGTTCCCGCTCCGAAGATTTCTTTTAAAGATCCGTTTTTAGCAGCTTCAACTAGTTCTGAAACAATTACTGGGCGAACTTCAACTTTTAATCCTTCTTTTTCAGCCATGGCGATCAAACTTTTTCTAGTAACACCATCTAAAATTCTTTCGCTTGTTGGAGCAGTTAATAAAGTATCATTAATTCTGAAGAAAACGTTCATTGTTCCAGCTTCTTCTAATTTTGTGTGCGTTGCATCATCAGTCCAGATAACTTGTTGGAAACCGTCTTTGTTTGCCAAGTTAGTTGGATAAAATTGAGCAGCATAGTTTCCTGCTGCTTTTGCAGCACCGATACCGCCATTTGCAGCTCTACTGAAATGTTCTGCAATGATAACTTTTACTTCACCTCCATAATATGCTTTCGCAGGAGAAAGTAAAATCATAAATTTATATTCGTCAGAAGGATTTGCAATAACTCCAGGGCCTGTAGCAATCATAAATGGACGTATGTACATACTAGCCCCGTTTCCTCTTTGAATCCAGTCTTTGTCTAATTTCAATAATTCATTTAAACCATCCATAAAAATAGCCTCAGGAACTTCTGGCATTGCCATCCTTACAGCAGATTTATTGAAACGGTTAAAGTTTTCATCTGGTCTAAACAACCAAACATCATTATTGTCATCCTTATAAGCTTTCATCCCTTCGAAAATTGCTTGTCCGTAATGGAAGACTTTTGATGACGGATCCATTAAAATTGGAGCATAAGGCTTAATGACAGGATTTTGCCATTGCCCGTTTTTAAAATCGCATTCGAATAAATGGTCTGTAAATACAGCACCAAAACTTAAGTTGTCAAAATCTACTTCGTTTATTTTTGTAGAAGCAGCTTTGATGATTTCAATTTTGCTTGTTTGAGTTGTACTCATAGTTATGTAAGTTTTTTGTGAGATATTCTTCACTCTCGAAAAATCTAAAGTGATGATATCGTGTAAAATGAAATTTATCGAATGCAAAATTACGTAAAAATCTGTAAAATGCTTAGTGAAAATTCATTATTTGCTGGTTTTGACTGAGATTTATTTATCCTATAATAAACTCAAATATTTAATTGGTTTTTATAAAGATTTTATGAAAAAAGTATGGTTTTTTAGGGCTTTACGCATTAGTTTTGATTAAATTTGATTATTAAAATGGCTTCAAAATCAATATAAAGCCATTGTAAAATTCTGAAAAAAGTGAAAAGAGAAATAATTAAAACGCTAGATGGCTCAACAACAATTCGTTTGCCTGAATGGGACGAATGCTATCATTCTAAACATGGAGCAATTCAGGAAGCGAAACATGTTTTTATTAAAAACGGTCTTTCTTTATTTGAAAATCCGATAAGTATTTTAGAAATAGGTTTTGGGACTGGTTTAAATGCTTTTATTACTTATTTGGAAGCCGTTAGAAAAAATCAGAAAATAGATTATGTTGGAGTAGAAGCATACCCTGTTGATGCAGATGAGATTCTAGGAATGAATTATGCTGCAGAACTTGAAGCATTGGAATTTGAGAACATTTTTGAGAAAATGCATAAAAGCGAATGGAATGAAAAAGCAGAAATTAGCGATCTGTTCTCGTTAACCAAAAGGAAACAATTTTTTCACGAAATAAACGATTTTGAAATTTTTGATTTGATTTACTTTGATGCCTTCGGATATAGAGTGCAGCCAGAGCTTTGGAGTACAGAAATTTTTCAGAAAATGTACAATAGTTTAAAACCAAATGGCGTTTTGGTTACATACGCTGCGCGAGGAGTTGTTAAAAGAAGCATGATCGAAGTCGGATTCACTGTTGAAAAATTAACAGGGCCTCCAGGGAAAAGAGAAATGTTTCGAGCTTTTAAAAAGGTTTAAATGAGTTATTTAGAATAATTCTACATTGATTTATATGTTTTAAGAAAACGTATTCGTTGCTAAAGTTTTTAAAAAAATAAGTTAAAAGTAATATTTATGTTAGTTATTTGTTTAAATTTGGTTCGAGTTTAAAAAAATAGATAACCCCCGAAAATCTTATTTTATTATGTCAAAAATGATGTTTGATTACACGAAATCAATACTTGAAAGAGTTAGTTTCGATCCGATACTTTTCTGCAAAGAGTTAGAAAAAGCTATCAAAACACTGTTGCCTTACGAAATGGAACAATTGCAAGAATGGTTACTGAATTTCGTTGTCGGAAAACCAGAATTAAAACAAAGTCTACAACTAATTAAAGTATAAAAAGAAAGGAGCCAAATTGGCTCCTTTTTTATTATGCTTTCTTTTGTAATGGACTAATGATTTGAACATTCTGAAAAACAATTGCACCTTTGACAACACCTGCAATTGTAGATCTAAGTGCGTCAATGATTTGCATTTTTAATTCGCTCTTTGGGTAAATCAAACTTACCTCTCGAGCTGGTTTTGGCTCCTTAAAATTACGGAGCTTCAGTTTGTCGGATTCTTTTAAGTCTAAAGTGTGCAAGTACGGAAGTAACGTTGTGCCAAGGCCTTCGTCTGCCAATTTGATCAAGGTTTCAAAACTACCGCTTTGAATCTGAAAATTAGATTGATCGGCGTCTGAGACATTTTTGCACAAATTCAAAATACCATCCCTAAAGCAATGTCCGTCTTGTAATAAAAGAATTTCATTCAGATTCAAGTCGGCAACTTCAATTTCTTCTTTTTGAAAACTTGCGTGGTGTTCCGGTATATAGGCTACGAATGGCTCAAAATACAAAACAATCTCTTTAATTTTTTCGTCTTCTAGCGGAGTTGCAGCAATCGCGGCATCCAAATGTCCATTTTTTAGTTTTAGAATAATTTCCTCTGTGTTCAACTCTTCGATTAAGAGTTTTACTTTTGGATATTTTTTAATGAAATTATTCAAAAACATTGGCAGAAGTGTAGGCATAATGGTAGGAATTATTCCTAAACGAAATTCTCCGCCAATAAAACCTTTTTGCTGTTCTACAATATCTTTAATACGATCGGCTTCGTTTACGATATTTTTTGCCTGATTTACAATTTTTTGACCTATATCTGTAAGTTGGATCGGTTTTTTGCTTCTGTCGAAGATTAAAATATTAAGTTCCTCTTCAATTTTTTGTATTTGCATACTTAAAGTTGGCTGAGTTACAAAGCATTTTTCGGCAGCAAGGGTGAAGTTTTTATGCTCAGCAACCGCTAACACATATTGCAATTGAGTTATAGTCATATCGATAGTAATTTGTGATGCAAAAATAAGAAAATATAATTTTTATTTATATTTATTTTAATAAAGTTACTCTAAATTTGTAGTAAATTAGTGTAAAAAATAAGATTATGAAGACAAATATTTTAGGGTTACCAGTAAAAGAATCAGAATTATTAGTAAAAGAGCTGAATGTATTATTATCAAATTTTCAAGTGTATTATCAAAACTTGAGAGGAATTCACTGGAATATTCGTGGAAAACGTTTCTTTGATTTACATGTAAAATTTGAAGAATTATATACAGATGCACAATTAAAAATAGATATGATCGCAGAAAGAGTATTGACAATTGGAGGAACGCCTTTGCATACTTTTGAAGATTATATTAAAAACAATAAATTGACAGTTGGAAAAAATATATCTAACGATGAAAAAGCAGTTCAGCTTATTGTTCATTCTTTATCAGATTTATTAAAAATTGAAAGAGAAATATTGAACAAATCTGACGAAATTAATGATGAAGGTACCAATTCTATGATGAGTGACTTCATTGCTGAGCAGGAAAAAACAATTTGGATGATGAATGCTTGGTTAGAAGAATCATTGTAAGGTGTTGGTTTTTAATAAAATAGAAGCAGAATGGAATGAAAATTGCATTCTGCTTTTTTGTTTATGTTAAATTTCTATAAAAATCCCTTTGATTTTATTTGTTTAACGCTATTTTTGCTTCAATGAAATTTATAGCTCGCATATTATTATTCATATTTATTGCCTTCTTATCGACCCCGACAATTGTTCAGGCGATTAAGAAAGGAAATAATACGGCTATATCTTTTAGTATTGCTGAAGAAGAAGTGCATAAAGAACTTAAAAATGTAGTTCATCCTGCTATTCTTGAGCATGAAGTTTTAATTTCGGTTTATATCGAGAAAAAAACAATCATTTCTGAAAACATTGTCAAACTAGACAACATCTCTCCGAGCATTTTTGCTCCACCACCTAACGTAGCATAATACTTCCGATTATTTCGAACTTTAACCGCATTTCTATCGAGATGGGGTAAATCTTTAATGAATAATTTTTTTAGTATTATATTATGACAAAAAAAATCAATCTTTTTGCCAACCTTAAATCTGATTTTGCTTCAGGTTTAGTGGTTTTCTTGGTGGCTCTTCCGTTGTGTTTAGGTATTGCAATGGCTTCTGGAGCACCATTATTTTCTGGAATTATCGCTGGTGTTGTGGGGGGTATCGTAGTAGGATATTTGAGCCAGTCACATATTAGTGTATCAGGTCCAGCTGCTGGGTTAACAGCTATTATTTTAACCGCAATTACCGATTTAGGAGCTTTCAATGTATTTTTAATGTCTGTTTTTATTGCTGGATTAATTCAATTAGCATTAGGGTTTTTAAAGGCTGGAAGTATATCGAACTATTTTCCGACAAACGTAATCGAGGGAATGTTAGCGGGTATCGGAATTATTATCATTTTAAAACAAATACCGCACGCTTTTGGTTATGACGCAGATTTTGAAGGCGATCAAGCTTTTGTTCAAAATGATGGAAGTAACTCATTTTCATTTTTGTTTGATGTCTTAAATCATATTCATTTAGGAGCTGTGGTAGTTTCTGCAGTTTCATTGGTTATTTTATTGGCTTGGGATAAAGTTCCATTCTTAAAAAGAATAAAACTAGTTCCAGGAGCTTTAGTTGCTGTTATTGCCGGAGTCGTTTTAAACGAAATATTTGTATCTACAGGAAGCACTTTGGCAATTGCGAAAGAACATTTGGTTTCTTTGCCAGTTCCAAAATCTTTTGATGACTTTAAATCAATTATAATTACGCCAGACTTCACCGCTGTTGCAAATCCGCAAGTTTGGATAGTTGCTATTACAATTGCCATTGTCGCTTCTATTGAAACTCTTTTATGTATCGAAGCTTCTGATAGAATGGATGTGCAAAAACGTTACACAAATACCAATGTAGAATTAAAAGCTCAAGGTATTGGTAATATGGTAAGTGCTCTTTTAGGAGGTTTGCCAATGACTTCAGTGGTGGTTAGATCATCAGCGAATAATAATGCGGGGGCAAAATCTAAAATGTCTGCCATTATTCATGGTGTCCTTTTATTAATAAGTGTATTGTCTATACCAGTAATTCTAAACAAGATTCCATTGGCAACGTTGGCAACAGTTTTGATTTTGGTAGGATATAAATTAGCAAAACCAGCAACCTTTATGCATTTCTGGGAAAAGGGGAAATACCAGTTTGTACCTTTCATTGCAACTTTGGTCTTTGTTGTTGCAACAGATTTGCTAAAAGGGGTTGCGTTGGGAATTATCATCAGTATCATTTTTGTTTTGAGAGGAAACTTAAAAAGAGCTTATGTCTTTAAAAAAGAAGAATACGAAGATGGCGATATCATTCATATTGATTTAGCTCAGGAAGTTTCGTTCTTAAACAAAGCAGCTATTAAACAGACATTAAATGAAATTCCAGAAAATTCAAAAGTAATTATCAATGCTCATGATACCGAGTATATTGCACATGACGTTTTGGATTTGATTCGTGAATTTAAAGAAACGAGAGCTGTAGATGAAAACATCAAAGTAAAACTTAAAGGGTTTAAAGAAGCTTACGAATTAGAAAATACGCCAGAAAATAACAATCATGTTACGATTGAACATTATTATGATGTGGCAAAAAGAGAACTGGTTAAAAGAGAAGTTGTTAAAAGCGAATAATTAAAATAAGGTGTTTATAAGGCCAAAGAAATGTCAAAATTTAGGTAACTTTACATCAAGTTCATTTTTTGAGACTATTTTAACTTAGAAATTACCATACAAAAAAATACAAAAATGAGAAAATTTTATGAGCAGTTATTAGAGAACAATAAAAAGTGGGTAGAAACTTCATTAGCAAAAGATCCTAATTATTTTGCTGATTTGGCAAAAGGACAACAGCCGCCATTGTTATGGATTGGATGTTCTGATAGTCGTGTTCCTGCAAACGAAATTGTTGGCGCAAAACCAGGTGAAGTTTTTGTTCATCGTAACATTGCTAATATGGTTGTGCATTCTGATATGAATATGCTTAGTGTTCTGGATTATGCTGTAAATGTTTTGAAAATAAAACATATTATTGTATGCGGACACTACGGATGCGGTGGGGTGAAAGCTGCAATGGGAAATCAGTCTGTTGGAATTATTGATAACTGGTTACGCCATATTAAAGATGAATACCGTCTACACGATAAATATTTGAATTCAATTGAGAATGAAGAAGAGCGTTTTAATGCTTTTGTTGAAATCAATACTAAAGAACAAGTTTACAACTTAGCAAAAACATCAATTGTTCAAAATGCTTGGAAAAATGGACAAGATTTAATGCTTCATGGATGGGTTTATGGATTAAATTCAGGTTTTGTAACCGATTTGAATGTAACCATCAGTTCAAACGATGAATTGGATTCGGTTTATCAATTAGATCTTTAATAAATAGAAATAGAAATCGCCCTGTAAAAAGGGCGATTTTTTTTATTCGTTTTCGTCTAAATTCTCATTAAATGCCGATGGCAGCATTGTTGGAATAAACTTAATTAATATTGGCAGTAGTAAACTTCCTCCAGGAAGCAAGAATATTGTCAGTGATGGAATGGTTTTACAGATATCCAAAAGCTGTTTTTTTACCTTTTTCTTTTCTTTTGCGTCTAAATCTCTCGTTGTAGAATAGGCGAGTAGGACCATCAATTCCTTGCTCTGGACAATTTCTTTAATCAGCCTGTTTTTGTTTCGTATGATTAATTTGACTACACTGTGCGTCATTTGGTCATAAAAATGTTTAACAGGATTTGAATAATTAAAGTACGGAATCTTCTTTTTATGCGTAGTGATAAAAGTATTGGTTGTATCCATGCTTTTGGTTACAAAATCATCAGGCACTCCCATTGTTGAGCCTAAAGCATATAGAAAATACGATTCCTCATTTTCTACAATACCATCACTCCACAAAGCCATTCCGGCCATGTCAATTAAATAGTAATGCTCTAATTCATTTTTAAAATAATCAAGCTGTAAAGTCTCTAAAGTTTCAACTGTAACTTTCGAAAATTTTGAATAACGTATAGAAGCTTCAAAAAGTTTAATTAAAAGATCATCGTGTTGCGATTTTACAGTTTTGGTTTTTAAAGCCAAACCAACAATTCCGAGAACCGTTTCTTCAATTCTTTTTAAATATTTTTCAGGAATTTCTCCGTGCTCCAAATATTGTCTGAAAGCTAAAACATCAATAAACAAAAGAGCATTTGTCACCAAATGTGAAAAGTTTTTACTGATAATACTGTCATTGGTTTGAACTCTCTGGTCAATAATATTTTCTAGAGATAGAGAAGGAGTATCTTTTGGCAATAAAATTTTAAACAAATTAAATCCCTCTGGGTTCATTTGTTTGTAAAACTTTAAAACTTCTGAAATAAAATTTTTAGGTTCCGAATTTCTTTTCTCTAAACAAAAAACGTGGTAGAGCGTATTAAGTAAAGCTACTTTTGAAATTTCGGTTTTAAACCAACCCTTAATTGGAATTGGAATTTGAGAATCAATAGCAATAATATGTCCGTAAATAAATCCCGTTTCTCTTACTTTATAGTAAAAGGAATCCATAGTTTCAAAAGGAATAGCTTCTGAAAACTTTTGTTCGCTAAAAAACTTATCGATCCAGCCTGGTGCTGATGGGTTAATCATGGACTTTATTTTGCTGATGCAAAGCTATATCTTTTTCTTGTGTTAGGATTCATTTTAAAATGAAATAACCGCTAGATTTTGTTAAAAATAGCGGTTATTCAAATTTTTCTTATTTAATGATTCCTGCGCAAGCGACTCTTCCTCCGGCATTTCCTGTTGGCTGAGTGGTAAAATCGTCTGTTCCTGCGTGTACGATTAAGCCTTTTCCTAGAACATCTTTATTACTGTCTCCACATCCAATACACCATTCGTCGGTAGTTAAAGTGATAGATCCGTTACCTTTTGCATCAGCGGTAAAGTTTCCGATATCACCTTTATGATATTCTCCAACTCCCCATTTTCCGTGTTTTTTAAAAGTCGGATTCCAGTGTCCGCCAGCAGAACTTCCGTCTGCAGAGCTGCAATCTGCTTTTTCATGAATATGGATAGCGTGTACTCCAGGTTCTAATCCGGTGATTTTTGCTGTAAAAGTTACTTTGCCATTTTTCTCAACAAAAGTAGCAGTTCCGGCAACTTTACTGTTGCTTTTTGGCTCTAATGCAACGGTTAGAGTTTTAGCATCATTTGATTTGTTATTTGTTTTACAGCCAATGATTAAGGCAGTAATTATAGCGAAAGAAACAATTAGTTTTTTCATATCTACGGGCATTTTTAATTAAAGATTAAGTAAATTTAACATAAAATAACGGAATTGATTGACTCTAAAAGTTAAAAAAAAGTCAAACTATACATTATAATTTGATGTTGATTGAGTAGAAACCCAAAAATATTGTTTAAATTCGTGTAGGCTTTTAACGAATAATTTCTGAAAACCACTTATCTAATTCGCTCACATTTAATCCTTAATGTTATGATGAAAAAGATTTTTATTCTCGTTTTTTTTAGTTCGTTTTTAATTTCTTGCAAATGCGCAAAAACAGATGCAGTTTCTAAACTTGACGGAACTTGGGAACTGAATTACATTTCTGGTCCGAGAATTACTTTTGATGGATTATATCCAAATAAAAAGCCAACCATAAAATTTGATGCCAAAGCAAATCAGGTTTCTGGTAACGCAAGCTGCAATACATACTCCGGAAAATTGGTTGTTGACGGCAACAAAATTGATTTTACTCAGCCAATGGCCGTAACGAAAATGATGTGTTTGGACGGATTGCAAGGGGAACAAACTTATTTGGCTACGCTTCAAAAAATAACTTCTTACGATATAACAGATGATGGTAAGACTTTAAACTTTATTTCTGGGGATATTGCAATGATGCGTTTTACTAAAAAATAATCGTATGAAAACTACAATACCAATTTTGCTGTTCTTGCTAAGTGTTTTTAGTTTTTCTGTTTTTGCACAGGAAAAAACAAAAAAAGAACTAAAGCAAGAAAGAGAATTAAAAAAACAAAATGAGATTAAAGCACTTATAGATTCTCAAAATTTTGTTTTCGAAGCACAAAAAACAACACCTCAGGGAGGTAGATTAATTCAGCTTGATTATAATACTTATTTTTTGAAGTTTAAAGCTGATAGTACAACTTGTGATCTTCCTTTCTTTGGGAGAGGTTATAATGTTGGATACGGTACAGATGGGGGAATAAAATTTGAAGGAAAACCTCAAAATGTTAGAGTCGAAAGTAAAAAGAATAATACTATTCTAAAAGCGACAGTACGAGGTAAAAGTGATGTGTACGATTTGATGTTTTCTATATTCTATAACGGAAGCACAACACTTTCTGTGAGTAGCAATAATAGAGGCCCAATTAGTTATGATGGAGTAATATATGCTCCAAAAACAGCAGAGAAACAATGATATAATTCATTATAAACTTGTCACAAATTCGTCGGAATATATGGTAAGAATCTTTTTTTTGTTATTAAAGTGGCAGTTTTCGGTTTTGTTTTTCTCTTTTGGCGTATTTACTGTATCGGGTCAGGATTTGGAACCCAGAGTGTATGCAAATGTTCCTAAAGGCTTAAATGTAATTGCTGCAGGCTATGTTTTTATGAATGGAAATGTGCTTACAGATCCTTCTCTACCCATAAAAGACTTTACACTTCAAAGCCATAATATGGCTGTAAATTATATCAGAACTTTTGGGATGGCAGATAAGCTGGCTCGTATACAGGTAGCGCTTCCTTTTACTTTTATGGATGGATCTGCTGTAATCAGTGATCAGCTGGTTACTGGCTCAAGAACTGGTTTTGCAGATATGAAAGTGCGTTTTGGAATTAATTTGCTAGGTTCTCCTGCACTTGATAAATCTGAATTCGGAAGTTTTGAGCAAAAAACAATTCTTGGAGTCAGTTTGGTTACTTCAATCCCAACAGGAAGATATTATGGCGATAAACAAGTAAACATTGGAACAAACCGCTGGGCTTTTAAGCCCGAAATTGGGGTGTCGAAACGGTTTGCTCATGTTTATGCCGAGGCCTATGGTGGGGTGTGGTTTTATACGGATAATAATGATTATCTAGGGAAAAAATTAGAGCAAAAACCAACCTATAGCCTTCAGGCACATGCAAGCTATTATTTTAAAAACCAAATGTGGGTTGGCTTCAATACGACTTGGTTTTTTGGAGGTCAAACTATCACTGATGGCGTTTCAGATGATAGCCAGATTGATAACTGGCGGGTAGGAGGAACTTTTTCTGCTCCAATTGCGAAAGGGCAGTCCATTAGATTTCAATATCATGTTGGGGCCTATACCAACAACGGACTAAATTATTATGCCTTATCAGCAGTTTATCAATATTCTTTCTTTTAAAATATGATTGTGGTTTAATGTGTTTAAAATCAGTATATTTGAGTATGCATATATTTTTAAAAACAAATTTAAAATTAAAACTATGAAAAAATTAGGACTTATTCTTATCATGGCGGCAGCCTCGTTTTCATCTTATGCGCAGTCTTCTTATAAAGAAGATTTAGAAGTAGTACAAAGTGTTTATGGAAAATCTAAAAGTGAACTGGTAAAACAGTACATGAATTTATCTGATGCGCAAGCAGCTGCTTTCACTAAAGTTTATGATAATTATGAAACCTCCCGAAAAGCATTAGGGCAGACAAAGTTTCAACTGCTAAATGATTACGCAGCTAATTATGAAACTTTAACAGATGCAAAAGCTGATGAATTGGCAAAAGCTACTTTGAAAAACCATGTTGACTACGAGAAGCTTTACTCTAAAACCTATAATCAGGCGAAAAAAGCAATTGGTCCAATAAATGCTGCGAAGTTTATTCAGCTAGAGGTTTATCTTCAAACTATAATAAGAAGTGAAATTTTAGAAGCTATTCCGTTTATTGGAGAAATGGATAAAAGTAAGGTACACTAAAAAAAACTTTATTAAAAAAAGGCAGTTATATATTTATAATTGCCTTTTTTTGTTTGCTAAATATCTGATTTATCTCCTGATTCTTTAGAGTTAATTTGTTTGATGTAAATGTCTTGCTGAGGAAATGGGATTTCGATATTATGATCCCTAAAAGTCTTATCAATCGAAATTATTAAGTCACTTTTTACCTCATTTGCCATACTGATATGATTTACCCAAAATTTAATTATAACATCAATTGAACTAGCATTAAATTCTTTGAACCAAATAATAGGAGCGGGATTTTGTAAAACTAAAGAATGATTTTTAAGCGTTTCATATAATAAAGCTTTTACTTCTTCCAGATTAGAGCCATAAGCCAAGCCAATAGAAATATCGGTTCGTTTTTTATTATTTGATAGCGTCCAGTTCGTTAAATGCTGGCTTAGTAAATCACCATTTGGTATTATGACATCGGCACCATCAAAAGTGGCGACAACACTGCTTCGAATTCCTATGGATTTCATTTTTACAGTCTGCCCGCCAATATCTATAGTATCATCAATATTGACAGGTTTTTCAAAAGCAATAATAAGACCGCTTACTAAATTGTTTACTAATGTTTGAAGACCAAACCCGATTCCGACTCCTAATGCACTAATGATGATTGTTAAACGGTCAACAGGGATTCCAGAAGAGATGAAAGCAAGACTAATTCCAATGCTGAAAATGGCAATCTGAATTAATATTAACCAGCTTCCCAATTTATTTTTTTTGTTTGTGTCAGAAGTGCTGATTGAATTGCTTGTGAGAAAAGCGACAATTTTTGCTATAACTATCGAAATGAAAATGATAAAAAAGAAAATTACAATGCTGTCGTAAGAATAATTAATATCGCCAATGGTTCTTCGTTCGTAGAAAAAATCAATTAAGGGATCGAGTATCGTATGGAAGAAATAAGAGTTTTTTCCCACCGTTATAATCCAGCTTATCAGGAATAATACATTTTGAGTTTTGTTAAAATTAATGTGTTCCAGTTTGTTTATAGCAAACTGACTTTCTTCGTTTCTTTCTCTTATAAAATTTGAATAATTTATAATATCAATCAGTAAACGGTAAGCATTTGAAAACAAATAATACATTAAAACTGTAATTATGCCGTTTACCATCAGCAGTTTTCCTAAGTTATAGTTTTGGCCAATTAAAATAAATAGCACAGAAGCAGTTTCAAATGCGATCAAGGCATATAAACTGTATTTAAAAAGGGGATTTAGAAATTGACTGTTCTTTTTTAAATTGTAAATGCTAAACGCTGTCGATGCAATGGCTAAAATCAGAATGAGAAAAACCTCTTTTACCGAATGGATTAAAATATTGTTGTCGTATAAGGTAATCAGGAATAGTAAAACAAAGATTCTCCATATAAATTTATCCTTGGCACTGAAATATTCTCTGTTAACAACATTTAGGGCAAAAATAGAAATAAGCCAAATGAGAGAAGTAAAAGCAAAAGGCGGGTAAACAAAGAAAAAATTAAATAGCGTAAAAGAAATTAATATCGCACAGGCTATTGGATGCTTAAAAATTCTTTTAGAAAACTCAATCTGATTATAAAGCCCTTCATGTTTATATTTATTTTTAAGAAACAAAAGATAAATAATCAACGCCGTTGCAAGCAGTAACATTAAGATGAGCGTGTTGAAGTGGTTGGATATGAAGAATAGTAATATTACAAATTCTTTGAAAAGAGAATAAAAAAAGGAATCATAAAGAGACATTTTATTAGAACTGGCTTTAAAAACCTGTCCGTCAGAATGGAATAGATTTTCAAATTCGTTTTTTCGAATATTATCAGTTTCAATTATGTCATTTTGTAAATCATATTCAAATTTACTTGCCAGTATCTGCAGCTTGCTTATACTGTCTAAGGCGTTTTTGAATCTTATGTTTAGCTTTTTAACCTGAGAATTCATTTCAGAATAGCGTTCATAATACAATGATTTTCTTAAGGAATCTTTCGGTAATATAAAAAGCGCTTTTTTTATGGTTAGAGAATCGATTTTACTTTGTATCTGGCTTAATTCTAAGTTGTTTTTTTGGATTTTTTCAAGCTGAAGATCGACTCTGGTTTGCAATTCTTTTAGCATTACGGAGGTAACCGTAATATTTCTCAGGGTTTGAAAATCATTTTTGTTTTTGATGATTCCATCAATTGCTGTTTTTTTTAATTTGATGACATAATCTAGTTCTGAGGTAAAGCCTTTATAATCAATTCCAGTTTTCAGAATAAGATCGGCACTTTGTATATTTTTTGCAATGGCATCAAACAATAGGGCACGCTGTCTATGGGTTTGGTTTTCCTTGAAAAGATCATTGCTTTTCGTTTCATCCAATTTCAGTAAATTTTCTATTTTATTTTTTTTTAAACGAATAGAATCTTTAGTCAAATCGGATTGTGAACGGACGGTGAAATTATGTAGGAGACAAATGAAGATAAAGACTTTTAAAGTCAGTTTTTGTGCAGTATTCTTTAGGTTAAAAAAAACATAACGCGTTTTATTGTAAAATGTCATAATGTTTTGGTTTTTAAAGTCCTATCAAAAATACTACAAAAGAAAACAACCTGAAAAAAAGTTCTTCAGGTTGTTTTTTTTAATCTTATTTATTGGTTTTTGACTTTGTAAATTTCATTTACCATTCCGTCACGGAAACTATCTAGAGTAAGTTCCCAAAACATGATTCCGCCTAATTTTTTAGCTTTTACATATTCGGCTTTAGCTTTAATAGACTTTAAATCATCTGATGTAGCAAAAGTTTTAGTCGAAGCGTTGTACCAATATGGTGCTTGAGCTTTTTCATCATAAAAATATTTCCAGCCGTTAGCCTCTGTGTATGTTGTTGCGTAGTTTTTAAAATCAACACCTTGAAAGTGTTCTCCAGCTTGATACAATCCGTTGTTGATGTTTTCTACGTTCTTCCATTGTCTAGTATAAAATGCACCTCCAATTACTAGTTTTTCAGCAGGAACGCCTGCTTTTAGTAAAAATTCAACAGCTCTATCTGTAGATTCTTCTTTCGGATTTGTGCTGTATAATGGTGTGTGATGACCTGTAACTTTTGAATATCCGTTTACTAAATCGTAGCTCATAATATTAATGCGGTTTACAAAAGGAGCAACAGCTTTCCAGTCTATAGATTCATCTAGACATTTTTGAAAACCTCCTGCAGCAAAACTCAATTCATATTTTTTGCCTAAAGTTGAACGTAATATTTTAACCAATTCAGTAAAATTAGGTTTATCAGCAGCTTGATATAAATGTCCTGGAAGTCCTTCAATCGACGGGTATTCCCAATCTAAATCTAAACCATCAACTTTAAAATAGTCGCTTACTTCTTTTACAGATTTTGCAAATTTTAAGCGCCCTTCAGCAGTTGAAAAAGCATTAGAACAAGGTTCGCAGCCTCCCCATCCTCCAAGAGATACAATAATTTTTAATTGTGGATTTTTTGCTTTAAGCGAAACTAAATGTTTAATTGTAATAGAATCTTTTGCAGAATCAACACTTAGTTTACCATCTTTTAAATGGCAGAAACTAAAAATAATCTGGTTTAATTTTTCAACTTCATATTTATCAATAAGTTGAGAATCGCCAGTATAATAGGCGATAATGTCCATTTTCTTATTTTTCTGTGCAAAGGCAGCAGTGAAGCAAAAGCACAATAAAAATGATGCAATTCGGTTAATCTGTTTCATTATTTTGTTTTTTTAGTTTTTAGAATGTTAAATATACTGTAATCCATTTGATGTTTAACTATTCTGTATAAGCCTAAAAGCCAATTTTAACAAATATTTTGCAAATAAATGCAAAAATATTGCGACATATAAGAAATATCTTTCGTTATAATTGTAAAAAAAATAAACCCGCACAGTTTCGGACTTGTGCGGGTTTATAACAAATTAAAAGCTAAAAACTCTCTTTATATTAGAAGCAGTAAGTGCCTTCTGCTACTAATTTTGCTGCAATTTTTTCTCTAAGTGCCACAACATTTGGCAGGTTAGTATATTTAGTGAAACGTTTAAGTCCCATTAACATCATACGCTGTTCGTCTCCTTCAGAGAATGAAGCAATTCCTTCTTTTCCTCTTAAGTTTACGATATCTACTGCTTTGTATAAGTATAATTTTGCCATAGCGATTTGCTCTTGAACTTTATCTTCACCTTGAGTTTTTGCTAATTTTTCAGTTCTCAAAATTGTACTTTCAGCCATGTAGATTTCGATTAAGATATCAGAAGCAGCCATTAATAATTGTTGGTGAGCATCTAATTCTGGACCGTATTTTTGAACAGCGCTACCAGCAACCATTAAGAAAACTTTTTTCAAGTTAGCTACGATTACTTTTTCTTCTGCAAATAATTCAGAGAAATCAGGCGTGTCAAAAGATGGAATTCCCATTAATTCTTCCTGAACTTTCATTGCCGGTCCAAGTAAGTCAACGTGACCTTTCATTGCTTTTTTGATCAACATACCTACAGAAAGCATTCTGTTGATTTCGTTTGTTCCTTCGTAGATACGAGCGATACGAGCATCTCTCCAAGCACTCTCCATTGGAGTATCTTCAGAGAATCCCATTCCACCAAAAATTTGGATACCTTCATCAGAACAAGATTGAACATCTTCAGAAACGGCTACTTTCAAGATAGAACACTCGATAGCATATTCTTCAACACCTTTCAATTCTGCTTCTTGGTGAGAAGTTCCTTCTGCTTCGCGAGCAGCGATTCTGTCTTCAATATCTTTTGCAGCACGGTAAGAAGCACTTTCTCCAG
>RCUK01000436.1_pt1 | contig 38400 bp, 36 predicted proteins | sample 2166381 | NCBI WGS metagenome assembly RCUK01 (sample SAMN09932809, study PRJNA488358) | compost metagenome | isolation source: compost soil in an enriched community | place: Germany: Experimental Botanical Garden | reverse complement strand
GCATCGTCAAGGCCGGCGCCAAGCTGGTCGGCCACGACGCCGGTCCCGTGCGCGCGCCGCTCACCGACCTGACCGGTGAAGAGCTCGAGATGCTCAACGCCCTGATCAAGAAATCCGGCGCGCAGTAAGCCCCGCGCACGCCGTTGCAACGCCCTCCCGCCCGAGGGCGTTTTCTTTTTGGTGCAAAGAAAAGTTGGCGGAATCGGCGCTGTATGTTGTCATACGGCTAAGGATTTCCCAGCGAACCCGCGTTTTTGCACGCTATGCCGTCCGGGCCGGACACCCTGAGGCGGCGAATCAAGCAGGCACACCCGCGTACACTTGCGGCTGCATGCGCGGGCTGCCCGCCCGCGCATGCGGCAATTTCCCTATAAGAGAGACAATGCAAACTCCCGCCCGGCCCCCCCGCTCGCGCCTGACCGACGTCGTCATCGAAGAACTGACCAAGCGCCTGGACGCCCGCCTGTACCGCGCGGGCGACAAGCTGCCCTCCGAACACGCCCTGTGCGACGAGTTCGACGTCAGCCGCACCGTCATCCGCGAAGCCGTGGCCTCCATGCGCCTGAGCGGCCGCCTGGTCAGCAAGCCGGGCATCGGCGTCTTCGTCACCGAAGACCGCGAAAAGCCCATCGATTTCGTGATCGAACCCGCCGCGGACCCGCGCTGGGCGCTGCACATCATGGAATTGCGCGCGGGGCTTGAGGTCGAGGCCTGTGGGCTGGCGGCGGAACGCCGCAGCGCTGCGGACCTGAGCGGCATCGTGGAAGCCTTCGATGCCTTCAACCGCGCCACGCGCGACATGGAAGCCGCCGTCAAGGCCGACTATGAATTCCACCTGGCGATCGCCCGCGCGTCGAACAACCCGCATTTCCCCGCCTTGCTGAAAGCCGCGGTGCGGGATGTGATGCTGGATCTGAACATCAAGCACGGCGGCAAGACGCCCCAGGAACTCGAAACCTACGAGACACGCAACGTGCGCGAGCACGAAGCCATTCTGACCGCCATCATGCGCCGCGACCCGGGCGCCGCGCGGGCCGCCATGGCCCGCCACCTGGGCGACAGCATCGCGCGCTACCGCAAGCTGCTGTCCCACGCGCCGGCGGAATAAGCCCCTAGGCACACCCTTCCCGTGGTGCGGATTACGGGAATCCCCTTACTTGTCTACTTGTATGATGGCTGCCATCATACGTCGTACTAGATAGCAAGATTCGCGGGTCTTGAAGACTGGCCCCGCGGCCGTAAGCATAACGTCGCCTCCGTACCGCCGATGAGCCCCATTCTTTCCCTCCGCAGCAAGTTCCACCGCTACGCCACGCGCATCCATCGGCGCCCCGCCTGACCGCCCCTCGGCGGCCTGTCACCCACCTCTTTCTTAATCCGTCCGAACGCGCGACGCGCCCTCTCCGGCATGACCGGGGCGGCCCCCGCACGCTTGGCCGTTCCCCACCCTCCGCTGTTTCAACCACTTTCCGACCCCAGGAGAAATCTCCATGCGTAAGTTTCTGAGCGCCGCCGTCGCGGCCACTTTGCTGTGCGTCGCGTCTGGCGCACAGGCCGGCGTCACCTTCGACGCCGTCAAGAAGAAGGGTTTCCTGCAATGCGGCTTCGCCGGCATTCCCGGATTCTCCGTGCTGGACAGCAAAGGCGAATGGACGGGGCTGGACGTGGACATGTGCCGCGCCGTGGCCGCCGCCATGTTCGGTGACGCCGCCAAGGTCAAAGGCAACGTCCTGACGGCGCAGGCCAAGTTCACGGCCCTGCAGTCCGGCGAGATCGACATGCTGTCGCGCAACACCACGCAGACGCTGACCCGTGACACCACCCTGGGCCTGATTGGCGTCGGCGTGAACTTCTATGACGCGCAAGGGCTGATCGTCAAGAAGGCCATGAACGTGAAGAGCGTGAAGGAACTGGACGGCGCCACGATCTGCGTGCAGCCCGGCACCACCACCGAACTGAACCTGGCGGACTACTTCCGCAGCCGCGGCCTGACGTTCAAGCCGGTGCTGGTCGAGAACTACGACGAGAACTTCCGCCTGCTGGAATCGGGCCGTTGCGACGCCTACACCAACGACAAGTCCAACACCGCCGCCAACATGCGCACGCGCCTGGCCAAGCCGGACGACTGGGAAATCCTGACCGAAAACCTGTCCAAGGAACCCCTCGGCCCCATGGTGCGCCAGGGCGACGAGCAGTGGTTCAACATCGTGCGCTGGTCGCTCAACGCCATGCTCGAAGCCGAGGAATACGGCATCACGTCGAAGAACGTGGACGAGATGCTCAAGAGCACCAACCCCAACGTGCAGCGCATCCTGGGCGTGACGCCGGGCATGGGCAAGAACCTGGGCCTGGACGACAAGTGGGCCTACAACATCATCAAGCAGGTCGGCAATTACGGCGAAAGCTATGACCGCGCCATGGGCAAGGAAAGCCCGCTGAAGCTGGAGCGCGGCCTGAACAAGCTGTGGACGCAAGGCGGCCTGATGTACGGCTGGCCGGTGCGCTGAACCCGCGCAGCCGCCCGTGCGCGGCCCCGTCCCGGCGACGGAGCCGCTTTTCTCTTTACCCCGCATGTCCGGCCGACCGCCGGGCCTGCCTTTGCCTCTTTACGCAGCAACCATGAACAGCATCGTCAACGCCCGCCTCAAACAGATCAAACCCTCGCCCAGCATGGCCGCCAAGATCGTCGTGGACGAACTGCGCCGCCAGGGCCGCGAGATCGCCGACTTCACGCTGGGCGAACCCGACATGGCCACGCCCGCTCACATCGCGCGCGCCGGCCAGGACGCCATTGCTGGCGGAGACATCCGCTACACCAGCCCCAACGGCACCGTCGGCCTGCGCCGCGCCATCGCCAACAGCCTGGAACTGGGCCTGGGCGTGCGCTACGGCATGGACCAGATCACCGTGGGCGCGGGCGCCAAGCAGATCATCGGCGCCGCGCTCACCGCCAGCCTGGAGCCAGGCGACGAGGTCATCGTATGCGCGCCCTACTGGGTCTCCTACCCTGACATGGTGCTGCTCAACGATGGCAAGCCCGTGGTCGTGACCGGGCCCGAATCGCAAGGCTTCAAACTGGATGCCGCCACGCTGGAAGCGGCCATTACGCCCCGCACGCGCTGGCTGATCCTGAATTCCCCCAGCAACCCCAGCGGCGCTGTCTACAGCAGCGCCGAGCTGCGCGCGCTGACCGACGTGCTGCTGCGCCACCCCCATGTCTGGATTCTCAGCGACGAGATCTACGCGCCCTTCTGCTACAGCGGCCAGGCGCACGCGTCGCCCGTGCAGGTCGAGCCCCAGTTGATCGCGCGCACCCTGATTGTCAATGGCATGTCCAAGTCCTATGCCATGACCGGCTGGCGCGTGGGCTACGGCGCCGGCCCGGCCGACCTGATCAAGGCGATGAGCACCGTCATGTCGCAAAGCACGTCGTGCCCCAGCGCCATTTCGCAGGTAGCCGCGCAGGCCGCCCTGGAGGGCGACCAGTCCAGCGTCGCAAGCATGGTCGATATCTTCAAGGCGCGCCGCGACCTGATCGTGCGCCGCTTGAACGAGATCCCGGGCATTTCGTGCGCCATGCCCGACGGCGCCTTTTACGTGTACGCCAACGTGCAGGGCCTGATCGGCCGCACCGGTCCTGATGGCGAGCTCAAGACCGATCTGGACGTCAGCCTGTTCTTCCTGCGCGAAGCCGGCGTGGCGGTCATCGATGGCGGCTCCTATGGCCTGTCGCCCTATGTGCGCTTCTCGTTCGCCACGTCCACCGAGGTCATCGAGCAAGGCATGGACCGGCTGGCCGTGGCCGTGCGCGCCCTGATGGCGGACTGAACCGTGGCCCAGCACCGCGTTCAAACCCCGGTGCGGCGGCCGCCGCACCGGTTCTCATGGAATGACCCGGCCACCCGCGCGCTGGTCTACCAGATCCTGGCGTTGACCGTCGTCGGCGCCGGCATCTGGTTCCTGGTGCACAACACGCTGCACAACCTGTCGCTGCGCAACATCGCCACCGGCTTCGGCTTCCTCAACCGGGAAGCCGGCTTCGCCATCGGCGAATCCGTGATCGCCTATGGCCCAGCCGATACGTACGGCCGCGCCATTGCCGTCGGCGTGCTGAACACCTTGCGCGTCGGCCTGATCGCCCTGGTGGCCGCGACCGTCCTGGGCGTGATCATCGGCGTGGGCAGGCTGTCCAAGAACTGGCTGGTGGCCAGGATCACCTCGGTGTACGTCGAGGTGATGCGCAACGTGCCGCTCCTGTTGCAGCTCTTCTTCTGGTATGCGCTGATCACCGAAAACATGCCGGGTCCGCGTCAGGCGCACAACCCCATGCCGGGTGTGTTCATCTCCAACCGGGGCTTGAAGGTGCCCGGGCTGGAGGGCGCATCGCTGGACTGGATGCTGGCCGCGCTGGGGCTGGCCATCGCGGCCATCATCCTGCTGGGCCATTGGGGCAAGCGCCAGCAGGAGGCCACGGGCCGCGTGTTCCCGCTGGGGCGCGCCGCCATCGGCCTGCTTCTCGGACTGCCCGTCATCGGCTGGCTGGCCAGCGGCGCGTCGCTGACGCTGGACATGCCTGAGCTGAAGGGCTTCAACTTCGTGGGCGGCCTGACGCTGACGCCGGAGTTCGCTGCGCTGCTGCTGGGGCTGACGGTCTATACCTCGGCCTTTATCGCCGAAGTGGTGCGTTCCGGTATTCAGGCGGTCAGCAACGGCCAATGGGAAGCCGCCGGCTCGCTGGGCCTGCCGCGCCGGCAGGTGCTGCGCCTGGTGATCCTGCCGCAGGCGCTGCGCGTGATCATTCCGCCCATGACCAGCCAGTATCTGAATCTGCTGAAGAACAGTTCGCTGGCGGTGGCGATCGGCTATCCCGACATCGTGTCGGTGGTGAACACCACGCTGAACCAGACGGGCCAGGCCATCGAGGGCATCCTCATCATCATGGGCGCGTACCTCACCGTCAGCCTGTCGATCTCGATATTCATGAATTGGTACAACAAGCGCATCGCGCTGGTGGAGCGTTGAGATGAGCAGCACTACGCAAACCCTGGCCGCCCAGCTTCCTCCGCCCCGGGGCCAGACAGGCGCCTGGGCGTGGGTCCGCGCCCGCCTGTTTTCGTCGCCGCTGAACATCCTGATCACGGTGTTGCTGGCATGGTGCCTGCTGCTGGCGGTGCCCGCGCTGGCGGAATGGGCCTTCATCAAGGCCAATTTCGATGCGGCCAATGCCCAGGAATGCCGCGCCTCGGGCGGCGCCTGCTGGGCGTTCATCATCGAAAAGCACCGGCTGATCCTGTTCGGCACCTACCCTTTCGACGAGCAATGGCGCCCGCTGATCGCGACGCTGATCCTGATCGCGGTCATCGTGGCCAGCGGCATGCGCCGCTTCTGGAACGGCAAGCTTGCACTGATCTGGACGCTGGGCCTGACGGCCGTGGCGCTGTTGATGTGGGGCGGCGTGTTCGGCCTGAGCTATGTGGAGAATTCGCGCTGGGGCGGACTGCCGCTGACGCTGATCCTGGCCACCTTCGGCATCGCCTTCGCGTTCCCGGTCGGCGTGCTGCTGGCCTTGGGCCGGCGCTCGAAGATGCCCGCCATCAAGGCCTTGTGCGTCGTGTACATCGAGCTGATCCGGGGTGTTCCGCTGATCAGCCTGCTGTTCATGTCGTCGGTGATGCTGCCCCTGTTCCTGCCGGAAGGCTTCACCATCGACAAGCTGCTGCGCGCGCAGATCGCGATCATCATGTTCGCGGCGGCGTACATCGCCGAAACCGTGCGCGGCGGTCTGCAGGCCATCCCGAAGGGGCAGTACGAAGGCGCCGATTCGCTGGGCCTGACCTACTGGCAGCAGATGCGCAAGATCATCCTGCCGCAGGCGCTGAAGATCGTGATTCCGCCGCTGGTCGGCATCTTCATCGCACTGTTCAAGGATACGTCGCTGGTCGTGATCATCGGCATCTTCGATCTGACGCTGGCGGCCAAGGCGGCCCTGTCCGACGCGGCATGGCGAGGCTTCGGGGTGGAGGCATATCTCTTCATCTCGCTGATCTACTTCGTCTTTTGCTATTCCATGTCCAAATACAGCCAGGCGCTCGAAACGCGGCTGGCCACCGGGCACGCCCGGTAAATCTGAAGGAGATCAGGCATGTCGGATGCCATCATTCGTTTGCAGGGCGTGAACAAGTGGTACGGCCAGTTCCACGTCTTGCGCAACATCAACCTGGACGTCGCGCCAGGCGAACGCATCGTGGTGTGCGGGCCCTCGGGCTCGGGCAAGTCCACGATGATCCGGTGCATCAACCGGCTGGAAGAACATCAGCAGGGCCAGATCATCGTCGACGGCACCGAACTGACCAACGACCTCAAGCAGATCGAAACGATCCGCCGCGAGGTCGGCATGGTGTTCCAGCATTTCAACCTGTTCCCGCACCTGACGGTGCTGGAAAACCTGACGCTGGGGCCCATGTGGGTGTTGAAGCAGTCACGCGCGCAGGCCGAAGCCGCGGCCATGCAATACCTGGAACGGGTCCGCATCCCGGATCAGGCCGGCAAGTTTCCCGGCCAGTTGTCGGGCGGCCAGCAGCAGCGGGTGGCGATTGCGCGTTCTTTGTGCATGAACCCCAAGGTCATGCTGTTTGACGAACCGACCTCGGCGCTGGATCCCGAAATGGTCAAGGAAGTGCTGGACGTGATGGTGACGCTGGCCCAGGAAAGCGGCATGACGATGATCTGCGTGACCCACGAAATGGGCTTTGCGCGCAAGGTCGCCAACCGCGTGATCTTCATGGACCGAGGCGAGGTCATCGAAGAGAACAGTCCCGACGAGTTCTTCGACCATCCGCAAAACGAACGGACCCAGCTGTTCCTGAGCCAGATCCTGCACTGAGTCCAAAGCCGCCCGTTGAGGGCGGTTTTTTTTCGAGCCCGCCGCGCTGGATGCCGCCCCGGTCCGCAGGCATCGCGGTCGCCTGGCCTCAGTACCGGTGGCGGATCCCCACCGCGTACTGCGACTGATGCCAGGACGGATCGTCCCAGGCGCCCCGCATATAGCCGTAGATGGCGTACAGGTTGGTGCGCTTGGACAGGTCGTGCACATAACCCGCCGAGTAGATCTGCTGGCTGTGCGTGGCGCCTTCGCGATCCAGCACGCCGCCGCCCGGCAGGCTGCCCTGCCAGGACGCCATCACGGTGCTGGCGCCCGAGCGCCACGCCGCGCCCGCCATCACGCCGTGCACCGTGCTGCCCGGAAAATAGGCGCGCTGGCCAGGCGACGGCACGGCCGGAATGGTCGAGCCATTACGCATCACGGACCACGCCGCGTACAGCGTGAACGCGTCCACCATGGCGCGTCCCGCCAAGGTGTAGGCTTGCGGCTGCCGCGCGCTGCCGGCCCGCGCCATGGCGGCCGACTGGACCGTGCCGTCCGCCCAGCGCGCCCCTTCGTAGGTGGCCGTGACCGAGTAGCCCGGCTGTTCATAGATCAGGGCGGCGCTGTAGAGCTTGCTGGTGGACCCGGTCTGGAACCCCCCGCCGCCGTCGTAGTCCAGGCTGGCGTCCACGCCCGCGCGCAGTCCGCCCGCGGACGGACTCCAGTAAGCGACGGTATTGTCGGCGCGATTCGCGTTGTACGGCAGCAGCGCGGTTTGCGCGCCCGTGATCAGGTAAGACGCCAGGAACGCGTCGTAGTCGGCCAGCGTGGCGGACGACACCGAAGTCTGGCGGCCCAGCCGCAGATCCCCGAACCCGCCCGACACCCCGGCCCAGGCAGCGCGGCCGAACAGGCGGCCGCCCTGCGCCGACTTGCCATTGTTGGCCAGGAAGCCGCTTTCAAGCTGGAAGTTGGCGCGCATGCCATTGCCCAGGTCCTCGCTGCCGCGCAGGCCCCAGCGCGACCCGGACTGCACGCCCGACTGCATGTTCAGCGCCGTGCCCCGGTCCTGTGTCGAAAAACCCGCCAGGCTCAGATCCACGACGCCATACAACGTGACCGGGCCTTGCTGCGCGGCCGCCGCCCCGGGGGTTATCAGGGCGGCGAAGCACAGCGCCGTCTTGCGAAGCCGCATCGCGGGACTCACAGGTACTTGAGCCAGGCGATATCGCGGCGCTGCGCCTTCAGCCGCCCGAACCAGCGCACGGGCCAGTACAGCGCCACCGCCAGCAGCAGCGCAATCAGCCACACCGAGGACACGTTATCGACGCCAAGGTATTTGCCCTGGTTCAGGCCCCAGATGCCCTCGCCCGCCAGGTACAACGCCTTCAGCACATACAGGTGCAACAGGTAGAAGAACATCGGCGCGGCGCCGAAGACGCACAGCACGCGCACCCAGCCGGCGGATTGCGCGCGCTCGATCAGCACGAGCAGGCACAGGCCCACGCCCAGCGTCAACAGCAGAAACATCAGCGAGGGCGGATATTTGGTGATGTTCACGAAGCTCATCACCGTATGCAGCGCATCGTCCTGCACGGCCCACTGCTGGGCCTGTCCATAACCATTCAACGCGCGCAGCGCCACAAAGCCCGTCACGGCGGCAAGACCCGCCGTCCACAGCCGGCGCTGGCGCCCGGCGGCCGGCATGCCGGCCTGGAACCAGGGCCCGGCCGCAAAGCCCAGCGCGATCACGCCGATCCACGGCAGCAAGGGATACGAGGTGCGCAGGCGCAGCGTGTCGCTCAGCACGATCCAGCCGCGGTCATGCAGCACCGCCCAGGGCACGTGCATGGCCTCGCCCGCCGCGAAATGCAGGCCGTCCAGCATATTGTGGCCAGCCACCAGCGCCACCCCGACGGCGGCCAGTGCCGCGCGCGGCAGCCACAGCAGCGCGGCCAGCGCCAGCATGGAAAGGCCGATCACCCAGATCACCTGCAGGTACACGACGGACGGGGGAAACTGGAACGTCCAGGCAAAGTTCACCACCAGGATTTCCAGCGCGATCAGGAAGGCGCCGCGTTTGGCCAGAAACGCCGCCGTGGCGGCGCGGCTGCCGGATTTTGCCCCGTAGAGCCAGGCCGACAGGCCCGTCAGGAACACAAACACCGGCGCGCACAGATGCGCAAGCAGGCGCGAGAAGAACAGGGCCGGCGAGGTTGCCGACACATCCATCGGATCGCCGACCTGATGGTGAAGAAAGAAGGTCTCGCGCACATGGTCGAGCAACATGATGACGATGACCAGGCCGCGCAAGGCGTCGATGGAGCGCAGGCGCGTGTGGCCGGCGGCGGGGGAAAGCGGAATCGGGGAAGCCATGTAGGGATGCAGGGGTGGATAGCCGGCCGGCACGCTCCGTGCGAAGCGCGATGGCCAAAAAGACTGCGGATTGTAATGTAATAACATTACCAATCCAAGACAGCGCATCGCATTCCTTTCGCGCGTTCCCGTTCCGGCACGCCCCGCAGGCCGCGCCTGCACGGAAAAAGGGCCGTCTCTCAAGACGGCCCATCCACGCGCGGTTACTGTCGCTTATTCCGGCTGTATCCCGGCCTGCTTGACCTTGTCTCCCCAGACCTTCTCCTGCTGCGCCACGAACGGCCCGAACACCGAAGCGGGCGCTGGCGTGGGCTCGGCCCCCATCTGCGTCAGCTTCTTCTTCATGTCCTCGGACGACACGACCTTGTAGAGTTCGTCTCCCAGGCGTTGCGCCACCGCGGGCGGCAGCTTGGCCGGCCCGAAGATTCCGACCCAGGCGGCCAGGTCGAAGCCCGGCTGCCCAAGCGCCTCGGACACGCTGGGCAGGTTCGGGGCCAGCGAACTGCGCTTCTCGGTGGACACCGCCAATGCCTTCAACGTGCCGGCCTGGATGTGCGCGGCCGCCGATGCCAGGTCCACGAACATGAAGGTGGCGCGCCCGCCAATGATGTCGGTCATCGCCTGTGGCGTGCTCTTGTAGGGAATGGCCGCCGCGCCCAGTCCGGTCATCTTGTCGAAAGACGCCGCCGAAATCTGGCCGGTGCTGTTGCCGTAGGCGTAGTTCAGGCTGGCGGGATTGGCCTTGCCGTAGCGCAGCAGCTCATCGACGCTGCCGATGGGCAGCTTGGCGCTGACCGCCAGCACGAAGGGAAAATTGCACACCTGCACCAAGGGCGTGAAATCCTTGATCGGGTTGTAGCGCAAGCTTTTGAACAGGTGGGGGTTGGACGAATGGGTGGTGTTCGTGGCCAGCATGATGGTGTAGCCATCCGGCTGCGCGCGCGCGACAAGATCGGTGGCGACCTGGCCGGAAGCGCCGGGGCGATTCTCGACGATCACCGGTTGCCCCAGCGCGGCCTGCAGCCGCTCGGCGATCAGACGGGCGACGATGTCGCTGGCGCTGCCCGCGCCAAAGGCGGTGATCAGCTTCACGGGCTGGGACGGATAATCCGCCGCCTGCGCGGCGGGTCCGGCCAGGCTTAGCGCGAGCCACGCGGCCGCGCAGAACGGCTTCAGTACTGAACGCATCATGTCTATCTCCTTGGTGAGACGCCGCCTTTGTGCCGGACGGTCGTTGGGAAGGCCGCTGGGGCCTGTCGTCGCTTGCGCCCGCCGGCATTCAGCCGCTGGCTGGCACGCTGGCAAGAATGCGCATGGCCTGCTTCAGGTGCGGGCGGTCCAGCATTTCGCCGTCCAACTGCAACGTGCCCACGCCGGGCGCCTGCTCGAAGGCCTGGACGATGCGCCGCGCGCGCGCCACGTCGGCGGGATCCGGCGTGAACGCCTGATTGATGGGCGCCACCTGATCGGGATGGATCGCTATCTTTCCGGTGAAGCCCGCGCGGCGCGCCCGCGCCGAATCCTTCAGCAGCCCTTCCCCATCGCGGAAATTCCCCCAGATCGTGTCGATGGCGGGCACGCCGGCCGTATTGGCGCCCAGCAGGCACAACGAACGCGCCAATTGATAGGTGAAGTCGTATTCGCCGTCCTCGCGACGGTTGCTGGCCGCGCCCAGCACCGCGGCCAGGTCCTCCGCGCCCCAGGTCAATCCACGCAGCCGCGGACTGCAGCCGGCATAGCTGCCCAGATTGAACATGGCGCCTGCGGTTTCGGTCGCGACGGGCATGATCCCGATGGCGCCCGGGTCCAGTCCATCCCGCGCCTCCAGCGCGGTCAGATAGTGGTCCAGCACAACGATGTCCCGCGCGCCTTGGCCTTTCGGCAACAGGATGGCGTCCGGCCCGGCCCGGACCACCGCCGCCAGATCGTCCAGCGCCAGGCCCGAATCCAGCGGATTGATGCGTACCCATAGCTGCGGGCCCGTGGCGGGACGCGCCGCCAGATACTCCCGCACCATGCCGCGCGCCGCCGGCAGCCGCGTGGCGTCCACAGCGTCTTCCAGATCCAGGATCAGCGCGTCGGCGCCGCTGGACGGGGCCTTGGCCAGCTTGCGCTCGCTGTCCCCGGGAACAAACAACATCGATCTCAATGCCATCTTCCTGCTCCTCACTGTCCTTGAAATTTGGGTGCCCGCCGTTCCGCGAACGCCTGCGTGCCTTCCGCGACATCGGCCGAATCCTGCAACAGCCGCAGGAACAACTGTTCCAGCCGCAGACCGGTTGCCAGGTCGGCGTCCCGGCTGCGCAATGCCAGTTCCTTGGCCGCCTGAACGGCAAGCGGCGCATTCGCGGCAAGCCTGCGCGCATACGACATGGCCGCCGGCAATAGTTCCTCTCGCGGCACCACCCGGTTCACCAACCCCCAACGGCTGGCGGCGTCCGCATCGAAGGCGTCGCCCAGCAGCAGCATCTCCATGGCGATGGCGTGCGGCAACTGCTGCGCCACGCGCTGCGTGCCGCCGTTGGCCGGGAATACGCCGCGCTGCACTTCCGTCAGGCCGAAGGTGGCCGTGGGCACGCATACGCGCAGGTCGGTGGCCAGCAGCAGCGTCATGCCGCCGCCCAGGCAATGGCCGTTGACGGCGGCGACGACGGGCTTCCAGACTTCCAGCCCGCGGTTCAACAATTGGCCCTGCTGCGTGTTCATCAGCGCCGCCAGGCTGGGCGGCGCGCCGACGAACGACTTCAGGTCCGCGCCGGCGCAGAAGGCCCGCTCGCCCGCCCCGGTGATCACGGCCACGCGGATGCCGTCGTCGTCCCTGACGCGGCGCCAGGCCTGGGACAAGGCGTCGTAGTGCGCGTGGTCCAGCGCGTTGCTTTTTTGGGGGCGGTTGATCGTGATCACCGCCACGCCGTCCTGTTCGTCAAAGTCGATGGACATGTCAGGCTGCCTCCCCCGCCGTGGACGCCGGGCGCGGCGCCAGCGCATCCAGATACCGCCGGATGGCGGCCTCGCCGTATCCCAGCTCGGCCAGGACCTGCCGCGTGTGCTCGCCCACTTTGGGTGGCGGCAACGAAGGTTCCGGCCGCTCGCCGTCGAAACGCAAGGGCTGGGACACCACGTTCAACGCGCCGTGCGCGGAATCGTCGAAGCGATAGACCATTTCGCTGGCGGCCATGTGCGGATGCGCCAGGACCTCGCCCACGCTCTGGATCGGCGCGCAGGGAATGCCCGCGCGCCCCAGGCGCTCGATCCAGGCATCGCGGCTGTCCGCGCGCATGATGTCGGCCACCAGGGCCAGCACATCCGCCCGGTTGCGCACGCGGTCGGCATTGGTCGCATAGCGCGGGTCGTCTGCCAGGCCGGGCCGGCCAACCTCGTTGCAGAAGGTGCGCCACAGCGTATCGTTGGCCACGCCCAGCAGCACGGGACGGTCGCTGGCGTCGAACACCTGGTAGGGGCACAGGGATTCGTGGGCCGACCCCCAGCGGCGCGGCTCGCTGCCCCGTTCCCAGTAGCTCTGCATCACATAGCCCATGAAGCCGACCGAGGTGTCGAACAGCGACGCCTCGACCTGGCAACCCTTGCCGGTGCGCAGCCTGCGCACCACGGCGGCCAGGATGCCGGTGGCGGCGTGCATGCCTGTCGCCTGGTCGATGGGAGAGATCGGACTGCGGATCGCGGGTCCGTCCTCTTCGCCGGTGATGGACATCATGCCGCAGAAGGCCTGCAGGATGACGTCGTAGCCCTTACCCCGGTTCAACGGCCCCTTGCTGCCGAAGCCCGAGATGCTGCAATAGACCACGTCGGGGCGCAGCGCGGCCGCGCTGGCATAGTCGATGCCCAGCCGGGCCGCCACCCCGGGGCCGAAGCTTTCCACCACGATGTCCGCCGTGGCGATCAGGCGTTGCGCCGCCTCCCGCCCTTCGGGCGATTTCAGATCCAGCGCCACGCTGCGCTTGTTCCGGTTCACGCTCAGGAACACCGTGCCGTCATCATTGCGGAACGGCGGCCATCGGCGCGTGTCGTCTCCCTGGAGCGGCTCGACCTTGATGACTTCCGCTCCCATGTCACCCAGATACTGCGTGCACAACGGCCCGGCCAGCACCTTGGAAAAATCCACCACCCGCAGTCCTTGCAAGGCATCCATCGCAACCATCTCCTGTATGCGCATGCTCCATGTTGCTCAGAATGCAACGTTGGCGCCGCCCTTGGTTTGAATCATGGCCCGGGCCTCGTCGGGCGTGGCGATCTCGAGCGAAAGCTCTTCCAGGATGCGGCGGATCTTCGCGACCTGCTCGGCATTGGAGGCCGCCAGCTTGCCGCGTCCCGCATACAGGCTGTCTTCCAACCCGACCCGGACGTTCCCCCCCAGCAGCGCACTGGAGGTGACGAACGGCATCTGGTGGCGGCCAGCCGCCAGTACCGACAGGTAGTAGTCATCGCCGAACAGGCGATCGGCGATGGTGCGCATGTGCAACAGGTTGTCGTGATCGGCGCCGATGCCGCCCAGGATGCCGAAAATGCACTGCAGAAAGAACGGCGGCTTGGCCAGGCCCCGGTCGACGAAATGCGCCAGGTTGTACAGATGGCCGACGTCGTAGCACTCGAACTCGAATCGCGTGCCCAGGTCCGACAATTCGTGCAAGCCCCGCTCGATCTGCGCAAAGGTGTTCGACAGGATGAAGTCGCGCGTCATTTCGAGATAAGGCTTTTCCCAATCGAACCTGAACTCGCTGATGCGCTCGCCCGCGCCCGCGATGTTGAAATTCAGGGATCCCATGTTCATCGACGCGACCTCGGGCTGCGCCCATTTGGCCGGCGCCAGCCGCTGGTCCAGGGACATGCCCAGGCCGCCCCCCGTGGTGATGTTCAGGATGGCATTGCTGCGAGCCTTGATGTCGGGCAGGAATTGCGCGAACAGCTTGGGATCCTGGTCCGGCCGGCCGGTTTCGGGGTCACGCGCATGCAGGTGCAGCATCGCGGCGCCGGCCTCGGCGGCGGCCACCGCATCATCCGCGATCTGCCGGGGCGTGATCGGCAGGTACGGCGACATCGAGGGCGTGTGGATCGAGCCCGTGACGGCGCAGGTGATGATGACCTTCGGGGATTTGCGCATGCTTGTCTCCTTCTGGATTCTGGCGGCGCGCCTGCTGGCGGGCGTGTCTTTCGATCAATACGATTTGGGCAGGCCCAGCACCTTCTCGGCGATGTAGCAAAGAATGAGCTGCGGCGACACGGGCGCGATGCGTGGCAGCATGGCCTCGCGGAAATAGCGCTCCACGTGATATTCCTTCGCGTAGCCCATGCCGCCGTGAGTCAGGACGGCGGTTTCGCAGGCGCGAAAGCCCGCCTCCGCGCAAAAGAACTTCGCCGCGTTGGCCTCGGCGCCGCACGGCTGCCCCTGGTCATACATCCACGCGGCGCGGCGGTACAGCAATTCGGCCGCTTCCAGTTCCACCCACCGTTCGGCCAGCGGATGTTGCACGCCCTGGTTCTGGCCGATGGGGCGATCGAACACCACCCGCTCGCCCGCATACGCGGCGGCCCGCCGCAAGGCCGCCCGCCCCAGGCCGGTGGCTTCGGCCGCCAGCAGGACGCGCTCGGGATTCAAGCCATGCAGGATGTAGGAAAAGCCATTGCCTTCCTCGCCGATGCGGTCTTCGACCGGCACCTCCAGCCCGTCGATGAACAGCTCGTTGGAGTCCACCGCCTTGCGCCCGAGCTTTTCGATCTCGCGCACGCTGATGCGGCTGCGGTCCAGGTCGGTATAGAACAGGCTCAGTCCCTGCGTGGGCGCCGTGACCTGATCCAGCGGAGTGGTTCGGGCCAACAGCAGGATCTTGCCCGCCACCTGCGCCGTGGAAATCCAGATCTTCTGGCCGTTGACGACGTAGCGGTCACCCCGGCGTACCGCCAGCGTGCGCAGCTTCAGCGTATTCAGGCCGGTATTGGGTTCCGTGACACCAAAGCAGGCTTTCTGTTCGCCGCTGATGATGGGGGGCAGCCAGCGCGCGCGCTGCGCATCGCTGCCATGCACCACCACGGGGTGCAGGCCAAACACGTTCATGTGTATGGACGAGGCGCCTGCCATGCCGGCGCCGGACGCGGCCACGGTTTCCATCATCAGTGCCGCTTCCTGGATGCCAAGTCCCGCGCCGCCGTACTCGGCCGGCATCGCCACGCCCAGCCAGCCGGCGCCCGCCATGGCGGCATAGAAGTCCTGGGGAAAGCCGCCCTCTTTGTCCTTGCGGGTCCAATAGTCGTCGTCAAACCCGGCGCACAGATCCTGCACGGCGCGGCGGATGGCGTCCTGTTCTTCGGTCAGCGCGAAATCCATGGGCAACCTCAAATGGGAAAATCAGCAAAGCCCTACGCAAGCGAGATGGCTCAGGCGGCCTGCGCCGCGGGTTGCCGCAGCATCAGCGCGACCCGGCGGCACGTCGCCACCAGTTCGTCCCGCTGGTTATAGGCACGGTGGCCGAACACTACGATGCCGTTTTCCGGCCGCGAACGGCTGTCGCGCAGTTCCAGCACTTCGGATTCGACCCGCAAGGTGTCGCCCGTGAACACCGGGCCCGGAAAGCGCACCTCGTCCCAGCCCAGGTTGCCGACCGTGGTGCCCAGCGTGGTGTCGCCGACCGATATGCCCACCATCAGCCCAAGCGTGAACGCGCTGTTGACCAGCGGGCGGCCGAACTCGGTGGTCTTGGCGTATTCCGCGTCCAGGTGGATCGCGGCGGGATTTAGAGTCATGGTGGTGAACAGCACGTTGTCGGTCTCGGTGACCGTGCGCCGCACGTCGTGCGTGAAGCGTTGTCCGACTTGGAATTGCTCGAAATACAACCCAGCCATCGTCGTCTCCTGTTGCGCTTGCGGGATACCCTCTTCCCGTCTGGCCATGGACATCCATGCCGGTTGCGCTAAACTGAACGCTAACATACTGTATGCATCCATACCATATTGGGAACAACCCGAGGAGACACCCCATGCACGTCGGCAACCTGACAAACCGGCAGGTCGTACTGAAGGCGCGGCCGCAGGGCATTCCCCAGGCCGAGCACTTCGAGATACGCACCGCGCCCGTCCCGGAACTGAACGATGGCGAAGTGCTGGTCCGCAATCTGTACCTGTCCGTGGATCCGGCGATGCGCGGCTGGGTGAACGCGGCCGCCAACTATTCAGATCCGGTCGCCATTGGCGAGGTCATGCGCGCCTTCGCGGCCGGACGGGTCATTGCGTCCCGCAACCCGCGCTACCCCGAGGGCAGCCTGGTCATGGGCCTGCTGGGATGGCAGGACTACGCGGTCACGGACGGCAAGGCCATCCGCCGCCAGGTGCTCGAAGCCGACCTGCCGCTGTCGCTGTCATTGGGCGTCCTGGGCCTGAACGGCGTCACCGCCTATTTCGCGCTGAACGCCTGCGGCGAGCCCAAGGCCGGCGAGACCGTGGTGGTGTCCACCGCGGCCGGCGCCGTCGGTTCGGTCGTGGGCCAGCTCGCGCGCCATCTGGGCTGCCGAGCCGTCGGCATCGCGGGCGGCGCGGACAAGGCGCGCCTTTGCGTCGAGGAGTTCGGCTTCGACGCCGCGTTGGACTACCATGGGCCCGACATGGCGCAAGCGCTGGCGCAGGCCTGCCCGGACGGCGTGGACGTCTACTTCGACAATACCGCCGGACGCATCAGCGACACCGTGATCCCGCTGATCAACCGTCACGCCCGCATCGTGATCTGCGGCACCGCGTCCGTGAGCAGTTGGGAGCCCTGGCCCAGCGGCCCCCGTGTCGAGCGGCACCTGCTGAACAAGGCGGCGCGCATGCAGGGCTTTCTGGTGTGGGACTACGAGCACCGCTACGAGGAAGCCATTGCGGTGCTCGCCCCGCTGGTGCGCCAAGGGCGGTTGCGCTACCGCGAAGAGATCCTGGACGGCATCGAAGCCGCGCCGGGATCGATCGCCGATCTGTATCAGGGCAAGAACATGGGCAAACGCCTGATCCGGCTGGAGGATGCTTGAATGGCCACGAAGGTTGCAGAAAACGCGGGGCAGGAAAACTGGGACCAGCGCCTGGGCTTTCTGATGCACGACGTATCGCGGCTGCGCCGCAAGGTCTTTGACGAAGTCATGAAGCCCGAGGGCATCACGCGTTCGCAATGGTGGGTGATGGCGCATCTGTCGCGCCATGACGGCATGTCGCAAAGCGACCTGGCCGATGTGCTGGACCTGGGTCGCGCGGCGCTGGGCGGGCTGGTCGACCGCCTGGAAGCGCTGGGTTTCGTGCGCCGCGGCGCGGACGACCAGGACCGCCGGACCAAGCTCGTGCTGCTGACGGCCGAAGGCCGCGCCATGATCGAGCGCATGCGCGTCAAGAGCGACGCCATGAGCGAGGCCATCCTGCAGGGGCTCGATGCCGGGCAACGCCATCAACTGGCCGACATGCTGGGGCTCGTCAAGCGCAATCTGCTGGCCTTCGATACGTCCCGCGCATGAACCTGATCAAAGGCCGCAACGTGGCGCTGGCCCTCGGCATGCTTGCCACACCCGCGGGCGCCGCGGTGATTTATGACAATCACGGCCTGGTGGTCGAAGTGGCCACCGGCAGCCGCAGCGACTGGAACACGGGCCAGCGCCAGAACACCCGCGCGACCACCATCGCGTTCCGGGGCGAGGCGCTGTGCGGCCCCGGCGTCGGCGCCCTGCTCCATCCCGCCAACGACGCCGCAGCGCGCGCGTTCTATTGCGCGGGGCCCGCAAAGGCGCTGGAAACCGACGCGGTGCTGGCGTTCTTCAATAGTTCCAGCGCCCCGGCGGTACTGACCCACTTGCAGGTCGTCGACGGCGCGCTGCGCGTGAACCCGCTGGCGCTGTCGGACACGCCCGGCCGCAACCGGATCAACGGCACGTTGTTCCAGGACGCGCGGCTGCCCGGCTGGACCCGGGTCGATACGGCCTGGAACGAAACGGTGATGATCCGCCATGCGCCGCTGAAGGCGCTGAACCTGGGCGCGGGAAAACTGCTGGACGTGGCGGACGGCGTGGCCTACCTGGCCGTTCCGCCCGGACGCGACGTGGTCGTGGTCCAGCCCGCTACCCGCGTCAAGGACGCGCACGGCTATCTGCAGTTCGTGCCGGAGGTGACCAAATTCGTGGATGCCCCCCTGGCGTTTCGCGCCGTCCGCATGAGCGACGGCCGCGAACTGGCGCGGCTGGATTTCAAGGACACCTGCTTGCGCCTGCCCGCGCTGGAATTCGACAGGCCGGACCCGCTGCACCCGTCCTCGGCCAAGACGGACATTCCATTCGACAAGGTGCCCGGCTGGCGCGCCGGCGCCTTGCGGTTCGAGCAGGCGCAGGGCCGCGCCACGCTGCGCCTGCAGCCGGGCGTGGCGCTGCCGCGCAAGCCGGGTTGCACACCAGGCTGATGGCCGGGTTCTGCGCCCGGCTTGCCGCGCGCGGCGTTCAGATCAGGAACTGGCGATAGGCCTCGTTGCCGGTTTCCTCGAAATGCACATACCCCAGTTGCCGCAGGAACGCGTCCAGCGCCGCGTCGTCGGCCAGCGGCGCCTGGATGCCCACCAGCGCGGAACTGAAGTCCGCGCCCTGGTTGCGGTAGTGGAACAGGCTGATGTTCCAGTTGGGCGCCATCGCGGACAGGAACTTCATCAGCGCGCCCGGACGTTCGGGAAACTCGAAGCGGAACAGGCGTTCGCCGCCCGCCAGCGGCGAACGCCCGCCCACCATGTAGCGGATGTGCTGCTTGGATACCTCGTTGTGCGTCAGGTCGGCGGCGGGAAAGCCCTGCTCCTGAAGCGCCGTCAGGATCTCGGCCGCTTCACCGCGCCGCGCGATCTGCACGCTGACGAAGATGCGGGCCGTCCGGGCATCGGCGATGCGGTAATTGAATTCCGTCACGCTGCGTTGCCCGACGACCCGGCAAAAGCGCCGGAAGCTGCCGCGCTCTTCCGGTATGGTCACCGCGAACACGGCCTCGCGCGCCTCGCCCACCTCGGCCCGGTCGGCCACGAAGCGCATGCGGTCGAAGTTCATGTTGGCGCCCGACGTGATGGCCACCAGCGACTGGCCTTCGGCGCCTTCGCGTTCGACGTATTTTTTCAATCCCGCCACCGCCAGCGCGCCCGCCGGCTCCAGCACGCTGCGGGTGTCCAGGAACACGTCCTTGATGGCCGCGCACACGGCGTCGGTGTCCACCAGGATCACCTCGTCCAGATACTCGCGACACAGGCGGAAGGTTTCCTCGCCCACCAGCTTGACGGCGGTGCCGTCCGAGAACAGGCCGACCTCGGCCAGGATGACGCGTTCGCCCACCCGCAGCGACTGCGCCATCGCGCAGGAGTCCTCGGTCTGGACGCCGATGACCTTCACGCCGGGATTCACCGCCTTCACGTACGCGCACACACCCGCCGCCAGGCTACCCCCGCCAATAGGCACGAAGATGGCGTGCAGGGGCTCGGGATGCTGGCGCAGGATCTCCATGCCAACCGTGCCCTGGCCCGCGATCACGTAGGGGTCATCGAATGCAGGAATGAAAGTCAGGTCCTGCTGTTGCGCCAGCGTCTGCGCATGGGCGAAGGCGTCGGTGTAGGAATCCCCGGCCTGGATCACGGTAACGGTAGGGCCGCCATGGGCGCGCACGGCATCCACCTTGACCTGGGGCGCCGTCTGCGGCACCACGATGATGGCGCGCACGCCCAGCTTGGCCGCCGAGATCGCGACGCCCTGCGCATGGTTGCCGGCCGAGGCGGTGATCACGCCGCGGTCGCGCGCGGCCTGCGGCGTGTTGCGCATCTTGTTGTAGGCGCCGCGCACCTTGAAGGAAAACACCGGCTGGTTGTCTTCCCGCTTCAGATGGACGGTGTTCTTCAGCCGCGCCGACAGGCCCCGAGCGGGGTCCAGTTCGGTTTCGCGGGCGATGTCGTAGACCCGGGCGGTCAGGATCTGCCTCAGGTATTCCATCGGCGAGGCGTTGCCGGCCTGGAATTCCGAAGTGGCGGTGGACGGTGTGTCGGACATGGGGTTCTCTGCTTGGGTAGGCTTGCCCGGCAGAGGCGGCCACAAAAAACCCGCCTCTTGGGGCGGGTGGCTGTGACTGTTGCGGTCGCGCGCTAACCCACCATTCTGGGAATGATGGTAATAATCAGCGAAATGCGGACGGCGCGGAAATTCATGGGGCGTAGCTTGCTCCTGGCGCGCCGCTTTGTCAAACCGCGTCCGTGCGGCCGTTGTCCGCCAGCCCAGGCGCGGACGCCGCCACTTCGGGCGGCAGCCCGTCACCGGCGCGGTGCCGGGCCATCTGGGTCACGATGCCGCGAAACATGCGCTCGCGCCCGGACGCATCCGGCACGCGCCGCACGAACAGATAGTCGTAGTGCGCCAGCATGCGCCGCAGCAACGCGGCGTCCAGGCCAAGCAGCAACTGGCGCAGGTCATCCGGCAGATCCTCGTCCGGGTGCGTGAGGAACAGGCCAAGCTGCATGCGCGTGAGCGGCTTGGTCTGGTAGAGATCGCGGTTGGCCTGCTCTGATGCGGCGCGGTCGCCTGTCGCCACCAGCGTCGTGCATTTGAGCACCTGCAGGAACACCTGGAACTCGGAGCCCGGTTCGGCCAGTTCGATGCCCTGGTCGAAGTCCGACACGGCCTCGGCCAGCCTGCCGCGGTTCAGCTTGAGCTGCCCCAGCACCGCGAAGGCAGACGCGTAGGCCGTGCCCTGCGCGAACGCCTCTTCGGCCAGCGCTTCGGCCAGGTCCAGGTGGCCCCGGCCGACAAAGCACAGCAGCTTGGCGGCCGCCAGCATCAGCATGGGGTTGTCGCGGATGTGCGGCAGCGCCTGGAACACCTGGGCCTCGATCCGCGGTTCCAGCTCGGCGGGCTGGCTGTCCAGATCCAGCACCAGCCGCGCGTACAGATGCGAGGCCGACATCAGCGCGGTCTGCGGATCGTCGGGGTGTTCGGCCCGCAGCTTGTCCAGTTCTTCGGCGGATTCCAGCCAGCTTTGCGGCGAGCGCGACAGCAGCAGCGCGGCGCGGTGCATGCGCAATTCGAAAGGCTCGTCGGTCGGGCCCGCGTGTTCGCCCCGGGCGCGCGTCTGGCTGCGCCAGATCTCGCTCTTGATCGATGCCGCGCAGGCGGCCGCGGCGCGCACCAGGTCCGGCGCTTCGCCGGGGCGGATCACCAGACGGTCGGCGCGCAGCGTGTGGCCGCCGGCGGCTTGGCGCAGCGCTACGGCGCAATGCACGCCCGCGTCGTCCTGGCGCAGGCCGATCTCCACCCGGAACGGCGCGGCCGCGCCGGCTTGCGCGCCCGGATGCAGGCTGACGCCCCGCTCGCTGGGCAAGCGCTCTCGCAAGGCGTCGGCCAGCGCGGTCAGGAAGGCATGGATGGACGGGTCTGCGCGCAGGCGCTCTGGGCCGGCCACCGGGCCGATGGCCACGTAGAGGGATTCGGGCAGGTCGGGCGCGGCAGCGGCGATCCAGCTATAGCCTTCGCCGTAGCTGGTGGCGATGTAGCGCGGCGCCCGGGCGGCATCGCCAAGCTTGGCCCGCAGGCGGTTGATCAGCAGATCCACGCTGCGTTCCAGGGCATCCGCGTCGCCTCGCTGGGTGACGTCCAGCAGGCGCTGACGCGGCAGAATCCTGCCCGCGTGCCCTATCAGGAGTTCGAGCGCGGCGGATTCCGCCGGCGTGAACGTGATCGACCTGGCCCGGCCGTCAGAGGCGTAACGAAACCGTGCGTCGAATATCAAGTCGCCAAACCGCATCTGCTCTCCTGGCCGAGGGCGTCCGACAAGGTCCATCGTCACGCCAACCCTGGTGGTCGAAGGGCCCAACGGCCCCGGGGAGGGGAAATGCTATTCGATAGGCGCCGGAAAATGCCAGTACCCGGGACGAGGGAATTGGCCGACGGCTTGGGCGCAGTTATGCGTCCCCATATAAATAATGGAAAATCCACCGGCCTGGAAACCAAATACGACCCGTTTCGCCGCGCAACGCGTAGCACGGTATTACAATGGAAGGTTCGTGGCAGCCGCACTTCCCAAGGCGAACCCGATTTGGCCGGTCATCCGGACATGTCGCGGTCCAGCCAAAAAATAGGGCCGGCGGCGGTCATGTTGGGCGGATGCTCGGCCTCTCGCGTCCACCCATACGAACCCACTCTCGACAACATCTACCGGCTTACGCCGCATAGCATGTTCGGGTTTGCGCGTTAAGCGCCTGAGCCGAACAGATTCAAGGATCATGTCTCTTACTCCGAAGATTATCTATACCCTCACCGACGAAGCTCCGGCGCTTGCAACCCGTTCGCTGCTGCCCATCGTCCAGGCATTCGCCAAACCCGCAGGCATCACGGTCGAGACCCGCGACATTTCGCTGGCAGGCCGCATCATCGCCCTGTTCCCGGACTACCTCGAAGACAGCCAGAAGCTGTCCGACGCCCTGGCTGAGCTGGGCGCCCTGGCCGTCCAGCCCGACGCCAACATCATCAAGCTGCCCAACATCAGCGCCTCGATGCCCCAACTGAAGGCGGCCATCAAGGAACTGCAGGATCAGGGCTACAAGCTGCCGGACTATCCGGACGCGCCCGCCAACGACACCGAACGCGACGTCAAGGCGCGCTACGACAAGGTCAAGGGCAGCGCCGTGAACCCGGTTCTGCGTGAAGGCAACTCCGACCGCCGCGCCCCGCTGTCGGTCAAGAACTACGCGCGCAAGCACCCGCACAAGATGGGCGCCTGGTCCGCCGATTCGAAGTCGCACGTTTCGCACATGAGCGAAGGCGACTTCTACGGCACCGAAAAGTCGGCCCTGATTTCGGACGCCGGCGACGTCAAGATCGAACTGACCGCCGCCGACGGCACGAAGACCGTGCTGAAGGAAAAGACCCCGGTCAAGGCTGGCGAGATCATCGACGCCGCCGTGCTGTCGACCGCCAAGCTGAAGTCCTTCCTGCAGGCGCAGATCGACGACGCCCGCGCCACCGGCGTGCTGTTCTCGGTGCACCTGAAGGCCACGATGATGAAGGTCTCCGACCCCGTCATCTTCGGCCACGTCGTGTCCGTGTTCTACAAGGACGTGCTGGCCAAGCACGCCGACGCGCTCAAGCAAGCCGGTTTCGACCCCAACAACGGCATTGGCGACCTGTACGCCAAGATCCAGTCGCTGCCCGCCGACCAGCAAGCCGCGATCACCGCCGACATCGACGCCGCCTACAAGACGCTGCCGCAGCTGGCCATGGTGAATTCCGACAAGGGCATCACCAACCTGCACGTGCCCAGCGACGTCATCGTCGACGCGTCGATGCCCGCCATGATCCGCGACTCCGGCAAGATGTGGAACGCCGAAGGCAAGCTGCAGGACACCAAGGCCGTCATCCCGGACCGCAGCTACGCGGGCGTCTACCAGGCCGTCATCGACGACTGCAAGCGCAACGGCGCCTTCAATCCGGTCACGATGGGCAGCGTGCCCAACGTCGGCCTGATGGCGCAGGCCGCCGAAGAATACGGTTCGCACAACAAGACCTTCGTCATCCCGGCGGCCGGCACCGTGCGCGTTACCGATGCTTCGGGCCGCGTGCTGCTGGAGCAAGCCGTCGAAGCCGGCGACCTCTGGCGCATGTGCCAGACCAAGGACGCCGCGATCCAGGACTGGGTCAAGCTGGCCGTCTCGCGCGCCCGCGCTTCGAAGACGCCCGCCGTCTTCTGGCTGGACGAAAAGCGCGCCCACGACGCCCAGGTCATCGCCAAGGTCAAGCAGTACCTGAACGACCACGACACCAGCGGTCTGGATCTGCGCATCCTGAATCCGGTCGAGGCCACCAAGTTCTCGGTCAAGCGCATCCGCGAAGGCCTGGACACCATCTCGGTGACCGGCAACGTGCTGCGCGACTACCTGACCGACCTGTTCCCCATCATGGAACTGGGCACCAGCGCCAAGATGCTGTCGATCGTGCCGCTGGTCGCCGGCGGCGGCCTGTTCGAAACGGGCGCCGGCGGTTCGGCCCCCAAGCACGTGCAGCAGTTCCTGGAAGAAGGCTTCCTGCGCTGGGATTCGCTGGGTGAATTCATGGCGCTGGCGGAATCGCTGGACCATCTGGGCCGCACGTACAAGAACCCGACCGCTCAGATCCTGGCCAAGACGCTGGATCAGGCGACCGCCAAGTTCCTGGACGAAAACAAGTCGCCCGAGCGCAAGGTCGGCGGCCTGGACAACCGTGGCAGCCACTTCTACCTGGCCATGTACTGGGCCCAGGCCCTGGCCGCCCAGACCGATGACCGCGCGCTGGCTACCCAGTTCGCGGCCGCGGCGGGCGCGTTCTCGGAAGGCGAAGGCAAGATCCTGGACGAACTGAAGGCCGCCCAGGGCAAGCCGGTCGACATCGGCGGCTACTACCAGCCGAACGAAGCCCGCGCCAGCCAGGCCATGCGCCCCAGCGCCACGCTGAACAAGGTGCTGGCCTCCATCGGCTAAGCCCCTGCCCTGTTGGCTGGCGAAAGCTGGCCATTCAAAAAAGCCGGCAGCCCTTCGGGGTTGCCGGCTTTTTGTTTGAATCAGACGAAGGGACATACCCGCACCACACCGCAAGCCCATTAGGCGACGGTACGCTGGACCACCTATTTTCGTGAGACTGCATAACGAGCCCTGTCCAACGCTTTGCAGGCAGGCGTGTTACTGGAGGTGCACTGTGAGCAAGATCATTGAATCCTTGCGCGGCGATCTCGCCGCGCTACACAAAGCCGGATCGATAGACAAGATCACGATGCGCGCGTTCGACGCCATCTGTCCGCCCCCGGTGCGGGAATTCAGTCCCGCTGACATCAAGCGGCTACGTGAAGGATTACGATTCAGCCAGCCGGTCTTCGCCCTGCATTTACACACGACGCCATCTACCATCAGAAAATGGGAGCAAGGCGACACCCACCCCACCGGGCCGGCGCTCAAGCTGCTGAACATTCTTGCGGACAAGGGCTTGCAAGCCCTTCTCTGACGCATCAGTTCCGGTTCGCGGCGGTCCCCGGCTTCAAGCGGTCGAGCCGCAGCCGTCCGCGCTCGTCGGTCAGCCGGCGCATGGCGCCGTAGGCCGCGCCCATCGCCGCCATGCCGCTGGCCCCGCACAGCAGGAACATCAGCAGGATCTGGTATTTGGCGGCGTCCACCGGGTCCATGCCCGCGATGATCTGGCCGGTCATGATGCCGGGCAAGGTGATGATGCCGGCCGCCGACATCTGGTTGATGCTGGGCACGATGCCGCGCCGCACGGACTCGCGCAGCAGGGACGAAAACGCCTGATGGACGGTCGCGCCCAGCGCCAGCCGGGCCTCGATCGCCAGCTTTTCCCGCCGGACGCCGGCCAGCATGCCGTCCAGCGCCAGGCTGGCCGCGTTCAGCACGCTGCCCAGCACGATGCCGACCAGCGCGACCGTGTAGCGCGGGTCGTACCAGGGATCCGGGCGCAGCGCCGTGTTCAGGACAAACAGCGCCGTGACCAGGGTGGTGGACGCCACGGCCAACGTGCCGACCCAGCCGTTGCCATGCCCGGTCAGCCGCGCCTTGGGCCGGGCAGCGACTTCGCGCGCCGCCAGCGCCATCATCACGGCCACCACCAGCGCCGTCAGCCAGGGCGCGGCATGCGCGAAAACGACGCGCAGGATCTGGCCGACCAGCAGCAATTGCACCACGGTGCGCACCGCCGCCCACAGTACCTGCCGCTGCAGGTTCAGGCGCAACGCGAAGGAAATCCCCGCGCTCAGCAGCACCAGCAACGACGCGATCACCAGATCCAGCGCCTGCAGCCTGATCACGTCCATAGCGGCTCCAGGTGACCGTGCTCCATGCGCCACGTTCTGCGCGCCAGCCGGGCGGCCTGTTCGGCGCTATGGGTGACCAGCAGAATGGCCGCGCCGGTGGCCAGGACGCGCATCAGCTCCTGCTCCACGAGTCCGGTCGCCGCCTTGTCCAGGGCGGCGGTGGGCTCGTCCAGCAGCAGCACGCGCGGCGCCTGCAGCAAGGCGCGCGCCAGCCCCATGCGCTGGCGCTCGCCGGTGGACAGTTCATGCACCAGGGCATCCAGCTTGGATTCGGCCAGGCCCAGGCGGCCCATGATGTCCAGCGCCGCGGCGCGGTCCGTGTAGTGCGCGGACACATGGTCGTCCCACCAGCCGGCCTCGGCCTGGCAGTAGACGACGCGGCGGCGCCATTCGAAACCGCGCATGGCCGAACGCCTGCGCCCGTCCAGTTCGGCTTCGCCATGGCCGGGATCCAGGTCGGCGATCTGGCGCAGCAGCAGGGATTTGCCCGACCCCGACGCGCCGACGACGGCCGCGCACTCGCCCGCGGCAAGATCCAGGCTGACGGGCGCCAGGCGCTGGCTGTACAGGCCCCGCAGCCTGAGCAGGGGCGCGTCGGTGGAAGCTGGAAGGGGAACTGGCGCGGGAGACATGGGGCAGATCATATAGAAAAGCCCGCGGCAAGGCGGGCTGTCCATCCAGAGAGCAGCCCGCCGCAAGACGGGCTGTCGATCCACAGAGCGGCCCGCCGCAAGACGGGCCGTCCTTGGGATCCTGCCCCGGAATCAGAGCATGTGCGCCAGGAATTCCCGGCTGCGCACGTGCCGGGGCGCGCTGAAGAAGTCGGCCGACGGCGCTTCCTCGACGATGCGGCCGTCGTCCATGAAGATGACCCGGTGGGCCACTTCGCGCGCGAAGCCCATTTCGTGGGTGACCACCAGCATGGTCATGCGTTCGTCGGCCAACTGCTTCATGGTGCGCAGGACTTCGCCGGTCAGTTCCGGGTCCAGCGCCGAGGTCGGTTCGTCGAACAGCATGATGTCCGGCTCCATGGCCAGCGCGCGGGCAATCGCCACGCGCTGCTTCTGGCCGCCGGACAGGCGCGTGGGATAGTTGTCACGCTTGTTCAGCAGGCCAACCTTGCGCAGCAGCGATTCCGCCTTCGGAATGATCGCGGCGCGCGACATGCCCTTGACGGTGATGGGCGCTTCGATAATGTTCTGCAGCACCGTCATGTGCGGGAACAGATTGAACGACTGGAACACCATGCCCATCTTGCGGCAGATGCGGCGCACGTCGGCGTCGCTGGCGTACTGGCTGCGTCCGCCGGAGACGGCGGCGGCCATGACCTCGCCTTCGATCTCGATGCTGCCTTCGTCGATGGTCTCCAGGTGGTTCAGGCAGCGCAGGAAGGTGCTTTTACCCGAGCCGGACGGACCGATCACCGCCACCACTTCACCCTGCCCCAAGGTCAGCGACACATTGTCCAGCACGCGGTTCGCGCCGAAGGACTTGACGATGTTGCGGGCCTGGATCATCACGGGGCGGCCGGCCTGCCCGGGCTGGCCGGTCGGGGGATTACTGGTCATATTTGGCATAGCGCTTTTCCATGTGCTGGAAGAACCACGTCAGCAGCAGCGTCATCAACAGGTAGAAGGCGGCGGCGACGAGGAACGGCGTGGTCGTGAAGTCGCGCTGCACGATGCCCCGCGCCGTGCGCAGGATATCGTTGAGCGCCAGCACGTAGATGAGCGAGGTGTCCTTGACCAGCGTGATGGTCTCGTTGCTCATGGGCGGCAGCACGCGTTGCACCATCTGCGGCAGCACGATGCGGCGCAGCGTCTGCAGATAGGTCATGCCCAGCACCTTGCTGCCTTCGTACTGGCCGCGGTCCACCGACTGGATGCCGGCGCGGAAGATCTCGGCGAAGTACGCCGCGTAGTTCAGCGCGAAAGCCACCACCGCGGCCGGGAAATCAGGCAGCCGGATGCCGATCACCGGCACGAATGGCAGCGCGAAGTAGATGAACAGCATCTGGAGCATGAGCGGGGTGCCGCGCATCAGCCAGATATAGCCATTGACCAGCCGGCTCAGCAGCGGCCACTTCGAGATCCGCGCAAGGGCCAGCACGAGGCCCAGCGGCACGGCCAGCGCCAGCGTGATGAAGAACAGCGTCAAGGTCACTTTCGCGCCTTGCGCCAATGGCCCCAGAAGGGAGAGTACGTAGTCCATGCAGTGGGTTCGCGCCGCGCGGGCAAGAGGGAATCATGGGCAAGCCCGCCTGGCCTTGCGGCGCCGCGGCGGGCTGCGGGACTGCAACGGGCGCGCGCCCCGGCTGGCGGGCCGCGGGCGCCTGACCGATTACTTGATGATGTTGGCGCCGAACCACTGGGTGGCGATGCGGCCGGCGGTGCCGTCCTGCTTCATCGAATCCAGCGTCTTGTCGAGCTTGCCCAGCAGTTCGGTGTCGTCCTTGCGCACGCCCACGCCGTAGTCTTCGGTGCCGAAGTTCTCTTCCAGCACGCGGTATTCGCCCGCGCGCTTGCTGATCAGGTAGCGGCCGACCACTTCGTCGACGACGATGGCGTCCAGGCGGCCCGCGGCCAGGTCCATCAGGGCCGTGACGTTGTCGCCGAACTTCTTCACTTCCTTGATCTGGGCGGCGACCGGGTCCTTGGCGATGGCGTCGGTGGCGCTGCTGCCGTCCTGCGCGCCGATGACCTTGCCGGCCAGGTCGTTCTTGACCTTCACGGGCGACGCATTGCCCACGATGATGATCTGGTGGTTGGCCATGTAAGGCGCGGTGAAGCTGATGTTCTTCTTGCGCTCTTCGGTGATCGTCAGGCCATTCCACAGCACGTCGACGCGCTTGCCGTTGAGTTCGGCTTCCTTGGCGCTCCAGTCGATCGGCTTGAATTCCACCTCGATGCCCAGACGCTTGCTGGCTTCCTTGGCCATGTCGATGTCGAAACCGACGATCTGGTTGCTGGCGTCGCGAAAGCCCATGGGCGGGAAATTATCGTCCAGGCCGACGACGACCTTCTTGGCGGCGGCCGGCGCCTGGGCGCCCGCGGCGGGCGCGTTGTCGCTGGGACCGCAAGCCGTGAGCAGCGTGGTTGCGGACACAAGAAGAACAGCAGTCAGTTTTTTCATCGTTATGGGTGCGCCTGGCGCAGGAATGAAGAATGCCGGGAAGGCTCGGCAACAAGCCGCGAGCCGCTATTTTAGCGTCCCCGCCGCGAAGTGCCGGCGGCGGCGCCCCGGCGCGGCAGGGACCGGGCGGATCGCGCGCCCGGGACCGGCGGACCGGACGGCGCATACCGGGGCGCACAGGCGCGGCATGCTAGGCTTGCCCCCCGTCCCCGTGGATTCCGCATGAGCCCCGCCATCCGTCTTGGTCCGCTTGTATTCCCCGCAGAGCTCGCGGTGCTGATCGCCGCCGCCGCGATCGGGCTGCTGGCCGGCCGCCTGCTGGACCGCAGGCCCCGGCCGAACCGTCCCGCCGACGTGTCGGCCGTGCTGTGGCGCGCCCTGATCGCGGGCCTGCTGGTCGCGCGCCTGGGCTTTGTCTGGCAGTACCGGGACCTTTACATGCAGGATCCGCTTCAGATCCTTGACCTGCGCGACGGGGGCTGGTCGGGCCTGCCGGGCCTGGCCGCCGCCTGGATCTACGGCGCGGGCGCCATGATCCGGCGCGCCGCGCCCCGGCCCGCGGTGCTGGGCGCCCTGCTCCTGGCCAGCCTGGCCTGGTTCGGCGGCGGGCGTTTGACGGCGCCCGCCAGCGTGCCGCCCCCGGCGCTGGCCACGCTGGCGCTGGAGTCTCTGGACGGAACACCGTCCACGCTGGCGGCCTTTCACGGCAAGCCCACGGTGATCAACCTGTGGGCAAGCTGGTGCCCGCCCTGCCGCCGCGAGATGCCCGCTTTCGCCAGCGCGCAGGCCGCGAACCCGGATGTGAATTTTGTCTTCCTGAACCAGGGCGAAACCGCCCCGGAAATCCGCCAGTATCTGGACCAGCACGCGCCAGCCCTGCGCAATGTCCTGCGCGACCCCGCCAGCGAGGCCTCGCGCAAGATGAGCAACCGGGGCCTGCCCGCCACCCTGTTCCTGGACGCCGGCGGACGTCTGACCGACCTGCGCGTGGGCGAATTGTCCACGGCCACGCTGGCCCAGCGCCTGGAGGCCATCCGGACGGCCCAGGATCGGGATTCCCGGCGCCCGGTTGCCATCCGGACGGAGAAAGACCCGGATTAGCGGACCGCGCGGCCGCCCTCAGGTCATCGCTGCCAGCATCAGGTCCAGGTTCTGCACCGCCGCGCCGGACGCGCCCTTGCCCAGGTTGTCGAACACCGCCGTCAGCAGCACCTGGCCGTGCTGTTCGTTGCCATGCACGCCCAAACGCAAATCGTTGGTACCGTTGAGCGCCTGCGGATCCAGATGCGTCTGCGCCGCCGCCTCGTCGCGCGCCACCACCCGCACATGCGCCGCGCCGGCGTAATGCCCGGCCAGGCAGTCATGCAGTTGCTGGCTGTCCACGCCCGCCGGCAGCAGGCGCAGGTGCAAGGGCACGGTCAGGACGATGCCCTGGCGGAACGCGCCATACGCGGGCACGAAGACGGGGCGCTGCGTCAGGCCGGCGTGCCGTTCGATCTCTGGCGTGTGCTTGTGCGCCAGGCCCAGTCCATATAGCTGGAATGCCGGCCCCTTGGCGCCTTCCGGGCCTTCGTAGGCATCCACGCTGGCGCGGCCGCCGCCCGAGTAGCCGGACACGGCGTGCACGACCGCAGGATAGTCCGCGGGAACAAGACCCGCCTGGATCAGGGGCCGGAGCAAGGCGATCGCGCCGGTGGGATAGCAACCAGGATTGCTCACGCGCAGCGCCTGGGCGATCCGTTCGGCCTGACCGGCGCTCATCTCGGGAAAACCGTACACCCAGCCCGCGTCCGTGCGGTGGGCGGAACTGGCGTCGATGATGCGGACCTTGGGATTCACGACGGAGGCCGCCGCCTGCCGCGCCGGCTCGTCCGGCAGGCACAGGATCGCGACGTCGCAGGCATTGATGGCCTCGGCGCGGCGCTGCGGATGCTTGCGGTCGGCCTCGGGCAGCGTAAGCAGCCGCAAGTCGCCGCGGCCGTTGAGCCGTTCATGGATCTGCAGGCCGGTGGTGCCCTGGTCGCCGTCGATAAATACAAGGGGTTGGGTCATGACGCTGTCCGCCTAGGTGGGGAGTTTCCTGGTCTTTCAGGAGAGGCCTTCATCATCGATCGGCTCATCAGATAAGAAAAGTCGAATATCATGACCGATCAATTCAGATTTCCTGAATGACAACTCCGGCAGGCAAGGCGCGCCCGCGTGCCTGCCGCGCGGCGCGAGCCCACTCGAGAACACCCATGCGAGAAATCAGTCTGGACCGGCTGCGCACCCTGGTGGCCATCGCCGACCTGGGATCGTTCGCGGATGCCGCGCGCGCCCTGCATCTGGCGCCGCCCACCGTCAGCCTGCACGTGGCGGATCTGGAGTCCCGCGTGGGCGCGCCCTTGCTGACGCGCAAGCGCGGCCAGGTCCGGCCCACCGCCATCGGAGACACCCTGCTGGAACGCGCCCGCCGGCTGCTTGCCGAAGCCGATCAGGCCCTGGACGATGTGCAGCGTCAGGTGCAGGGGCTGGCGGGCCGGGTGCGCTTGGGCGCGTCGACCGGCGCGATCGCGCATCTGCTGCCGCAAGCGCTCGAAACCCTGGGCCGCGACCACCCCGGCATCGACGTGCAGGTGGCGGTGCTGACGTCCCAGGAAACCCTGCTGCGGCTGGCGGACGGATCGCTGGACGTGGGCTTGGTGGCCTTGCCGCAGCCCCCGCTCGATGGCCTTGTGCTGCGCCCCTGGCGCCGGGATCCCGTGATGGCCTTCCTGCCCGCCGGCTGGCAGGCGCCCGCCCGCGTCACCCCCGCCTGGCTCGCCGGCCGGGCGCTGATCCTGAACGACGCCAGCACGCGCCTGTCACGCCTGACGGGCGAATGGTTCGCGGCCGCCGGGCTGAACCCGCGCGCCCGCATCCAGCTCAACTACAACGATGCGATCAAGAGCCTGGTGGCAGCGGGCTATGGCGCCACATTGCTGCCGCACGAGGCCACCGCGCCCCAGCCCGACCCGCGCATCGCCATGCGGCCGGTGCGGCCCGCGCTATGGCGTCCGCTGGGCATCGCGCACCGCGCCGGGCAGGTGGAACGCGCCACCCAGCACGTGCTGGACGTCTTGTGGGAACTGCGGGCGGCGGGCGCCGGACGCGCCGCCGCGCCTTAAATGCACGCCACGTTGCACGGAACCCGCAGCCAGTCCTGCGCCGCGTTCCAGCCGCAGCCCGCTTTCAAGTGTCAAGCGCGCGTAGACGACGTGCGGCGGAAGAACGCGGTGCGCTGGCTTTCTTCGCGCAGCCGCCGGGCGCGGGACCGGAACAGGTCTTTGCGGCCCACGATGCCCAGCAGGCGGCCGGTGGCGCGGTCCACGATCGGCACCCGGCCCGCACCGGACAAGGCCATACGGTCGGCGATCTGGCTGGCCAGTTCCTCGGGATAGCCCTGCACCAGCTCGCGCCCGGCCAGCGCTTCGGCTAGCGTCCGGTCGTCGTTTTCGCTTTCCAGCGCCCACGCCAGGCTGTCGGCGCGCGTCACTTCGCCCACCACGGCGCCCTGCTCGTCCAGCACGGGATAGCTGGTGTGGACAGGTTGCGCGGTGGTGAAGTGCTCGATGGCCTGCGCCACCGTCAGCGTGGCGGGCAAGGTCTGCACGGGCGTGGTCATCACGTCGGCCACGCGCAGCAGATCGAAGGGGTCCACCCGGTACTCGCGGCTGATATGGTGGCCGCGCCGCGCGATCTTTTCGGTCAGGATCGACCGTTTCAGAAGCAGCACCGTGACGCCGTAGGCAAACACGCAGGCCGACAGCACCGGCAGCAGCGCGCCGATATTGCCCGTCAGCTCCACCGCGAACAGGGTCGCGGTCAGCGGCGCCCGCATCGTGCCCCCCATCATCGCGGCCATGCCCAACAGGGCCCAGAAGCCCGGATCCGCCTGCGGCAGCCAGGGCGAGGCCAGCGCGCCCAGGGCGCCGCCGAAGATCAGCAAGGGCGCCAGCACGCCGCCCGACGTGCCCGAACCCAGCGCGATCGACCAGATGGCCACCTTGACCACCAACAGCACCAGCACCGCCTGGAAGGCCATGTCGCCCGCCAGCAGATGCCGGATGTTGTCATAGCCCACGCCCAGCGCGGCGGGTTCGATCAGCCCGCCGATGCCGATGGCCAGACCGCCGAAGGCCGGCCACCACATCCAATGGATGGGCAGCTTCTCGAACAGATCCTCGGCGGCATACACCAACGAGGTCAGCACCCCCGACCCCAGTCCCGCCAGCACGCCGATCGCGGCGCACGCCAGCAAGTGCCACGGCGTGAAGGCCAGCGCGCCCGAGTACGCAAAAATGGGGCCCGGCTCCAGCACGTAGGCGCGCGTGGCGGCGGCCACCAGAGCCGCCATCGCCACCGGCAGAAAACTGCGCGGCTTCCATTCGAACAGCAACAGCTCCACCGCCAGCAGCACCGCCGCCAGCGGCGTGCCGAAGATCGCGGTCATGCCGGCGGCGGCGCCCGCCACCAACAACGTCTTGCGTTCGTTGTCGTCCAGGTGAATGGTCTGGGCCAGCAGGGATCCGATCGCGCCGCCCGTCATGATGATGGGTCCTTCCGCGCCAAAGGGGCCGCCGGTGCCGATCGACACGGCCGAAGACACCGGCTTGAGGATCGCCACCTTGGGCTGGATGCGGCTTTTGCCGATCAGGATGGCTTCCATGGCTTCGGGGATGCCGTGGCCGCGAATTTTTTCCGAGCCGTAGCGGGCCATCAACCCGATGATGAGGCAGCCGACAACGGGGATGGCGACGGACCCCAGGCCCAGGCGTCCGGTCGTGATCGGCAGGTCCGCGAAGGAAAACAGGCCGTGGTAGGCCAGGTTGGTGCACAGCGCGATCAGGCGCAGCAGCATCCATGCGGCCGCCACGCTGGCCAGTCCAACGGGTATGGCCAGCGCCATCAGCAGGACGACGCGGCGGTCTGTGGTGAAGTCGCCCAGCCGGTTGACGGCGCGGGCGGAGGAAGAAGTAGGAGGCATGTTCGACGAAAAGGTGGGACTAGGCGCAAGAAGTTTGCGAAATGTCATATATATCGTAGCACGACATATATTAGAATCAGCCGGGTGAATCCGCCCCGCTCCCCTGCCCGCCTGTCTTCCGCCGACTACGAACTGCTTGCCGACTTCCGCTACGCACTGCGCAAGTTCGCGGTGTTCAGCGAAAGCGCGGCCGCCGAACTGGACCTGATGCCGCAGCAGCATCAGGTCTTGCTGGCGATCAAGGGCACCCGCAAATTCACGCCCGGACGGCGCGGCCTGTATGTGGGCGAAATCGCCGAGCGCCTGCTGCTGCGCCCGCACACCGCCGCGGAACTGGTCGGCCGTCTTGCGCGGCTGGACCTCGTCAGCCGCGAGCCCGATCCCGAAGACAGACGCCGGGTGGAAGTCGTGCTGACGCCCAAGGCCGAACGCATGCTGGAAGACCTGTCCGCCTCGCACCTTGAAGAACTGCATGCGATGCGTCCGTTGCTGACGCGGCTGTTGACGCGCCTGGACGGCGACGCCGACGGGGTCTGACCCTGGCGCCACGGATGGCCACGCCGGCGAGGCCTGACCTTCGCGCTATGGCATAAGCTCATACCTCAAAGCAATAAGCCTCGTGATAAATTGTCGTCCCGCGACATATTTCAGAAGCGCGAGGAGACCGTTTTGGGTGTTGCAATAAAGCGCTGGCTGGGGTCGTTCGCGCCAGCGCCGGTGGGCGTCAACGGACGCGAAAAAATCTACGGCGTGCTGGGCGCGCTGGTCGGGCTCTTCTGCACCGAGTGGGTCGGCCGCCATGCGCTGGGAAGCGCCAATCCCTGGTTCGTCGCGCCGATGGGCGCGTCCGCCGTGCTGCTGTTCGCCGCGCCGGCCAGTCCGCTCGCCCAGCCCTGGTCGCTGATGGCGGGCAACATCGTCTCCGCGCTGATCGGCGTTTTCTGCGCCCAGTTCATTCCCGTGCCCGGCGTTGCCGCGGCCGTGGCCGTGTCGCTGGCGATCGGCGCCATGTTTTCGTTGCGCTGCCTGCATCCGCCCAGCGGCGCGGTCGCGCTGACGGCGGTGCTGGGCGGCCCGTCCGTCGCCAGCCTGGGCTACGGCTTCGCGCTGTGGCCGGTGGCCCTGAACTCCCTCATCCTGCTGTGCATCGCCGTGGTGTTCAACGGCGCGCTCAAGCGCAATTACCCGCGCCGGCACGCCGAACCGGCAGCCGGCCACAGCACGCGCGACCCCGTTCCCAGCGCCCGGCTGGGCTTTTCCCGCGCCGACCTGGACGACGCCCTGAGCCAGCGCGGCGAGCTGCTGGACATCAGCAAGGAAGACCTGGAAGCCATCGTGCTGGACGCCGAGCTGCGCGCCAGCGTGCGCCGCTTTGGCGACGTGCGCTGCGCCGACATCATGTCGCGCGACGTGGTCTCGGTCATGGAAATGGATCCGCTGGACTATGCGGTCCGGCTCTTCGACAAGCACCGGCTGCAGGCGCTGCCCGTGCTGGATTCGGCCGGCCGCTATGCCGGCATGTTGGCCCAGGGCGACGTGCTGGCGCGCAAAAGCCGGCTGACGCCGGTGGCGGCCGGCGGCGAGCCCGCGCCGGACCTGCTGGTGGGCGACTGCATGCGCAGCGAGGTGCCCTTCGCCACGCCGGGCTTGCCCGTCATCGAATTGGCGCGCCCCATGTCGGACAGCCTGCATTGCGTGCCGGTGCTGGACGAGGCCCGCAACCTGCACGGCCTGGTGACGCAATCCGACCTGGTGGCGGCCCTGTACCAGATGGCGGTATCGGCCAATTCGCAGCCCGCGGGCGGCGCCCATCCGCACAAGCTGGCCGCCTGAGCCTCCGTAGCCTTACGGATTCCGGCGCGCGCTTGCCGCAAGGCATAATTTCAGGCGTGAATCCCCTATCGCGCACGCGCGCCCTATTCTGCTGGCTGGTCCTGTTCTTGCTTGGCGCCGTCTGGATCGGCCGGCAGGAATACGTGGACCAGCACGAGCGCTTCTTCCAAAGCACCAGCGTGGCGCAGCGCATGCTGAGCCAGAAGACGGTGCAGCACGAAGCCGTGCTGGCCACATTGGCCGCCCTGTCCCACCCCCCTTCGCCCGAACGCCTGTTCCCCAGCCTTCAGCCGGCGATGCCGCAACTGCTTGGGCTGGGCCATCTGCCCGGCGGCGTCTGGGCCGGCAACGTGGCTGAACCGCAAGGCCTGACAGCTGCCGTCGAGCGCGCGCGCCAGCTTGGCCGGCCCGTGACCCTGCCCCTGGACGCCGCGCACTACTGGCTGGTCGCGCCGTCCGGCTGGAGCCTGCTGCTGGATGCCCGCCAATTGGTGCCGGCCGCGGACTTTCCGCCGGGGCTGGCGAATCTGACCCTGACGGTGGACCGGTCGCCCCTGACGCTGCTGGAAAAGCAGCCCGGCGACGCCGTGCCCGGTTGGACGCTGGCGCTGCAAAAGCCGCTGGGCGCGGCAAGCCAGCCATTTCAAATGCGCAGCACCCGCAAGCTGACGCCGGACGCCTGGCCATGGATGGCGTGGCTGGCATGGGCGGCGGCCAGCGCCCTGCTGGTGGCGGGCGCCGCCGCCTGGCAGCGCTCGCGCGCCGAAGCGCGCCGCCAGCAGGAGCAGGTCCGCCTGGCGGCCATGGCGCGGCTGAGCACCCTGGGCGAAATGGCCGCCGGTATCGCCCATGAGCTCAATCAGCCCCTTACCGCCATCCTGGCCCACACCCGCGCCGCCGAACGGCTGCTGGACGACGACGAAGAGCGGCCCGCGGTGCGCCATGCGCTGCTGGCCAGCGCCGAACAGGCCAAGCGCGCCGCCGACATCATCAGCCGCATGCGGGCGCTGGTCCAACCCAGCTCGCCCGCGCTGCGCGAGGCCCTGGACCCCGACGCGCTGGTGGCGTCGCTGCGCTTCCTGCGCGAACCCGAGCTTGCGCGGCAAGGCATACGCCTGTCCTGGCACAACGCCAGTCCCGGCGCGCGCCCGCTGGGCGACCGCGTCGCGCTGGAACAGATCCTGCACAACCTGGTGCAGAACGCGGCGGACGCGCTGGCCGGCGCAGGCGGGAACCGCCACATTTCGCTGGAAGGCCGGGCGGTCGACGGCAACTACCTGTTCAGCGTCAGCGACACCGGACCGGGCATTCCCGCCGATGCCATGCCGCGCCTGTTCGCGCCCTTCTACACCACGCGCGCCCAGGGCATGGGCCTGGGCCTGGCGCTGTGCGACACGCTGGCCGGGTCCATGGACGGCCGCATCGCGGCGCGCAATCTCAGCCCGGCGGGCGCCTGCTTCACCGTAAGCCTGCCCCGCGCCGGCGCCGCCGCATGAACGCGAACGATCATTCCCCGCTGGTCTACCTGGTGGACGACGACGACGCGGTCCGCGACGGCCTGGCGCTGCTGCTGCGCAGCGTCGGCCTGCGCAGCACGGGCTTTGGCGATCCCATGGCGTTCCTGGCGGCGCTGGCGCAACCCTCGATCGGCTGCGTGGTGCTGGACATCCGCATGCCCGGCATCAGCGGACTGGACGTGCTGGCCACGCTGGCCGAACAGTCCGACCTGCCGGTCGTGATGCTGACCGGCCACGCCAACGTCGACCTCTGCCGCCGCGCGTTCAAGGGCGGCGCCATGGAATTCCTGCAAAAGCCGGTGGACGACGATGTGTTCCTGGATGCGGTGCAGGCCGCGGTGCGCACGCACATCGCCAGCCGCGAACGGCTGGCCGTCACGCAGGCGGCGGCCGACCGCCTGGCGCGCCTGTCCGGACGCGAGCACGAGGTCCTGGAACGTATCGTCCAGGGCATGAGCAACAAGGAGATCGCGCGCGAATTCGATCTGTCTCCGCGCACCGTCGAAACCTATCGGGCGAATGTGTTCGCCAAACTGGAAGCCGAGTCGCTGGCGCAGCTCATCCGCCAATACGCGACCCTGCTGGACTGAACCGGCCTCCGTAACGCTACGGAGGCGCGCGCGTAGTCGGGCGTATACCGCGCGGCCGGCCCTTCGGCCACACTGTCTATTCCTATCGCACCATCTCAACAAGGATGCTGAACATGAACAAGATCACGCTCGCCGCCCTGATGTCCACGCTGGCCTTCGCCAGCGCCGCCCACGCCGCCGTGCTGAGCGAAAGCAATCTGTCGATGGCCGACGCGCAAAAGCTCGCCACCGCCACCGTCGCCGCCTGCCAGGCCAAGGGCTACAACG
>RCUK01000431.1_pt1 | contig 38550 bp, 40 predicted proteins | sample 2166381 | NCBI WGS metagenome assembly RCUK01 (sample SAMN09932809, study PRJNA488358) | compost metagenome | isolation source: compost soil in an enriched community | place: Germany: Experimental Botanical Garden | reverse complement strand
GCTCCCGCACCTGGGCGCTGATGGTCTGGATGGCCATGTCCAGCCGTTCGGCGGCACGGGAAAAGCCGCCTTCCTTGGCGACCATCCAGAAGTAATACAGGTGGCGGTAATTCAGCATCGGTGTGGTCTCACTTCGGTTTTTTCGAACCTTAACTCACTTTCAGGCTGATTTCTCCATCCGTACCAGATCCGGATCATGGGGGCCTTCGAACCAAGCGGGGCATTCATGGACACTTTGATCACCTTCTTCAACGCCGATTTCCTCGGCACGCCAACCTGGAGCTGGCTGCTGTTCATCGGCATCGTCGTCAGTCTCCTGGTCTTCGACCTGGGCGTGCTGCACAAGGAAGACCGCGAGATCGGCGTGCGTGAAAGCCTGCTGCTGTCGGCCGGCTACATCACCGCGGCGCTGCTGTTCGGCGGCTGGGTCTGGTGGCAACTGGGCGCGGCCAGCGGCATGGCCTATTACACGGGCTTCATGATCGAGAAGTCGCTGTCCATGGACAACGTCTTCGTGATCGCGCTGATCTTCAGCTTCTTTGCGATCCCGCGCCAATACCAGCATCGCGTGCTGTTCTGGGGCATCCTGGGCGTGATCGTCCTGCGCGCCATCATGATCGGCCTGGGCGCCGCGCTGGTCAGCAACTTTGGCTGGCTGCTCTATCTGTTCGGCGCGTTCCTGGTGTTCACGGGCATCAAGATGTGGATGATCGCGGACCAGACCCCGGACATCGCCACCAACCCGATCCTCAAGTTCCTGAAGCGCCACATGCGCGTGACGGAAGGGCTGCGCGGCAACGCCTTCATGGTGACCGAAACCGATCCCGCGACGTCCAAGAAGGTGCGCTTCGCCACGCCGCTGTTGCTGGCGCTGGTGCTGATCGAATTCGTCGACCTGGTGTTCGCGGTGGATTCCGTGCCGGCCATCTTCGCCATCACGACCGATCCGTTCATCGTCTACACCAGCAACATCTTCGCCATCCTGGGCCTGCGTGCGCTGTACTTTGCCCTGGCGGCGATGATCCATCGCTTCCACTATCTGAAGTACGCGTTGGCTCTGGTCCTGGTGTTCATCGGCACGAAGATCTTCCTGGTCGGCTTCATCGGCAAGGTGCCGGCGGCCATTTCGCTGGGCGTGACCTTCAGCCTGATCCTGGGCGGCGTGCTGTTCTCGCTGTGGAAAACCCGCTCGGATGAATTGAAGCCGCAGTAATTCCCCAGGCTTGCAGTGCCTGCCCGCCCGCCGGTTGCCACCGGCGGGCGGGCAAATCATTTCAGCCTGGCCATATTCTTTGAATATGGCGGCGGCAGGAATTATGAATTTGTCATATGAGGGGGCCGGGCGTACAGTCGGCGCTACACCGTCCTCACGCAAGGAACGAATCATGAATAGCTGGTCCGCCAAGCAGTATTCCGCCTTTGAGAATGAGCGCACCCGTCCGGTACGGGATCTGGTCGCCGCCTTGCCGAACCAGGACGTCAGGCGCGCGGTGGACCTGGGCTGCGGACCCGGCAACTCCACCGAGGTGCTGGCCAGCCGCTATCCGGATGCCGAGGTCACCGGCATGGACAGCTCGGAAGACATGGTCGAGGCCGCGCGCAAGCGCCTGCCGGGGATGTCGTTCGAACTGGCCGACATCGCCGCGTGGAATCCCCCGCAAACCTACGACGTGATACTGGCCAACGCCGCGCTGCAATGGGTGCCCAACCATGAAACGCTGTACCCGGCGCTGGTGGCCAGGCTGGCGCCCGGCGGCAGCCTGGCGGTGCAGACGCCGGACAACCTGGAAGAGCCCGCGCATCGCCTGGCGCGGCAGGTCGCCGGGGAAGCTCCCTGGGCGGCCAAGACCGGCGATGTCAAGCATCCGCCGCGCCATAGCGCCGCCTGGTATTACGAACTGCTCAAGCCGCATTGCGGCACACTGGATGTGTGGCGCACCACCTACCACCATCCGCTGGCGGGCGCCGCGGCGGTGGTTGAGTGGTTCAAGGGCACGGCGTTGCGGCCCTATCTGGACCGGCTGGATGCGGACGAGCAGGCCAGCTTTTTGGCGCGCTACCTGTCGCTGATCGATGCGGCCTATCCCGCGCTGGCGGACGGCACGGTGCTGCTGCCGTTCCCGAGGCTGTTCATCGTGGCGGGAGCGCGGCGCGGGTAGTCCGCGCGGCAGGGCTAGGGCGCGGGAAGCTGCCCGTCCGCCTTGTCCGCGAAATACCGGGCGGGCGTCTTGCCCAGCGTCTTCTTGAACATGGTGATGAAGGCGCTGACCGACTCATACCCGAGGTCCTCCGCGGTGCGCTGCACGGACACCCCCGCGGACAAGCGCTGCAGCGCCAGGATGAGGTGCAATTGCTGCCGCCAGCGGCCGAAGCTCATGCCGACCTCCTGCTGCACCAGCCGCGCCAGGGTACGCTCGCTCATGGCGACGCGCCTGCCCCACTGCGCCACGGTGCTGCGGTCGGCCGGATCCGCATTGAGCGCGCCGGCGATCGCGCGCAGCCTGGGGTGGTCGGAGATCGGCAGGTGCAGATGCTCGGTGGGCATGTGCGCCAGCTGCTCGAGCAGCACGTCTGCCAGCCTGCGGTTGGCGGCGGTGGCGGTGTCGGCCGGGGACAGGCCGGCCAGATGCACCACCAGTTCGCGCACCAGCGGGGTGATCGCCAGGGTGCAGCAGGCGGTGGGCAGGCGCGGCGCGTCGGCCGGGACGAACAGGAAGCAGACGCGTCCGTTGGCCGTGACGCGATTGCTGTGTGGCACGCCGCCCGGAATCCAGACGCCGCATTGCGGCGGAACCATCCACAGCCCTTGCGGCACCGAGCAGGTCACGCCGCCGCGCAGCGCCAGCACGAGCTGGCCCATGTGGTGGCGATGCGTGGGCGATTCGTTGTCCTGATCGGCGGCATGCACGGGCATGGCGAATGTCCACTGCGCGGCGGAATCGGTATCGAAGGGAGCGGGCGGCGTGTGAGGCGTATGCATGCGGGGGCGCGGAATCGGCGTCGCGGCCGGCGGGTTGGCCGGATTCAAGGATAGTTTGTCATTGTCTCGAAACTCGGTAAAGGCCGGCATGGGTAAGCTTGTCGGCGACAGAATGCGGCTCGCGCGCATTCCCCATTGATCTTGCAGGTCGCCTCATGCCGCACGTTTCTTCGCCTTACCCCTCCCGCAGCCGCCCGGCGCTGCTGATCGCGGGCATCCTGTGCATCGCCATGGCCCTGCGCGCGCCGTTCACCGGCGTGCCGCCGCTGATCGGCATGATCCGCGAACAGCTTGGGCTGTCGTCGACGGCCGCGGGGATGCTGATCACCCTGCCGCTTCTGGCCTTCGCAGTGGTATCGCTGTTCGCGGCGGGGCTGGCCCGCCGTTTTGGGCTGGAACGCACGCTGTTCGCGGCGATGCTGCTGATTGCGGCGGGCATGGTCGTGCGCACGCAAGGCGCCGCCGCGGGTCTGTATGCGGGCACGGCCATCATCGGCGCGGGCATCGCCTTGGGCAATGTGCTGCTGCCCAGCCTGCTCAAGCGCGATTTTCCCCAGCGGGTAGCGGGCCTGACCTCCGCCTATGTGCTGACCATGGGCCTGGCGGCGGGCCTGGCGTCCGCCATCGCGATTCCGCTGGCCAGCCTGCCCGATGGCGGCTGGCGGTTTTCGACGCTGTGCCTGTTGGCGCTGCCCCTGATCAGTCTGTTGCTGTGGCTGCCGCAGCTTGCCAACCATACACCGCCGGCGTCGACCACCGCGCACGCGCCGCATGGCGTGCGCCTGTGGCGTTCCCCGCTGGCCTGGCAGGTCACGCTGTACCTGGGCATCAATTCCTTTGTGTTCTATGTGGGCGTGAGCTGGCTGCCCGCGATCCTGCGCGACGCCGGCTTTACGGCCGAGCGCGCGGGATCGCTGCACGGGCTGATGCAGTTGACGTCCGCGGCGCCCGCCCTGTTTCTGGCGCCCATACTGCGCCGCCTGAAGGACCAGCGCGGTGCGGCCTTCTGCGCGGCGGTGGCTTCCTTCGTTGCGTACGCGGGCCTGATCGCCGCGCCGGCGTGGGGCACGTTATGGATCGTGCTGCTGGGCCTGGGCACCGGCGGAGGGATCATCCTGGGCCTGGCGTTCGTGGGCCTGCGGGCCAGCCACGCGCAGCAGGCCGCGGCGCTGTCCGGCATGGCGCAGTGCGTCGGCTATCTTTTCGCCGCGTCCGGTCCGGCGCTGACGGGCGCGCTGCATGACCGGCTGGGCGGATGGGGCGCGGCGCTTGGCGTGTGCGCCGCGCTGTGCCTGGCGATGGCGGTGGCCGGGCTGTATGCCGGGCGCGCTATCCAGATTGGCCGGCCTGGCTCTTCCACAAGCGGACCAGCGTATCCGGCGCATCCGCCTCGGGCACGTCAAAACTGATCCGCGCCGTGTCCGCGCCTTCGAACACCACCTCGACGTGGAAGTAGCGCTGGTCGCCGCCGGCCGGTGCGCAAGCGGGCACGGCCTTCGGCGCCGCGTGCTGCAGGGCGTCGCAGACCTCTTGCCGCACGCCCGGCGGGCAGGTGGCCAGATCGATGTGGCGGGGCTGCGCCAGGCCGGGAAGATAGGCCAGACCGCCCTCGCGGGTCAGGCTGACGAGCTGGACCAGGTCGAGAGAAGGCAGTTCTATCATGGCAGCACTCCTACGTCCTTCCAGGCCTGCTCGACGGCGCGGCGCACGGCAGCATCGTGCTTTGCGCCCGCCACGTCCAGGGTCAGGCTGGCGAAATCCTTGAACTCCGCGTCGTGGCGCAGGCGCTTGTCGCAGAGCGTGTCGTACCAGACGCGCCCCGCGCCATTCCAGGCATTGCCGTCCAGAGCGGTGGCGGCCAGGTAGAAGGCGCGGTTGGGGATGCCCGAGTTGATGTGCACGCCGCCATTGTCCCGTGGCGTGTCGACGTAGGCGCTCATGTGCGCGGGCTGGGGGTCCTTGCCCAGCACGGGGTCGTCGTAGGCGGTGCCCGGCTCGGCCATCGAGCGCAACGCGCGGGCCTTTACCTTGGGCGTGAACAGGCCCTGGCCGACCAGCCAGTCCGCCTGCCGGGCGGTCTGGCCCAGCGAATACTGCTTGACCAGCGCGCCGAAGACGTCGCACAGCGATTCGTTCAGCGCGCCGGACTGGCCTTGGTAAAGCAAGGCGGCCTCGGTGTCGATCACGCCATGCGTCAGTTCGTGGCCGATGATGTCGACCGCGACGGTGAAGCGGTTGAACACCTGGCCGTCGCCATCGCCGAACACCATCTGCGCGCCGTTCCAGAAGGCGTTTTCGTAGTCTTCGCCGTAATGCACGGTGCCGACCAGTGGCAATCCGTGGGCGTCGATGGAATGGCGCTTGTAGACGTTCCAGAACAGTTTGTAGGTCGCGCCCAGATGGGCATAGGCCTCGTCCACCGCGGCGTCGCCGCTTGCGCGCGCGCCCTCGGCGCGCACCAGCTTGCCGGGTAGCGTGGTGCTGTTGGCCGCGTCATGCACGGCGCGTTCCGGCGTCCCCGGCGCGGCGGGCTGCCGGGCCGGCGCGAGCGCGGCGCGAGGCGGCTGGTCCGTGGTCTCGCGCAGGCTGCGTTGCTGCTGATCGATGATCAACGTCTTGACGGCCGGCATGCTGACGCTCGCATCGGCGTGTTGCGCCAGGCGATCCAGCATGTACGGCGGGACCACTCCGATCAGGGGAGCGGACTCGGAAGGACGTGGCATGGTCGGGTCTCCGTCGTGGGCGCCCGGAGCTGGGGCGCGAGGCGCTCCGGCGCGGGGCTGGGCTGGATTACGGTAGCAGATGGGCATGGCCCACGGACGTAACAGGATGCGGCTTGGAGCGAGCCCCGAGCGGCCGGGGAACGCGCCCGTTTTTGCGGCTCGATTCTCCCGGTTTTGGCCGTTGAGACATGTTCAGATACGTCTGAACACATTCCGTTCGCATGAGTCCGCGCCGGCCTGATGCGTGCGGGATAGAATCCCGTCCTTCTTTCCCGGGGGGGACGCTCGATGCGGTATTTCCTGATCTTGGTGGGGGCAGCGGTGGTCGCCTACCTGCTGGCGCGCGGTATCGCGGCTGTGCTCTCGGACCGTAAACGTACAAGAACAGACAGGGAATCGAAGTGAAGCCGACAGACATCCAGATGGTCAAGACGATCGGCGCGGTCAAGCCGCGCAGTCTCAAGGTTGCGATCGGCACGGGAATATTGTTCCTGCTGATCCTGTTCATCGCTTTCGGTTCGTGGTTCCAGGTGGACCAGGGCGAGCGCGGCGTGGTGCTGCGCAACGGCAAGCTGGTGCGCGTGTCCGAGCCGGGCCTGGACTTCAAGACGCCGTTCATCGACAACGTGATGACGGTGTCCGTGCGCGACCACACCTTCGTGTTCGAAAAGCTCGAGGCCTACAGCTATGACCAGCAGCCGGCGACGCTGCGCGTGTCGGTGTCGTACCGTGTGCCGCCGGAGCACGTGGCCGAGCTGTACTCCGAATACGGCACCATCTCCAATCTGCAGATGCGCGTGCTGGAGCGCAAGACGCCGGACGCGGTGAAGAACGTGTTTGGCCAGTACACCGCCGTGCGCGCCATCCAGGAACGCCAGAAGCTGGGCCTGGACGTGAACAACGCGGTGCTGAAAACGATGGAGGGCGCGCCCGTGCAGGTGGTGGGCGTGCAGATCGAGGAAGTGGGCTTCTCGCAAGCGTACGAGCATTCCATCGAGCAGCGCATGCTGGCCCAGGTGCAGATCGAAACCACGCGCCAGCAGAAGGAAACGGCGATGATCAACGCCGAGATCCAGGTGGTCAAGGCCAAGGCCCAGGCCGACGCGCAGCGTCAGCAGTTCACGGCCGAAGCCGACGGCATCCGCATGCGCGGCGAGGCGGAAGCGGCATCCATCCGCGCCAAGGCCGAGGCGCTGGCCGCCAACACCAATCTGGTGAGCCTGAACGCCGTGGAAAAATGGGATGGCGTGCTGCCGTCCACGCAGGTGCCCGGCGCGGCGCTGCCTTTCATCGGCATCAAGTAGCCGGGGCCTGGGATGGGGGCGCCGGCACGGCGGGCATCGCCTGCCGCCGGCGCGCGAAGTCCATCACGTGTTCGCCGGACATGGCCTTGCTGTAGTACCAGCCCTGCACGATGATTTCGGCGCTGGATGCCAGCGCCGAAAGCTGGGCGTCGGTCTCGACGCCTTCGACGATGATCTGCAGATTCAGCGCCTCGCAGAATCGCAGCAGCCCGCTCATCACGAGCGCGCCCCGGTCGTGGCCCTGCGCCTGCACGAAGCTGCGGTCGATCTTGACGGCGTCGATCTGGAATTGATGCAGGTAGCTCAGCGCCGAGTATCCCGTGCCGAAATCGTCGATGTACACCCGCGCACCGATGCCGTGCAGGCGGCCGAAGGCGGTGTGCAATGCCTGGGCGTCCTCGACCAGCGCGTCTTCCGTGAGCTCCACGGAAACCTGCCCCTCTGCCTGTTCCAGCACCTTGATCAGCTTGTCCAGGAAGACCGCCGACGTCAGCGTGCCGCCGGTGACGTTGATGGTCATGGGCAGGGTGAAACCCTGCGCGCGCCATGCCAGGCATTGCCGCACGGCCTGCCGGGCGACCCAAAGATCCACCTCGCGCATCAGGTCGGCCTGCGCCAGCCAGCGCAGGAACTCCAGGGGCGCCTGCTGCGTGCCTTCGGGGCCGGTCGCGCGCAGCAGCGCTTCGCAGCCGGTGCACAGGCCGGTGCGCAACGATACCTGCGGCTGGAATTCCAGATAGAAATCGTATTCGCTGATGGCGCGGATGCGCGAGATCTCGGCGCTGCGCCGCGCGCGATTGGCATGCGTGGTGACGACGGGGTCGTTCGCGTAGAGCAGCGATTCCTCCTGGAGCCGCGGGAAGGTGGTGTCCAGCGACCGGAAATACACGGTAGCGTCGGCCTTGCGCTGGCGCTCGAGCGCAATCACGCAGGGGGCGTAGAGGCAGGCGCCCAGCATCACCAGCAGCAACTGCAAGACGACCCCGCCCAGGTGCTCGCCGGCGCCCACGTAGGCATTGAACAGCACGGGCGAGGTAAACGGCAGCGCGACGGTGGCCGCCGGCAGCCAACCCCATTGCACGACGGCCAGCGCAACGATGACGTTGGCCACCGGCGCGAGGATGAACGGAACCAGCAGCCGGGGATTCAGAATGAGCGGCAGGCCGAACAGCAGGATTTCGTTCACGTTCAACAGGGATACGGGAACGCTGGCGAGCGCGAGCATGCGTAGCGATTCGCTGCGCGAAAAGACCAGGATGGCCACCGCCAGCGACAGCGTCGCGCCGGATCCGCCGATGAAGACGAAGGCGCCCAGCAGGGTGCTGTTCAGCGCATAGACGCTCTCGTATCCCGCCGCGGCGGTGGTCGCGTTGAGCCGGGTCGCCTGGTCCAGGACGTCCATGATGGGCGCCATGGCGTGAAAACCGTGGATGCCGAAGAACCACAGCAGGGAGTTCACCGCGGCGATCGCGGCGCCGGCGGTGTAGGGACTGTCCAGCGAGGCCACGCTCAGCGGGATGTCGAATTGCGCCACGGCCGGGATGCGCAGGGCGGCGGACAGCAGCGCCATGACCAGGCAGGCCGTCAGCAGCCCCGGCACCACCATGTTGAGAGTGTCGCGGACGTTTTCGCTGATCAGCCCGTCGGGCGCCAGCCGCGTCCAGCGGCGGCGGTGCAGCCATGCCATCAGCGGCACGGTCGCCAGCGGCGAGACGATGGCGATGAAGAGCATCAGGGTGGAGGACGCGCGCGGATAGGGCGCAAGCAGGGCTTCGGCGATGACCACGTACGACAGGCAGAGCAGGGCAGTGGGCAGGTGCGCGAGGCGGTGGCGGATCGAGAGCATGTAGCCGATGGACGCGCCGGCCAGCAGCGGCATGACGGCGGACAGCCTGCGGTACACGCTGGCCAGAAAATCCGAGATGCCTTCGGACAGCCCCAGTTGCCGGGCGCAGACCGACAGGATGAGGAACAGGGCCGAGACCAGCAGGCAAGGCATGGTCCAGAGCAGGCCCTCGCGGATGGCGCGCAGGGCATTGGCGCTGGCCAGGGCGGCCAGCCGATCTTTTGGATATCGCGGGAAGACCGCTTTCGGCATGACCGTTGCTCCCCCGGGTTACCTGAGCGTTACGCTCCGCCGCCGGGTGTTGTAAGAATCCGTTGCCGCATCCTAGCGCCTGTATTCATGCTTTAGCAATCGGATTGCCGGGGGCTCCTAGGGATTCCCCTCTGTCAAGAATCGAAAAATCGGACTGGTCGTGCCGGGACAACCGCGGCAGGACGCTATACGATCAGTTGTAAATGCGTCCGTTGGCGGACGGCACGCTGTTACGCATAAGCTTCACCAAGAAGGAGACATGCATGTCTCAGTTGGATTGGACGCCGGGCGATACCGCGCCGGATCGTCAGGGCTATTACGAAACGCGGCTCGACACGGGCTACACCGCGATTTCGCTATACAGCGTATTGGGCTGGATGCCGGTAAAGACGCCGGGCAACATGGTGAGCTGGCGCGCGTTGCCGCCCGCCATCGAAAAGGAAGAAGCCGAGCGGCACCTGCAGGAAATCAGGGCCGCGCAGAGCCATGTCCCGATGGACTATTGACGGCTCTGGCTGAAAAGACCCACCGCATGCCCCACCGAGAGGGCGGGCCGCTGCCGCGTGCCGGCGCATGGCGCCGGCCGGCTTCTTGCAAAGACAAAAACCGCAACTATAATTGCGAATCATTTTCATTTTGTCTTGTACTCTGGCGGCGACGCCGGGCCGGACCGCCATGCCATCCTCTTCATTCGCCCCTCGCGCAGAGGTGCAATCCGTCTATCTGGCCCATCACCAATGGCTGCGAGGCGTGCTGCAACGCAAGCTGGGCAATGCGTCCGACGCGGCGGACCTGGCGCACGACACGTTCGAGCGGCTGATCCGGGCGAACGTGCGTGAACCGTTGCACGAGCCCCGCGCCTACCTGCGCACCATCGCCACGCGCCTGCTGATCGGGCGGGCGCGGCGCGCGGCGCTGGAAGCCGCGTATGCCGAGACGCTGGCGTTGCAGCCGGCCGCCGTCGAGCCTTCCGTAGAAGCCCGCGCCCTGATCATCGAGGCGTTGGAGCAGGTCTGCGAACTGCTGGACGCCTTGCCGATGAGCAGCCGCCGGATCTTTCTGATGGCGCAGATAGACGGCCTGTCCTATGCCGAGATCGGCGAGCAACTGGGCCTGACGCCCAATGCCGTGCAGAAGTCGCTGGCGCGTGCCCTGGTGCATTGCTACACCGCCGTCTACGGTTGAGCCGGACGATCATGGACAGCGCCAAACTGCTGCGCCCGCACGCGCCCGAAGCGGGCGCCCTCGATCCCAAGGTGATCCGGCAGGCCGCGGACTGGTGGACGCGGCTGCGCGAAAACGCCAGCCCCGTCGACCGCGAGCGTTTCGACCGCTGGCTGCGGGAGCAGCCCGCGCACGAACTCGCCTGGCAGCGGATCGGCGCACTGACGCGCGACGTCACGGCGGGCGTGGCGCAGGCGGGGCCGGCGGTGGCATCGCGCACCTTGCTGCAGGCGCCCCTGATCCAGTCGCGGCGCACCGCGATCCGCCTGATGGCGGCGGCGGTCGGCCTGGGGCTGGGCGCCTGGGCGGTGGGCGAGCGCGACACGATCCGGCGGCTGTCCGCCGATCTGCGCACGGGCACCGGCGAGCGCCGGACGCTGACGCTGCCCGATGGCACGCAGGTGGAATTGAACGCCGGCAGCGCGGTGGACCTGCGCTACACCGCGAGCCAGCGCGAGGTGGTGTTGCTGCAAGGCGAGATCCTGATCGCGACAGCCCGTGACCCCGCGGGACGGCCGTTCTCGGTACGCACTCGCGGCGGGGTGCTGACGCCGGTGGGCACGCGCTTTCTCGTGCGCGACCTGGAGGCGGGCCGCATGCGCGTGGCGGTGCTGGAAGGGGCGGTGGACGTGCGGGGCCTGGCGCCGGACGATCCGCCACGGCGCGTGCGGGCCGGCCAGCAGGCCGAGTTTTCCGCCGCCGGCCGCTTCGCGGCGGGGCCGCTGGAGCCGGGCGTGTCCGCCTGGCTGGACGGCATGCTGATCGCCAATGAAATGCCGTTGTCGGACTTTCTGGCCGAACTGGGACGCTACCGTCCCGGCCTGCTGAATTGTTCCGGCGCGGCGGCCGGCCTGCGCGTGGTGGGCGCGTTTCCGGTAGCCGACACCGACAAGGTGCTGGCCATGCTGCAGGAGATCCTGCCTGTGCGGGTGCGCCGCTACACCCGCTACTGGGTGACCGTGGGACTGGCCTGATCCCCGCGAGAGGCTTGCCGCCGGCCTTTTTGTAACAGCAACGGCGGATATCCCGATCTCGCGCTTCATGTAAGGAAAGCAGCCCGGCTTCGAGGCTGCGCCGATCCTTCTTGAGCCACGGAACCAGTCATGTCTTCTCGTCCTGTCCGCGCCGCGCGTACCGCGCTGCTTGCCCGCCTACCCCTGCAGCGCACGGCGCTGAGCGCGGCCCTGCGCCATGCCATCCCCGCCGTCATGGCCGTGGCCTTGTGGCCCGCGGCGGTGCATGCCCAGGCGCAGGCGCCGAGCGCCGTCGCCTTCAACATTCCCGCCGGCCCGCTGGGCGCGGCGCTGGGGGCGTTTGGCGTGCAGGCGGGCGTCATGGTGGCGTCCGATCCCGCGCTGACGGCGGGCGCCACGACCGAGGGCGTGGCGGGCACCTATCCCGTCGGCGCGGCGCTCGACCGCCTGCTCGCGGGCACGGGCCTTCAAGCGGTGGCGCGCGCGGAGGGCGGATACCGCCTGCGGCAAGCCGCGCCGGCCCAGGCCACGACGCTGGCGCCGGTCACGGTGACGGGCACCTACAACACCACGACGGAAGGAACGGGTTCGTATACCTCGGCCGCGGTCACCATCGGCAAGACGCCGCAGGCGCTGAAGGACATCCCGCAATCCATCACGGTGCTGACACGGCAGCGCATGGACGACCAGGACATGACCAGTCTGCCGGACGCAGTCAACAACACCGCCGGCATGGTGGGCGTGCAGGGCGTGGGGGCGGGGGTGGCGATCAACTCGCGCGGCTTCCCGGTGGATCTGCTGCAATACGACGGCGTGTCCTTGCTGCGCAACAGCTACAGCCTGGGCAACTGGGAACAGGATTCGCTGGTCTTCTACGATCGCGTGGAAATCCTGCGCGGCGCGGCGGGCCTCCTGCAAGGCGCGGGCAGCCCGGGCGGCGCGATCAACCTGGTGCGCAAGCGGGGCGGGGCCGAACCGTCGGTGGTGGTGACCGGCAAGGTCGGATCCTGGGACCACTATGGCCTGACGCTGGACGCGGGCGGTCCCCTGAACGAAGCGGGCACGCTGCGCGGCCGCGTGGTGCTGGATGAGGACCGGAGCCATTCGTTCATCGACTCCGTGTGGGACAACACCCGCAACCTGTACGCGGCGCTGGACTTCGACATCACCGAGAAGACCACGGTGGGCCTGGGCGTCAGCAACCGCTACAGCCGGTCGCGGCCGATGTTCGTGGGCTATCCGCGCTTTGAAGACGGCGGCGACATCGACCTGCCGCGCTCGACCTTCACCGGCTCTACGTGGAACCGCGCGAAGAACGACCAGACCATTCTGAACGCGGACGTGACGCATCGCTTCAACGAGGCCTGGCGCTTCAGGCTGGCCGGCGTCGCCATGAACGAAGACAACACGACCGTGCACCAGCGCGTCACGGGGCCGGTGCAGCGGGACGGCAGCGGGCTGTCGTACGGCAACTTCGGCGTGGACTTCAAGAGCAAGCAGCGCGGGGTGGACATGTCGGTGGCCGGCAACTTCACCGGCTGGGGCATGGAGCAGGAAGTGGTGGTGGGCGCCAACTATTCCAAGCTGACCACCAACGACCGGTTCACGCGGGCCTGGGAAGACGGCGGCAATATCTACGATATCGACCATCATCGCCCGTGGCAGGACATCGACTCCATCGCCGAGGCCAGCGGCTACGATGCGCGCAGCGCCTATGACATCCGCCAGAAGGGCATCTACGGCACGTGGCGCGTCAAGCCCACCGAATCCCTGGCGCTCATCGGCGGCGGCCGGCTCGGCTGGTTCGACTACAGCTACAGCGGCGATGGCAGCACCACGACCGCCACCACCACGGGCCGCTTCATCCCCTACGCCGGCATCGTGTACTCGCTGACCGACAACTGGTCGGTCTACACCAGCTACACCACGGTGTTCGAACCGCAGACCGAACGCACCGTATCGGGCAGCCTGCTCAAGCCGATCGAGGGCAACAATTACGAGGTCGGCATCAAGGGCGAACTGGCCGACGGCCGCGTCAACACGTCGCTCGCGGTGTTCCGCTACGACCACAAGAACCGCGCCGTCAACGACTACGACTCGGGGTTTGCATGCGGCGGCTGGTATTGCTCGCGCGCGGCCGGCGAGGTGCGCAGCCAGGGCGTGGAAGCCGAGATTTCCGGCGAGGTGGTCAAGGGCCTGGAGCTGTATGCCGGCTACACCTACAACACCACCAAATTCCTGCAGGATCCGGACAACCAGGGGGCGGTCTTCAACACCTGGACGCCCAAGCACATGCTGCGCGTGTGGGCCAACTACAAGCTGCCGGGCGCCTGGAACCGCCTGAGCGTGGGCGCCGGCGTCAATGCGCAGACGCAGACCATCAGTTCGGACCGCGAGTTCACGCTGGCGGGCTTCACGATCTGGAACGCGCGCGTGGGCTATCAGGCCACGCCGGAACTGAGCTTCGCGCTGAACGTGAACAACGTGTTCGACAAGAAGTACTACGTGCCGTCCTACAACACGCTGTCCAGCAACAACTACTACGGCGAACCGCGCAACGTGATGCTGACCCTGCGCTACGCGCCCAAGCTGTAGGGGCGCATTTTCAGAGGCAGGCGAGCAGGCGGCGGGGCGCCTGCGGGCCGGTCATGCGGACGGCGGGGCGGGGATCATATAAAATAAAAACAATTCCCATTTACAACACCGTTAGAGGTGCGCCCTGCCTCCGCCCGACTCCCCGCCGATCGACACCGTCACCCGGCTCTATCGTGACCACCATGGCTGGCTGTCGGTATGGCTGCGCAGGAAGCTGGGCAATTCCTTCGATGCCGCGGACCTGGCCCACGACACCTTTGTGCGGCTGATGTCCGGCCGGCGCAGGGAGGCGCCCGGCGCCGAGCCGCGCGCGCTGCTGACGCATATCGCCAAGGGCCTGGTGGTTGACCATTGGCGGCGCCGCGCGCTGGAAGATGCGTACGCGGAGGTGCTGGCGCAGTTGCCCGCGCCCGAGGCGCCCTCGCCGGAAGCCCGGGCGCTGATTCTTGAAACGCTCCATGCCATCGATGCCGCCTTGCGGTCCTTGCCCGCCAGAACCCGCGAGATCTTCCTGCTGTCGCAGTTCGACGGCATGGGCTATGCGGAGATCGCGCAAGACCGGCGCGTGTCGCTGTCGACCGTCAAGCGCCATATGCAGACGGCATTGACCGCCTGCCTGATCGCCTACCAGGCCGATGCTCCATGAGCGCCGCCATCGATCCCGCCATCCTGAAGGAAGCGGCCGGCTGGGTGGTCCGATTCCAGTCCGAGACGCTGTCGGCATCGGATCGCGCGGCATTCGACCGCTGGCGCGGACGCAGCGCCGCGCACGCCGCCGCCTGGTTGCGGGCAGAGGACATGCTGCGCGGATTTGGGCAGGTGCCCCCGCGGATCGGTCGCGACATCCTGCGCCGGGCGGACCGCCCCGGACGCCGGCAGGCGCTGCGCGCGCTTGCCGGGCTGCTGGTGCTGGGGCCCGCCGCCTGGATGGGCGGGCGCGCGCTGCCATGGCGGGAATGGAGCGCCGACCTGCGCACGGCAACGGGGGAACAGCGCCGCATGGCGCTGGCCGACGGCACGCAACTGGTGCTGAACACGGCCAGCGCCGTCGATATCGACTACACCGCCCAGCGGCGCGTGGTGTGGCTGCGGGCCGGTGAAATCCTGCTGACGACGGGCCGCGATCCCGCGCCTGTCCATCGGCCCTTCATCGTGCAGACCGGGCAGGGCTCGATACGCGCGCTGGGCACGCGCTTCATGGTGCGCGACGAAGGCGGCAGCGTGCGCGTCGCGGTGTTCGAGGGCGCAGTCGAGATCCAGCCGATGGCGGCGGGCTCCGTGGCGGTGGTACTGCAAGCCGGGCAGCAGACCGTCTTCAACGCGCGGCAGGTCGAGCCCGCGGCGGCGGCCGATGCGTCGTCGGCGTCCTGGTCGGACGGAATGCTGGCCGCCCGGAACTGGCGGCTGGCCGATCTGGTGGACGAGCTGGGCAGGTACCGGCGCGGCGTGCTGCGATGCGATCCCGCCGTGGCCGGGCTGCGGGTGTCGGGCGCCTTCCCGTTGAACGACATCGACGCCAGCCTGCGCCTGCTGGAGAAGACCCTGCCGGTCAGGGTAAGCCGGGTGACGCCGTTCTGGACCACCGTGGCCCCGCGCGCCGACGTTACAAATTAATCGGCGATAGGCCGACACTTTTTTCCGCTTCGTCCGGTGTGCCGGGTGAACCGTCGCGACATGCGAGCGTCACCCAGACCCCAACGAAGGATCGTTTCATGGTTTCCCGAAATTTCCGTTTGCTGCGTCCGTCCCGTGGAAGAGCCGCGTTGCTGCCGATGGCGGCGATGATCCGCGCCGCCGCCATGGGGATACCGCTGCTGGCCGTTGCGGCGGCGCCGACGCAGGCGGCGGCCGCCGACGTGGCCGCGAGCGCGGCGCGCAAGTCCTACGCCATCGCGGGCGGCCCGCTGGGCGACGTGCTGGCCCAGTTTGCCGCCGCCGCCGGCGTGCCGCTGTCGTTCGACCCGGCCATGGTGGCGGGCCGCCACAGCGACGGGCTGGACGGGGCCTACACAGTGCGCGAAGGCTTTGCCCGCCTGCTGGCCGGTTCGGGTTATGCCCTGTCGGAGCAGGGCGGCGGCGCGTATTCGCTGCGCAAGCTGCCGTCTGCCACGGGCGATTCCGCGACCGTGCTGCCGGCGGTCACGGTGGACGGCGCGGGCGTGTCCCCGTCCGCCCTGCCGCCCGTGTTCGCGGGCGGCCAGGTCGCCCGCGGCGCGCGCCTGGGGCTGCTGGGCAACCGCGACGTGATGGATACGCCGTTCAACGTCACGAGCTACACGTCCGAGCTGCTGGAGAACCGCCAGGCGGTGACCCTGGCCGACGCGCTGAACGCCGAACCCTCGGTGCGCTTCACCGGCCAGATCGGCGGCGTGACCGATTCGTTCTACATCCGCGGCTTTCCCATCGGCGAAGGCAACCTGGGCGAGATCGCCTTCGACGGCGTTTATGGCGTGGCGCCCAATTACCACGTGTTCACCGACTACATCGAACGGGTCGAAGTGCTGAAAGGGCCGGCCGCGCTGCTCTACGGCATGTCGCCCAACAGCGGCGTGGGCGGGGTCATCAACATGGTGCCCAAGCGGTCGCTGCCCGAAGACCTGACCCGCCTGTCGGCGGACTACGTGGGCGACTCGCAGTTCGGCGGCCGGGTGGATCTGAGCCGGCGCTTCGGCAACGAAGGCGAATGGGGCGTGCGGGTCAACGGCATGCACCGGCAGGGCGATACGCCGCTGGACAACATGACCTCGCGCACGGATATCGGCGCCTTGTCGCTGGATTACCAGGGCGAACGGCTGCGCGCGTCGCTGGACCTGCTGACCCAGCACGAGAAGATCGACGCGCCGACGCGGCCGTTCCTGGTGGCGGCGGGCATAGACGTGCCCCGCGCCGCGGACGGCCGGCGCAACGCCACGCAGCCCTGGGGCTGGTGGAAGTCCGACGGGCAGTCGGCCCTGCTGCGCGTGGAGTACGACATCAGCGACCGCCTGACAGTGTTCGCCGATGCGGGCGGGTCCGACACCACGGTCTCGCGCCTGTCGGACCAGACGCCCACCATCGTCAACGAGGCCGGCGACACGCTCGTGACGCCTAACAATTTCAGGTTCGAGGTCAATCGCAGCACCTATAACGCAGGGCTGCGCGCCAAGCTGGACACGGGCCCGGTGCGCCATGCCGTGAGCTTCATGGGCAGCCTCTACAGCGACCGCAATCTGCAGGCCAGCGTATCGGGCACGCCGCTGACGTCAAATATCTATCGGCCGGTCACGCGTCCGGAACAGCATATCCCGGCGCCCGCCAACGTGCCCAAGGTGTCGTCGTCCGACCTCTCCGGGCTGGCGCTGGCCGACACGTTGAGCATCCTGGACGAACGCGCGCAGCTTACGCTGGGCCTGCGCCATCAGCGCATCGAGTCGCGCAACTTCAATGGCGCGACGGGCGTGCGCACCGTCAGCTACGACGAAAGCGCGACCACGCCGCTGGCGGGCCTGGTGATCAAGCCCTGGAGCAATGTTTCCTTCTACGCCAACTACATCGAAGGCCTGAGCAAGGGCGATGTGGCGCCGGCCACCGCGTCCAACGCGGGCGAGGTGTTCAAGCCCTACAAGGCCCGGCAGAAGGAAGTGGGCGTGAAGGTGGAGCTGGACAGCGCCATGGTGACGCTGAGCGCGTTCGAGATCACCAAGCCCAGCGGCCAGCTCACCAACGGCGTGTACGGCGCCGACAGCGAACAGCGCAATCGCGGGCTGGAACTGAACGTGTCCGGTGAGCCGCTGCGCGGCCTGCGCCTGCTGGGCGGCGTGACCTTCCTGGACGCCGAACTGACGCGCACCAACAGCCGCGCCACGCTGGGCAACCAGCCGGTGGGCGTGCCCAAGGTGTCGGTCAACCTGGGCGCCGAGTGGGACACGCCCTGGGTGGCGGGGCTGACGCTGACGGGCGCGATGATCCATACCGGCAGCGAATACATCAACCAGGCCAACACGCAGTCCGTGCCGTCGTGGACCACCTTCGACCTGGGCGCGCGCTACGCCGTGAGAGTCCAGGGCAAGGACGTCATGCTGCGCGCGAATGTGGTCAACGTATTCAACCGCGCCTACTGGTCGGGTGTGGCGTCTTACGGCACGATCTCGCAAGGCGTGCCGCGCACGCTGATGCTGTCGGCGTCGATGGATTTCTGAGCACGCGGGCGCGGCCGTTACGGCGCCTCGTGCAGCATCAGTTGCAGCTCGAAGCGTTCGCCGCCGCGCACCCGGCTGATCGCCTGGCGGGCGGTGACGCGGTAGATGCCTTGGGCGCCCTGGACGGGACGGTGCGACACGGCGATCACCGCCGCGTCGCCCATTTGCAGGGGCAGGACCATCGGGCGCGACTGCATGCGCGGGCGCTGCTCGGTCATCACGATTTCGCCGCCCGTGTAGTCCCGGCCAGGCTCCGAGAGCAGGGCGATCAGCCGCAGCGGAAAGACGCATGCGCCCTCGGCATGCTGCAACAGGGGCTGGTAGCCGTCCACGCCCAGGCGCTGGATAGCGGACAGGCTGCGCAGTTGCCCGGCCAGGCGGTTCTGTTGCGTGTACGCCGCCAGTTCGTCGGGATAGGAGGTGTCCTGGCCAAGCGCCGACGCCCAGGCGCGGGCGTGCGGAAGCAGGCGGCGGTACAGGCCGGCGCGCAGCGTCGGCAGCGGCGGGGGCAGGGGATCGGGCAGCGGATACCGGGCGCCGTGGCCCGCCGGGGCGGGAACGGGCCGGCCGGCGTGGACGGCTGCCCGCGCCAGGTTGCGCGCGTCGTCGGGCGCGAAGAGCGCGGGGAGCAGCGCCCAGCCCTGCGCGTCCAGCTCTTGGGCGATGCGCAGCCAGTCGTAGTTGTCCAGCGGCTGGAAGGATAGGGACGGCATGATCGTTACCCGGTTGCGAACGAAGGAGGATGGGTTCACAGCCTAGCCGCCGCGGCGGCTCCTGGCACTCCGCCGCTTGCTGTCGGGCCGCCGCGCAGGGCGGGCGGCGGTGGGGCTTGAAGTATGCTTACCCGCTTCATGGACCTTTCCGGTGCTGCCCGCAATGACTGATTTTCCCTTTGACGCCGTGCTTTTCGATTGCGACGGCGTCCTGGTCGACTCCGAACCCATCACCAGCCGAGTGCTGACCGAGATGCTCAACGAACTGGGTTGGGGCATCACGCATGCGGAGACGATGGATATTTTTACCGGAAAGGCGGTCAAGGACGAACTGCCGCTGATCCAGGCGCGCACCGGCGCCACGATCACGCCGGATTGGTTCGACCAGTTCCGCCAGCGCCGCAACGAGGCGCTGGACCGCGATCTGCGAGAGATCCCAGGCGCGCCCGATGCCGTGCGCGCGCTGCACGCCTCGCTGGACGGCCGCATCGCCGTGGCGTCGGGCGCCGACCGGCGCAAGGTGGAACTGCAACTGACCAAGGTGGGCATCGCGGACTGCTTCGACGGACGCGTCTTCAGCGGCCACGAAATGCCGCGCAGCAAGCCGTTCCCGGATGTCTACCTGGCCGCCGCGAAGGCGCTCGGCGTGGACCCGAAGCGTTGCGCCATCGTCGAAGACACGGTGACCGGCGCGACGGCGGGCGTGGCCGCGGGCGCCACGGTGTTCGGCTACAGCCCGGATGCCAACGGCCACAGCGGCGCGCAGGCGCTGCGCAGCGTGGGCGTGTCCCAGGTGTTCACCGACATGCGGCAACTGCCGTCGCTGCTGGCGGGCTGGCGGCCGGCCGCCAGCTAAGGCCCGCCAGCCACGGCAAGCCTCAGCGCCCGTGGCTGGCGTATTGTTCGCCGCCGTCCAGGTCGATCACGGTGCCGCTCAGGTAGCCCGCGCGCGGGGATGCGCCGAACACGACCATGCTGGCGACCTCCTCGGGTTCCATCAGCCGCCCGAAGGGCAGGTCGGACAGCGTTTCCTGCCAGCGCGATTCGTCGCCCCAGCGGGCCTGGGCGCGCTGCCGCGCCAGCGTCAGCACGCGGTCCGTGCGGGTGCGCGAAGGGTTGACGCCGAAGACCCGGACGCCGTTGCGCGGCGATTCCCCGCCCAATGCGCGGGTGAAGGCGATGAGCGAGGCATTGGCCGCCGCCCCGCAGATGTAGTCCGCGCGCGGCGCCGACCCCGCCATGCCGATGATGTTGGCGATGACGCCCGTGCCTGCCTCGCGCATCTTCGGGTAGTAGTGGCGCGCCAGGCTGATGTAGCCGTGCACCTTCAATTCCCAGCCCGCGCGCCAGCGCTCGTCCTGCACCTGATCCAGCGCGCCGCCCGGCACCGCGCCGGCGTTGTTCACCAGGATGTCGATGGGGCCGGCTTCCTTGCAGAGGCGTTCCGCCGCGCCGGCCTGCGCCAGGTCCAGCGTCACGGCGCTGGCCTGTCTGCCGGTCTGCTCGCGGATCGCCGTCGTGGCCGCGTGCAAAGCGGCATCGTCGCGCGCCACCAGTACCGGGTCCGCGCCTTCGCGCGCGAAGGCCACCGCGCACGCCAGGCCTATGCCCTTCGAAGCGCCCGTGATGAGCACGCGTTTACCCGCCAATTGCAAGTCCATGTAGCGCTCCTGTCGATGCGCGCCCGCAGGCGCGGGCTTTCACAGGTTGTAAACCAGATGGACGATTATGTGGGGCGATTCTTTTTTTGGCGTCCGCGCACCGCCTGCTATGCTGGCTGCACCTCGGCCTTCAGGAAGCGGCGATGTCGGAAATCTGGCTCGAAATCTGGTCCACGGCGCGTAGCGAATTCGCCGACATCCCCGATGTCGGGGAGTTGACGCGCATCGTGCTGCGCTTGGGAATGGCCGTCATCCTGGGCGGTCTGCTGGGGTATGAACGCGAACGCAGCGGCAAGGCGGCCGGCCTGCGCACCCATATGCTGGTGGCGCTGGGCGCGGCCATCTTCGTGCTGGTTCCGCTGCAGGGCGGCATGCAGGTCGGCGACCTGAGCCGCGTGTTGCAGGGGGTGATCGCCGGCATCGGCTTTCTGGGCGCCGGCGCCATCATCAAACTCAGCGACGAACGCGAGATCCACGGGCTGACGACCTCGGCCAGCATCTGGATGACGGCAGCCATCGGCGTGGCCGCCGGCATGGGGCGCGAGGCCACCGCCGTGGTCAGCACGCTGATGGCGCTGTTCGTGCTGGCCGTGCTGCGCAGCGTCGAAGCGAAGATATCGTCCAAACAGGAAAAGCGCGTGATCTCATCCGACGAAAAATAGCCGGACCGGGCTTAGCTGCCGCCCGAGACCTCGATGAACGAACCGCTGGTGTAGCCGGCTTCTTCCGAGAACAGCCACATCACGGCGCCGGCGACTTCCTCCACGGTGCCGCCTCGGCGCAGCGGGATCGCGCTTTTCAGCCGGTCGACGCGGCCGGGTTCGCCGCCGCTGGCGTGCATGTCGGTGTAGATCGTGCCGGGGCGCACGCCGTTGACGCGGATGCCCTCGGGCGCGACTTCCTTGGACAGACCGATGGTCAGCGTGTCCAGCGCGCCCTTGGAGGCCGCGTAGTCGACGTATTCATTGGGCGAACCCAGCCGGGCGGCGGCGGATGACACGTTGACGATGGCGCCGCCCTGGCCGCCATGGCGCGGGGCCATCCGGCGCACCGCTTCGCGCGCGCACAAAAAGGCGCCCACGACATTGGTGGACAGCACGCGCAGCAGCCGCTCGGCGTTCATGTCTTCCACGCGCATCTGCTTTTCCAGAATGCCTGCGTTATTGACCAGCGCGTCGATGCGGCCCAGGCGTTCGTCCAGCGTGCGGAACATCCGCAAGACCTGGTCTTCCTGGGAAACGTCGGCCTGGATGGCAATGGCGCTGCCGCCGCCGCGCTCGATTTCCGCCACGACCGCCTGGGCGGCGTCGGCCCGGGCGTGATAGTTGATGCCCACCGCGTATCCGCGGCGGGCGGCCAGCTTGGCGACGGCGGCGCCGATGCCGCGGCTGCCGCCCGTGATCAACATGACTTTCGACATGGTTTCCTCCTGGTGGGATTTCACATTAGCAGAAAGGGGCGGGCTCAGATCCAGACGTCGTTGGGCGCGCGGCGTTCGCCGCCCTGGTCGCCGGTGTTCGCCACGCCGCGCGGCTCGATCAGCATCAGGTGGACCTCTTCGGGCGCACAGGGCTTGTGCTCCACGCCCTTCGGGATCACCGTCATTTCTCCGGGCCCCAGGTCGATGTGGCCATCGCGAAGTTCGATGCGCAGGCGGCCCTGGATGACGATGAAGGTCTCGTCCGTGTCGGGGTGCGCGTGCCAGAGGAACTCGCCTTTCAGCTTGGCCAGCTTGAACTGGTAGTCGTTCATCTCGGCGACGACCTTGGGCATCCAGTGTTCGTGGATCAAGGCCAGCTTGGCGGCAAGATTGATGGATGGGATGGCGGGCATGGCGGCACCTGCGGAAACGATGGAGCACCTACGATACGCGGCCCGCGCGCGGGCGTCTTGTACGATCGAGCAGCTTTTCTCCGGGGGCGGCGCGCCAGCCTGGCGGTGAACCGGTTCAGTCCTGCGTGGAAGCCGGCACTTGCAGCATCCGCCGCCAGCGGTGGGGCGTCATGCCGTAGGTCTGGACGTGGCGCCGCGTCAGGTGGCTTTGATCGGTAAAGCCCGCCTCGGCCGCGGCGTGCGCCAGGGGACTGCCGGTGGCGATCAGGCGCCGGGCCTGGTCCAGGCGGCGCAGCATCGCATAGCGATAGGGACTGGTGCCGAACAGCGCGCGGAAATCGCGCGACAGGCTCCAGCGGTCGGTGCCCGCCGCGCGCGCCAGTTCGTCCAGCGTGATCACCTGGCCGAGCGATGCATGGATGTAGTGCCGGGCGCGCTCCGCGGCGGCGTAGTCGGGGGATCGGCGGCCCCGCTGGCCGCCGGCGGCGGCGCAGAGCGCGTGGGCCAGTTCATACAGGGCGTCGTCTTCCTGCAGGGGATCGACGGGGCGCGCGGTGCTCTGCAACAGCGCGTCGCTGGCGGCGAACAGCCTGGGGTCCGCCGAGATCCCGTCGCGGATGAACGGGAGCGGGCGTCCGCCCAGGATCTGCTGGATGAGGGCCGGGTCCACATAGATCATGCGGTAGCGGAAGCCCGCCTCGGTGCCCGCCTGGCCGTCGTGCGCTTCGTCGGGATGCAGCACGATGGTGCCGCCGGGCAGGCTGTGCCGAAAGCCGCGACGGTAATGGAAGCTCTGTACGCCCGACAGGGTGCGCCCGATCGCGTAGGTGTCATGCCGGTGCATGTCGTAGCCGCGGCCGCTGAAGTAGGCCTCGATGCGCTCCACATGGCCGGAAGGCGCGGCGCGCCTGATCCAGTCCTGCAGCGGCTTGGTCGCGGTCATGGTGGCGTCTGCGACCGGGGCCGCTACGCCGGGGTCTTCACCTGGACCAGCACGAACTCGTTGCCGTACAGGTCGATGAAGTGGGCATAGACAGTGGTGTCGTCCTGCACGGGCTCCTTGGTGAAGCGCACGCCCTTGGCGACGAAGTGGCCGTGGTCGCGCAGCACGTCGTCGGTGTAGAACACGCCCACCGGCTGGCCGCCGGTCTGGTCGCCGACCCGGTCGCGCTGCGCCTGCGTCAGGGCCTGCAGCAGCCATACGCCGACCGAGGGTTGCTCGGGCAAGCGCAGGTGGACGTACCGCTGCTGGCCAACGGGCATGTCGACAGACACCTCCATGCCCAGCTTGTCCTGGTAGAAGGAAATGGCGGTGTCGTAGTCGTTCACGAGAAGGACGAGACGGCCCAGCGAATGCATGTCAGGACTCTCTTTTAGATGAAATGTGCGGCCATGCTAACCCGCCGCGGCGTCTTTTTCTTTAATCCCCTTCCCGCAACAGGCGCAGGCCCACCAGCGGGTAGCGCGTTTCCTGGGTATTCCAGTTGCGGTAGGACGACCGCGTGTACAGCGCCCACGTATGCCAGGAGCCGCCCCGCCTGACCCGCACGTTGCCGCTGGCGGGGCCCTGGGGGTCTTCGGCGGGCGAGTGCGCGTAGTAGTCCTCGCCGTACCAGTCCGCCACCCATTCCCAGGCGTTGCCGTGCATGTCGTACAGGCCGAAGGCATTGGGCGCGTAGCTGGCAACGGGCGCGGTAAAGGCGCTGCCATCCCGGCGGGCCGAGGCGTAGGCCTGCCATTTTGGCCACAGCGGCTGGGCGTCGGCGTCAAAGCCGTTGCCGATGTCGGGCATGGCGGCGGGGTCGTCGCCATTTTGGTAGCGGCTGCGCGTGCCGGCCCGGCAGGCGTATTCCCATTCGGCCTCGGTGGGCAGCCGGTACACCCGGCCTTCCTTCTGGGTCAGCCATCGCGCCATGGCCATGGCGTCGTTCCAGCTGATGTTCACGACCGGATGGTCGTCGCCCTGGGCGAAGCCCGGGTTGCGCCAGGAATAACGGCGGTCGCGGCCCTCGAAGGCGTCGCCATGCTCGGATTTGTCGGGATCGTAGGCAGCGTTGTAGCCGTAGCCGCCGGTGCCGTCGGCCTCGGATTCCGGGACATAGCCGGACGCTTCGATGAACCGCCGGAATTGCCCGACGGTGACCTCGGTGCGTTCAAGGTAGAACGGCCGGGTGATGCGGACGGTGTGTACCGGCGCTTCGTCGAAAAGCTGGGTGAAACGGTCCGCCGGATACTGGGGATAGGCGGCGGCCAGCGCCTCCGGCGCTTCGTCGCTGCCCATCTGGAACGTGCCGGCGGGCACGTGGACGAAGGTCATGCCCAGTGAATTCTCGAACAGGGCGGGCGGTTCGGCGGCCAGGACGGACGCGGGGATCAGGGAGCAGAGCAGGGCCAGGGCAGTGCGTGTACGCATGGGGGCTGAGCGGGCGAGGCGTGGAGGTGCGCAATAGTAGGGCCGCCCGGTCCGGGCCGCCAGACGCGGGGAACCCTCATGCGGGATGGGCGGCGCGGTCAGGATGTTGCGTCCTGGCGGTCCAGCCATTGCCTCGGCGATGCGCCCATTTTCTGGCTGAACACGCGCGACAGGGCCGAGGCGTTCGCATAGCCCAGCTCCGCGGCAATCGTCTTGACGGCAAGGCCTTCCTGCAGGCGCGCCTGGGCCAGCGTCAGGCGCCAGTCCGCCAGGTAGTCGGCCGGCGGCTGGCCCACCACGTCCTTGAAGGCGGCGGCGAATGCGCTGCGCGACATGCCCGCCCGCGCCGCCAGCGCGGCAAGCGTCCAGGGCTCTCCGGGCGCCTCGTGCATGGCGGTCAGCGCGCGCGCCAGGCGAGGTTCCGACAAGCCCGTCATCACGCCGACCTGGACGCCGGCCTCGTCGGCGTGATCGATCAGCCAGCGCAGCAGTTGGATCAGCACGACTTCGAACAAGCGGTCCGCCAGCAGGCGCTGCCCGCAACGCACCTGTTCCGTTTCGGCGAACAGCAGCGCCAGGGCCTGTTCCAGGCCGTCGACGCGCGCCAGCGGCAGCGCGATCAGGGGCGGCAGCGCACGCACCAGCGGATGGCGGTTGCCGCCATCGAAGTGCAGCGTCGCGCAGGTGAAGTCCGAGCCGTCCTGTGGCGGATTGTGGAACTCATGGTGCACCGCGCGCGGGTAGAAGAGCAGGGTGGGTTCGGCGATGCGCAGCCGCCGGGGCAGCCCGCTGCCAGGACGGTGCGCGACCTCCATTTCGCCACGGCGCAGCACGTGCAGAAAGCCGCGCCCGGGTTCGGGGGAAAAACGGTTCAGCCCGCACAGCGGCCCCGCATGGAACAACTGCGCGCGCACGCGAAACCGCTCCAGCAGGGCGGACAGGCGATCGATGGGAGTCGTCATGGCGATATGGACGAATAGGTATGAATAGTGGACGTAAGGTAGCCAATATACCTCCAGCCGCGGACATACTGGCGCAAAGGCAGACGGCAACCGCCCAGTCCCTTTCCCTACTCTCTTAAAGGAAACATCATGTCCCGCATACCCCTTATCGACACCTCCTCCGCCCCGGCCGCCAGCAAGGGCGTGCTCGACCAGATCCATGGCGCCTTCGGCGCGACGCCCAATATGTTCCGCGCCGTGGCGAATTCGCCGGCCGCCCTGAAGAGCATGTGGGGCGCGTTCGGCGCCCTGGGCGGCGGCGTACTGCCGGCCGCCCTGACCGAGAAGATCGCGGTGGCCGTGGCCGACAGCAACCGTTGCGAATACTGCCTGGCCGCGCACACGGCGCTGGGCAGGAAGGCCGGCGCCAGCGCCGAGCAGATGGCCGCGGCGCAGGCTGGCCGGGCCGACGATCCGCAAACCGCCGCCGCGCTGGACTTTGCGCTGAAGCTGGTGCGCCAGCATGGCCAGGTGGGCGATGCCGACGTGGCGGCGCTGCGCTCGGCGGGATTCAACGATGAGCAGACCGTCGAGATCCTGGCGCATGTGGCGTTGAATCTCTTCACGAACTACGTGAACGTGGCGTTCGACGTGCCGGTCGATTTTCCCCGCGTGCAACTTCGCGCCGTGTGAGCGGACGCGGGCCGGGCGCGCTGGCCCGCAACGCAAGGCGGGCGCTCAGCCCGCCTTGCGCAGCGTGAAATTGATGCGCTGGCTGCCCAGCATCGGATGCGGCAGGTCCTTCAAGGGCATTACGCCGTGATAGCGCAGCCGGTCCACGCCGCCCCAGACGACCACGTCGCCGTGAAAGACCGGCACCCGCGCGGCCTTGTCCGCGCGGTTGTCGCCGCCGAACAGGAAGATGGCCGGCATCCCCAGTGATACGGACACGATGGGCGCGTTGTAATCGCGCTCGTTCTTGTCCTGATGCAGCGACAGGCGCGAACCCGGTTCGTAGCGGTTGACCAGGCAGGCGTCCGGCGAAAATCCGGGAAAGCCGGCGGCGGCCGCGGCGTCCCGCGCTAACTGGCCGAAGGCCTCTGGCATGGCCGGCCAGGGCCGGTCCGACAGCGGATCGATGCGGCTGTAGCGATAGCCCCGCGCATCGGTCGTCCAGCCCAGCTCGCCGCAATTCGTCAACGCCACCGACATGGTGTAGCCCCCGGGCGTGTCCATGTGGCGGAAGGGCGCCTGCGCGGTCACGGCGTCCACACCGGCCAGCAGGTCGGCGACCATGGGCAGCGCGTAGCCGCGCAGCACCACGGACTGCGCGCCCAGCACCAGGCGGCCTTGCTGCGGGGGGGCGTCGCCGCCGAAGAGATCCAGGTTCGGGGCCATGTCAGAGCGCGTCATGGAAGATGATGCCCAGCGTATGGCGGCAGCCCGTGCGCAATTCGCTGACCCCGTGCCGCATGGCCGCCTTGCGCCAGCCGCGCACGCCGGGCACGGGGCGCTGGTGGACGGTGAAAACCAGCGCATCGCCCTGCTGCAAGGGCAGCACGTCGGCGCGCTGTTCGCGGCTGCCGGTCTCCGTCATGACGAATTCGCCGCCGGTGAAATCCACGCCGGGCCGCGACAGCAGCACCGCCACCTGCAGGGGAAACACGTGTTCGCCATAAAGGTCCTGATGCAGGCAGTTGTAGTCGCCGGGTCCGTACTGGAGGATCAGCGGCGTGGGCCGCTGCTGGCCGGCCGCGTGGCAGCGGGCCAGGAAGGCGGCGTGATCCTCGGGGTAGCTGACCGCGATGCCCATCTGCCGGTTCCAGCGGTTGGCGATCGGCGCCAGATGCGGATACAGCGCGCCGCGCAGGCGCTGCAACAGGCTGGGCAGGGGGTAGCAAAAATACTTGTATTCGCCCCGGCCAAAGCCGTGACGGGCCATCACCACCCGGCTGCGGTAGCGGCCGTCGGCCATGTAGGCGCCGGCGAAGGCCGCGCATTCGGGGGGGGACAGCAGTCCGGGCAGGACGGCGTTGCCGTGCGCGTCGAGCGCGGCGGCCGTGTCGGTCCAGTTCCGCTGGCTCAGCGCGGCGTCGATGGGCGGGAGATTCATGGTCGCAAGGGGCAAGGGGGAAGGCGTAATGTCCAGTCTACGCCCGGCGCGCGGGTCCGCCACTCCGCTTGTTGCGCCTGGCCTATAGCAGCGGTTCCAGCGGCAGCAGCGATACGAACCACACCGACAGCCGCTGCCACAAGCTGGCGCCGGGCTCCGTGTCGTGGCGGATGGTCTTGCCGTCGCGCTCTTCCAGCCAGTAGAGCCGGCCCATGTCGTCCAGGCGGACCCGGTAGGCCGTTCTGGGCATCTCCTGCTCGAACGCGTCCGCGATATGCCGCGCCAGGGCGGGGCTGTCGATCACGAAGCCCAGTTCGGTGTTCAGCCTGGCCGAGCGTGGATCGAAGTTGAACGAGCCCACGAAGACGCGCTGGCCGTCCACCGCGAAGGTCTTGGCGTGCAGGCTGGAGCCCGAGCTGCCGAAGGGGCCCATGCTCTTGTTGCGTTCGGCGCGATGCGCCATGCGCTTCATCTCGAACAGATCCACGCCCGCGGCCAGCAAGTCCTTGCGGCGTTTTGCATAGCCGGAATGCACCGCCGCCACGTCGGTGGCTTCCAGGGCGTTGGTCAGCACGCTAACCTTGACGCCGTTTCGCGCCATCTTCGCGAACGCTTGCGTGCCGGCCGAGGTGGGCACGAAGTAGGGCGAGACCAGCGCCAGGTCGGCCGCGGGCACGCCCAGAATTTCGTGGAGCTGATGCGGCACCATCGCTTCGCGCGGGGCCGTGCCCAGCGTTTTGCGCGGATCGTCGCTGACCATGCGCGTCCGCGCCCATTCCAGGGTCAGCTCGCCGCGCAGCAGTTGCTGGATGAAGGGCAGCTTGCGCAGGGCTTCGGCATAGGCGGCGGCTTCGGGCGACCGTTCCACATTGGCGGCGTCGATTTCCAGTTCGTCGAGTTCGTTGGGCGCGGTTTTCTTGAGCAGCCGGTCCACCGGATAGGCGGAATCGCTGGCCCAGTAGCGGTCGAAATCCGCGGATACGTCGTTGACCGCCGCGCCGATGGCCAGCACATCCAGGTCCGTGAAGAGCACGCCGCTGGCCGCGCCGAAGTACTCGTCGCCGATGTTGCGGCCGCCGATGATGGTGGCCTGGTTGTCCGCGGTGAAGGACTTGTTGTGCATGCGGCGGTTCAGGCGGCTGAAGTCCGTCACGTAGCCCAGCGGTTTGGGCCAGCGCAGCACGAAGGGGTTGTACAGGCGCACCTCTATGTTCGGATGCCCGTTCAGCGCGGACAGGACCTGGTCCAGCCCGGCGGTGCCATTGTCATCCAGCAGCAGGCGGATGCGCACTCCGCGGTCGGCCGCCTCGTGCAGCGCCTCCAGCAGCATGGTGCCTGTCATGTCGCCATGCCAGATGTAGTACTGCACATCCAGGCTGCGTTCGGCCGCGCGCGCCAGCATCATGCGCGCGGCGAAAGCGTCGTAGGGGTCGGACAGCGCGTGGATGCCGGATTCGCCAGGGTGGGCCGCCGCCAGCGGGGCGATGGCCTGGCCCAGCGGCGTGGCGAGCGATTCTTCGGGAGTCAGCGCATGAGACACGCTGCGCCCGTCCAGCGCGGGCAGGGAACAGCCAGTCAGAAATGCGCAGAGGGTGGTCATGAATAGGGGCTTGGCCATTTGCATGACCCGTATTGTGCCGAATCCGGGGCGGATGACGGGGTGCGTTTTGGTTGCCGCCTGTATCGGGTATCGGGAGGCTACGCGCATTGATAGAATTTCAAATATGAGATAAATTCCCTTATATGGAAACTATCCCCGCACCCGATCCCGACCTGGACCGCCGCATCGCCGCCCGGCTCAAGACCCTGCGCCAGGACCGCGGCTGGTCGCTGGACGATCTGGCCGGCCGCGCCGGCGTCAGCCGCGCGACGCTGTCGCGCCTGGAAAATGCCGAGGTCAGCCCCACCGCCAGCGTGCTGGGCAAGTTGTGCGCCGCCCATGGGCTGACCATGTCGCGCCTGATGCTCATGGTGGAGGACGACTTCGCCGCCTGGGTGCCCGAACGCGCCCAGGCCGTCTGGGTGGACGACAGCGTGGGCTTCCGGCGCCGCTCGGTGTCGCCGCCGGCTCAACGGCTGGCGGGCGAGGTGCTGGCCTGCGAACTGGCCGCAAACGCCAGCATCGCGTACGACCAGCCGCCGCGCCCCGGGCTGGAACACCATCTGTTGATGCTGGAGGGCGAACTGTCCATCACCGTGGACGGCCACGCCTACGGCCTGCTTCCGGGCGACTGCCTGCGCTACCAATTGTTTGGCGCCAGCGCCTTCGTCACCCCGCCGCACAGCGGCGCCCGTTATCTGCTTTTCATCGTCTGAGTCCACCATGTCGCCCGCAAACCTTGAATTGACGCTTCTGTCGGCGGACACCGCCGCGTCCCGCCTGCCCGAACTGGGCCGCTTGCTGCACGCGTGCGTGCACGGGGGCGCCAGCGTCAGCTTTGTCCTGCCGTACTCGCAAGAGGACGCGCAAGCCTACTGGCGGGGCAAGGTATTGCCAGCGGTGGCTGGCGGTACGCTGAATCTCTGGGTGGCTTGCCACGAAGGGCGGATCGCCGGTTCGGTGCAGCTCGACACCGACACGCCGCCCAATCAGCCCCATCGGGCCGAGGTGCGCAAGCTGCTGGTGCATCCGGACTTGCGCCGCCGGGGCATCGCCCGCCGGCTGCTGCTAGAAGCGCACGCCATGGCGGCGCGGCTGGGCCGCAGCCTGATCACGCTGGATACGCGCACGGGCGATAGCGCCGAACCCCTGTACACGTCGCTGGGCTACCGGACGGTGGGGGTGATCCCGGGGTTCAGCCGCGATCCGTTCGACGCGGCCAAGCTGGACGGAACGACGATCATGTACAAGGCGCTGTGACCGCCGTGTTCCGGCGTACTGCTTGAGAGGCCGCCGCAGGGGCTCAGGCGTGCGGCTTGAGAGGCCGCCGCGCGGGCTCAGGCAAGCGGCTTGATGCCCACGCTGTAGGGTGGGGCGTTGCCGCGGGCGGCGGCCTTGATCTTCAGCATCGAGCCGCCCGGGGTGAACTCGAAGTCCTGGTAGGGCACTTCGAACCACTGGTGAAAACTCGTGCGCGAGAATTCCGGCACCCACACCTTGGGGCGCTTGGCGTCGCAGTGGAATTCCACCAGCGTGCGGTCGATCCCCAGGGGCCGGGTATTGCCGATGCGGTAGCTGACGCGCAGCTCGGCGCTTTCGGTCGAGCCGGGTCGCCAGGTCAGGCCGATGGATTCCATGAATTGTTCGATCGCCTGAATACCGCGATACATAGCTGACTCCGAATGCAGTCGGGCGCGGCGCGCCCGCAAAAATCCGCCGCGCGTGGCGGCGGGAAACAGACGGATTATCCGCCATTCCGGACGGGTCTGCCGGCGCCGCCGCCGTGGAGGCCCCGGGCGGCGCCGCGCTTGCGCGGTCCGGGACGGAAATCATCCGGCCGCATCGACGGAGAAATAGGCAGGTTTCACGCAAGATCGAGCCTGTACGCGCTGGCGCACGATTCTTACTATCCTTTCCAGGGTCGGGACCGGGGGCTGCTTGATGAGGCCGCCAACGCCGGCCGGGCCGCCTGGCGTCTTGCCGGCGGCCGCGAGCAAGGGAAGGGAATCGCATGAATACCGAAAAAATCTGGTTGGTGACGGGCGCGTCGACGGGGCTGGGCCTGGTGCTGGTAAAGATGCTGCTGGAACAGGGGCACAAGGTGGCGGCCACCGCCCGCGACGGCGATGCCTTGCTGGAGGCCGTGGGCGCCAAGCTGGAGGGCCAGTTCCTGCCCTTGACCGTCAATCTGGCCGACGAGCGCAACGTGCGCCGCGCCGTGGATGCCACGGTGGCGGCCTTCGGTGGCGTCGACGTGCTGGTGAATGGCGCGGGCCAGGGGTTGCAAGGGGCGTTGGACAGCCTGTCCGACGCGGACTTGCGCGGCAGTTTCGACACCCATGTGTTCGGCGTGCTGAACGTGATCCGCGCGGTGATGCCGCGCATGCGGGCGCAGCGCAGCGGGCATGTGTTCAATATCTCGTCGATCCTGGGCTTTGACGGCGGTTGCGCCGAATGGGGCGCCTACAGCGCGGCCAAGTTTGCGGTCAGCGGCTTGACCGAAACCCTGGCCGCCGAGGCCGCGCCGCTCGGGATCCGCGTGTCGCTGGTGTATCCGGGGGCGATGCATGCCGGCGTGCCGGCGGGCGTATGCCCGGAGCTCGCCGCGCGCCATCCGCAGGGGCAGGAGCGGGGCGGCGACCCGGCCAAGGCGGCGCAGACCCTGATCAACGCGGCCGAGGCGCAGTACGCGCCCCTGCATCTGTTTCTGGGCCGCGATTCCTTCGATCAGGCGCGCAGCAAGATCCAGGCGGTTCAGCAGGAATTGGCGCGCTGGCGCGAGATGTCCGTGTCGATCGGCTTTGTGGACGAGCGGCGCCTGGCGGCATAAGCGCCGCATCCATCCCGCGTGTTCAGCCGGTCAGGCCGCGCGCCGCCTGATACGCGCCCAGCAAGGCCAGGCTGACCATGAAGCACAGCTTGAACGTGCGCGCCGACAGCTTGCCACGCAGCCACTGCCCGAGGGCCATGCCGGCCAACGCGGGCAGCAGCATCAGGACGGACACGCCCGCGGCGCCGGCGGTGTACTCGCCATTGAGCCAAAGCCCCGCCGCCAACGCCACCGTGGACACCGTGAAGGAAATGCCCATGGCCTGGATGAGCCGGTCCCGGTCCAGGTTCAGCGCCTGCAGGTACGGCACGGCGGGAATGACGAAGACGCCGGTGGCCGCGGTGATCAGGCCGGTGATCGCGCCGACCGCGGCGCCCAGCACGCCCTCGTGCCGCGTCGGCACGCTGGGCGGCGACCCGAACAGGCCCCATGCGGCATAGGCCACCAGCGCGAGTCCCAGGCAGACGCCAGCCCATTGGCCGGATGGCGCGCCCAGCCACAAGGCGCCGGCGACCGTGCCCGCGCAGATGCCCGCCTGCATGCCGCCGATGCGGCGCAATACCGGCAGCAGCGTCGGCCACGGCCGCGCCTGCCACAGGTTGGTGATCAAAGACGGCACGATCAGCAGCGCCGCGGCCTGTGCCGGCGCCATGAACACCGCCAGCATGGCCATGGAAATAGTGGGCAGCCCCAGGCCCACCACGCCCTTCACCAGGCCGGCCAGGACGAAGACGGCGACGGTGGCAGCCAGCAGCGCGGGCGTGCCGCCGGGCAGCAGGTCCGGAAGATTCATGAGGGCTCGCAATGGGCGGTAAGGGCATCCCTGGGGCGGCCGAACAAGGCATGGGCGACGTCTTCGCCCTGGCCCTTGTTCTGGCGCGCGGCGCGCAACAGCCACTGCCGCCCTTCGCACAGGTCGGCGCGCTGGGCCGGCCCGTACAGGGCGGGTCCGCCGATCAGCACCATGCCCAGCATGCGCTGCGCGGGGACGTGCCCTGCGTGCGCGGCGGCGCGCAGCCAGGTCAGCATCGCGGCGTAGTCGCCCTGGGTCTGGGCTTCCCGCGCCAATGCGTATTGCTGGGCCGGCGTGGCGTAGCCGCCAAACCCGGCGTTCGCTTCGGCCGTGCCTGAGGCGTACACCGCCAGCGCAATCAGAGCCAGGGCAGGCCATCGCCCGGCATGGCGCCATCTCGTGGTTTTCATGGGGTTTCCCTCGTCTTGGTAGGTATGGCGTCATTCTGCCGCGAGGCGGGCCGGAACCCGCATCGGGATCTTGCATACCCCGCCTATGGATGAGCCTGAGGCTGGCGTGCTACGCTTTTTTCATGCGATTCGACCTGACCGACCTGCGGCTCTTTCTGAACGTGCATGAAAGCGGCTCCATCACGGCGGGCGCCAGGCGTTCCCATATGACGCTGGCGTCGGCCAGCGAGCGCATCCGCGGTATGGAGGACACGCTGGGGGTGGCGTTGCTGCTGCGCGAGCCCCGCGGCGTGGCGCCCACTCCCGCGGGCCGCACGCTGGCGCATCACGCCCGGGTGGTGCTGGGGCAGATGGACCGCATGCGCGGAGAGCTGGACCACTACGGGCAAGGGCTGAAAGGGCATGTGCGGGTGCTGTGCAACACCACCGCCCTCAGCGAATACCTGCCGGCGGTGCTGGGCGCTTTCCTCAAGGACCACCCGCGCATCTCCGTGGACCTGGAAGAACGCCTCAGCCACGAAATCGCCGATGCGTTGCGCGCGGGGGCGTGCGACATCGGCGTGCTGGCCGACTCCGCCGACCTGCATGGGCTGCGCACCCGCATCTTCCGCCACGATCCGCTGACCCTGATCGTGCCGCGAGGCCATCCGTTGGCGGACCTTCCGTCCGTCATGCTGGCCGACGCGGCCGGGTACGAATTCGTGGGGCTGGTGGAAGGCAGCGCGCTGCAGGAGCACATCGCGCACCACGCGCGCCGGGGCGGCAAGGCGCTGTCTTACCGGGTGCGCCTGCGCAGCTTCGATGCCGTCTGCCGGATGGTGGGGCAGGGGGTGGGCATCGCCATCGTGCCGCGCGTGGCGGCGGTGCGCTACGGACGGGCAGCCGGTGTGTGCCGCGTGCCGCTGGCGGACGATTGGGCCGCGCGCGATCTGGTGCTGTGCGTGCGCGATGCGCTGCCGGCGTATGCGGCCGAGCTGGTCGAATTCGCCTTGCGCGACGCGCCCGCGGATGCCTCCATGGACGCATCCGTCTCTAGCGCGCGAACAGCCGGCGTCCGGGAAGATGCCCGGGTCCGAACCACGAGCCCGAGGCCACGGCGATCAGGATGACCAGGCCATACACGCACATCGCCACGGCCGCGACCACGAAAAACACGGTCAGCGACCCCGTCAGCCGCAGCGCGGCGCCGCCCGCGCCGATACCGATCAGCAGGCGCAGAAAGCCCGCCATCAAGGGCCACTTCAGGCGTCCCGCGCCCTGCGAGGCGAAATACATCGAAAAGCCCAGCGCGAAGAATCCATAGACGGGGCCGACCGTGCGCAGATAGCTGGCGCCGGCCTCCAGCATGTGGTCTTCGGCGCCGAACAGGCGCAGCCACGCTTCCGGAAAGATCGCCGCCGTCAGGCCGATGGCGCTGGCCAGCACGAAGGCCATCGCGCCGCCGGTCAGGGCGATCCGCAATGCGCGTTCTGGCTGGCCCGCGCCGATGTTGGACCCCACCATCGCGACCATGGGCGCGCCCAGCCCGAAGGCAATCGGCATCAGCAGGTATTCGAGCCGCACGGCGATGCCGTAGCCGGCCACCGCTGCCTCGCCCGCGTACGCGCCCACCAGCGCGGCGGTCAGGGCCACCAGCGCATTGGTCATCAGCGGATTGATGGTGGCCAGCGCGCCGACGCTCAGGATGCTGCGCATCAGGCCCGCATGCAGGCGGCTGGACACCAGGCGCGCGGCATTGCGCCCGCTTGCGCAGTAGGCGCCCAGGATCAGCGCGCCCACGCCGTAGTAGATCACCAGCGCCCAGCCGCCTCCCGCCACGCCCAGCGCGGGAAACGGCCCCCAGCCGAAGATCAGGCAGGGCGACAGCGGAATCAGCAGCACCGCGCCGCCGCAGATGACGGCGCCCGGCACCAGCATGTTGCCGGTGCCGCGGATGACGCTGGCGAAGGCGTTCATCAGCCACATCAGGACGATGCCGCCGAAGATGACATTGGAATACGCCAGCGCCGCATCCAGCGCGGCGCCCTCGGCGCCCAGCGCGCGATACAGCGCCGGGCCGAAGGCCAGCAGCAGCCCGCAGAAAAACAGGCCCAGCAAGGCGTTGAGCACCACGGCATGCAGCACGAGCTGATCCGCTTCGCGCTGCCTGCCGCCGCCCAGGGCGCGCGCGACCGCGGCGGAAATGCCGCCGCCCATCGCCCCCTGCGACATGTTCTGCATCAGCATCAGCACCGGCACCACCAGCGCCACGCCCGCCAGCACGGGCGTACCCAGGCGCGCCAGAAACCAGGTCTCGATCAGCCCGGTGGAGGACTGCGCAAGCATCATCAGGATGTTCGGCCAGGCCAGCCGCGCCAGCGTGGGCGCGATGGGCGCGTGCAGCATGGCGTTCAGGCGCGCATTGGCGGGGCGTGGCGAGGGCGTCGCTGGCATGGAAAGGGCCGCAGGATAGGGATGATAAAATTTACGTGCATATGCCAATATCTGTCAACAATGGGCTGGACGCGGCCTTGCCCCGGCAGTAGCGTTATGTCCTTGCCCCTCCATTTCTTTCTCCGTTCCGCCCGCCATGTCCGACGCCCCGCTTTTCGCCCCAGCCGCCACGCAGGACCCGCTCGTCTGCAACGGCGCCGCCCTGCGCAAGGCGACGCGGCGCGTGTCGCAGCTCTATGACACGGTGCTGGCGCCCTGCGGCCTGAAGGTGTCGCAGCATTCCATCCTGGTCCATATCGCGCGCGCCGGCACGCCGTCCATGACCGACCTGGCGCGGGCCATGGTGCTGGACCGGTCCGCGCTGGCCCACAATCTCAAGCCGTTGCAGCGCGATGGCTATGTGCGGATGACGCGCGACCCGCTGGACGGCCGCAGCCGCCGGGTGGAGCTCACCGAGACGGGGCGCGCCAAGCTGGTGGAATCCAGGCGCCTGTGGAAGGACGCGCAAAGCCGCTTCGAAGCCGCCTATGGCGCCCAGCGCGCCGCCGACCTGCGCCGATCGCTGGCTGACATCTTCTCCGACGAGTTCGCGCTGGCGTTCAGCCGAGGCTAGGGCGCGCTACGCGCCTTGCTTGTCCGGGCGTCCGCCCGTTCGCCCGTTCGCCCGTTCGCGCCCGGCCCAGCCCAGCATGGCGACGGCGCCGATCACGCAGGCCATGCCGGCCAGTTGGGCCCCGGCCAGCGGCTCGCCCAGCAGGCCGGCCGCCAGGATCACCGCCGACACCGGCGCAAGCGCCGTGAACAGCGCGGCGTCCGACCCGCGCACCCGTGCCGCGCCCGCATACCAGAGCAGGAAGCCGCCGACCGTCGGCACCAGCGCGTAGTACCCCACCGCGGCGACGGCGGTGGCGGGCAAGGGCAGCGTCCACGGCGCCTCCGCGATGCAGGCCAGGGCCGAGAACGCCAGGCCGAAACCCGCCATGATGGTCGATAGCGCGAGCGGCGCCACCGGCACATGCAGGCGCTTGTTCAGCAGGATGAAGAGGCCTTCGCATACCACCGCGCCCAGGATCAGCGCGTTGCCGGCCAGGGACGCGGCGCCGCCCGCCGCCGCCGTCTGGCGCGACATCAGCCATACGCCAAAGGCCGCGACGCCGATGGCGGCCAGCGCGGCCTTGCCCGGCCGTTCCCCCAGCGCCAGTACGGCGATGGCGGCCGCGGCCAGCGGCAGCGTGCCGAGGATGACGCCGCCGTCCACCGCCGACGTGCGTTGCAGCCCGGCGATCAGCAGGGTGGTGTAGCCCACGCTGCCGGCGACGGCCTGCGCCACCAGCAAGAGCCAGTCGCGCCTGCCCAGCCGGGGAATGCGCGCGCCGGTCAGCGCCATCAGCAGCGCGAAGCACGGCAGCGCGATAGCGAAGCGCAGCGCGGTCGCGGTGAAGGGCGGCAGGCCTGCCCCGATGATCTTGCTGGCCACCACCGTGCTGCCCACCAGCGCCATGGCCGCGGCCAGATAGGCATAGCCCCGCATCCGCTCGTTCTTGTTCATTGCCGCACCCGCTCAAGAAAAGCGCAGCGTAGGACCGCGGGCGGCGCTGCGTCTTGAACGGAATTGCAGCGGCGGCGCGTCAGGCGCCGCCGGCCGCCAGCGCGTAGCGCCCCGGCGACACGCCATACGCGCGCACGAACAGCCGCGTCATATGGCTTTGGTCGGAAAATCCGCCCAAGACCGCCGCATCCGCCAGTGGCAGGCCCTGGCGGATCAACTGGCGGGCCAGCAGCAGACGGCGCTGCATCTGGTAGGCGTGCGGCGTCAGGCCCGTGGCGCGGGCAAAGGCGCGCAGCACCTGGTAGCGGCTCAGGCCGCTGGCGGCGGCCAGGTCCGCCAGCGATAGCGCGGCGGCCGGGTCATCGTCGATCAGGCCGCGCGCGTGGCGGATGGCGCCAGGCGCGCCCCGGCAAGTTTCCGGCCCCGGCCGGCCGCCATGGGGGCCCCCCGCCTGCACCAGAACGCGCCGCAACAGCGTGTCGCAGGCCAGCGGCGCGGCGCCGGCCACGGCATGCGCGTACAGGGCCAGCACGTCGCGCGCCAGTCCCGGCTGGTCCCGCGCCGGCAACTCGAACTCGTAATGCAGGCGCCCGCCGCCCTCCAGGTCGGACGCCGCATCGGCGACCACGTCCGGGTTCAGGTACAGCATCTGCCAGGCGCGCACGCCGCCGCCGATGGGCGCGCCATCATGGACTTCGCCCGGGTTGACGGTGATGACGTATCCCGGGCCGGCCTGCACCTGGCCGCGTCCGCTGTGCGAGACCTGCGCGCCCTGGCGCATGACGCCTATGCCGTATTGATCGTGCGTATGCCGCGCGAAAGCGTGCCGGCTGCACGCGGCGACGGCCTGCACGCCGTCGATCGAACTGCGTTGAATGATGAATTGGCTGGCTGGCATGGAGGTGGAGGCCGGTGTAGTGGGATTCGGAAATCAGGACGCGGGGCGTTGCGCCAGCACGGGCCGGGCGCGCCGCGCGCGCCACGTGCGCAGAATCAGCTTTTCGAGTTCGATGATGCAAAAGATCCCCGCGGCCGCGACCAGCGTCAGCGTCCAGTACTCCGGCGGCAACGGCACGGTGCCGAACACCCGGTTCATCCAGGGCAGATAGATCACGGCGCATTGCAGCAGCCCCAGCGCGATGGTGACCAGCCACAGCGCCTTGTTGCGGAACATGCTGAGCGTGA